>JAABUX010000742.1_pt1 | contig 53312 bp, 44 predicted proteins | sample 5561851 | NCBI WGS metagenome assembly JAABUX01 (sample SAMN10711883, study PRJNA513361) | rock metagenome | isolation source: Antarctica rocks | place: Antarctica: Victoria Land, Richard Nunatak red sandstone | collected 2016-01-03
CTTCGGCGACTACCAGGGACTCCGCGAAAATCAGCCCCTCAACCCCGAGCTCATCACCGTTCCCACCACCCGCATGAAGACCGGAGACTTCTCTGAGCTGATCGGCCAGGGAACTACCCAGGTTCCCTCCGTCACCACCGCGACCTCGGTCAGCCCCACTGGCTGCCGCGCCTATACCCTCTCTTCAGGACGCGTCGTCACCTCCAACAACCAGCTGAACTACGGCAATAACGCCGGGACCGGGTCCTTTCTCCCCGATAGTGGCGCCATCTTCGATCCGCTGACCTGCGCCCAGTTCCCCGGCAATGTTATCCCTGCTTCCCGCCAGAACCCCGTAGCCGTCAAGTATCTTAACGCCTATCCCGGAACCAATATCCCCGGCCTAGTCAATGGAACCCAGAACAACTTCCGCACCATTCGCAGCGACATCCGGCACTCCAACGCCTTTGATGTCCGGCTCGACTACCGCCTCCGTTCGTCCGACCAGATCTTCCTCCGCTCGTCTTACGACAACAGCGCCTTCATTCGTACCTCGCGCCTGCCGCTGCTGCCTGCCGGCTTCGCCTCTGGCTCCAACAACGTCCACGCCCGCGGCTACGACATAGGTGAGACCCACACCTTCACCGCTAACATTCTCAATGAGTTCCGTATCGGTTACAACCGGTACACCCTCACCAACGCGCCCGTCTTCACAAACCTCCCCATCTCCCAGAACCTCGGCATCGTCAACGCCAACCGAACCCCCGCGCTCGGCGGCGGAGCGCTCATAGGTGGCTACAACAACCAGCTTGAGTACACCGGCGACTACGGCCTCTACGCCGTCCCCGAAAACACCTACCAGATCAACGACGCGGTCAGCTACATCCACGGCCACCACGCCTTCAAGTTCGGTGGCAGCGGCATCCGTCGCGACGTCTCCTTTTTCCGTCCCATCGCCGGAAAGGGCTTCTTCCAGATCGCTAACGGCGACTTCACCGGGTACCAGCCATCCGAGCTGCTCGCCGGCTTCGTCGATAACTACAGCCTCGGCGCCCAGAGCGGCTTCTTTGGAACCCGCAACTACGAGGTCGGCGGCTTCGTCCAGGACGACTGGAAGCTCAACAACCGCCTCACTCTCAATCTTGGCTTCCGCTACGATCTCTTCACCTTCCCCACCGAAGAGCACAACCGCCAGGCCGCTCTGAATCCGCTCGACGGCACCATCCAGCTCGCCGGCGTCGGCGGCGTCCCCCGCAGCATCATCAACAACAACTTCGCCAACTTCGCGCCGCGCGTCGGCTTCGCCTACGACCTCTACGGAACCGGAAAGACCGTCCTGCGCGGCGGCTACGGCATCTTCTATTTCCAGGATCGCGGCGGCATCGACAACCAGCTCGGCCAGCAGGTACCCTTCGGCGGCTCCGTCACCTACGCGGCATCTCAGGGCTACCGCATCGCCTTCACTGGCCAGGCGCCGCAGAATACCCTCGCTAACACCATCAATGGAACCCCCGGTCGCCACACAGGCTCTGCCCCAGCCCGGGTACCCCAACTTCAACCCCGCCGTACCCCCTCCCGGCATCAACGTCTTCGTCGTCAACCGCACCGAGAAGACCCCCTCGGTCGAGGAGTACAACCTCCAGGTCCAGCAGCAGATGGGCCCGCGCGGCGTCTTCACCATCGGCTATGTCGGCGACAAGGGAACGCATCTTTCCAGCGGCTATAACTACAACACCAAGCCGCTCGGTGCCCCCGCCAACCAGCTCAACGCCTTCCCCACGCTCGGCCAGGTCGTCTACAACATAAACAACGGCGTCTCCCGCTACAACAGCCTCCAGACGCAGTTCAACTATCGCGCCTCCAAGGGCCTCACGCTCACCACGTCCTACACCTGGGCGCGCAACATCGACGATGCAGACGGCTACCTCGGCTTCTACGCCGTCAGCTCCCTCTACCCCTACGACAGCCGCCTCAACAAGGGCAACTCGTCGCTCGACATTCGTCACAACTTCGTCGTCAGCGCCCTGGCCGACCTCCCCGTCGGTCGCGGCCGCATGTTCGGCTCCAATATGAACCGCAGCCTCGACCTCGTCGTCGGCGGCTGGCAGATGAACACCATCGTCACGGCTCAGACAGGCTCGCCCTTCTCGATCGTCTACCCTTCCTACGGCGGCACCTACAGCCTCCGCGCCAACGTCACCGGTCCTATCCTCCAACCGCACAGCATCCGCGGCCAGTACTTCACCGGCAATTTCTCGCAGCCCGCCGCCGGAACCGAGGGCAATGTCGCCCGCAACTCGCTCTACGGCCCCGGCTTCGCCACCGGCGACGTCTCTCTTTTCAAAACCCTCCACTTCACCGATCGCTTCGGCACAGAGCTCCGCGCCGAGGTCTACAACGTCACCAACACCCCGCAGTTCACCAACCCGAGCGGCAACCCGAGCGACGGCAACTTCGGCCGCATCTCCGGAACCCGCCTCGCCTCCGAACGCCAGATGCAAATGGCCGTCCGCTTCCTCTTCTAATCCCAACCTGCCCCAGGCAAGCAAGCCGAAGGCGCGCACCCCATTCATGGCAGCCATCGCCATGAGTGGGTCCTTCCGGTCGCCTAATTAAACTGTCATCCTGAGCGAAGCTCTGAGCTTGCCGAAGGGCGAAGTCGAAGGACCTGCGTCTCGCATTTGCCATTTGCCTTTGCTTCTGCCTCTCGCCGTCATCCTGAGCGCAGCGAAGGATCCCGAAGAACTCTCGGTCGCCATAACCGTCCACTTTCTGCCACAATCACCCTCCAGCCGCACCACCAAGACCAATAGGCAGGACGCCTCCCATGAACTCCCTCCGTACTCTTGCCGCCGTCCTCCTCCTTACCCTCTCAGCCGCCGCCGAGCAGCCCTCTCCTCGCATCCTCAAGATCGACCCACCAAACTGGTGGGCGCAGATGCCTGCCCCCATGCTCCTCATCCGCGGGGAAAACCTCACCGGCGCCATCGCCTCGCTCAGTGATCCGCAGCTCCACCTCTCCTCGACCAGAATCTCCGAAAACGGCCACTGGGCCGAGCTCTGGCTCAGCCAGTCTCCCACCTCCCCGGAGACCGTCACGATCACCGTCAAAACACCACACGGAACCACGTCCGCACCATACAAATTCACTCAAAAGCGCACGGGGAGCGACGGTTTCGCAGGCTTCAACTCCGCCGATGTCATGTACCTCATCATGACCGACCGCTTCGCCGACGGCGACGCCACCAACGACGGAACCCCCGCCGAACACGCTGCCGAACTAGCAAAACCGCGCGGTTGGCATGGCGGCGACCTCCGAGGTATCGAGCAGCATATCAACTACTTACAGGACCTAGGCATCACTACCGTATGGATCACCCCCGTCTACCAGAACCACGGCCCCGAGAGTTACCACGGCTACGGAGCCACCGACATGTACTCGGTCGACGAGCACTATGGCACTCTGGACGACCTCAAATCCCTCGCAGCCAGCCTCCACGCCCACAACATGAAGCTCGTCCTCGACACCGTCCCAAACCACGTAGGTGCAACACACAAATGGGTTTACGACCCGCCTGAACCCACATGGTTCCACGGCACCGCCGCCCACCACACCATCGCTCAGGGCAATTTCAGCCCCCTCACCGACCCCCACGCTCCCTGGCGCGACCAGCAAAACGTCACCGAAGGCTGGTTCGCCAACGTCCTTCCCGACCTCAACCAGGAAAACCCAGCCGTCTCTAGGTACCTCATTCAAAACGCGATATGGTGGACCGAACAGGCCGGACTCGACGGCCTCCGCCTCGACACCTTCCCCTACATCACCCGCCCCTTCTGGCACGACTTCCACGCCCAGCTCCATACCCTATACCCTCGCCTCACCACAGTCGGCGAGATCTTCAATCCAGACCCCACCATCACCTCCACGTTCGCTGGCGGGGTCACCCGAAACGGTTTAGATACTGGACTTTACACTCCGTTCGACTTCCCCGTTTATTATGCTCTGCGCGACATCTTCCTCCACGATGCACCCATGACGAAGCTCGCCGAAGTTCTCCGTCTCGACGCTCTCTATCCCCATCCTGAACGCCTTGTGCCCTTCATAGGCAACCACGACACCACCCGTTTTCTCGACGCTCCCACCGCAACTCCACAGAAGCTTCAACTCGCTTTCACGCTTCTCGCCACGTTGCGCGGCATGCCGCAGATCTACTCCGGAGACGAAATCGCCATGCGCGGCGGCGAAGACCCGGATAATCGGCGGGATTTTCCTGGAGGCTTTTCCTCTGAGCCGGGGAACTCCTCGCTCAAGGTCTTTCCGAAAACCTGCACTCAAGAGCAGCAGCAGACTTTTGCCACTGTCAAGGCGCTTCTCATCTTTCGCCGCTCCAATCCTGCACTGCTGACCGGAGACCAGCAAATCCTGCATACTGACCGCGACTCCATCATTTATGTCCGCAGCAATCACATTTCGAGTGCGATGCAGCGAGTCCTTATCGCTGTCAACAAAAGCGTTCAATCAAAAGTTTATTCGCTCGACATCACAGGAACGGACTTACAGGATGCCCACAGCGCAAGCGCCCGTGTTGGCGGTTCAGATAGCGTCCTCCTCAACGGTCCCATACTTACCCTGCACCTCGCTCCAGAATCGGCACTGATTGCCACGGTAGAGTAGGTCAAACCTCTTGATCTTGCATGCCGCATCGGCAAATCGATGGAGAAAGGTCGAGTAGACCTGACTTCGTGATCCAGGGTCATTACGACAAACCTGGCAGCAAAATTTTGTAACCCCATACCCCTAAACTATGACTAACTTTGGTCTCCATTGGACTTCAAAAAGTTTAGTGCCGTCTGCTCATGGCCGCGCGGATGCTGCTCGCGCCACAGTTCCAGCAGCAGCGGCACCATTAGGGCGCGGCCCACCCGGGTCCGGTGTACCTTGCCATGGCACCAAGGCCGAAAGGGAGCTAGCCAAGATCAGGACCACGGGCTGCGTCTCTAATTTCGCTGTGGCTCGGAACGACCAGAGCCTTGGCGAGGAGTACATCAAGCTCGCTCAGGGCGCTCATCCTCTGCTCTCTCCCCCATAGCGCGACCAAGGAGACGAAGATTACCCGGAGAGCTCGCCTAGGGGACGGGTCGACCTTGGCCGTAACATTCTCTGCAACAGCGGACGGTATCGGGATGCCATTTGGTGCCGATCGAAAGCTGCTGTTCTGGCTTTTGGAACCGAGTTATACGCAACGACAACCCGTTCATTCCGTGGTCGAGTGCCAGGGAGTACCAAAGAGAGGTCGGTATCGAGAAGGGCGGACGTCCAAACAAGCAGCTCAGAGAGCGTTTCGCGCGGATTACCGGACTCGTCATCAGCATCAGACGTAGGTGACGGGCAGTCCCGCCGCACGGAGGTGTGCCGCATGACGACCAGGGAGCCGGAGATTCTTTCTCCGCATTTGAAGCGGGGGGGCAAGGCGTTTGGCGACGAGAACCTGGACATGCTCAGCCATCTGCTGGACGACTTTATCCGGATTCCGGGAACTTCGATCCGGTTTGGGCTGGACGGCCTGGTGGCGCTGGTGCCGGGGGTGGGGGATGTGCTGCAGGGGCTGGCGTCGAGCGTTATCATTCTGGCGGCATGGGCGCGCGGCGTGCCCAAGGTGACGGTGGGGCGGATGGTGGCGAACGTTGGCATCGAGGTGCTCGTGGGCCTCGTTCCGATCGCTGGGGACATGTTCGACATTGCGTGGAAGGCGAATCGACGCAACTATGCTCTGCTGACGGGGAGTCTCGAGGAGCCCGAGCGGAACGCGCGGCGGAGTTGGATCTTCTTTGCGGGGCTGTGCGTGGTGTTGCTGGTGCTGATGGTTCTGCCGCTGCTCGTGTTCAGCTGGCTGACGGCGCACTTTCTGCATGGGATGCTAGGGGCGGATGTTCACTGGCATCTGTGAGGGTTGGGCGGCTGGGATAAGATTGTGGGGAGTCGGGGCGTAGCGCAGCCTGGTAGCGCATCTGCTTTGGGAGCAGAGGGCCGGGGGTTCGAATCCCTCCGCCCCGACCATTCCCTTCTATTAGATTTCCATGACCAATGTTCTTACGCTGCGTTTGGACGCGCGATCTCAGGCGCACTTTGAGGCGTTGCGCCAGCGGTATTTTCCGCCGGTGCGGAACCGGATTGCGGCGCACCTAACGCTGTTTCATACGCTGCCGGATATTCGCGAAGTTGATGAAGTGCTGGAGCGGGAGGCGGGGGATTTGCCGGCGTTTCCGGTGGCAGTGACGGGGTTGCGATCGCTGGGTAAAGGTGTGGCGTACAAGCTGGCGTCGGGCGTTTTGGGCGGGCTGCATGCGCGGCTGGCGGCGGAGTTTGCGGAGCACCTTACGACGCAGGACCGGCAGTGATTCGAGCCGCACATCGTGGTTCAGAACAAGGTGACGCCGGCCTCAGCACGGGAGCTGCTGATGCGGTTGGAGGTGATGTTTATGCCGATGGAGGTGGAGGGTGTGGGGCTGGATCTGTGGCACTATCTGGGCGGTCCGTGGGAGCTGGCGCGGACGTTTCCATTTCGAATGCGAGGCTAGATCCATTTGCCTGAAGGGTCTGTGGCTTTGGACCCCACCCTTTCCGGCGATGAGATTGCCGGAGAGGATGGGGCACCCAACCGTGGCGCGGGGCAGGTGATGGGTGATGGATTGTGAGGCTTGGCCTAGCTCAGGTTTATGAGAACGCTATTCGGGGGTTTCGTATTCGCCGGCAATTCGGCGGGCGGCGGAGCGTGCGTCGCGGATGAGGTCGGGCAGGCCGACGCCGCGGTAGGCGTTGCCGAGGAGCGTGAGGCCGGGGTGGGCGGCGATGCGGGTGCTGAGCTCGGACATGCGGGTGAGGTGGCCGACGGCGTACTGGGGGAGACTCTGGGGCCAGCGGCGGACGATCGTGACATTTGGTTTGGGCAGAGTGCCGAGGATGTGCGTCAGATTGCGTTGCGCGAGGGTGGCGAGTTCCTCATCCGAGCGCGGGAGGAGAGCTTCGGCGGGGTGGCCGCCAAAGAAGGCGCGGAGCAGGCGACCGTGTGGAGGGACGCGATGGTCGAACTTCTGGTCGACGAAGGTGCAGGCGAGCAGCTGGTCTTCGGACGAGGGTGGGACGAGGAAGCCGAAGCCTTGCGGGAGTGCGAGGCCGCGTGCGTCGAGGTATCCGAAGGCGACCACGATGGCGGAACTCGATTCGAGATCAAGCAGATGGACTGCTGCCGGATCGAGGGGTCTCAGGAGAGCTTGCGTGATCTTCGGGGGGACCGCGAGGAAGAGCTCGTCGAAGATTTCGGAGGCACGGCCGGTGTCGAGGTGCACCTGCCAGCCCTTGCCTGATCTGGAGATCGTCCGGACGGATTGGTTGAAGTGAAGCCAGGAGCGCGGTATACCGGCGGCGAGGCGGTCGATGAGGGCGCCGAGGCCGCTGCGGAGGGTGGTGAAGATGGGTGGGGCTGTGCGAGCGGTGCCGGATTGGAGGGCGGCGATGAGGGAGCCGTGGGTTCGTTCCATGGCGACGAACTGCGGCATGACGGCCTGGACGCTGAGGGTTTCGACGTTGCCGCCGAGGACGCCCGAGAGCAGGGGGGTGGCGATGCGGGTCAAGACCTCCTGGCCGAAGTGCCGGCGGGTGAAGCTGGCGATACTCTCGTCTTTCTGCGGGGCTGCGGACCTCAGATCGTCGGCGCGCGTGAGCTCGTTGTGGAAGGCCTGCTTTGCAGACGCGGTGAAGAGGTGCGATCGATCGACGGCGCCGAGGTTGGTTGGGACCATCATGCGCATGCCGTCGGGCATGGTTTCGAGGCGGCCGTTGAGGAGGATGTGAGTCTTGCGAGTGGCGTCGTTGGAGGGCAGGAGGTCGTGTTCCAGGCCGAGATCGACGGCGAGCTCGCGGGCCCACGGTTTTTCGGTGACCCAGGCATCGGGGCCGCACTCGATGGTGAAGCCCTGCTGGTGGACGGTCTCGACGATGCCGCCGAGGCGTGGGGAGCTCTCGAAGAGGGTGGCCTGAACGTCTGCGCCATCGCGGGCAAGCTGTGCGATCTGCCAGGCGGCGGTGATGCCGGCGATGCCTCCACCGATGATGGCAATGCATTTGGTCATGGGGTGAGTGGCGGAAGCGTGTTTCGTTCCCGGGCGAACTCCGTATGAAGCTTTGATCCGGGATGGGCTTGTGGTGTTTGCTTCTGGGTTATTGGCGCCGAGGCGAAATACTGGGATACTTCGCTGAGCTCAGAATGACAGCTGTAAGGGTGGACCGACATCTGTGAGGGAAGCTGTACGGCAAACCGAGATAGGTCGGCTGCGTCGCTAGGCCTGGACGGGGATGGGTGAGTCGACCTCGAAGAGGTCGGCCTGGTACTGGCCAGTGGCGACCTCTGCGATAGCGCGGATAAGGTTGGGGGAGTCGTTGAGGCTTTCGGCGCGCCAGAGTTGGAGGCCGAGCTCGCGGGCAGTCTCGCGGAAGGCAATGTCGATGTCGTAGAGGATTTCGACGTGATCGCAGAGGAAGCCGACGGGCTGCATGACGACGCCTTTGAGGCCCTGCGCGGCGATGGCTTTAAAGGTGTCCTCGACGGTGGGTCCGATCCATGGGCCGCCGGAGACGCCCTGGCTCTGGAAGGCGAAGTACCAGTCAGAGTCGCCCATGCCGACAGCGGCCATGCGGGCCGCGACGAGCTCGGCGGTGCGTTTGGCTTCGACGGGGTAGGGGTCGGGGGTGTTCTGCTCGGGAGTGCCGGGGCGGGCGCCGATGACCGAGGCGGAGCCGGTGCTGATGGTGCGGCAGGGGACGGAGTGCGCGGTGAAGAGGACGGGGACGCGCTGGCCGGTGGAGGCGCAGGCCTCGGCCCAAACGGGCCAGAGGCGCTCGGCGAAGGCCTGTGCGAGGGATGGGTGCTCGGCCCAACCGGCAACAAACTCGACCTCCATGCCGGCGGAGGTTTTGAGAACGGCGCCGCGGTAGAGACCGACGCTGGTGCGGGAGTTTTGCGGAGCGAGGCAGATTGCTTTGAAGCGGGTGACGCCGTCGCGGCGCATCTGGGCGATGGCGTCGGCGATGTAGGGGCGCCAGTTGCGCATGCCGACGTAGACGCGTGGGCCGCAGAGTGCGCCTTCGAGGAGGCGGCCCTGGATCAGGGTCCATCTGGTGAGTGGCGGGGGCTCGGCGCCGGGGGTCTCGCGAAGGCCGATCTCGGCGTAGCGGTGCTGGAGCTCCTGGACGACCTCATCGGGAAGCGGGCGGCCGCCGGTGACGTGCTTGAGGTACTCGGCCATCTCGCCGAGGGCGTCGGGGGTGCCGTGGGCCAGGAGAAGGATGGCGCTGGTCTCGTCGAGAAGGAGGTACTGGCTCATGAGAGCTTGAACTCCTTGACCCAGCGGACGACGTCGATGACGTTTTCGACGGGGGTTCCGGGAACGATGCCGTGGCCGAGGTTGAAGATGTGGCCGGAGCGTCCGGCGGCGGAGCGAAGGATCTCGTCTACGCGAGACTTGAGGACTTCAGAGGGAGCAAAGAGGGTGATGGGGTCGAGATTGCCCTGGACGGCGCAGGTGCAGCCGAGGCTGCGCCAGCCGGTGTCGAGGGGGACGCGCCAGTCTAGGCCGATGACGTCGGCTCCGGTTTTGCGCATGGTGGGGAGGAGCGAGGCGGTGTCCACGCCGAAGTAGATGACGGGGACCCCCATGGCCTGGATGCGGCGGACGAGCTCAGTGGTAGGGGCGAGGCAGAACTCGGTATAGTCGGTGACGGAGAGGGCTCCGGCCCAGGAGTCGAATATCTGGATGACGTCGGCTCCGGCCTCTACCTGCTGTTGGGCGTAGCCGGTGAGAACGGTGACGAGCTTTTCCATGAGGAGCGGCCAGGCTTTGGAGTCGGGGCTGGATGTGGTCGAGATGGTCGAGCCTTCCGGCTCGATACCACACCCTTTGTACTCCACCTTCGCGATGAGACCGCGAGAGGATAGGGCACCCGGTTCTGTGGTGAGGCCGAAGCGTGAGGGGGTGCCGCTGGCGTACATCAGGCGCTTGGTTTCGATGTAGTTCCGTGAGCTGCCGCCCTCGATCATGTAGCTGGCGAGCGTGAAGGGAGCGCCGCAGAAGCCGATGATGCCGAGCTGGTCTGGATTGCCGTTCGGGCCTTCAGGCGGACGCGGGCTGCTGAAGTGGACGGCGACCTTTTCGATGGCGCGGGCGACGTAGCTGAGTTCATCGACGCGGTCGGTGCGGAGAGCGACGACCTGATCGAGGGTGCGGATGGGCTTGTGAACGACTGGGCCCTCGCCGGCGAGGAACTCGAAGTCGACGCCCATGGGGGTGAAGGGAAGAAGGAGGTCGGCGAAGATGATGGCCGCGTCGACGTCGAGGCGCTCGGCGGCGGTGATGGTGACCTCGGCGGCGATGTCGGGGGTGCGGCAGATGTCGAGGAGCGAGTGGTGTTGGCGGACGGTCATGTACTCCGGCATATATCGGCCGGCCTGGCGGAGGAACCAGACGGGTGTGCGGTCGACCGGTTGGCGCAGACATGCGCGCACGAAGCGGCTGCTGCCGCCGATCTCGCCCAGGCGCTCCGCGGGGGTGCGGTTCTCACGTGTAGAGGTGTAGCTCAAGGGGGCTCAACTCCTCCCTTGAGCGTAGCATTCAGTGCTGTTGGAGGCTGGGTTTTGCAGGCGGAAAGAACAGGGCTCTGTTCACGCGACGAACGCCGTCCCAGGTGCGTTAAAGTTCGAGGTCGAAGGTGAACTCTTCGATGACGGGATTGGTGAGCACCTCACGCGCGATCCGCTCGACCTCGGAGCGCGTCGCCTCAGGGTCGGTGTTGTCCGCAAGTGTCAGCAGGAAATACTTGCCTTGGCGGACGTCGTCCACGCCCTTGTAGGACATGCGACGCAGCGCATCGGCGACCGTTTTGCCCTGTGCATCGAGAACGGTGCGCTTGAGTGTGACATAGACATGAGCCTTCATCGTGTCTGATTATAGACATGCGGTCGTTAATGCTGGCGAGTCGATGTTTGCTCGCTTGGCGGCCTCGCAATCGAGTTTCTCTCCCCTTAGCTGCAGCTTAAAAATTCTGGAAACGAGAAGACATCACATCCCCCTCTATGACGAACTACCTTGAACTTCCTGTCGGGCCTGAAACGCCGGAGGTCATCAATGCGGTGATCGAAATCCCGCTCGAGGGAATTAACAAGTACGAGTACGACAAGCAGCTCCATGTCTTTCGGCTCGATCGCAATCTTTATTCGCCGGTGCACTATCCCGGAGACTACGGATTTGTGCCCAGCACGCTTGCGGATGACGGCGATCCGCTGGACGTCCTTGTGCTCGTCGATGCGGCGAGTTTTCCGGGCTGCGTGATGGAGGTTCGTCCGATCGGCCTGCTCGAGATGCTGGATCAGGGTGTTGCGGATGAGAAGGTGCTCTGCGTCGGCAAGGGCAACCCGCGCTACAAGGATGTCTGGAACTTCTCGGAGATCTACCCGCACATGCTCCGGGAGATCACGCACTTTTTTGCGATCTACAAGGACCTTGAGGGCAAACGAGTGGAGGTGAAGGGATGGCGCGATGCCTCCTATGCGCGCAACAAGGTGCTCGAAGCGCAGGCGCGTTTTCTTGAGAACAAGAAGCAGATCGAGGGGCAGCTGGTGAAGGTCTAGTCGCCGGCGGAGCTCTGAAGTGATGCTGCCCCGCGACGGACAGCTATCCAGTACACCAGCGGTCCCGCGACTGCCACGAGCGCAGCAAAGGCGAGTGCCGGCATACCGGCTACGTGTTCCGATTTGGCCGCCCACAGGGCAAACGCGATCAGCACGGTTGGCCCTACGGACAAGGCCACCACCGCACCTGTTCCACCGGGGACGCGAAAGGGCCTGTGCATGCCGGGCTCGCGGATACGAAGCACGATCAGCGCCGCGAACTCTAGCAGCAGCGCCGCACCGTAGAGAACAAGGTCGATTGAGATGAGTCGCTCAAAGGTGAAGCTGAGCGCGAGCGCCCAACCGCCGCTGCACAGAAGCACACTCACCCAAGGCACACCGTTCGACCATCTGCGGGCAAGGATGCGTGGCAGCAGGCCGTCCTCCGCCATAGCGGAGGGAAGTCGCGTATACGACAGGACGAGCGCGTTGAAGGTGCCCAGGCCGTCGAGCGAACCGGCCAGCACTACCGCTGTGGCCAGGGCGGGACCGCCCAAGAGTGCAGCAGCGTCGACCCAGGCGCCCGTCGAGAAGCGCTCTGCGGGTATCCCAGCGATCCAGACGGCCGTGAGCGGCACGAGGTAGACGCAGGTTACAAGGGCAGCCGAGAACAACATTGCGCGCGGATAGGTCCGTTGCGGTTCGTCCACCTCCTGCGCGATGGTGGACGCGTTGTCCCATCCCATGTAGTTCCACAGCGCGACCAGGAGAGCGGCGGAGAGATCGAGGTGTGCCGGTGGCCCGGAGGGAGCGCGCGCCAGATCTCCATGCCCGAGGCGCCATGCCACGATGCCGACGAGCACAGCAAACGGCGAAAGCGAGAGAAACATTATGCGCAACGAGCCACGTCCGACGGAGGCCGCACCGCGCAGATTCCACACGGCGGCGGCGGTCACAATGGCGAGTTTGAGCAGCAGCCCGCGATGACCCGAGGTCAGCTCTGGCGCGATGCGCGAAAGATACAGAACAAAGGTAGTCGGGTAGATTGCCATGTCAAAGACGCTCGCCGCCAGTGAGAGCCAGGCCTCCTGAAAGCCCCAGAAGGGGCCCATGGCGCGCCGCACCCATTGATAGAAGCCGCCGTCGCTGGGAATGGCTGTGGCAAGCTCGCCGATCATGAGCGAGGTTGGCAGGCTCCAGAAGACAGGCACGAGCAGAAGGAGAAGGATGGCACGCCCGTAGCCGGCATCGCCGATGATGTCTTCGAGCCCGTAGGGTCCGCCCGAGACCATGAAGTAGGTGGCTGCGATCAGGGGCAGAAGCCGGATCTTGCCCTTCATCTGTGGCAGAACGCGGTCACTGAGTCTGTCGTCACAAGACAAATCTACTTCAGAGGACGCCGCCCGGTGCCTCAGCCCTGCGGTTGAGCTTGCCGACTGCGGAGTCAAAGCACGCACTGCGACGGTTCACGCTATAATCACCGGAGCCGGAACACCGTGGAGAGTTGGCCGAGTGGCTGAAGGCGGCGGTTTGCTAAACCGTTATAGGACCAAAAGTTCTATCGGGGGTTCGAATCCCCCACTCTCCGCCATGATGACGAGCAAATTCCTAAAGTTCATGCGTCTAATAATTGAGAGTTGCCATCTTCATCCTCGATGTTGATGCCTCCCGGGCAGTTCTGGGGTGCCGATGTCTGACTTACTTGACGTGATGGAGCTGCCGTGGCGGATATAGACCGCTGTAGCGTCCCTGCCCCTGTCCTCGTTGCCCTTGGACTCCCGAACCATGACTAGACAGGGTGTCTCCTCTATCTTCTACGAGCTTTCCTTGGGGCGTTGACTACACCACATTGCAATCTGTAGCAGCGGGATTGAGCCGCGATTCTTGTGCAGGTGGATGTAACGGTAGACTGTGTCGCACACACTTCGAAGAGGTTGGAAGCCGCCTTGGCCGGCTGGAAGCGAGGGGGATGAGTTTGGGAGAGCTTTGGTCTGCACGAATGGTTCTCGGGTTCTTCTGGTGTTTTGCGGCGGTTGTGTCGGCGCAGGAGCAGAGTGGAAGGCTATATACGACGGAGGACTACGCCCGGGCCGAAAGGATGATGTCGTACAATCTCCAGCCGCTGGTGTATCACACGGTGTTGAATCCGGCGTGGGTAGAGAGCGACCGGTTCTGGTACCGCGATCGTGGGCCGGAGGGCTTTACGGTGATGCTGGTGGATGCGGCGAAGGGAAGCTCAGCGCCGGCGTTTGATCATGCGAAGCTAGCTGCGGCGGTGCTGGCGGCGAAGCCGGGCGCCAAGGTGGACGAGCATTATCTGATGGTCACGGGCTTGTCGTTTGAAGGCGGCAAGGAGGTGGCGATGGTCTCGGTGGCAGGCTCGCGTGTTCGGTGTGAGGTTGCGGCGAGTTATATGTGTGCGGTGGATGATGCGAAGGACGCAAGGCAGGAGGTTGCGACGGGGCGGCGGAGGTCTGCAACGAATGAGGTGGTTTCTCCGGATGGGTTGAAGGCGGCGTTTATTCGCGACTGGAACCTGTGGATGCGGGACGTGAAGGGCGGCAAGGAGACGCAGCTGACGAAGGATGGCGTGCAGGACTTTGGGTACGCGACGGACAACGCGGGATGGAAGCACAGCGATGCGGCGATTCTGGTGTGGTCGCCGGACTCAAAGCGGATTGCGACGTTTCAGCAGGACCAGCGCAAGACGGGCGAGATGTATCTCGTTCCGGTTACAAATCGGCACCCGAAGCTGGAGGCTTGGAAGTATCCGCTGGTGGGTGACAAGGATGTGACGATGATCGAGCGGGTAGTGCTCGATGTGGAGAAGAAGAAGGTGGTGCGGTTTAAGATGCCGCCGGACCAGCACCGGTCGACGATCTGCGATGACGTGAGCTGTGATGGGGGGTGGGAGGATGTGCAGTGGTCGGACGATTCGAAGCATGTGGCGTTTGTGTCGACGTCGCGCGATCACAAGCAGGAGTGGCTGCGGGTGGCGGACGCGGGGAACGGCAATGTGCGCGAGGTGTACACGGAGACGTCGCCGAAGTTCTTTGAGAGCGGCGATGGCAAGGTGAATTGGCGGTACCTGTCAAAGACGAATGAGTTCCTGTGGTTTTCGGAGCGCGACGGGTGGGGGCAGATGTATCTGTACGACCTAAACACGGGCAAGCTGAAGAATCAGGTTACGCACGGCGAGGGCAATGTCACGCAGGTGCTGGCGGTGGATGAGGCGGCGCGGAAGATCTACTTCATTGGCGTGGGGAAGGAGAAGGGGCTGGATCCGTACTACCGGCAGTACTACAGCGTTGGCTTTGATGGGAACGGGCTGAAGCTGTTGACGCCCGGGGGCAAGGACAATGCGATCACGCCTTCGCCGGACGGGAAATATTTTGTCGATATCGCGAGTACGCCTACGGAGCCGCAGATCACGGTGACTCGGAGAGCGGACGGGGAGGTTGCGGCGGAGGTAGCGAAGCAGGATATCTCGAAGCTCGAAGCAGCGGGATGGAAGTCGCTGACGCCAGTGACGGTAAAGGGTCGCGACGGCAAGACGGACATTTACGGTTACATGTTTCAGCCGACGGACCTCGATGTTTCGAAGAAGTATCCGCTGATTAATTACGTGTACCCGGGGCCGCAAATTGGGTCTTGCGGGAGTCGTGGATTCAATGCGGCGCATGGAGACAATCAGGCCGTGGCGGAGCTGGGATTTATTGTGGTGTGCCTGGATGGGATGGGGACGCCTTTGCGGTCAAAGGCGTTCCACGAGGCGTATTTTGGGGATCTTGGGGATAACACGCTGCCGGACCAGGTGGCAGGGATGAAGGAGTTGGCAGCGAAGTATCCGTGGGTCGATCTGGAGCGTGCGGGGATATGGGGGCACTCGGGCGGTGGAAATGCGACGGGGGCGGCGCTGCTGCACTATCCAGACTTCTTCAAGGTTGGGATTGCAGAGAGCGGCAACCACGACCAGCGCGATTATGAAGATGACTGGGCGGAGAAGTGGGCCGGACTAGAGGTGGTAAGGCCGGATGGGAAGAGCAACTACGACAGCCAGGCGAACCAAAACTTCGCGAAGAATTTGAAAGGGCATTTGCTTCTGGCGCATGGGACGATGGACGACAATGTTCCGCCGAACAATACGCTGCTGCTGGTGGATGCTTTAATTAAGGCGAACAAGGACTTCGATCTGCTGCTGATTCCGAATGCGCATCATGGGTATGGCGATGCGGCACCGTACATGATGCGGCGGCGCTGGGACTACTTCGTGCGGTACCTCGCTGGTGGAACACCGCCGAAGGACTATGAGATGACGAGCTCTGCGGCGGCGGCGAAGAAGATGAATGGGCCGGATGCCGAGTCTGCAACGGACGAGTAGAAAGCGAGGAGGATGGAGTAGCCTCCACCCTCCTTTTTGCCGCAGCGTGTGTGGGCGCGGGGCTATTTGACAATCTGGCCGTCAGAGCTGGTGGCGGGGCCGCGCCGGGAGAGATCCGGGGCTGAGGTGAGTTGCCAGCCGTTGCTGGTGTTGGTGAGCGTGGCCTGGGCGGCCTGCGGGGTGCCGAGGTCGGTGCGGAGTTGGGGGAAGGTGTTCTGAGTCTCTTCGGCCTTGGCCCAACTGGGGACGCTGTCGATGGTGTAGTGGTAATCGATCTGCGTAGTGGCGCCGGGGTTGCTGTCGGCCGGGGTGGCGCTGTCGATCGAAGAGACCTTGCGATGGCCGTAGCAAAAGTTGCCGAAGCCGGGCTGCTGCGGATCCGCGGTCCATGCGGAGCGGCCCTTGTCGGAGAGGTCGTAGTTATTGACCTGCTTGGAGGCGACGATGAAGACCTTCTTCTCGGCGGTGGTGCGAGTGAGCAGACCCTGGTCGACGAGGGCGTCGTACTGCGAGGTCTTGCCTGAGCCGGAAGTGTCGGCCTGCGCGGGGAACTGCTTGGGCGAATCGAAAAGGCAGGCGGGATGTGCGCTGTAATACGTGTTGATGGCGCTGGTGTAGTTGGAGGTGTTATCGGCCTTTTTGTTGCAGCCGAGGGTTGCGACGATGGCCATGGCTGCGATCGCGGCTGAGCGGAACGGTAGATGTTTTGTGCTGAGATTCATGCGGGACTCCTTCACGCCTTTCAGATGCAGGCGGTCTGCGCCGTTGCGGGAGGTACCCTCCCCCCCCGTACTTTGTACCTAAAGTCTTCGATCCAGGGTGATTAGGTAGGGGGTACAACGCCTTTCGCGCCGGGAAGGATTGCAGATCAGCCTGCTATTCGCTCGGGGCACTGGACCACTACTTCCAGTCTACAGTTGTGGGGTGGGTGGTTGCGCCACGTGGGGTACAAGTTCTGAGGGACACGTTTTTTCGCCAGGAAGGGCGGCGCTGGCTGGCGCCGCCCCTTGCTGTGCCGAGACCGACCCGGGCTACTGGCGGCAGGGATTGGCGGTTGCCGTCGAGGCGGTGGTGGGGACGAGGCAGGCCTCGTCGTAGTAGCGTTCGTCACCCACGCTCTGGTAAAGGAGGACCGTTGTGTTGTTGCCGGAGGGACCGGAGATGCGCTTCTGGCTGTTGACGACGGGCGTGTAGACGTTGACGCCGCGGAAGGTTTCACGCATGATGCGGCCCTGGAGGGTGCCCGAGAACGGCAGACCGATATGCATGAGGTAGGCAAGGGTGGGGGCGATGTCGGCGTTGCTCATCGGGACGGAATCGACGTAGGCGGTCTTGAAGTCGGGACCGATGGCGGCGATGTTGTTGAAGGTATCAGCGCGGGCGAGTGTGCCGTGCATGCCCTGGCCTTGCTGGAGGCCGGTGTCGGCGATTTCGACGCCGGTCTGGAGGTTGGTGGGATCGAGGTAAAAGGTTTTGAAGTTGACGGAGATGGCGGGGCGTGGGGTTCGCGCGTTGCCCATGAGGCCGATAGAGCTGAGCGGGAGTGTGCCCGGGATGTCATCGCTGTAGGTGTCGTCGACGAAGATGCCGCCGATGTAGGTTTGGGTGGCGAGGAAGGCGACGATCTGACGGACGAGGTTGGCGTCGTGGCTGGGGACGTAGATGAGATCGGAGCCGCCGTTGGCAGCGACGACGATGCGAGCGTCGGTCTGGTTGAGGATGGCGCCGGTGCCGCCAATCAAGCCATTCCCTGCTGCGGGGTGCTGCAGAATGGTGGTGGTCGCCTGAGCGATGGTGGGGACGACGGGAGTGTAGGACCGGACGCCGTTGGTGGTGATGACGGTGTCAGGATCAAAGAGCGGCAAGTTGAACTGGTGGGCGAGGTCGAGAGCGAGGAAGCCGACAGGAATGAAGCCGGTATTGACCTCCTGGCGACCATTGATGTCCTTGTAAGTGATGTTCGAGGCGAAGTCCGAAACGAAGTTATTGCCGGTGGCGTCGATCTCGTGTTTGGAGATGGTGGAGAAGCCGTGATCGGCGGTGAGGATGATGTCGGTGTTGTTGGCGAGGGCGGGATTCGACTGCACATAGGCGATGATCTGGGCCAGGTTACTGTCGGCATTTTTGACGGCGGCGAGCGAGGTAGGGCCGTTGATGCCGGGGGTGAGGGAGTTGAGACTGTCACCCTGGTTGTGCTGGGTGCCATCGGGGTCGCGCGACCAGAAGAGCGCGTAGAAGGGTTTAGAGCTCTGGGCGAAGGCGGGAAGGATGGCCGTGGTGAGGGTGTCGGCAAAGTATTGCTGCTGGACGAGGTTAGGCGAGGTCGTTCCGGGCGTGGTGTTATTGCCGGAATAACCATTGTTGCACTGGGCCGTGGCGGCGCAACCATTGCTGCGGTTGGGAGCGGTGAGCGAGAGCGAGACGGCGGTGAGCGCGGACTGGATCTGACTGGAGAGGGGGATGCCCGCGGCGGAGCCGGTTGCGTCATCGATGAAGACGGTGTTGGGGGTGGGGATGACTTTGTTAACGGGGGTGATTTGGGTGACGTCCTGGATGGCGACGGGGCCTACCTTACCGACCGAAGCGGTGTTGTAGCCGTTCCGACGAGCGAGCGCCATGAGCGCAACCTCGTCGAGGTAGTTGCCGTTGAAGTGGTCGTTGAGGTCAGAGAGGATCAGGTTGTTCTCGACGAACGGGGTCACCGTGCCGGGCAGAAGGCCGAAGTTGCCGGTGTTGTAGACGGGGTATCCGGAGAAGATGGTGTTGGAGAAGTCGCCGGTGTCACCGAGTTGGTGGCCGGTCGCGATGGCCGAGGCGTTGGCGGTGGTGAAGGTTGGAAAGAGCGAGTGGCTATTGGAGAAGAAGACGCCGTTCGAGCGGATGGAGAGCATGGTGGGCGCGGTCTGGGCGTTGACCGAACCCTCGCGGAGACCGTCGGCGACGAAGATGATGATGTTGCGCGAGGTTTGCGGCGTTTGGGCGGGCAGTGTCGAGCCGGCGGCAAGGACGTAGAGAGACGCGAAGAGGGGCTTCGTGAGGCATTTCAATTTCATGGACGGGACTCCTTGGTGCGAGCTAACAAGAGGAGTTATGCAGAGCCATGAAGTTCGTGTGAACAGAAGATTGCATCAGCGCGAACTGCCGCGCTCTTTTGACGAGGCGAACTTGTTATTGCTCCGACGTAAGCTGTAAGGCGAGTCGCCGGCCATGAGACCCCGGCCGGCATACGGAATCCCGCCATTCCGGAGTTGGCTACACGTGAGTAGCGGCAGGTTGCAGGGGGGCGTCGAGATGCAGCGTCGTGGCTTTCGGTGTAACTCTTCCTCGAGTCAGCCATCCAACGTCTGTGAATCTTTCCCGCCTTCCGGCTGCACTTTGCATCCTTCTGTTGAGTTCGTTTCCTCTGCAAAGCTCGGCGCAGGAGAAGAAGAACCTGCTCGACTTTACGATCGGCGGCGAGTTCATTCCTTCGAATTCGCTCGCGGCCGATGTGGGGACTGGGTCGCGCGAGATCCGGTACAGCAGCAGCATGTCTCTCGAGCTCAACTACGGCCGGCAGCTCTATCAGTTTCACCGCAGCGAGTTGTGGCTGGATGTTCCGGCACTGGTTGGGCCGAACCACAGGATTGCAAACGGAGATGCTCTGCTGCCGACGAGCAATGCGACCTTTTACGTAACGCCGTCTGCCCGACTAGCCTTTCCGAGCGCACATGGGTTGACCCCCTGGGTGTCGTTGGGTGGAGGCTACGGCCTGTTTGAGACCAGCGATTACTTCGCGGGTGGCGCGAACAATCCCACGATTCACACGCATACGGGCGTGCTGCAGTTTGGCGGCGGCGTGGATGTGAAGACGCCGCTGCGCCTGCTGGTGCCGATTGGTCTAAGGGGCGAGTTTCGTGACTTCTATGCTCTGCGAGAGCCAATCTTTCCCGTCCCGGTGACAGGACAGTCACAGCATGGCCTGACGTTCGGGGGCGGCATCACGGCGCGCTTTTAGCCGCGTACTGCTGCCTGGCAGTGTGTTACGCAGTAGGTTACATATACTCTACGCCGTACTGGACTGGGATCTGGGTGAAGGCGATGCGGGTGGGGGCGGATTCCCGGGCGGGGAGCATTCCGGCGAAGTGGACGGTGGTGTGGCCGAACTTCAGGTTGAGCTTATCCATGGTGGCGGAGAGCTGGGCGAGATGCGGGGGTTCAGGGAAGAGGCTGGGGTGGAGCTCGGACTCGCGGAGCAGTGTGTTGAAGACGATATCGACGTAGAAGGGGCGTTGGAAGAGATGGGTCTGGGGGCGCTGGGCCCAGATGCCGCGGAGGGCTTCCATGAGGGTGAAGGTGTCCTGGCAGGGGACGAAGCGGGCCTCCATGGCCCAGCCAAGGGTGCGAACGCCGCTGTAGTGGCGGCGGACGCGGGCGGCAGCTTCGACGGCCTGCTCCTTGGTGAGGGAAAACTTGATGCTGAGGCCGAGGGTGGTGGTGTGGAATTTTTCCATGCGGAGGCGCATGGCGGCCTTGTGGAGGAGCTTGTGGGCGACGGCCCAGGCACCCTCCTGCGTGCGGAACTCGGGGCCGAGGACGTGGGAGTGGCCGAGGGACTTCTGGACGTCGGAGGCTACCGGGGCGCCGTTGTCGCCGGTGTCGTATCCGCGAAGCCAGTGATAGATACGGTCGCCCCAGACGGAGTCCCAGAGGCGGCGCATGCCGGGGAGGTCGAGGGCGAGGATCTGCTCCATGGTGGTGATGCCTTTGGCGTGGAGGCGCTTTTCCATGCTGGCGCCGACGCCGGGGAGGTCTCGGAGTTCGAGGTGAGCGATCGCGCGTGGAAGCTGCGAGGGCAAGAGGCCGATGAGGCCGTCGGGCTTTTGCATGTCCGAGGCGATCTTGGCGAGGTAGCGATTGGGGGCCATGCCGACCGAGCAGCGGAGGGTTTCGCCGACGTCGTCCTTGATGGCCTGCTTGATCGAAAGCGCGATTTTCCGGGCGCGGGGCGGCTCGCCCTCGCGGCCGATGAGTTGGCAGACCATCTCGTCGATGGAGGGTGTGTGGGCGACAGGGCAGCAGCGCTCTACGGCGGCGGCGATCCTGTGCGAGAACTCGGCGTAGACGGAGTGGTCGCCCTCGACGAGGATGATGCCGGGGCAGAGGCGCTTGGCTTCGCCGACCTGGGTGCCAGTCTTGATTTTGAAGGCCTTGGCCTCGTAGCTGGCGGCGATGCAGCAGGTAGTGTCGGCCATGGTGGGGACGACGGCGAGGGGGCGGTTGCGGAACTCCGGGTGCAGCTGCTGCTCGACCGATGCGAAGAAGCTGTTGAGATCGATGTGGAGGAAGCTGAAGCGGTCCTGTTGGGGAGCACTGAGCATGCCAGTACAGGGTACACTCCGTTCTCTATTTCTTCGCCTAGGAATTATCGAATAACGTAAGATTGCGCCTGGGCTGCGGCACCGGGCGTCGAATCGAGGTGAGGAGGATGTACGGTTCCTACTGGTGAGTCAGCCTCGCAGCTATGGCGACAGGTTTGTCGAGGCGTGATGGTGAGGGAGCGGAGGCCGAGCCTGCCAGCTCCGCTCATTGCCGGGCGTCGTTCCAGGGTGATTCGGTGGCAGCGTCTAGCTGCGGGAGTGGAACGGCGTCCTGCTGGTTGGGCCTGGTCTGCGGGCGAGCGCCACTGTGCTGAGCCCGAGACGGCGAAGGACACCGGTTGGGGCGCATCCGGACTGGGGCGGCTGACGCGGGAAAGGCTCCGGGAAGCAAGTTTGTCAGAGCCGGGATGGGAGACGCGGGACGCAGGATGTCCTCTGCAAGTGCCGCGTTGGGGCAGTGGAAGCGACGCCAACGCCGCGGACGGCTACTTGCTCGTGTCAATTTTGATGTTGATGATGATGTCGTTTTTGCTTTCAAAGGAGCTGATGGACTTCACCGCGCTTTTCTTTCCGCTGGCTTCGGCCCAGACCTCGTAGTCGGTGTTCTGGGCGAGCTGGCCGAAGCGGTATCCGCCGTTGTCGTCGGAGATGAAGCTCTTAACGGAAAGGGTGTGGTCGTCTTTGAGGTAGACGACGGCTCCGCGAAGTGCGGCACCACCCTTGTCGGTTACCTTTCCGGAGACGATTCGCTGCACTGGACCGCGATCTTGCGCGAGCGCTGGTGTGCCAACGAGGATGGTCGCTGCCGGAACCACCGAGAGGAGAGCCGATAGCAACAGGAAAGCAGATCTGCGGGGCCGGGAGGGGAGGCCGAAGCGGGACGTCATGGGCACGAGTATACCTTGTGCTACTCCTCGTCTTCGTCTTCGACGGGTGTTGCCGCCTCATCGTCATAGCCGGTGTCGTCGACGGGAGCGAGTTCGAGCGGGTCGAGCGAGACGACCTCGAGGTCCAGGCCGCACTCGTCGCATTGCACGGTTTCGCCTTCGTCGACATCGTCGACATCGACGGTGATAGGGTTATCGCATTCAGGGCAAACAACAGCCATGACAGGTGCCTCCGTGTCCCAGTGTGGGGAGCTGTCTCTACGATGTGAGAATGATCGGATCAGCCCCCGCTAGGCTCTTTTCTATCGGGCACGCCTTTCGGCGTCAAGCTGGGGCGCAACAGGCTTTTTGATGGAGGAAGAATGCAAAAGGTATCGCGCGTGTCTCGGTGTCTGACGGTGAGCACAACCATGGGTCTCCTTTTGGGAGCTTCGCTTTGCGCTCAGGGTCCGGTGGGCAAGCCGCTTACGGCTTTGCCAGCCGACCCGGCGATTGCAGGAGCGCTGCGACAGGTGTCGGCCGAGCGCATCCAGGCGACGATCGAGAAGCTGGTGACCTTCCACAATCGCAGCACGCTTTCGAGCATGGAGACGGATCTGAAGCCGGGCACGGGGGCGAACGCGGCGGCGGACTGGATCGCGTCGGAGTTTGAGCGGTACGCGGCCGAGTGCGGGGGCTGCCTGGAGGTGAAGCGGGATGTGTACACGGAGCCGGGCGCTCCGAATACACGGATTCTGAAGCCCACCAAGCTGACCAACGTGTATGCGGTGCTGAAGGGCACGGATCCAGCGCAGGCGGCGCGACGTGTGCTGGTGACGGGGCACTACGATTCGCGGAACTCGGATAACTTCAATACGCACGATGCGGCGCCGGGAGCGAACGACGATGCGAGCGGTGTGGCCGTATCGCTCGAATGCGCACGGGTGCTGAGCAAGCTGAAGTTCCCATCGACGATCGTGTTTGTGGCGGTCGCGGGGGAGGAGCAGGGGTTGAACGGAAGCCGGCACCTAGCGCAGTTGGCAAAGGCCGAGGGATGGCAGCTGGAGGCGGTGCTGAACAACGACATCGTGGGTGGGGACACAACGCCGGGCGATACGATGACGGACAAGACGGCGGTGCGGGTGTTCTCGGAGGGCGTGCCGCCCTCGGCGACGCCGGAGCAGGTGCGGGCGATCGAGCGGCTGGGGGCGGAGAGCGACTCGCCTTCGCGGGAGTTGGCGCGGGCGATGGTGGACATCGACGGGAGCTACTTTGCGGCGGGTTCGGAGCGAGCGGCCTCTGCGGGTGGGGCACGGTCGAATGCGATTCGGCGCGTGCCTACCTTTCATCCGGTGCTGATCTTTCGCAGCGACCGCTTTCTACGAGGCGGGGATCATACGAGCTTCAATCTTGAGGGGTTTACGGCGGTGCGGCTGACGGAGTGGAGGGAGAACTTCAATCATCAGCACCAGAACCTGCGGACGGAGAACGGTGTGGAGTACGGCGATCTGCTGAAGTTTGTTGATTTTAGGTACGTGGCCAATGTGGCGCGGCTGAATGCGGCGGTGCTGGGTGATCTAGCGGCGGCCCCCGGTGACCCTCGAAACGTCCACATCCTGACGCAGGCTCTGGACAACAACACGGAGCTGACATGGGAGGCACCGGTGGGGGCGCCGGCGGGTACCGCCTATGAGGTGCTGTGGAGGGCGACGGACGAGCCGGAGTGGACGACGGTCGAGAGCGCGGGTTCGGAGTTGCATATCAAGCTGCCTGTGTCGAAGGACAACGTGGTATTTGGGGTGCGGGCGGTGGATGGAGCAGGGCATCGGAGTGTGGCGGTGCTGCCGACGCCGTTGTTGCGCGCGCCGGCTGCCGCGGCGAGGTAGGGTGGCGGTTTACGGTGGGCTCGGTGAAGCGCTTTCGGCCGGGCGTGGTCAAATAGGAAGGGCGCGGTCTGAAATGAAGCGCCGCTCCTTGCCGAATCTATCGGCATATTTTGTCAGACTCTTTCATCCTTATGCGCCGCTCGGGAACTACTACGCTCAACCTGCCACCCTTTGCCGGCGTCACGCGCAGGCTGATCCTGCTCAACGTCGGCGTGTTCTTTGCCATTGCGATCCTTTCGTGGGTGTCGCGGCCGGTCGTGAATGCGGTTGTGTCGCACATGATCCTGGAGCCGGCGGCGTTGCTGCGCGGCGAGGTGTGGCAGCTCCTGACCTATTCCGTGGTCGAGCAGGGCATTCTGTCGATTCTGTTTGGGATGCTGACGCTGTGGTTCACGGGGTCGCTGCTGGAGGGCTCGTATGGGGGGCGGTGGATTGCGGAGCTGTACGGCGTGTCGGTGGTGGGTGGCGCGGTGATTGCGAGTGCAGTGGCGTTTACGCGGGTGTTTGGGCTGCACCCGGCCTCCGCGGCGCTGGGGCCGTGGGCGGGCATCTTCGGGATGCTGGTGGCGATCGCGATGCTGTTCGGCGACCAGGAGTTTCTGCTGTGGTTTGTGCTTCGGATCAAGGCGAAATACATGGTGGCGATCTATATCCTGATCGCAGTGGCAATCCTGCTGAAGCAGGCGGACAGCTTTAGCGCTCTGCTGCAGCTGGCGGGGGCGCTGTGCGGGTTTCTGTATGTGCGGTTCGCGCCGCGGCGCGGTCTGGCATTCGGTTTGGCGGAGCAGATGTTTGGCGTGCGGAACGGCTACTACCGGTGGAAGCGACGGCGCGCGGCGCGGAAGTTCGAGGTGTACATGCGGCAGCAGAACCGCGAGGTGCATTTCGACAAGGACGGCCGGTATGTGGACCCGGACGAGCTTGAGAATCGATCGGCGCGGACCGAGCGCGAAAAGATGCGGCGCGAGAACGACAAGCGCTGAATGAACTAACGCTGGCGTTCGCCCCCCGGGGTGGCTCATTGTGGAGGGCTGGGGGTGGGGAGTTTGCGGCGGGGGTTGGCTTCTCGGTTGGCTTTGGTGATGAGGGTTTGGAGGCGGGCCTGGATGTTGTCATCGCCGACGCCGATGACCTCGGATTGGAGGGCGCCGTCGGCGTCGATGGTGAAGTAGTGGGGGAGGCTGTCGACGCCGTAGGTGTTGGAAAGTTTGCGGTCGGTGTCGAGGACCTGCGGCCAGGACATGTGGTTGTCGGCGGTGAACTTTTTCCAGGCGTCGACGTCCTCGTCCCAGGAGATGCTGAGGAGGGTGAAGGGCTGGTTTTGGAACTGCTGAGCGAGGGCCTGGAGTTTGGGCAGGAGCTGGCGGCAAGGGACGCACCAGGTGGCCCAGAAGTCGAGCAGGACGATGCGGCCGTGGAGACTGGCGAGGGTAATGGGTGTGCCGTCGGCGAGGTTGGCGGTGAAGGGCGGGGCCATGGAGGCGCGGGCGAGCTTGAGGTTGGCCAGGTAGTTCTGGGCGCGGGGGCGGTAGGGGTCGGTGGCGGGGGCGAGCTCGACGAAGCGGGTGAAGGCTTCGCGGGCTTCGCTATCTCGGTGGAGGGCGGCGAGGGCGCGGCCGTCGAGGTAGAGGGCGGAGCGGAGGTTGGGGTCGTGGGCGAAGGCAGCCTTGAAGGCGGTGTCGGCTTCGGCGAGCTCATTGGGGGTGGGCTGGTCGGCGTTGAGGTGGATGGCGGCGGAGCCGTGGAGGAGTTCGGCGTAGGCCTGGTCGGCGGGGAGGGGGGAGAGGCGCTCGAACTCTTTGGAGGCAGAGATGGCCTGCTCCCAGGCGCCGGTGCGGAAGCTGAGGGTGGCAATGCGCTCGGCGCATTGGGCGCAGGTGTTGTGGGAGAGGGTGGCGGCCTGCTGCCAGTGGGCGATCTGGGTGGGTGCGTCGAGGGCGGCTCGGGCGGTGTTGATCTCCTGTTGGGTGGCGGGATCAGGGGGCTGCTGCGCGAGGAGAGGGAGGGTGCAGAGGAGGGCGAGGAGGATGGGGGAGGTAAGTCGGGTCATGGCGGTCTCGCGGTCACAACCGGGGCGGCATTTTTGGGTGGCAAGAGAAAAGGTGGATTCAGGTCGTTTCGGCTTGGCCTTCACTCTGGCCCTTCGGCAGAGAGGAAGAAAGATCCATGGATCGTTAGACGCCGGGCTAAAGACCGGCTCTACCTAGAAGCGACAGCAACGAAAAAGGCTCGTGTTGCAATGGCGTTCTCCACTTGAAAAAAAGACCTAGCCGGCTTTGCGGGTTTCGGTGTCGAGGACCTCGTCGAGCATGTGGGCGAGGGAGCCGGCGCGTGAGCGAAGGCTGCGCTGGGTCTGGGAGAGCTGGCCGGCGAGGGTGTCGTAGCGCTGGCGGAGGGTGACGAGCTCGTCGACGATGTTGAGGGCGGCGAGGACGGCGACGCGAAGCGAGTCAACGGTGTTGCCCTGGGCGGAGACGGCGCGCATCTTGGTGTCGACGATGTGGGCGAGGTATTCGATGTGAGCGGGGTCGGTGCCGCGTAGATGGTAGATCCCATCGTAGATGTCGACCGAGACGGCGGTCGCAGAGGCGGGCTGGGTCGGCTGAGTTTCGACTGAGGGATCGGCGTAGGTGGCGCCGGAGGGGTTGGCCATGGGGTCTCCTTTCGGGCGGGGTAGTTAGAGGAGCTCGTCCATTTGCCCGAGCATCTTTTCGACGCGTTGGCGGACCTCAGCGCGCTCCTGCTGGAGGGCGGCGATCTCAGCCTGGGAGTTGGCGTTGTGCTGGCCGAGCTCGGCGGCATGGGACTCAAGTTGGGCGGTGTGGGCGGCCTTCTGCTCTTCCAGTTCGGCGTCGCGGTCGGAGATCTGCTGCTGGAGACGGGCGACGGCGGCCTCGGCAGCGGCGCGGGCTTCGCGCTCGTGGCGGACGATCTCGACGGCGCGGAGGACCTTTTGTTCAAGCGCCTGGAACTCGTCCTGGCTCACAGCTGGGCTGATGGGTGCGGATGTGCTCATGCGGGCTCCCTCCAGCGGAGTATAGATGGGTAACTGGTGGATTAACAGGTGGAAATGGTGGGGTGAATCCAGGTAGTTTCGGGGGTGGGTGGTGCGCGATAAGAGCTGGCGCGCTCCCGAAGCGCCAGCCATCCACGCGCGCCTCCGCCTCCTTACACCGTCACCACAATCTTTCCAATCTGCTGGTTCGACTCCATGTACCGGTGCGCCTCCACAATCTCGTCCAGCTTGAATGTCTTCGCAATTCGCGGCTTGAAAGCCCCAGCCTCGATCTTCTCAAAGATGTATCGCTCGCCCTCTGTCCGCAGCTCCGGCACGGTGTTGATCTCAAACAGCGTGTACCCGCGAAACGTCAGCGACTTCGACAGCGCCGTAAACAGCGGCAGCGGAGTCTTCTCGCCCGACAACGCACCGTATTCAAAAATAATCCCCTGGTACGCCGCCGCCTCCGCCAGCTCGGCCACAATCGGCCCGCCAATTGGATCAAACACCAGCCGCGCGCCCTTGCCGTCCGTAATCTCCTTCACACGCTCCGCCAGCTTCTCCTCATCGGTCACAATCACATGGTCCGCGCCCAGCGTCAGCAGCTCCGCCTTCTTCGCCGCAGTCCGTGTCACCGCGATGCTCGTAGCACCCTCCGTCTTCGCTATCTCGATCGCCGCCAGCCCTACCGAGCTCGACGCCGCCGTAATCACCACAACGTCGCCGGGCGCGATTTTGCCAAGGTGCACCAGCGCCCCATACGCCGTCAGGTACTGCATCCAGATGCTCGTGCCCTCCTCAAACGAGAGCTTCGCCGGGTACTCCGCGAGCGCAGACGCCGGCACGATCGCCACCTCGCCATACACGCCGTACTTGTCCACCGGAAACGCCGGCACCGTGCTCGCCGTCTTGCCCACCCAGATCTTGTCGACACCCTCGCCCACCGCCTCCACCGCCCCCGAAGCCTCATACCCAATCTTCGACGGCAACTCCGGCTGCACCAGGTACCTGCCCATGCGGAACATCACCTCCGCCCGGTTCAGCCCAATCGCCTTCACCCGCAGCCGAACCTCACCCTTGCCCGGCTCCGGCAGCGGCATCTCGTCCAGCTGCAACACCTCAGCCCCACCCGTCTCATGGAACCGCACAATCTTCACCGTCTCATTCGCCATCGCAAGCTCCTTTACAAATCAAACTGCCGTTGCCGGTTTTACGTCGTCATCCTGAGCGGAGCAAAGGACCCCTGTATTGGCACTTGCCGTTGCCATCATCAGTGCCGTACACCGCCACATCCCCATTTGGATGAACCTCATCCCGCGCAGGACTCACCTCACCCGCGTGGTCCATCCCGTCACCTCGGACAAACACCAGCCCACCTCAAGCCGCACTCTCCTCCTCCGCCTTCGCCGCCCCCGATGGATCCTCGCGAAATGCCGGCTCGCCCACATCCCCATACACCACCTGCCCGTACTCAAGCAGCGTCACCATCCCCACACCGCCGCAGATATTCCCGCCCACCGCCGGCACGATCCACCGCAGATAACTCATCCACCCCGTCTGCCCCGTCAGCACCGCCGTCAGGATCTCCCCGCTCGCCGCAATGCAGTGCGCAAAGTTCCCCAGACCGACCACAAACGTCAGGATCCAGATAATCATCACCGATCCCGTGATCGAATGCGACCCTGACACCAGCCACGCCGCCAGCGCAATAATCCACCCGCCCATCACCCCGCTCCAGAAGATCCCGCTCGGATCCCGGTGAATCGCATCCATCCCCAAACCCGCTAGCGCATGCACCACATCCGGACTCAGCGCACTCGTTAGGCTCGCCAGCGCAGCAAACGCCAGCGCCCCCAGGATATTCGAGGGCAGCACCGTAAACCACAGCCGCATCGTGTTCCAGAAATGCTTCTTTTCCGCCAGCACCAGCGCCACCGGATACAGCGTATTCTCCGTAAACAACTGCGCCCGCCCCAGAATCACCACAATGAAACCCAGCGGGTAAAACATCTTTGCGATGAACTGGACCTTGCTCGACGTCCCCAGCATCGCCAGCGCAATCGCATTCCCCATCGCCGACAGACCCATAAAGATCCCGCCCGCAAACCCCGAAAACGCCAGCGCCGACGTCGACCGCTTCAACTCCTGCCGCGCATTGTTCGCAACCTGCTCAAAGATCTCCTGAGCACTCGGCCGCTCCAGGTTCTTCTGCGCCTCCTGAGCCGGCGCCTGCTGCGTCTTCCTTCGTCCTCGGAGCCGAAATGCCATAGGTCTTCCTTCTACTGTCAGCGATGGCTCCTCCATGAGATGCAGGCAGCTTACCTGAGCACCGTAATCGGTTCGCTATAATCGAGCGAGATCACAGGAGCGGCAGATGTCCAATCCAGCCCCATCGAAGGCGAACAACGGTGAAGTGAGAAGCGGCTATAATCCTCCTCCTCCCCCAAACTACCAGCGACCGGTGCCCGTCAAAGTGCCAGCTCCCCCCTCCAAATCAGGAAAGTAGAGGCGGATGCTACAAGGGCTGCAAGCAGTTCTGGCTTTGCTCGTCCTGCTTCCCGGATTTGTCAGTGCTCGGGTCGTCCGAATGATGTCGGCCCGCTCCCAGCAGACCGAGCTCGAACGCATCATCGAAGCCCTCATCTTTAGCTTTTTTATCTACGTCTGCTACTTTGCGATCTTTGGCCCCCTGCTGCCGCTCGAATGGTCCACAGCATCAGCAAACAACGGTGCCGTTCCTTACAACCTCTCCGTGCATCGCTCACGATTGCTGAACCTGGTCCTCATCTCCCTCGTCCTCGGGTTTGGCTGGGGGTACGTCAGAGGTCACGACCTCCTGCTCAAGCTTCTCCGGAAATGCAAACTTACTCAGCGAAGCAGCCGCGATTCCGTCTGGACGGACGTCTTCCTGAACTTCAGAGGCAACGTGCAGGTTGGCCTAGGCGACGGACGTAGCGTCATCGGGTGGCTGGAACAATATGCCGAGTCCGGAGACGAGCGCACCGTCTTTCTCGCGCGGGCAGCCTGGGTCACAGAGGACGGCATCACGACTGAAGTTCCCGGAGACGGACTCATGCTGCTGACGGAAAAATCCGAAATCAAATACGTCATGTTCCTAGACAAAGGGCAACAATGAGCACCATGTCTACACTTTCCCCAGAAACCCTCGCCAAATACCAGCCCGTCATCGGCCTCGAAGTCCACGTCCAGCTACTCACCGACTCCAAGGCCTTCTGCCCCTGCCTCAACCGCTACGGTGGCGAGCCCAACACCCACGTCTGCCCCACCTGCCTCGGCCTCCCCGGAGCCCTCCCCGTCCTTAACCGCCGGGCGGTCGAGTTCGCCGTGCTCGCCGCCCGCGCCATCGGCTGCGGGATCCGCGAAACCAGCATCTTCTCCCGCAAAAACTACTTCTACCCCGACTCCCCCAAGGGCTACCAGATCTCCCAGTTCGACAAGCCCATCGCCGAGCACGGCTCCCTCACCATCCCCGACGCCGCTGGCAACCCCAAACGGATCGGCATCACCCGCCTCCACCTCGAAGAAGACGCCGGCAAAAGCATCCACGACGGCTTCGCCGACTCCAGCTCCCGCACCTACATCGACCTCAACCGCTGCGGAACACCTCTCGTCGAGATCGTCTCCGAGCCCGACCTCCGCACCCCCGACGAGGCCTTCGAATACCTCACCCGCCTCAAAGAAATTCTCCTCTACACCGGCGTCTCCGACTGCAACATGGAAGAGGGAAGCCTCCGCTGCGACGCCAACGTCTCCGTCATGCTCCGGTCTGCTTGGGAGGAGCGGGGCGCCGCAGCGTTCGGCACCAAAGCCGAAGTCAAAAACGTCAACAGCTTCCGCTACATCCGCTCCGCCCTCGAATACGAAATCGAGCGCCAGATCGGCATCCTCGAAGATGGCGGCCGCGTCACGCAGGAGTCGCGCCTCTGGAACAACGCCGAAGGCCGCACCTTTTCCATGCGCTCCAAAGAAGCCGCCCACGACTACCGCTACTTCCCCGAGCCCGACCTCCCGCCCCTCGTCGTCGGCCTCGAGTGGCAGGCCGAGATCCTCCAGTCCCTCCCCGAACTCCCCGAAGCCCGCCGCGCCCGCCTCATCGCCGACTTTGGCCTAGCCCCCCAGGACGCCGCCACCCTCACCGCAACCCGCGCCTTCGCCGACGGGTTCGAGACCGCCGCCAAGGTCGCCAAAAACCCCCGCCGCGTCGCCGCCATCCTCATCAGCGAGCTCACCCCCCGCCTCCGCGCCGCCGATATCGATCTGGAAAGCTCTCCCGTCACCCTCCCCGGCATCGTCATGGCCGCAGACCTCGCCGAGTCCAACGCCATCAGCTCCAAACAGCTCAAGCAGCTCCTCGACTCCTGCTTCCTCACCAACGAAGACTTCCCCGCCGTCTACGAACGCGAAAAGCCTCAGCAGATCTCCGACACCTCAGCCATTGAATCCATCGTCGACGAGGTCATCGTCGCCAACCCCAAGCAGGTCGACCAGTACCGCGGCGGCAAAAAGACCGTAGCCGCCTTCTTCGTAGGCCAGGCCATGCGCCTCTCCAAAGGGCAGGCCAACCCCGCCCTCCTCAACGAGCTCGTAGCCAAAAAACTAGACGCCCTAGGCCCCCTCTAGAACGCCCTTGAAGCCAGGCACCCGCCACGCCGAGTCACTACCCATACCTTTAGATTCTGAGCGAGGGCGGAAAAATCCCAGTATGTCGCCCGTGCCGCCCCGTCCCCCCTGAATCAGGAAAGGGACCCGGTCGAACACCGAGCATCGTCTCTTCACAAAACATCCGTTGACGCCGGCAAAGCCTTGGCGTTAGATGGTTTATACAAGTCAATCCTTGCCCGAAGAGGGAACCATGCTCCCCCATCTGACCGAAGCGTTCCCAGGCACCTCCACGCCGCCAAGTGACCAAGAGCACCTACCACCCCTCGGCGAGCACCTCAATGTCCTCATGGTCTGGCCCCGCTTCCCCCCATCCTTCTGGGGCTTCGAAGGCGTCCTCGACATGATCCCCGAAGCCGCCATGACGCCGCCCCTCGGCCTCATCACCGTCGCCGCCCTCTGCCCGCCAACCTGGACCATCCGCCTCATCGACCACTGCTTCGAAGAGGTCCGCGACGTCGACCTCCTCTGGGCCGACCTCGTCATGGTCAGCGCCATGCACGCCCAGCGGGGCGACGCCCGCACGGTCCTCGCCCAGGCCCGCAAGCTCGGCCGCCGCACCTTTGTCGGCGGCCCCTGGGCCTCCACCGAGCCCGAAGCCGTCCTCGAAGACGCCGACCACGTCCTCGTCGGCGAAGCCGAAGAGGCCTTCGCCGACATCGCCATCGCCCTCCAGAACGGCACCGCCAAACGCCTCTACACCATCGTCGACAAGCCCGACATGACCCGCAGCCCCATGCCCCGCTTCGACCTCCTCAACCTCAGCAAGTACACCTCCATGCCCGTCCAGTTCTCCCGCGGCTGCCCCTTTCAGTGCGAGTTCTGCGACATCATCACCATCTACGGCCGCAAGCCCCGCGCCAAAGACCCCGCGCAGATCCTCGGCGAACTCGACCAGCTTCGAGCCCTCGGCTGGCGCAATGAAGTCTTCATCGTCGACGACAACTTCATCGGCAACCACCACAAAGCCCTCGCCCTTTCCCGCGAACTCGGAGATTGGCAGACCCGCCACAACCGACCCTTCTCCTTCTACACCGAGGCCTCCATCGACCTCGCCGCCCGGCCCGAACTCCTCTCCGCCATGGTCGACGCCAACTTCATGTACGTCTTCATCGGCATCGAAACCCCCTCCTCCGAAGCCCTCAAAGAGTCGCGCAAGTTCCAGAACCTCCGCACCGACAACGTCAAGCAGGTCCGCACCATCCAGGAGTCCGGCCTTTGGGTCCTCGCCGGCTTCATCGTCGGCTTCGACTCCGACAAGCCCGACATCTTCGATCGCCAGCTCGAATTCATCGAGCTCACCAACATCACCTGGGCCATGGCCGGCGTCCTCCAGGCCCCGCCCACCACCGCCCTCTACGACCGCATGAAGCGCGAAGGCCGCCTTATCGAAGACAGCGAAGCCACCACCAACTTCAGCCCGCCAAACTTCGAGCCCGTCCTCCCCGTCCCCGTCCTTCTCCGCGGCCTAAGCACTCTTCTCTCCGGCCTCTACGAGGCCAAACCCTTCTTCGAGCGAGCCCTCCGTTCGCTCGAGGTCTGGCAGCCCCGCTCCACCCAGGTCCCACCCAGCCTCCCCCTCGCCTACAACCTCCGCGTCCTCGCCGGCTCCGTTTGGACTCAGGGCCTGCGCTCCTCCTACAAGCGCGAGTACTGGGACTTCCTCTATCAGCTCCTCCGCCGCTTCAGCCGCGAACCCGCCAAGCTCTGGCTCGGCTTCATGGTCCTGCTCTCCGCCAACCACTTCCTCATCTACTCGCGCGAGGTCGCCGAAAACCTCGAGCAGGAGTCCCTCTCCATCGAAGCCCGCGAAGCTGCCTCGCCCCGCCCCCCACGCTCCGTCAACGCCGCCGCCCAACTCGCCGCCCGCGCCTAGACACTTTCACAGCCGCTTCGCCAAAGACAACCCCCAACACCCGGGAGTATCATGCTCCGTCGACGTCTCTGCGCGTCCCCCCACCACCCACAAGGAGCCCGACCCAACATGGCAACCACACCAGCGCTCAATCCCGCCACCGGCGACCACCCCCTCCAACTCCGCAAGCAGTACGACAACTACATCGGCGGCCGCTGGATCGCCCCCCAGTCCGGCCAGTACTTCGACAACATCACCCCCGTCACCGGAGAAGTCCTCTGCAAGATCGCCCGCTCGCAGGCCGCCGACGTCGAGACCGCCCTCGACGCCGCACACGCCGCCCGCGTCGCCTGGGGGCGCACCAGCACCACCGAGCGCTCGCGCATGCTCGAACGCATCGCGCAACGCATGGAAGACAATCTCGAGCTCCTCGCCACCGTCGAAACCTGGGACAACGGCAAGCCCATCCGAGAAACCACCGCCGCCGATCTCCCCCTCGCCATCGACCACTTCCGCTACTTCGCCGGCTGCATCCGCGCCCAGGAAGGCGGCATCTCCGAGATCGACAGCACCACCATCGCCTACCACTTCCATGAGCCCCTCGGCGTCGTCGGCCAGATCATCCCCTGGAACTTCCCCATCCTCATGGCCACCTGGAAGCTCGCGCCCGCGCTCGCCGCCGGCAACTGCGTCGTCCTCAAACCCGCCGAGCAGACCCCCCTCTCCATCCTCGTCCTCATGGAGCTCATCGAAGACATCCTCCCCGCCGGCGTCCTCAACATCGTCAACGGCTTCGGTCTCGAGGCCGGCAAGCCCCTCGCCTCCAACCCCCGCATCAAGAAGATCGCCTTCACCGGCGAAACCACCACCGGCCGCCTCATCATGCAGTACGCCTCCCAGAACCTCATCCCCGTCACCCTCGAACTCGGCGGCAAATCCCCCAACATCTTCTTCGACGACGTCATGCGCGAAGACGACGCCTTCTTCGACAAAGCCCTCGAGGGCTTCACCATGTTCGCCCTCAATCAGGGCGAGGTCTGCACCTGCCCATCCCGCGCCCTCGTGCAGAAGTCCATCTACGACCGCTTCATGGAGCGAGCCATCGAGCGCGTCCAGGCCGTCAAGCAGGGCAATCCCCTCGACAAATCCACCATGATCGGCGCCCAGGCCTCCTCCGAGCAGCTCGAAAAGATCCTCAGCTACCTCGACATCGGCAAGCAGGAAGGCGCCAAGGTCCTTACCGGCGGCAAGCGCGCCAATCTCCCCGGCGACCTCGCCAACGGCTTTTACGTCCAGCCGACCGTCCTCGAAGGCCACAACAAAATGCGCGTCTTCCAGGAGGAGATCTTCGGCCCCGTCGTCTCCGTCACCACCTTTAAAGACGAAAACGAAGCTCTCGAAATCGCCAACGACACCCTCTATGGCCTCGGCGCCGGCGTCTGGACCCGAGACCTCAACCGCGCCTTCAACTTCGGCCGAGGGATCGAAGCCGGCCGCGTCTGGACCAACTGCTACCACCTCTACCCCGCACACGCAGCCTTCGGCGGCTACAAACAGTCCGGCATCGGCCGCGAAAATCACCGCATGATGCTCGACCACTACCAGCAGACCAAAAACGTCCTCGTCAGCTACAGCCCGGACAAACTAGGCTTCTTCTAAAAGCCACCGAGTCCCCCGGGGTGCCCCATCCTCTCGCAGCTTTATCGCGAAAGGGTGGGGTCCGAAGCGACACAATGTCCAAGGCAGCACCGCACTTCTATGACCTCCACCCCACAACTCGACGCCCCACCGCAGCAGGTCCTGCACACCCCCGCCGCCGCCGCCCTCATCCGCAAACTCGAAGCCCAGCACGGCCCCCTCATGTTCCACCAGAGCGGCGGCTGTTGCGACGGCTCCTCCCCCATGTGCTACCCGCGCGCCGAATTCCTCACCGGCGACAGCGACGTCCTCCTCGGGGACGTCGAAGACCAGCCCTTCTACATCAGCCGACCCCAGTTCAGCTACTGGAAGCACACCCAGCTCCTCCTCGACGTCGTCCCCGGCCGCGGTGGCATGTTCTCCCTCGAAGGCCCAGAAGGCGTCCGCTTCCACATCCGCTCCCGCATCTTCACCGACGACGAAATCCAAAGCCTCCGCAATGCTGGCTGCATATAAGCGGCCACCCATAGACAACCAGCAGCCACGCAACTGTCTCTTCTCTTCTCACAAGCCAACTTGTCGTTGCTAACCCAGCCTCGATGAGTGCATCGGCGATCATGCGCTTGTTGATATGAGCGACCGGCAAACCAGAAGAGGCTCCCACTTTCGAGGTTGCGGGTAACGCTGAGCGCAGCTAAATTAGTGCGAGAGTTGGAGCTGTACATGAAAACGCCTGTTCCGGTGGAATCTGCCTCTGCATTCATCGACGAGAAGATCAAGGAACTTGGGGACTGGCGCGGGAAGATGCTCGCGAAAGTGCGCGAAATCATACACGAGGCAGACCCTGAGGTCGTCGAAGAGTGGAAATGGATGGGGACTCCCGTCTGGTCCCATGGCGGCATCGTCTGCACGGGAGAGACGTACAAGAACGTCGTCAAGATGACATTTGCCAAGGGAGCTGCGTTGAAGGACCCTTCAGGTCTATTCAACTCCAGCCTCGACGGGAATGTCAGGCGCGCGATCGACATCCACGAAGGCGACAAGGTCGATGAGGCGGCCTTGAAGGATCTCATCCGCGCTGCAGTGGCGCTCAATCTCGAGGGCAAGGGCAAGCCGAAGCCCCGGCGAGCGAGCAGCAAGCGGGCCGACTAGCTTCATCGCAGGTCAGGGCCACATCTCTCGGCTGCCATTTCCCGTTTTCGATTGACGGGAACAGCCCAGGCGGACCATGCGCCGAAAGGCCTATGAGCAATGAAACGCGCTAATGAGATGGTCCGCCGCCTGCACCTCACCACGATCCGGAGGATCGTGGGAGGCAGGTTGAAATAGGAGGATCGCCGCTATGCAGATTCACTCGGTTGGCATCGACCTTGGCAAGACGACCTTTGTGGCACTGGGAGCAGCGGGTAAGGTGCTCGTGAAGAAGAAGTTTACTCAGAAGCAGCTGCTGGCTTACACGGCGAACCTGCAGACCTCACTTATTGGCCTCGAAGCCTGTTCTGGAGCGCATTTTCTTGGCCGGGCGCTGCGGAAGCAGGGTCACGATGTTCGGCTGATTGCGGCACAGTTCGTGAAGCCCTTTGTGAAGACGAACAAGAACGACTTCGTCGATGCCGAAGCCATTGCTGAGGCCGTCGACCGCAAGAACATGCGCTTTGTGCCGATCAAGACCGACGATCAGTTGGACCTGCAGGCGATCCATCGAGTGCGTGACCGACTGATCTCGCGGCGTACGGCTGTGATCAATCAGATACAAGCGTTCCTGCTGGAGCGAGGGCTCGTTTTCGCGCAGACGCCGGCGAAGCTCAAGGCCGCCATGGCCGACGTTCTCGAGAACGCCTGGGCGGTACTCTCTAGTGGTAACGGCTACCGACCAAGAGCCGTGCCAGCATAAGCAGCGCGGAAAAGATGCCTGCGGCTTGGAAGCGCTGCGCTCTCCCACTTTCCCGCACTACGACGATGAAAGCTCTCCCACGAAGTCTGCACAGGGCAGCAAGGACGAAAGAACAGTCACAACGGCGTGTCCTCAACCTGCTGACGAGAATGGCCCTCCCACGGCCGTCGCGCTTATAAGGACAGACACGCGCGCATCTCATCATGGCCAGGAAAATTACTCTCCAACCGAAGGCCGAATACATTTGCGCAGACTTGTCTTCTCGGCCACGCTTGCCCCTTGCAGCCGCGCGGCGGACCATACATTCTGGTCACCTCAATTTCCCTACTTGCATCCCAAACGAATCCTTCCCGCCTCACGGCGGGTGCTTCGTCCAGCGGGGGCACGGCCTGAACTGGCTTCTGCGGAGCTGCCTGGGCTGGCGCTGGCACCTCCGCTGTTTTCCTTGGTGCAGACGTTTCCGTCTTCCGTTCAATGAACTCGGGCTGTTTCTTCCGCTTCTTGGCCAACCGGAAGCGCACCGGCACAACCCGGTTCTCCTGCTTGATGTAGGCGCGGTGGCTGTCGAGGCCGGCGATCTCGGAGGCCATGACGAGCGGCTTGGTGGCGATCTCCATCGCGTAGGACTTCTTCGCCCGCAACAAACCCATGCTGCGCGACCCCTTCAGCCGCTCGACCTCGATCTCGCCGATGGCGTCCGAGATCCATTTCGCCGCGCGCGGCTCGGAGGTCCTGAAGAATACCTTGGGTCGCGGGCTGCGAGAGCATGGCCTCGGCGTCCTGGCCGTAGCGCTTTTCCAGCTGGCTGCGGCCCTAGAAGCCCAGCACCACCGGGTTCCCATACTTGCGGTTTCGGTCACGGCGGTATGGAGTTGTGGCAGTTTGTTGAGGCTCGCCAGTTCGTCCAGAACGAACCAGACCGGCTGGCGTCCGGGCAGTGGCCCATCATGCGCAGGATGAACAGGTCCAGCCACACCGAATGCAGCGACAGGAGCTTTTCCCGGCAGCCGGAGCTGGAGGTCAGGAACACCCACCGCTTCCGGTTGGATATCCAATCCGCCGTCGCGAAACGCGGATCGTATGGTCGGCATACTGGGGCAGCAGTTCCAGACTGTCGGTCACCATGTTCATCTCGAAAGAATTCCCGCCCGCTGTGCCGGTGCGCCGGGATCGAGGTAGGCGGCTAGAAGCGTTCCCTTGACTCTGGCGGCGATCTCTTCCGGGTCGCTCATCCACAAGTCCCGGACGTGGTTTTCGGCGCAGCAGATGGGCCAGAACCCGGCGTGGAGCGTCAGTGAAGAATGCCTTTTCATACTCCTTCTCCGGCACCAGCGCGGCAGCGATGGAGGTTGCGATCTCGTCGTTAACGATTTCATCGGGCAAGGACCAGTATGGAAACGGGCGTCCAGCGGATTGAGGATCAGGTCGCCGCGTTCGGGCGAGTAGAACTCACCCACGAAATCCATAGCCGGATCGTAGACGATGGCGCTGTTCCCGCGCTCCTTCACCTGCCGGAGAATCTGCCGGATCGCCGGCGACTTGCCGCTTCCGGTGTCCCCCATGAGCAGGATGTGGCTGGACTCCAGACGCTCCGGAATCGCATAGCTCCGACCCACGGAAGCAGCTTCGACCCTATGCTCTCGCCCTGTAACTTGAGCCGGATGCCGGGTCTCGGCGGAACATTTTCAGGCTGCTTGGCAGGCTCATGCTGATCACCGGATTTGTGCTTTGGCTCCTAAGCCCATCCAGTTCACCATCGTCATTGGCCGGGACTCGGGTAAGAGTGGTGTCTGAGATTTATTGCTCAGCTGAGCATCCGCCCGATAAGACAGTTTATAAGGCTAGCTTGTGATCGACCGTACCTCGATGTCGCCATCGAACGGTTCTGCGATGCAAGCCGAGATGGAATCGGAAAAGTCATCGATCAGAGCTTTCCCGTCTTCGTCGTAGTCATTCACAGCCTGCAGAATGAGAGACCGACCATCCCATTCACACCGGACGCTTTGATGCCACGGCCTACGGGTGAACTCCTTGCTTCGCGAAGCCATGGGCGATTCCAAATCGGAATATTTGGCCAGTGGTCTCCAGAGCGCGTTTTGCAATGTCCCGGGGACCGCGACTGTCGATTAAGGCGAACCATCGCCACCACCTCGGGTGCCTCGATCTCTGCCAACGGTCGTGCACCGAGGCTTGGCAGGATATTGGCGGTAAGCCGACGCCTGGTGGAATCCACGTGCCGTCGGCTTGCCCTCCTGCCAATGATCCATCCACTGTGCAGCCACACTTGCAAAGGAGTTTTCAGAGGCAATTCGCTCCGCGTTTTTGGCGGCTTTGCGCTGCGCCATCGGATCGGTCCCGGACGCTAGCAGTTTGCGGCCGCGCGGTGACGCCCTCGCGCCTCGGCGAGGGCAACGTCAGGATGCTTTCCTAGGGCCATCAGTTTCTCTTTGCCCTCGTAGACATAGGCCCACCGCTACAACTTTCCGCCAGTTGGCGTGATCCAGAGATACATGGCGCCGGAATCGCTCATCCGGTATGCCTCTCGTGTGGTTTCGCCCGTTTGATCTCAGTGTCAGTGAGTGGCATGTCCTCGGGTCCTCCGGAAAGTACCCCCGCCCCTGAAACAACATACCCCCAAACATACCCCCCCGCGCAAGCCCGGATTCCTTGCACCGCCAAGGACGCTAAAAGACGAAAACCTCAGCGTTTGTGGAAGCTTTCTGTCATCCTTAGGATGTCCTTGGACTCTCTGAAACGACTTGATGGCGGAGGGAGAGGGATTCGAACCCCCGTTACCCGTTAGGGTAAAGCGGTTTTCAAGACCGCCTGTTTCAACCGCTCACACATCCCTCCACGGCCGCGAGATGCCTTTGTTTGCACCTCTACCCCATGAGGTTAGCAGGAAAGCCTGCACCGTTGCGATACTGAAGTGCGTCCAATCTCCACGGATATGGCGATCACGAGCATCCCCAAGCCGAGCACCTTTGACGCTACGCTGGCCGCGGCACGCACCACCATGGTCTTCAGTGAGATCACGCTGCTCGCGATCGACAGCTTCCGCGCCTCCAAGGTCCGCTTCCTTCTAACGATGCTGGGCATGGTTATCGGCTCGGCATCCATTATCCTGGTCGTCACCATCGGTCTCACCGGCAAGCAGTACGCCCTCAGCACCATATCGAGCATTGGTCCTAACAAGGTGGAAATGCAGTACGTCGGCGGCTCAACCATGGGGCCGGATAACACCAGCACGCCCGATTACATGACACGCGAGGACATGAACGCTGTCATCGAGGCTGTTCCGGGCATCGTTGCCGCCTCTCCCATGCTTGAGTTCCACGACCGCGTCTCCATGGGAGGCGGCGTCACGAAAGATACCATGCTCCTCGGCGTGTCCCCCCAATATAAACAGGTGCGTAATCTCGCCATAGACGCCGGCCGCTTCTTTGACGATCAGGATGCCGCCGCACACGATCATGTCGCTGTCATCGTGAAGCCGTTTGCCAATGCACTCTTCGGATCGCCTGGCAATGCTATTGACCACTCCATCACCGTACAAGGAATCCCGTTCGTCGTCATCGGCGTCTTCCACGAGAGTGTGGATACCTTTGGCCAGTCGGAGATCTCCGATCAAACAATTCTCGTACCCTACGAGGTCGCTCGCTACTTCACCGGTAAGGACACCCTCAAAGAGATCTTCTTCACCATGAGGAATGCAAACCTGGTTATGCCCGCAGCGAAGGAGATCACTACCGTCATCGAAAACCGCCACCGGCCTACAAGCGTCTACAAGCCCCAGACGCTTACCGAGATACTCAATGTCATGACCAAGATCGCTAACATGCTGACGATCGTGCTTACGCTCGCAGCCGCGGTCACCCTTGTCGTCTCCGGCGTCGGCATCATGAACTCCATGCTTGCAAACGTGCAGGCCCGCGTCCGCGAGATCGGCATCCGCAAAGCCCTGGGGGCCACCAGCAAAGAAATCCGGCTGCAGTTCCTCACCGAATCAGTCTTCCTGTCGCTCTCGGGCGGGCTCGTCGGAACGATACTGGGACTCGCGATCCCGCTCTCGGTGGGTCTGCTCACGCCCTATAAGATTCCGGTCTCCGGTTGGTCAGCCGTCATCGCGCTCAGTACCTCCGTCCTGGTTGGCGTTCTCTTCGGTACACTCCCCGCCAACCGCGCCGCACGCCTCGATCCTGTCGAAACCTTGAAGTACGAGTAGCCGCTGGTACACAAGTCTGCGTCAGCGATCCTCCTCACCAAATTCGGCCGCAGCCCGGTTCATCTGCTCCACTGACGGGCCTTGATAGAAGCTGACTCGGTATTGACGACGCAAGGCGAGCAGGACCCCTGAGCGCCGATCCCCAGTATGCTTTTCCTTAGAGGTAAAACGATGAGGTCTCGGCGGATAGCTTCGACAGCGCGAGCAATGGCCATGACGATGGTCGCGGCTGGAGCTCTGGCGAGCGCTCCCGCCCTTGCATGGCAGCACGCGTGGCGCGATCTCACTGGAACCGTGACGGACGCTCATCACGAGCCGTTGCGGGGGGCGGTCATTCAGGTCCGCAACGAAGCCAATGACTCGGTGATGTCTTACATCACAGGACGGACCGGGCGCTACACCTTCAAGCGGCTCGACGCAAATACAGACTACGATCTTTGGGCAACCTACAAGGGCCACAAATCGAAGACTAGGGAGTTGAATCACTTCGAAACGAAGCCGAGTAAGGTCATCGACCTGAAAATCCGGTTGGAGTAAAGCGCAGCGGCGAGCAGAACTGCGCCGGTGCAGCCGCCGGTTAGTGGCGAATGAATCCGTTGCGCGCCATGAAGGCCTCGACCTCCGAGCGGTTCGGCATGGCCGCCGCCGCTCCATGCCGCGTCACCGAGATCGCCGCGGCAGCGCAGGCAAAGTGCGCCGATCGAAGCGGCGACTGGACCTCCGAAAGCGCAACTGCGAAGGCACCATTAAAGGCATCACCCGCGGCCGTAGTATCCACGGCATCCACGCGATAGCCCTCGACACGCGTGGGTGGCACATCCGCGCCCGCCAGAAACACACCCACAGCCCCGAGCTTCAACACCACATTGCGGCATCCGGTCGCCAGCAGCGCCAGTGCTATCTCCTCCGTGCGATCCGGAGCACGGAGGCTCGCGTCCCCGAGCAAAGCTCTGCTCTCACTCTCGTTCGGCGTCAGCCACGTCACACGCCGCAACAGCTCAGGCGGGAGGGCCCTCGCGGGAGCAGGGTCGAGCACCAACGGAATGCCTCCAGCCTGCGCCATCTCACTGAGCAGAAGCACCGTCTCGATCGGCGTCTCAAGCTGCGCGAGCACCACGGCGGCGTCGCGCACCACGGCACCATGCCTGCGCAACGCATGTGGCGTAAGCTGCTCGTTCGCTCCGGCGACCACAGTGATCGAGTTCTGCGCTTCCTCGTCGATCGTGATCATGGCCAGCCCGGACGGGCCCTCGACCGCTTCGACACAAGTCACGTCAACGCCTGCCCCCGCCGTATCGCTCCGAAGTTGCTCACCGAAGCTGTCCGTCCCCACCCTGCCGATCATGTGGACATCCGCTCCGAGACGCCCGCACGCGACTGCCTGATTCGCCCCCTTGCCACCGAGAGCGCTAGCAAAACTCCGGGCTGCCAGCGTCTCGCCCGCGCGAGGCAGATGCTCCACCCGAGCGACCAGATCGAGATTCAGGCTGCCCACGACAACAATGCTCCGGGCCATGCCTAAACCGCCACCGCGCCAATAGGTTTCGCAACGCGCAGCTTCATCGCCTCGTCAAGAATCCGATCGGCCATCTGTCGCTTCGACATCCTCCCGAGTTCCACGGACGCGCTCGGTGTAAGGAAGAACCCAGCGTTCTCGTCCGCATCAAACCCGATGCCGGGCCGCGAAACATCATTGACAAAGATCGCGTCGACACCCTTGCGCGCAAGCTTTTCGCGGGCGCCTCGCAGCGCATCTTCCGTCTCCGCCGCAAACGCCACCACGATCGTTCCCTGTCTTCGCGCCTCCACGACCTCCCGCACAATATCGGCCGTCGCCGTAAGTCGGAGACTCAAGCTCCCGGACCTCCGAAGCTTCTCAGCGAAGACCTCCTCCGGCCGAAAGTCCGCAACCGCCGCCGCCTTCAACACCAGCGTGCACTCCGAAACAACGCCAAGCACGGCGGACCGCATCTCCTCTGCCGTATCGACCGCATGCAGAAGAACACCGCGCGGCGCAGGCAGCGGCGATGCACTCACCAGGATGACCTTCGCCCCCCGTGCCTTTGCCGCCTCCGCCAGGGCGAAACCCATCTTTCCGCTCGAGCGGTTGCCGATAAACCGTACCGTATCGATCGGCTCACGCGTTCCCCCCGCCGTTACCAGCACGGTCTCGCCTTGCAGATCTGTCCTCTGGGTGCATCCGCGCATCACCTCGTCCGCGATCGCCTCCACCTCCGCGAGCCGTCCTCCCCCCACCATGCCGCACGCCAGATATCCCGCGCCCGGAGAGACAAATCGATGGCCTCGCGCCGCAAGCAACTCGACGTTCCTCCGGGTCGCAGGGTGGTTCCACATGTTGACATTCATCGCCGGTGCAAGGATTACCGGAGCCGTAGCGGCGAGATAAGCCGTCGAAAGAAAATCATCGCTCATGCCATGCGCGAACTTGGCAAGATGGCTCGCCGTCGCCGGCGCGATCACCATCGCCGCGATCCCCTGCACAGCCGCGATGTGCTCGATTGAAAACTCGTCACCGCTCGCGTCAGTCGCCTCCGGCTGCGGCTGCCATAACGAAGTCAGCACGGGATGCCCGCTCAGCGAGGCAAAGGTAAGCGGCTGCACAAACCGCGTCGCGCCCTCCGTCATCGCGACCTGCACATCGCAGCCTCGACGCTGTAACTCACGCAGCAGCTCCGCAGCCTTGTACGCGGCGACACCACCGCAGACGCCAAGCAGCACCTTCATCGTTCGCCCTCCGCCACAGGTCGCCGTGGAAGAACGATGTTGTCGATGAGACGTGTTCCCCCCACCCACGCCGCGACCGCGACCAGACCACCGTCGCATACGTCGGATAGCGGCAACAGCGTCTGCGGATCGACGATCTCCGCATAATCCACGCGAACGCCCGGAGCCGTTGCAAGATACCCATGCCAGACCTTCCGCAGCGCGCTCGCATCGGTCATACCTCGTTCGGCACTCGACATCACGCGGCAGAGCGAAGCATAGAGCGCCCGAGCTTCCATGCGCTCCGTGTTGCTCAGATACCGATTGCGCGAGCTCATGGCCAGGCCATCGTCCTCCCGAACGATCGGGCAGACCTCTATCTCCAGAGCGAAGTCGAGGTCGCGCACCATGGCGCGCAGCACCGCCACCTGAGCAGCGTCCTTTTGTCCAAAGAAAGCAACGTCCGGGCTCACAATATGAAACAGCTTCGTAACGACCGTCGCCACACCGCGAAAGTGACCGAGCCTGGAATGCCCGTCGAGCCGGTCCGCAAGGCTCGGCACATCGACATAACTACCCAGTCCAACCGCGGGATAGATCTCGTCCACAGGAGGCGCAAACAGGAGATCCACATCTTCGCCGCGGAGCAGGCCGCAGTCCTCGTCAAACGTCCTGGGATACTTCGAAAGATCCTCATTCGGCCCGAACTGCGTCGGGTTGACAAAGATGGAGACGACCGTCGCGTCGCACCGTTCCCGGCATGCCCGCACCAGCGAGATGTGCCCCGCATGGAGCGCGCCCATCGTCGGCACCAGACCGAGCTTCCGCGATCCATTGCCAGCTGGACACAGATCTGCGCGGGCCGCCCGCATGGATGCGGTCGTCGTTTCGATCCTCACCGTACATCGGCTCCAAGCGTCTGCACGTCAGCCGCAGCGTCGATCTCCTCGCGCACCGCGAGCGGAAGATGGTAGCTCTCGGCCTCACTCGGAAACGAGCGCTCCTTCACGTCGTCGCAGAACTGCGCAATGCCGCCGCGAAACAACTCCGCCGCATCCCCGTAGCGACGGACGAACTTCGCTGCCGGCGAAAACGTGAGCTTAAACAGATCGTGGAAGACCAGGATCTGCCCATCGCAGTCAGGGCCCGCACCAATGCCGATCGTAGGAATCGAGATCTCCTGCGTGATCCTCGCCGCGACCTCACGCGGAACACCCTCGAGAACAATGGCGATCGCGCCCGCTGCCTCCAGTGCCGCCGCGTCCGCGCGCAACATCTCGATCGCCGCCAAAGATCGCCCCTGCACCCGGTAGCCGCCCATGCGGTGCAGCGACTGCGGCGTCAAACCAATATGACCCACAACCGGGATCTCGGCCCGAGTGAGCCGATCCACAAGCACCGCGCGGCTCGTTCCACCCTCAATCTTCACCGCCTCCGCCCCGCCCTCCTTGACGAAGCGCAGGGCGTTGCGAAGCCCCTCCTCTTCAGAGATCTGATAACTGCCGTATGGCATGTCGGCAACCAGCAGAGCACGTCGTACAGCCCGGCGCACCGCACGTGTATGGTGCAGCATCTCTTCCACGGTAACCGAGAGCGTATCCGGCAGACCCAGCACTGCCATCGCCAGCGAATCGCCCACCAGAATCACGTCCACACCCGCCTCATCGACCAGGCGTGCCGTCGGGTAGTCGTAGGCGGTCAGCGACGTGATCTGCTGGCGACGCTCCTTGCGCTGCCGAAGCGTCTGCGCCGTGATCTTGACCACAGGCGCCGCGCTCGCCTGATCAGAGGTTTGCGTAAGACTCATGCTGCCTCCAGTGCAACTCCGCCCCAGCATCGACGGATGTCGCCCGAACGCCCTCCAGTATAAGCCTCCTTCGCGTAGCATCGTCTCAGGCATAAGGGAGGTCGTTGTCCGCGGCATGAGGATCTTGGGGGAGAGAAAATACGCGCTGTGGCCTAGGCAGCACATGAGTCGCGTAGCCAGTCTCCTCTGCGGCGCAGCCCTGCTCGGCATGCTTCTCACAACGCGCGTCGCAGAACCGCAAAACCTCGCCCGCCCCGGCTGGGCCGGCTCCGGCATGACCGCCGAACGCTGGTGGCCGCACGCGGTCTTGTGCGAGGTCCGCCCCGGTTCCTTTGCTGCAAATGCCGACGCCACCTCCGGCTCCACCCTCCGTCGCGTGGCCTCGCACATGGAGGATTTGCAGACGCTGGGCATCGACGCCGTGCTCCTGCGCGGTCTTGAATCCGGCGTCGCGCAACCCGCATCCGCGCAAACCCACAGCGTCCCTCCCGCAGCCGTCGTCGACCTCGACCCTCGATATGGCACGCTGGACGAATTCGATCAGCTCGTCAGTGAAGCCGTCCGCCACGGCGTGCGCGTGCTCGTCGAGCTCCATCGCGGAGCCACCGGCCCGGCCATGATCGCGGACGCCCGCTTCTGGCTCAATCGCGGCGTCACCGGGCTCGCTCTCGCAGGCGGCGACGAGGCGCAGACGCGCGCCTTGCGAGGCGTTCTGCACAGCTACATCGGCGAGCGCGTCCTCATCGCCGGAGGTGCAGTTCCATCCGTAAGCGCCAGCGCAACCGACACCGATCTGCTCGCACGAGCACGGACATCCAGAACCCCGCGCCGAAGCGAGACAACCCGCGTGGTCCAGCTGGACCAGCCGGACCTCCTGGTCATCCGGCTACCGGCCGTCGCTCAAGGTGCCGCGGCTATGAGGCAATCGCTGGAGCGAGCGCAGGCACTCTTGTCCGCACGCCCTCCCGTGCCTCTCCTGAGCGCAGGGGAGGGAAGCGACGAGAGCGCCTCGACTCGGGTCTTCGCGACGGCGCTGCTCGGCTCTGGCGGAGCCGTTCTCCTCGCGGCCGACGATCTCGATCTGCGTGATGCAGCCTCCGCCGCGCCGTCCTCGATCTTTGCGTGGTACCGCCAATGGACCGGCCTCCATCGCGGCGATCCCGTGATGCGCACCGGCACCGACACCCTGCTCGATCACGACGCGGAAGGTGCTCTGGTCTGGGTTCGGAGGTCGAGCGCAGGCGGAGCTACGGTCGTCGCCATCTGCAATCTCACCAATCAGCCGCTCCATCTCTCGCTCGTCGAGGACATCGCCAGGCTCCGCCTCCGGGGTTCATTTCTGCGCACCATTGCCCGGTCCGACAACGGCATGGGAGCCATGCCACTGCGCGCTGTCACTCTTCCGCCATTCGGCGTCTATGTCGGTGAGTTGAGCCGCTGACGACGGCCCCCTCGTCCTCACGAGACCTCCGTCACACACGCGGTAGACATCGCAATGTCGCGCCATATCGTGCCGGCTTAGATGTCCAGCGTGGAGCGCATCTCGCTTGCATCGTTCCACGCCATGCGCAGCCCGGTCGATACCGGTCGAGCCTCCATACAGCGAACCGTATTCAGCACGCCACTCACAAACCGGGGTTCATGCCCGCGCGTCCAGAGCTCACAGAGCGGCCGCATCACACCGTCCGCATCCGGATGAAAGACGCGCTCATCCCACCGTTGGAAGCCCGCCGGAAATTCGGGGTAGTTGCGGATCGCATCCAACGTCGACTGCAGAATTCTGTGCTTCCAGGGCTCGGCATACTGCGGCATGAAGAGCACATGGCTCTGCCGCTCGCGCCGCACCTCATGCACGAACTCGGTGAAGCTCGTGGCGTGGCTCAGGTTGACGTTCGCGTTCGGCTCCACGCCGTGCCGGTCGCCGCCCGAGATCACCAGCTGATTCCAGCGCGACGCCAGCTCCGCGACCTCGCGATTCTCTTTCCAGCTGCGCAATCCGTTCAACTCAAGCGCATGGAGAAACTGCCCGTATGTCACCAGGAAATCATGCACCAGAACATTTTGACGAGCGTCTCCAACGCGGTACAGATCCCACATCGGATGATTGAAGATGATCAGGACGTTGGGAAGCTCGTGAAGCTCCGCAAGCGTCTCCCCCAGCAGCCCCGGTGCACGCTCTTTCACCGGCGTTGCGGTGAACTCCTCGAAGCGCGTCATCCAGCCGGTTGCCGAAGCGCTCGGCAGATTGTGAATGCCGATGTGAAACGACGTCTCACAAAACGGGACGGTCCACTCGACCGAGACGGGGATGTGGCGCGCCGACGCGATCGAGCGCAGAAGCATGGGCGCTCGGATGTCATCGTGATCCGTGATCGAAACCAGACCTTCGATCTGAAGGCTGTCCTCGACCTGCCTACGCTCAAGATCAAAGGCCAGCCGCGGTGTCAGGGGTGGAGTCCAGTAGCTGCGCTTATAGTCCGGGCGAATCCCAGAAAGCCGGCTGCAACGACGCTCGCACAGACGCATGATCGGTTGCAGAAAACCCCATTCCCTGGAGATCTCCGCAATAAAGTACAGCGTCTCCTTGGATTGGTTGGTGTGGCTGTGAAGCGAAACACCGGTCCGAAACGGCCTCGCCGCCGACGGCTCACGCCATAGATAGGAAACGCTTGACTGGCTCATGGGCTGCTCCTGTCTGCAACACACTGCAGAGTCAGTATCGGAAGCGGAGATGACGCGCCGATGACTGCACCAAGAACGGGGCTTCAATACAGGGCGTTCCCTCGTATCCGGCGTGGTTCTTTTGTGGGATTGAGCACCATCTAGCGCGTGCGCGCGATGTCGGGCCCAAGAATCTCCTGCGCGCTCGGCGCAGGGTAGCTTGGAACCGCCTCCTCCCGCGAAGCTCCGCCCAACTCCGCCGCACTCGCAAGCTCCGCCGCACCTCCAGGCTTCAAGTAATCCGCCAAGCCTTCTTTCAAAAGCTCGAATGCCTCCTCCGGCGTATCCGCAAACCGAAAAAGATCCAGATCCTTGAGCGCGATCGCGCCGCGATCCGCCATAGCCTCAAGATTAATGACGCTCTTCCAGTACGCCGAACCGTAGATCACGACCGTGATCTTCTTCGCCAGCTTGTGCGTCTGCGCCAGCGTCAGCAGCTCAAACATCTCATCCAACGTCCCAAACCCGCCCGGAAACACAACCAGCGCCTTCGCCAGGTAGGCAAACCAGAACTTCCGCATGAAGAAGTAGTGAAAGGTAAAACTTAACTCCGGCGTGATGTACGGATTCGGCTGCTGCTCAAACGGCAGACGGATGTTCAGTCCGATTGACTTGCATCCGGATTCCGAAGCTCCTCGATTCGCCGCCTCCATAATGCCCGGGCCGCCGCCCGACGTGACCACAAAACGGTGCCGACGTCCCGGCAGCGTCTTTGCCCAGCGCGCCAGCAGACCCGCCAGCCTGCGCGCGTCCTCGTAGTACGCCGCCATCTCGACTGCCGCCTCCGCCAGCCGCAGCCTGCGCGCGGAGACCTCGCCACCTTCGCGCTCTTCGGCCCGGGCCGGCTGCTCCGGCTCCGGAGCAGGTTTCGAGGAGCCCGTATTCTCCAGCAGTTGAAGATCGTTGGTTGCCACGTCCAGGGCACGGAAGCGAGCCGATCCAAAGAACACCACCGTATCCTGAATCCGCTCGCGCCGAAAACGCGCCATCGGCTCCTGGTACTCCGACATGATGCGAAACAACCGGCCGTCCGGCGAGTTCAGAAACTCCGCATTCTCATACGCAAACGGCGACTCCTTGATCTGCACCGCTTCTGCGTCGTGGCCATTGCCCTGGGCTGCCATATGTTCTCTTCGATCAACCGCGGTAGTCGCGATAGTTGACGGCCTCGGAGATCCCGATCCAAATGTCCAGCAGGCCCAGGCCGGAGATCATGCCGCGAACCGCGCCGTTGTGAAGAACCGCCGCCAGCATCGGCCGCGCCTGAATAAACGCATTATGGTCCCAGATCCGCGTCCACCACGGCAGAACCAGTACCAGCACGCCGAGATACACGCAGAACAGCACCAGCACAAATAGCGAAAGGCGCTGTAGCCAGATCGGCGCCGTTCGCGATGCCGGCGGCGCATCAGCAGGCTCGGCCCCCGAAGCGGTCTGCGGTCCGGCGTGTTTGGGTTCGGGAAAAAGCTGTGGCTGGCCAGACATGGAGCTCTCCCCTTGACCTTAGCAGACAGCAAACACATTGTGCTCTGGCCCGGAGGTTGCACCCCCTGGAGGTTTGAACTCCGGCCCACGCGCTCCAGCCAGGCCTCACCTCGCATCAAATGCGAAAATAGAAACATGCTCCAACTCTCCGCCGCCGGCAAGCGCTTCGGCACGAAGCTGCTCTTTGAAGACGCAAACTGGCTCATCACGCCCGACGAACGCACTGGTCTCGTCGGAGGCAACGGCACCGGCAAATCCACCCTGCTCAAGATCCTCGCAGGCATCGAGTCGCTCGACTACGGCACCGTCAGCCGCCAGAAAAACATGACCCTCGGCTACCTCCCGCAGGATGGCCTAGTCATGCGCGGCAAAACCGTCTTTGAAGAGTGCCTGTCCGTCTTTGACGAGCTCCGCGGCCTCGAGGGGGAGGCCGAAACCCTCTCCGCCAAACTCTCCGAGCACCACCACGACAGCCCCGAGTACGCCGCCGCCGCCGATCGCTACTCGCACATCGCCGATCTTATGCACGCCAACGACATCTACACGCTCGACTCCCAGGTCGGCACCGTTCTCGGTGGCCTCGGCTTCCCCAAAGAAGACTGGGAGCGGCCGACCGAAGAGTTCTCCGGCGGCTGGCAGATGCGCATCGCGCTCGCTAAACTTCTCCTCCAGAAACCCTCGCTCCTGCTGCTCGACGAGCCCACCAACCACCTCGACCTCGAAACCCGCAACTGGCTCGAAGACTACCTCCGCAACTACCCCAACGGCTTCGTCCTTATCTCGCACGACCGCTACTTCCTCGATGTCACCGTTAATAAGACCGTCGAGCTCTGGAACAAGCGCGCGCACTTTTACCACGGCAACTACGAGAAGTACCTCAAAGAAAAAGAAGAGCGCCGCACCCAGCTCCTGAGCGCACACAAGAACCAGCGCGACCGCATCGAAGACCTCGAAGCCTTTATCAACCGCTTCCGCTACCAGGCCACAAAGGCCAAGCAGGTCCAGTCTCGCATCAAGGAGCTCGAAAAGATCGAGCGCATCGAGGTTCCCGAAGAAGAGGCGACCATCCACTTCCGCATCCCGCAGCCCCCGGCCAGCGGCCGCACGGTGATCGAGGCCTCGCACCTCACCAAGGTCTACCCCCGTCCCGATGGCGGCACCAAGACCATTCTCGAGGACGTCAGCTTCACCATCGATCGCGGTGACCGCATCGCGCTCGTCGGAGCCAACGGCGCTGGCAAATCCACCCTCATCCGCATGCTCAGCGGACAGGAAGAGCCCACCTCCGGCCAGGTCAAGCTAGGCCACAACGCCCTCGTCGACTTCTTCGCGCAGGATCAATACAAGGTCCTCGACCCGGCCGCTGGCATGCTCGACGACATCAGCGGAGCCGCGCCCAAGGTGCCCGTCGTCGAACTTCGCAGCCTCCTCGGCTGCTTCATGTTCTCGGGCGAAGACGTCTTCAAAAAACTCGGCGTTCTCTCCGGCGGCGAACGCAACCGTTACGCCATGGCCAAGATGCTCGTCTCGCCCTCCAACATGCTTCTGCTCGACGAGCCCACCAATCACCTCGATCTCCGCGCCAAGGATGTCCTCCTCGACGCCATCCGCAACTTCTCCGGAACCGTCCTCTTCGTCTCGCACGACCGCTACTTCATCGACGGCCTCGCCACCCGTGTCTTCGAGGTCGAAGATCGCCGCGTCCACATCTACCCCGGCAACTACGAGGACTACCTCTGGCGAAAGCAGGGCGGCCCCGAAAAAGTAATCGCCTCCGTCACAAATCCCGCAACCGTCGTCAGCGCCACCACCGTCGACACGCCTGACACCGCCCCCGAGCCACCCAAACCGCAGATCAAGCGCCTCAACCCCATCAAGCTCAAACAGATCGAAGACCGCCTCCAGTTCACCGAAACCGAGATCCCCCGGCTCGAAGAGGCAATCAGCGCCGCCGAAGAAAAGCTGGGCGTCTTCTCCTCAGCCGGGGAGTCACAGAAGCTCTCCGTCGAGATCGAGGAGATGCGCCGAAAGCAGTCCATCCTCCTCGCCGAATGGGAAGAGCTCACCGGCCAACTCGAAGAACAGCAGACCGCCTAGCGCAAATCACCTGTTTCAAGTGTCGTCATCCTTCGCGAAGCGAAGCACCCCTGTATTTGCTCTTGCTGTTGTCTGTTTCGCCGCAAGCCAATACTCGCTCACTCTAGCGCCCCTCGCGCAGCCGCTCCGCCAACCGCTCCGGCAGCCCCGCCATCAGGATCCGCCCCTGCGACGCCGTCACGTCGTACGGCACGCGATGAAACATAATCTCCGCACGTTCCGTATCGTAGATTGCATACGCTGCCCTCCAATCGCAGTCGCGCGGCTGCCCCACCGAGCCCGGATTGATCAAATGCCGCGTCCCCGGAACCAGCGGCAGCACCCAAGACTCCGCCTCGTTGTACGTCCGGTATCGCGGCCGCACCTCGCGCCACTCTTGCCCGTTCTGCGCAAACCCGCCCTGGATATGCGTGTGCCCCACAAACGTCACAAACCTGTTCCTCTGCTGCAGCGGAGCCCAGGCGTCGCGCATATTCAGGATGTAATGATCCTCGTTCAACGGCGACCCGTGCGCACACGTAATTGCCTCCGCCTCCACCCCTTCCACCGCCGGATGCAGTGGCCCCTGCGGCATCTCGCGCAGCCATTGAAGATTCTCCGGCGTCAACTCGTCCTGCGTCCAGTTCGCCGCCGTCCTGGCGGTCGAGTTGAAGCTCAGCGCCGACGTGAGCCCGCAGCAGACACGATCATGATTGCCACGTACCGAGAGCTGCGCCAACCGCCGCATTCGGTCCACGACCTCATTTGGACTGCCCCCGTACCCCACCGTATCGCCCAGGTTCCAGAGCACGTCGTACTCACCCTCCGCTGAGCGCAGCACCGCCTCGAAGCCTTCGAGGTTGGCGTGGATGTCGGACAAAACGAGAGCTCGCATCTTTAGGTCGCGGCACGAAAGCACCAATTACCTAGAATATAGAACTTCCCGCTCCCGGCATAGCACCCTACGCGAGAGTCGCCAGCGGCTGGTCCCGATCCGTCCGCATCGTCGGCGCGGAGGCCAGCAGCCGCCGCGTATACGGGTGCTGCGGATCGCGAAAGATCGCCTCCGCCGGCCCC
>JAABUX010000744.1_pt1 | contig 53259 bp, 43 predicted proteins | sample 5561851 | NCBI WGS metagenome assembly JAABUX01 (sample SAMN10711883, study PRJNA513361) | rock metagenome | isolation source: Antarctica rocks | place: Antarctica: Victoria Land, Richard Nunatak red sandstone | collected 2016-01-03
CCGCTTGGATGGTGTGCCGGGGTCAGTCATGCGATGCACGAAGGACATATCCGCATGAATGTCGTCTCGCGATGGCCAGAGCGAGGTACGAAGGGCGCTGTTGCCGGAATGTTGGCTCAAAAGTCCAGTCGACCGATTTGCGAAGGACGCCCCGGTTTGACGCCAGTTGGGGGCTCTCGATGGGCACATGATTGTCGTCTCGCGATGGCCAGAACAATGGACGAAGGACGCTTTCGCCTGGATGTAGGCTCCGAAGACCACTCGACCGATTTGCGAAGGACGCCCCGGTTTGACGCCAGTTGGGGGCTCGTGATGAAACGGAGGTCCAGCGATTTGCGAAGGACGCTTCCGTTGGACGCCAGTTGGGGCTCTCCACCACTCTTTCCTTCCTCCCACGAAAGACGACCCTTTCTTCCAGAGCGCCCTTCTCGGTCCAGCAACCCTGCCAGCAGGTGCGCCAACCATGGACGAAGGACTCAACAGGGATGTCGTCGAGTTCAAGATTGTGCTGGAAGATGAATGGAGGAAGTACTTCCTCGTCTTGTTCTTGTCGGAGTAGGCAATTAGAAGGCTCAGAGAGCCGATCTTTGGGAGGATCCACCCAAGTCGTAGCCGCCACGGCTACGACCAGTATCACGGTCGGCGAGCAGAATTGAGGTTGTGGAGATTCATTTTGTTCTTATCGGAGGAGGCAATTAGGTGGCCTAGGATGGCCAGCTATCAGGAAAACTTTGGTGGCGTTCTATGTTGTCGCTGTCGAAATTAGTCTTGACCATACACCGGGCACTGGGGTTGTTGGAGACTTACGATGCAGTCAGGCATACCCACCCAAGTCGTAGCCGCCACGGCTACGACCAGTATCACGGTGCTCAAGCACATTCGAGGTCGTGGATGTTGGCTGCGGAAATTCATCTTGTTCTTGTCGGAGGCAATTGGAAGGCCCCGGCTGATTGCCCATTCGGAAGCTTTGGCTTCCCATGGCCTTCTGTGCTATAGCAGTCGTGATCACTATTGACCCTCATCTGAATACTGGGTTAGTGGAGACTCAAAATGCAGTCAGGCATACCCACCCAAGCCGTAGCCGCCACGGCTACGACCAGCATTCTGGTACCCAAGCTGAATCGAGAACGCCCATTCATCGCCAAACCAAATGTCATTTCGTTTGCCAGATTCACGATGTCGAGATTGAGGTCTTCCATCATGTTGAGTTTGAGAAACTGGGACGTCTTCATCGTTGCCTCGTGCTCTTTGCAGTGGCCGTTGCAGAGAATTAGGAAGGCTTCTCCAACAGACTCAGGCACTTTGTGGCCATGCTCTTCCTCCCACTCCTTGAGCTGTCCGTAGTACTTGACGTGGTCAGGCAACTCAAGGAGTCTGCGAGCGGCGGAAAGAATGGGAACATTTGCCATCATGGCCTGCTTTTGTTCAAGAGAAGCCATTATCGTCTCGATTTGAAGTTGATATCTATGATACGAATGATTGGTAGGGTAAAGGGGGGGAAGTTGTTGCGAAGCTGATGGACGGTGGAAATCACAACAAGGAAATATATATATATGTATACTCAGTTCGAATTTTCGGAGTGAGTTGTAGATACCGGATTGCTGCTTAGCTGACTCTCGCTCTCCGAGGTAGACGCGTACGAGGCAATCATTGTTCTTATCGGAGGAGGCAATGAGAAGGAGCAGCGAGTCGCGAAGCTTCGATCGTTCCGTGTCGGCGGAAAAGCGAACAATGTGTTGGCTAGTTACCAACATGGCAAGGCTGCTAGAGACCTTAGCTAGTCAGACGGTATGAATAGCGCTGAGCCCGAGGACGGGAGGTATGAAGGGCTCTATATAGTAGCAGTCAGCATCAGTCCAGGCGCTGTACTACGTTGTTGAAGACTTACGATGAAGTCAGGCATTCCCACCCAGATCGTAGCCGCCAGGGCTACGACCAGCATTCTGGTACCCAAGCTGAACCAAGAAAGTCCAATCCACTTCTTCTTATCGGAGTATGTAGTTCAAAGGACCAAGGAGTCGCAAAACTTCGATCATCCCGCGTCGGCGGAAAAGCGAACAATGTGTCTGCCAGTTGATGATGGCGCAAGGCTGCTAGAGACCTTAGCTGGTCAGACGGGATGAATAGCGCTGAGCGCAAAGACGGGAGTCATCAAGGGTTCTATATTATAGCAGTCAGCATCAGTCCTGGCGCTGTACTAGGTTGTTGAAGACTCACGATGCACTCAGGCATACCCACGCCGCCGGGGCCGAGCCCAGTATTCTGGTACCCACGACCACGGCCGCAATCACAAGATCCTCGAAGGGCCATGAAGCCCAGAAGGCTAAGTTGGTGTTTTTGGTACTTGGCAGCTGAGCGAAAGTGCGACTGGTGTGCGCCTGCACTGTGGTGAGGAGCTTCAAAAGATGATCGTTCGCTTGCATCCAGCAGCTTGTGCACAAACAGTCGATGGCAGTGATCCCAGGGGCCAATGAGGAGGAGAGGTGATAGGAGTGTCCGAGAAAATCTTGCTTGCGATGAATGTACTGTTGTAGTGAAGGACTGTTCCCCATGCGTGTGTGAAAATATCATGAAAAGCAGTGATCCTCTTTCCTAGAAATGATGTGAGTAAAGCAGGATATGGTGCTCCTCTTGTACTGGATGTGCGGAGCCAAATAACCTTTGGCTATCTCTGTACGGAAACGGGCGGTGTTGTTACTTTCAACATCGTGGCGGAGTGGCTCATGTTGAATAACCTCCAAGTATCAAAAGTGGACCCGGGGCTTCACGCCTAGGAGAATAAGGGCAGGCTAAGCATCACTTTACACCTAGATGAGCGTCAACGTTCTCCACCCAAGAGCCAGCGGTCAATCAGGACCCACACTATCAGAAATTAACTTTGCATTCACTTGATTGAGTTCATCTTTGCATGGCTTTTCGTCAAGTTTGGAGTCTATTGATGAAGAATTCAGGATTATCTATCTGGTTGGGAACTGGATGAAATATTGGCATGCAGCCACCACATTCAAGCCGATGCTTCAACGAAGTACGTTCTCCACCATCAAAGCCTTTCGACACTCCCATCCAAGCCTTGTACATGAGTCATCGACGCCTCGTCGCCAACATCTTACTCTTGCAACTCTCGATGCTAGATGTGGATCCATGATAAGCTATTGCCAATCCTCCAAGGTCCCTTTCCACTGGCTTGCGTCCGACCGCTATATCCAAAGCTAAAGACTTGTCGCTCTTCAGTGATGATCTTCAATGCATGAGTCTCCGGGCTTCAGTCATCGATACTACCCCCAAGCCACCTTCTGAAACGCATTCAGATACTTTGGATAATCTTGTTGGATGAAGAATTATGCCTGCGAGTCAACCGTAAATGCTGCCCGAGGGTTCTCTCCATAAGCCGCACTCATTTTGCTTTGGGTGATCTTGTTCGCAAGGGGATACTTTCGGGGCGTCAATCGATAGCAGCGTACTTGCGCTCTTTTTAGGCTTGGTGAAGTTTGTGTAGTCGTAACAAGAATCATCTCCATATCGCCACAAGGCTCCCTCCATGGAACGCATTCATTTGCTTCGGATGATCTTGCTGGATGGAAGAGGGATATCCTCGGGGTCTCAACCTGCTCTTCTGCCCCAGGACTCCTCCCTGAAATGCATTCATTTGGTTCGGAAATTTTTTTCCGTGCATGATGATGATGATGATGGAAGGGTGGATACGGCGAGATTGTTGTAAGACTAAGTAAACATGTCAGCGTTCCATCTCAGGCCAAAGGTGAAGGCAAAATTGTACCCGGGTCTCTGGACTCCCTCAATTGCGCTCTCCGTCTCCGCATGAGGTAATGGCTGATAGCAAACCCCTCGGATGTAGGTAGGACAGGCTGCACACAGCACCCCAAGGCCTTTGCACACGTGTCATGCTTCTCAATGAGATGTGTATGCATGACACAATGAAAATGCAGTCAGACGTGACAAAGACAGGCTGGTCAGCCAATAGATCATGACACAAAGCAAGCATGCGCGTGACCGAAGGGAGACACGCTGACAGTGCTTGATCCGACTCTTCCAACTCTAAGATCGGGATGCGCCAACGCGTAACTGCAGCCGTCGTCTTGGTGGATGGCGTAACTGAATCAATCCTCCCTGGCTTTGAGGTAGGTTTTGGGTACCGAAAGCCTGCTTCCAGCTCTTATTTTGCTGACGTTGGCGCAAGGAACTCAGTGCTGAATGCTGCGAATACTTAGTTGGCTGTGACCGTGAAGCTTTGTCTGTAGACTTACCCAAAAGGGGAGGCTTGTCGTTGAAGAATATGATGATGAAGAGGAGCGGCGCTGACAGCAAGATGTTGAGAAAGCAAGCCCGTCTCTTGACAACACTGATGGTGAAAGCCTGAGGCTGTCACCATCAACTAGCCATCATGGAAGACATCTTCTCACATCCAGATCTCATGTATGTGTAGACACCCACACCCACATAAGCAACCGAAGCTGATCAAGTCCCTTGAAAACGCTCGTTGCCACATCTCGCATCTTTATTCACTCGGCAACCTGCTGCCATTTTGTATTAGCTAGAGACCTTTATATTCAGGGTCGAGATCGCTGTACTTCTCCCACCACTTGTAGATGATGGCATTGTAGACAGGGGCTGAAGTGGAGCCAACCATATCCCAGAATCCGTGTCGACATAGGCTTTTCGCTGCGGTCAGGTCAAGATGTATCTTCCAAGTATGCGAGCCGCTCTCGTGACTAGAGCCATGTTGATGATAAGGTGTATCGTCAAGGATGCGAGCCATTCTCGAGACTAGAGACATCTCGATGACAAGGTGTTGCAGAGTCATAGACTGAGTGTGTAATGATCCGCTCTCGGGATTCTTTCCATGTTATTGAAGAGAGAAAGAGAGAGCGCGCGAAGAGATAGGAGTAGGTTCCTTGCTATGTGCAGGCGTCAGTGAGCGGGTTGCCTGGATTGGGAAGAAGTCAGAAGGATGCTGTGTTCGTGATGCATACAGATGTGGAAAGGCAGGTTGTTCCGAAAGAGGCAGAAGGAGCAACTGTTAAAAGTCCAAATAATCTTGGATGGATTCTAGGGTACACAATGCACAGTAAAATATTTCTGGTGATCTATTGTTATCCCACATTCCAGCATTCCAGCATTAACGCCACTGGAGATGAGATCCCTGAGAAGCCAACACTCAAACTGGTGTAGATAACCTGACTGTTACGAATAGTAGATGTCACGGCAAGACATGAAAAGCAACTTTCAGATGATGAATTTGTATTTTATGCCTTCATCAAGGAGATCTGATGATGTACTATTCTAGCTAGCGATGAATTTGATAATACATTCCCATCAAGCTCCATAAACTTCATGAAATACCTTCTGAACATTGATGAGCATCGACTCAACTTCTCTACTCAACGCGAGAACTCCTGCTGAACCCTGTAATCCGTCATATCCAATATCTGACTGTATCGAGTTACTCATCAGCATCTTAATATATATGCAGCAGGGCTACATTACTTACCTTTCGAAGTACGAGTAAGCTTTCCCCATAACGTTTGTATTTTGCAAAATACCTGGGCTGAGAAATTTGGTCTATGTTGGGAAGTGACTCTACAAAGAACAAGTATCAGCTTGGAAACGTGGGAGGGTCAGGGAATTTCTTACATGAGTCTCGAAAGACGAGACAAAGCAAGATGTTCGAAGTTTGGGACAACTAGGTTCATTCGCTTCGGTGGACCCCATGGATTTTGTCTAATGCCTGATTGGATTATTAGCAAGCTATCATTCATCGCTCGACTGCACCACTTAACTTAACAATCTGAGTCGCCTCGCCAATGGATGACTGCAGGACCCGCCGGATTGCCCTGCATCTCTTCGTCTTCCGTCGCCATCTATCCGTATCAGCCTCCTGTTCACTGTGGTTCATCATGATTGACTTCACAGGGGTGAAGATCATTCAGGGAGTTGATATGACTTACCTCTGTCTCTGCATGAGGCATTGGCTGTGATTGAGCCCTCGGAAGGGTGGATCGATGATGGCTGTACAAAGCCCTCGTGATGGCATACCCGAGGGGACTGGATTTGCATGTGAGTGGAGGAGCGGATGATACATACCAAACATTGTAGCTTACCAACACCCCTTTTGAAATTCTTCCGGGGAGCCGTCACCCCTGACGCGACGGCTTGAGTCGACAGTCAATTGCTTGATGGGGGTGACGGCTCCCCGGCGGGAATTTTCCCAAGGGCGGCAAAAGCGCCCTGAGCACAGTCGTCAGCTATCAGAGTCTTGTCATGCTTGCTTGGGCTGCCTACCAGCGCAATCTAAATTGTATAATAGGGCAGCCGCCACCCCTGACGCGACGGCTTGAGACGCCCGCCATTTTGCTTGATGGGGGTGACGGCTCCCCCTCTGCGGTGGAGGGTATTGGAAAAAAATATAAAAAATAAAAAAAAAATATATATATTGTGGAGGAAGAGGGGGCAAGAGAGAGAGAGAGGGATGAGTGGAGGATAGTGAAAGAAGTTGAAAGGGATTGGAATGTTTGTGGTGATTTATAGTCAGGAGGTGACGTGTTGTGATCGCCTAGAATGCAAATAAAGCGCGCTAGTGCAACCACTAGAGAAGTTTTTCATCACCTGGCAGCGGATTGGGGTCCGATTGGTACACTACTTCGCTCGTCGATCGACCGATGGCAGGAGATCTTGATATCTTAGAAGTGGAACAGCTTCATGGATCGGCGATCGATTGGGATCACGATGTCTACTTTGGTTTCAGGGAAGTCATGATCTCAAATCATCGAGTCTAGCCAGTGGAGGCGGATCGGGTACTGATCCCATTCCAGATTTCAATATTCTAGTAGTCTTCAAGGACGGCAAGTGCCTTGGAAAGGGGTTCCATACATTGGGCATGACTGAAAGCATCGTACTATGGTGCTATGTAAGTAGTTGGAGACTATTGACGAATACGGAAGTACAATTACACTGCGAAGACCCTCTGCTTGCTACATGGCACTTGAATTATTCGTAGATCTTAAAGCATACAGTTGTTTGGGGCACAGATCATCGTAGACAATAATCTCCCTTCGTGATTCCATTGACCCCCTGATCCAAAGAATCGCAGCCACCAGAAGCTTTGATGCCACCGTTTGTATATGCATTACTATGACAACTTCCCAAATCAAGACGTTGATCACAACCAGCACCTAAGCGTGACACTAAACACAGCAACGTCTCCAATGCCCATCGCCATGCCTGCCCTGTAAACAACGAATCAGGTGGAGAATCGCCCAGCCCCTTTCAAGTGGCACTTCCTTTGTCCTCCTCCATTGACCAGATGAGTATAGTTCTGCTCTTTGTTTGCTCCATTTCAGGGCTCGTTGCTTCGTAAAGACTTCCTTGTCTCTAGGGTAGACTTCGACCGCTTGGTCTTGAAAAAAAAAGCCGTAAATTGAGCATCTGTTGATGATGAATTGATTAGCTAGCAAAATGATGCACAGCATGTATACCTTACATGACTTCAAGACACTGATGTGGGTGTGACATCCATCTTCAATGGTTCCCCTGAATGGGATAGTCTCCCAGCATTCCCACTGGGAGGAAAAGCCGTACAAACGATGGAGACAGCCTAGCCATCCGTCTGAAGGAGCCATCGACTCTTTAGTATCCCAAGTAGCCATCTGTGTAGTATCTTTCCCACCCTTTCGCCCTCTGTATTCTTATGCTGCTCCTCCTCCTTGTATTCTAGACTATGATAAGGCAGATGAGGGACTTTGAGGCGTGTCAGGAGAACTTTGGGACAGCTGACAGATATTGAGGAACTCATGGACTTGGCCAAGACAGCCAGATTGGTGGAAGCAGGATGATATGCTTGTGGAAGGCGTCAGGACGACCAACAAAAACACTTGTAATTCTGTTCTTCTAATCCTTCTATAATGTGAAGAAAGGTAGGGTGATCCAAGGCTTGCCAGAGGGTGTTTGAGATAGATGTCGTATGGCGAGGGACAGTCCAAAAGTGCCACAACGGCTGGGTGACTTGGGTTGTGAAGATGAACTCGTGGATTGCGCCAGCACAAACGATGAGATGGATTTTGTTGGTATTTGAATTTGGTAGCAAGAGCAAGGACACCAAGCCTCCGTCAGGACTAGACCGGATGTTGAATTGATTCTGTACCGCCGACATATTGGGGATGTGTACTATGGAGTCCTGGTACAAGTTAGGATCCAGAAGAAGTTCCTTTGAGTGGGGATCTGTACCGCTAATTCATAAAGTGCGAAAGATGAGCACTCCTGGCTCGAGTCCAAATGTATACGCACTCCTTTCGTGAGGGGCTCTGTATCGCCGAGTTGTTGAGAATGTAGTATCGGGACTCTCACCGAATCAGGCATGAACACTGTCTTTGAATGAGACTCGAAGAATCCCTGTTCCAAGCCAGCGTGTATAGGAACTTCTTTTGAGTAGACTTTCGTTCCGCCAACTCCTTGAGACCAGAAGATATAGCCTTCCATTTCGTATCCAAAAGCGGAGAGACTACTCCGGCGTGGCCTTCTGTACCACCGACTTGTTGAGAACGTATACTGGAGAACTTCAGATCGTAGCCCCTGGGAGGACCAGCAGCAGGGTGAGATGCCTAGCCACTCGTCAGCACCAGACCGAGTTAATAAACCAGTGGAGCATCAGAGAATGGCAACTTACTTGGAGTAACTACTCAGGCTCATGTTCTGTCAAAGCCGTGGTCATGATAGGATGAACGAAATGTTGACTGATTGAATGTCTGGAACGAGACGTTGTAGCATGCCAAAATCTCCATGATGTCAAGGCACTGGTATGGCTGTGATGTTGAATGCAACACCTATCTAGTGAGAGTATTGTATAGAAGAGCTTGTGTTGACTTTAGAATCTGGTAGAAGGCTTGGTCCTGTCCTTGCTGACTTTGCTGGAAGGAGATACTGAATCTCTTCGCTGGCCCTTCGCAGAATGCGAAACCATGCACTCTTTGTACTGACGACGTGCTCAAGCTGACTGCATTGGGATACAGAGAGGAGGGAGCGGCGTAGTAGACTGGATGTGCAGGTATGATGGAATTGAGCGCTGTTGGAAGCGATTGGGCTGTCCCTCCATCGAGCGTGGAAAGGGTTTCTGGCGTGATCTTTTGACATCGAAGCATACCACGTACATGCGGCAATCACGAGTCACAAGGAAGTAGATGCAGATGAGACGTGAGTGAGTTGTAATGTTCATGTGTAATTGTTGTGTCTTTGTCATGTCTGATTGTGTCATCCATCACCCAAGTGTCCAACCATGCTTCAAGTCGTATCATAGACCCCCCAAGCAACCAGACCCCATGCTGGTCTATCATCACCGGGGCCAGACCCCATGCTGATCTATCATCACCGGGCCATGCCCCAAGACCCATAAACCCCGTACCATCCCCCCACAGCTGTCCACCTCCGACTACCCAAGAGGGCAGCAAGCGATGGAAGCAGCCGTCATCGACTTGCACTATACTCATCCACATCGATCAACCCGACTCCCGAAGAAGCAAGCGGATCGAGTGGCAGAGACGGCAAAGAAGAATCACCCCAGTCATGAGACCCAGCACTGTACTCATCCACATCGATCACCCCGACTCCCGAAGAAGCAAGCGGGCCAAGTGGCAGAGACGGCACAGAGGAAACAGACCTTTCCAAGACCACGCACCCAGGACCCATTGTCCTCTTCACCAACCGCAGCACCACATAGTGGAAGATCTGAAAGAGAGTAAGTTTGTTTTCTTTCAGGCGCGCGTGGTATGAGCAAAGCGGCGATGTTGACAACCTACCAATTCAATATTGATCACTTGACACCCTCCTCCAGTGCCGTCCAACTCCACTAGCAGGGTCCTCAAACTAGGATGCCCTACCATCCGAGGTCCTGCTTTGTTGGTAGCGTGGGTCGCGGCCCACACGGTCTGGATCCTCGAAATAGGTGGCCCTGCCAACTGCTCGCGGGCGACAGCGATATCAATTTAGAAAGCAACTTCCGTATACCCGCTGTCAGAGTAAGTAAAGGTCTTCGCTGCTTTAGTGAGATGTTCGTCAAATTTGCGGGATGTTGGTATCAAATTCAAACAGACGTCAGACCGGGTGGAAACTAGATCATCAAGTGTCCCTGGGACGACCTCGTCAAGAACACTGTGTGTTCGATTATCAATCTCATATGGAAGAGGGAAGCTATCGAGTTTGCTCGCCGCGCTTAGGAGACCGGGTCGCGCCCCACACGGGCAGGAGGGGCCGCGCGTGACCTTTTGAAGGTATGTGGAGTTTCGGTAGATTCATCCACCAAGCTCTGAGATTGTGGCACCCCTGAGGGTGTAGGCTGTCCATGCCCGCTTGCTACGCGGCGGTCGATTAGTCCCGGGCCGTAGGTTGCGGTCATTTGTTGGCGAGGGTTGGTGAAACCATGCGTAACTCGCCCTTGTGTTTGGATATTGATGCATCAAAGTAAAGATGCGACCCCTGCTATATTTCCAGATTAATGAATTGTGGAAAGCACACTGTATTCTTGAGCTAGTTTCACACTAATATCAGGAATTGTTGTAAAGTGGGGTGACACTGTCCATTATTGCTCATAGACCAATGGTGTGGAAGATCTATATCAATGTCAGTCAGTCACTCGTCGGATATGCATGAGAGTGGCTAACCTTCGGCCGGAAAGGCACATGCTCGAGCATTACAGAGCTGTTGCGAAACTTTTGGATGAGGCATTCCCCGGGCCAACGCTGTGGAAGATCTGAAACAATATTAGTCGGATGCTGTATTGTATAGAGCACACGGGTGATGAGATCACCTTCGGCCGGAATGACACATGCTCGAGCATTACAGAGCTATTGCGAAACTCTTGAATGAGGCAGTCCCTGCCTTGAGCCACTGCAACGAGTCCGTGTTGACAGTCATACATCAATATGATTCTCTCTACTTTAAGGTAGGGACTGCCTCATTCAAAAGTTTCGCAAGTTTCGCAATAGCTCTGTAATGCTCGGGAACATTGCGGTAGGGTGTCAACACCCAGGCGTAGAAGTTCTGAAATCGAGTCTCAATCAGCAACAGCGATCATGTCAAGAGCGAAGGCAAGACTGACCCACGCGCACCGAAAGCGCATCTGAAATTGAGACTGATAGTCGCTAGGTTTTGGAAAAGTTCTCACAAGGATTGAAAATTTTGTAACATTCCAAGATCACGCACTTACTTTGCTGAGAAGTTTGCAACCTCCCACCTTCCAAATTTCCCACCCCCATATTTGGTTTCGCCGAGGCGAATATAAAGGCTCCAAGAAGCCACGTCCGACCATGAGTGTTGGCTGAAAATAATAATGTTGATAAAATATATATTTTTATGATGATGGGTTGAAGAAGGAAAGAACTTGTTTACATGTTAGTGTGCCAAGGCCATCACGACTAGCTGCCAACAAATTCCGAATTATTCATTGGCGCCATTTGGTATGAGAACGGCCGTAGACACGCTTTGCCCAGTGTTAAATTGAAAGCAGTAGCAACAGGAGCGCTTCCAGTACCCCTTTCCTATTTGTTATCTCTTTCAGTCTATGTACTACCGCGTCCTCAAATAGTCTAAAACAGTAGATAATTAACTTAGCTAAACAATAGAACGACAATATCATTGCTGATATTCAGTGTGTTGCCAATTTGAAAATACACGCTAGCGTAAATAAGCGACTTTTCATAGCGTGATATACTCCTGTGAAATCAGATGAAACTCACTCTTCAAGCACCAACGACTACATACAAGACGAACCAGCCCTTCTATCACTACCAATACCAACTAGACCTACCAATAATGCTTACCATTCACGACGTACCAATAAACCACATTGACATCAGCGACCCCAACGCCTTCATGACAAGAATCCGAGTAAGTCACCAACTCAAGTCCCAAACGCGTACATGCAAGAGACTTATCAGCCATAGCCCCTCCTCTCTACCGACGAGTACGCACACCTCACCCAAATCATCGGCATGCACACCATGCAAATCATATCCCGCGAAGAAACCCACCGCCAAGTGGCACGCGTTCTTTCTTACAATCCCGATCTTATCGAGGATTTCAGGACCTTCTTCCCGACGGAGGAGCCGGCAATAGTCCCTTCGGGGTGGGTACGACGCTTCCTGAGGAAGCTGAAGGTGACTAGCAAACATGCCCCAAAAGCAATATCAGAGTCTGATTCAAGGCAGAACGTGTTCACGAGGGAAGGAAAGCGCGCTCGTTGATATTTTTTTGATTCGTTGATAGGTCCCATTCGGGAGAGATAGCAGCCTCCAATGGAGCTATTTGCTGGGGGTGTCCCCCCCTTTTTTGTCCCTTTCATCTTTCTTACAAACTCAATTGATGATTTGTGACTTAATCATAGCGAAAAATATGCCCTCTCCGTTTTTTTCACAAGTCTAGTAAGTTATGTCTTGATCGGTACACAGTGGGGTTGCTACCCCTTTTCACTCGTCTTGTAGTATGAAACCGTGTTTCTTCGCCTGAAATACGACAAGGCTGTCTTTTCTTGTCATTCGTTTCAAAGCTCTCATCATTTATTCTTTCCTTGAGAAGTACTCGATATATCCTTTTGAAATTACCTTGTAACACGTATCGGTCCTCTTCATTTCAACATGCAGCCAAAGTACCTATCCTTTCGCTCATTCAATAGCATGTATCAGGTCATTCTAATGGAGTCCGTGGCAATACTAGTCTTTCTTTGATTGTCATGCAGCATCTGACTTTCTTTTCCAAGCTGAGATAGAGCGACATTGCCATTTGATTTCTTACAACGCAGCATTAACTCATCATGCTAAACCCATAATCCAGCTAATCTCTGTTTCAAACAGCCCGTCATTGAAGCATGTATACACTGTCCCTGGCTGAATAGACCGCAGAATTACTATGCTTCAATCCGTTTCGTAGCATGATTGGCTGTTCCTATCGTCGTGCATAATAATATCTCTATCACCTGTCGTTAGTCTTGATGGATGAACCGCTCTCTTCTAACTTACGCCCAGTAGCATTTCGCGATCTATTCATGTTACGATTGTTGGGGAAAGCACGAAATAATTGATTGAGAGACTGCAGATTCAGAAAACGCAGGATTGATATCATGGAGAGCGGAGATTGGGAAGTGCAGATGTTGAGATAAAGGTGATCGACAGATCGACAGCTAATGCAAGGTTCAGGGGTGTGGCTGAGCCGGGCCGACGTTATGCCGACTCGGCGCCACCTGTCCATCTGCATCTGATTTCCAGACATCAGTGCATGCGACAATGATCCTACAGATAATTCAATTGTCGTCATACTCATAACACACTCAATGCGAAGTCGCATGTAGAGGAATGTTGCGGATCTGCAGCGTAGGGTGCACAAAGTGAACAGATGTGCATCTTGGAAACAGCTGGATAGTTGTGGCAGGACGACATGGGACAGCTACTGTAAGAAGATCGTGGAACGAAACGAGCTCGCAAAGTCATCGCAAATAGACGCTATGCAGTATCACAGCGCTGCGATGTGCCATGTGTAGCCCGCTCTGATAATTGCCATAATGGTAACATGAAAGAGTCCAACCAAACCATCCCATGTCCTGGCAACTCAGGCACTCATTTCAGGGCGTCCAGCCAATCGAGACCCCAGAAGTGAGTGCCCTGCCAGGACATGGGATAGTAGTATCACCTAATGCGCATGCCTGATAGCACCACCAACCATACTCCTCCTGCCAAGTAACGTCACATGTGGTTCTGTCCCAATGGGAACTTGAGGCTGACAATGCTGGTATGCCCTATGCTCCATCGTGTATATTGGCTCCGACAATTGCCAATGATGTTAGCGATGGTATGGTAGGATTCGTGGCTTTAAAATGGTGGAGACGGAGGGAGGCTCTGTGGGCTATGACTGCCAAAGCAGTGGGTGGATCGGCCGGAAATGAGAGCTCGATAGGCTATTATCATCCCCGTTGTCGAGGTAGCAACTAAGAAACAAGCCTGAAGGACATCGTCAGTAATTGAGCAGGGGCGTGTATTGCTCAACTCACTATGACATGATTTATGACCGACCTCCCTGCTGTGAAGTACGCCTAGCGGACAGCAGTGTGGTGGCAAGCAATCGATATAGGATTCCAAGTCGGTTGTCGAAGCCAGCATAGATGGCGGAATCTGGCACGACAGAAAGATGAAAATTCCAGAGTCCAGGACGCTCTTTTCGTCCTTGATCGTTCCCCAAGCCAAGTCTGTGAGACCACCCAGCGTCGTCATCGCCAATTGGGACGCTCGGGGTTTTAGATCTCATGGAGGACCGAATCTACCCTAAAGAGTTGGTCATGACTGAAGATTGGGTATTCTAGGGAGATCTTACCGTCATATCCTCATGTCCAGGCTGCAATCTGTACGTTCGTCTCGAGAGGGGAGGCTTCCGGTAGCGTCATGTCAGCCTCTCGAAATTTCTCCAAGACCGAAGACCTCTAGGAGAAACAGCTGCGCGAGCCCATACGACTCGCTCTGCAAGATATTGCTCGAGCTGATCCTTGATAAGGACCTCAACCCAACCAAGACGGGTCGCTTAAATCCTAAATAGCCAAGGAAGTTCTTCTGTGGCCCTTCGGAGTTCTTGTCGTATGACTCAACTCTGCGAAGCCTTTGTGGTGGAGAGAAGAGATCATTGCGAATGAGATCCTCGGAAGTTATTGTAATCCTCTTCCAAAAGACATGAAAAACATTCTCTGCGTCAGGGCGATGCTGGACATGATCTGATGCAGCACTCCGGATATGCGCGCTCCGCCCCACCAGAATGCCATTGGCCAAATAAAAGGTGACTGGTCTGCCCTACCATGGTGTAGCTTGACTGCGGCATCTGTCGTGCTCTTCACCTGCCGAGTGGCATACGTTGTCAGAGCGCTTTGTTGCGACCGATAACTTCCAGCATCTGTCTGCTCGCTTCAGTGTTGTCATCGCCTTCTTAAAATGTCCCAGTGAGAGCAAGGTCGAGCCCGTCCGTCGCTGAGCACCTCTGCCAGTAGCGGCTCACCACTTTAACCGCCAAATATCTGTATCGTAATCTTGATCCGCTGTCCCTCGAAAAGCGACCGAGTGCAAGCTTTAGAGGGGGAGGAGCTGGCTCGAGTTTCAGGACGCTTTGGAGACTAAGACCTAGCATACCACGAATTAGCTTCATCGCTAATGTAATCCAAGACCAGGGTGCAATGAGTGGCCCCATACTTGACTAGGAAGTATTAGCAAGAGGTTGAAAGTCCCATCGAAGCCCAAGAGGGACTTACGAGAGCCACTTCTCAGACTGTGGAATATACGCGTTTTGTTGCAGCGACTGTGGAACACTCGACATTTCTACTGCAAATCTTGACTGGGCAGGCGACAGCCAAGCGAAAGATCCATCGCGTTGTCAGGCAGGGTACGATGACATCGATGCTATAATGCAGACATCAGGCTGCGGCAACACAGAGCTCTAAATCATAAGTTGGATTGGTCTATTGGTTCTCTGGAGTCAAGTTCCAGCAAACGGGCTATTATACATGAGTTCTAAGCTAGCAGACCATCGCTCTTACTACCCATCTCCAACAAGACCTCCCATTTAATTGTATGTTTGAAGCATGCACATCTGTGGACCCTGACAATCTGGTCAATGCAATAACATTCTGTCTTATGGCATCGTATCCTGAGAAGTTGATGAAGCCTTCAAGCTTCTTCTTCAGAACAACTCCAAGACCGCCGCCACCATTGCTACCATCCACCTGTACTTTAGCGAGGAAGTCCTCTGCTTCGAAAGGGCCGATGGCCACAACCTATGACTTAGCTTAAAGCCTTGACGCACCAGCATTATTGGGGCTGGCCCCCAGCAGATCCTATTCGGTTTTAGCTCACTAATGAGCTAAAACCGAAATGACCAGTGCCAATCAACCTTGGCCCGTAGTTGGCGTTCAACTGTAGGCAGACTTCGAATGCAGAGGTCGGATGCTGCCTCTGTTGACGGCGACCTACATAAACGTCAACAACGGTCGGGACATTTCAATGAAAGCTTCATCATTGGTGATCTTACCCGTTAGAATTCCCAGACGTCGACGCAGACTCTCGATTGCAAACAGGTGTCTTCGAGCTGCCTCGGTGGCTTGTGGAGAAGTAGCAAGTATGAAAATATGGGCCTAATAAGATCACCAAAGCGATTAGCATCGTTGTGTAAGCAGGCCGAAATTGCCAACGTACCTCAAAAGGCGACTTGTAAGGATTGCCGAGGATGTCCCTCGCTCGGCATGCACTCTTTGAGTCCCAAAATGGTGCTGAGATGATACCTGGAACAATACTGCTCAGCACTCGCTCTTGTACAGTGCCATCACATCACATGGATACTCACCATTCTGTATCAAGATGGCCAGACTCTTCTTGACCAACAATGCGGTGTCGAAGATAATCAACCAGACCGGCCATGAGGTGCCCTCCTAGGCCGGGATCTCACTTGCAGCAGCAGTCCCCAGCTCCCTTGGACCCTCAAGGAATCCCGGGCCCCGTTGCTACGCTCATGCGTCAGTCTTGTGAAAGCTTGCATCAAGTATAGTAGGGGTGAGATCAACATACCAGCCCAATCCTCTGATAACCATGGCCAAACAAAAAAACCAAAACATTATGGTAGAATGAAAGAAATTTGTGGGCGGGTTGGCCGCTAAATAGAGATTTTCAAAACCGAAACACGCTACTCACCAAGCTAGGCCGTTTTGTTCGGACTTTTGCTCTTAGCGGCCGTGATCGGAAGTCTTTGGGCCCATCACAAGCTTCTGCCTAGGGTGGCTAAGTTACAGGGGAGGCTGAAGCCCTTGAAATAGGGGACCCCACTTGTGGCCCCCGAATAAGTGGGCATATGGGGTCATAAGATACCCTCGAGTGATAACTTCACAGCAGGAGGTGGATCACAGAATGCGTCGAGCCAAGTGAAAGGCTTTTGCGGCCATGATCTACTAGAGTTTAACAATTTGGCCTTATACAATGGCTTTTCGGTGGTAATTCTCTAGGTATCATGGGCTACATTTGGAGACGGACTCCTCGGAGCAAGGTGCTTTGGGGTTTCAGATTAAGAACAGGCAAGATGACTTGTATTGAGAGGGCTGGAAGAGTTTGTTAGACGGTGATTTCAAGGTCTGGATTCTTTTTGCAACATGCACAATCGAGTCCCTGTAGGATACTACGTTCGAGGTATCGAACAAACGTTGTAAATCTGCATGCTTCTGGATTACTATAGAACATGCGACACCATTGAACCTTCGGACGCAGAAGAAGGACAGCTATGGACGTGGTACCCATGTCTTTAGAGCAGGTGTGTGATAGAGGAAGAGCCAGTCCGCTGATCAACCAATCCAATACAGCGTCGAGATTTGTCTCTTCTTTCGCACCGGGGCCATCAACCATTCCAATACAGCGTCGAGATTTGTCTCTTCTTTCGCACTGATGCCATCAACCATTCCAATACAGCGTCCAGACTTGTCTCTTCTTTGGCACTAATGCCATCTGCCATCTCACCAAAACAAAAATCAATACTGCGTCAAGATTCTCCTCCCCTTCTTCACCAACTTCTCGCCTGGTACCGGCCTCCATGTTCAGCGCTTTGCCATCATACCGTGGGAGGATCGCGCTCGTCGTCTTTCGAGCGAAGCTCTCTTAGGATGGCTTCTTCCATCTTCGGCGGCACCACCTTTGGTGGTCTGGCCTTAATCACGCGCTTCCTCACGCCGCTGCTTTGGCTCATGCTGTGACCTAAGTCTTTGCTTCTGTTCCGACGCAAGTCTTCGCTCCCCTCCCGACGCAAGTCCTCGTACCACCTCTCATATACATCATCCAGTCCCGTGACGTGATCGAAGACGGGGGCGTACATGCGGGGAAGGCCGTGCTGGTAGCAGTATCCGGACGATGGGTGGTGCTTGCTGCACGGAATCTGTTCCACATTACACAGACTACAGCTTGATCGAAACGGAAGGTGCTCGAACCGGTCTTCCCAGCAGTCATTGTGCATCCGTAAAGCTTTAGTTTCAGGATGCTGTTGAGGAATATTTTGCATCCTCACGGGCTCGCCCTGACCTTCATATTTGACCGCGTCGAAGTCCCTATCCATAGGTAGTCCGCCCATCTCAACTCCGGCGGCAGATACTGGCCCAGCCGTACCATAAGTATCGTGTGATACGGCACCGCTCAGCTCAGCTTCTCTGCTGAACTGATCTTGAAGCCTCCTGGCTACTTCTTCGTCTGTCTCAGCCTTCTTATCCTCTGTGGGCGTACGGACTGCTGGTGGGTCCCGTCTGCTCATACCATGCGATGAAGTGGGGACGGCTCGGTCTAAGTCTTCATACTGGAAATGATTCTGGAGGCGTCTCGCCATTTCCTCATCGCTCTCGGGTACTGCTTCGTCTTGATGGATATGGAATGGATCATACGTCCTGCTATGCGTTGGAGGTGTTGTGAGGGGATGATTCATCTCTTTGCCTTGGTAGAGCTGGGCCGATTCCCACTCTGGCGGTCCTCCACGACGTCTTCTCCGAGGCTCCAAGGCCGATGGCTGCGACCTCTCGGGATGCATCGTTGTGCTTTCTGCCGTACGTCCAGTGTCTCGTCGAGCCAAGGGTAGATCATCATCACTTGAATCTTCTGCGTCATTGGAGTTCTTCCAATATCCTTCGTTCGATTCAAAATATTTAGATGAATAGCTTGCATCATTTTCAGGCGCGGACACGATCTCCTCTGTACGCTTCTCCGGATTCTCGTCAGACTGTTTTGCATCGTCACTAGGGACTGGCTCAGACTTGGACTCTGTCATGTTGACAGGGGCGGTGATGGGACTGTGCGATCTTGATCGAAGAGGCATAGGGAAATCGTCAAAAATGTTCTTGATGAGTCTCGTTGATTGAATCTGGTATCTCAAAAAATCTTGTATATTGTACTGTCACCGCTTCCGCGTCTTATTGATGGTGTCTAGCTGCCGTTGATCTTATTTGGACAAGGTTATCGAGACGAAATTTTCTTAAGAGTAGTGTGCTGTATTCCAAGAGTCTTATTGTCTTACTGTTAGGTCAGCCGCCTTTGCTTCTAGATCGATCGAGAATCTTACAGATCACGAGGTCCTTGAGAGTGGTGTGTTGTACTGTCAGATTATTGGCGTCTTGTTGATGGGTCTTCAGCTGTCGTTGAACTGAACTCTGCTTGGCCTGGAACTCCTGCGATTCTCTGATGACTTCTTGAGCGGATCCAAAGTCTTAGAACGAGTCAAATCATTGGCGAAGGTTGGAAGTGTTGGCGTGTCGGGGTGTTGTTCTCATTGCTGTTGTTGAGTGATGAAAACGCAAGCTCTCACGATCACCCGCGCTAAGAATCTAACAAGCGAAGTCACAAGGATACGGGGAAGGCTTATGCGATTTTTCATTCAACTTGGATTCATCTTCGCCGTATAGGTCTTCAAGATGTACAGTCGCTCTATGAGAGAAGGTCTCCGCCTCTGAAACTTATAAGGGAGACCAGTCAAGGGTCAGCTTCATTGCAGCACTCCTTCAAAAGCCTCTGCCAGCCACGATTCTCCAAAAACTCATAACATTCATCGAAGCAGAACGGCAACTCATTTCAACAATACCACAAGATAACAAAGGCTCCAATAATGATGCATAAACCAGCTAGTCTGACCGGTAACAATGATAGTATCTCCTGATAATTCAGATCATCCCATCGAAGCAAAGATCAAGCCTTGTCGCTGACTTAACAGCAATGTTATTCGTCCGCTCCTGCCCCCTTTTCAAGACTGCCAGCTGTATCTGCAGAGAATGAAAGGCTCAAGCTGCATAGCTTTGACCCACACTTTGCAGAAAGATTATACTTGCATATTTCGTCCCTCAGATGCTCCAGGCATGTGTAACCTCGAATGTCCCGCATAATGGACCTGCAGGTGACCAAAGGATCTCCCTGATATAAAAACTCAATGCTTCTGAATCCTCGCAACACCTCGTATTGCAACAGTACACAGCTGCTCATAAAGCTTTCATGCGGATCATCATTGTGAACCAGTGATCTTGATCCTCCATCTTGTCGTAGATATCGAGACTATACCCTAAACACTGTCTACCTCGAAATCCAGCTCATTGTCAAAGTCTGGATAGACTTGGGCCTCCAGACATATTCGCCCACGGAAAGCTTCTGTTTGGAGCGATGCTGTGACTGTGCTGGAGGGGCTCAGCGAATAGCTCAAGATGGTTTCCAGTGCGTATATCAGCAACGACTTTAAAAGCTCCACAGGGGAGATGGATCAATTTCTGGTGCTAGTGACAGTCTCTCCTCGACACGTTCGGTCTTTTTTGTTGTAACGGATAGAGGAAGGCTGACACCGCTGGTTTCGCTCCCTCCCGTCGGGTGTTCCAGCTTCTTCGTATCGCAAAAGGCCATTTTGAGGTAACCCCGATTGAAAGAAAGACGCCTTACTCGTTTTCAATAAGATTTCGTGCTTCTGTCGGTGGCCCATAAGACGCGAAAGGATTAGGTATTTCGGACGTGTCATCTTGAGTCGAGGGGCTGCTCTTGTAGCAATTTAGTATGAGTCCCTGATGGAATGTTGTGGCAGAGTATTGGCTGTCGCAAGAACAGCATTCGGGAAGGATAGGACCGAACTCTTGCTCAGTCCAAGGCATGGTTTCCTCACGCTCTATGACATGGACCTTTGCCGCAAATCGCCCGTGTATTGCACCACTGTAGTGCCGTCTCCAGATCCGATTTCCACGGCGTTCTCTGCCGCGTCTGATAAAGGAGTTCCGGATTACGACAGCCTGAATTTTGCAGTAAAGACGGGAACGGCTTAATGGATCGATGACAATGCTCTTGATGAGTCTCCTTAAGTGAACCTGGTCTTGTCTCAAACAATCTCGTATGTCATACTGTCACCGCTTCGGTGTCTTTCTGATGGAAGTCTAGCTGTCGTCGGTTCAATCTGGACAAGGCTGCCGTCAAAGAGAATTCTTTGCTCAGAGAATCCTAGGATCGCGAGCCTTGAGCGGTGAGATTGTGAGCCAATGAGACTTGTTCAGCTTTTCTCCATAGATCACGGTGACCGAATGCTACAAGACAATAGTTGAACATCCTATCATGGTGTATGCCCGCAAAAGCTGACTTCAGGTCTTCTCCTTGTCCATAATTCCGGATTTCAATGCAAAAGAGCCCAAAAGAGCCCAAATCAGCTTGTATGTCCCCCACAGCAACTTCATCTTGACTCGGATTTGAATGTCAGCCGCGTCCCAGCTTGTCAGGCTTGTTAATCTGCTCGGGCCAAATGTTGCTGAGCTGGCTTGTTGATAAATTGTCCAAAGCCGGTGAATTTCGTGCTGGAGCAGGAAGGGTTGGGTTCTTCGTGACACTCTCGTGGTTCCAGTCATTGTCTTCCATCACGCTTTGTCCTAGTGCCTTGTTGTACGCTCCGCTGGGATAGGTCGGAGCTTCAGGCGCTTCCTGATTAGTAGGAACCCGGTTGGCCCCTGTGGGCAGCATCATGACCTCGCAAGGTTTATGTATATTTATATCAATGATCTTAATAGAGTACAACGGCTTGAGGACCAGCTTCCCTTCAACCCTTCCTTGAATGACGGGGGGCCTGGGTTCATGAATAAGGTCAGTAATTCTCCCCAGTCACGACTTCCACGTAGCACAATAGCATCCAGTTGATATGTTTTTCTTTGTGTGCATTAAATCTTCGGGAATCGTAGGCCATGAGCTTTGATCTTCCTTCAAGGCTCGGAAAGTCTTATGGCTGCTTAGAATTTGAGGGATATTGCTTTGATACATGGCTTTGTTCGGACAGTAGTGAATGTTGAGCGGTGGCTTTATCAAATCACCATTCAAAGCACATGGAGGCGACGTATCCGGCAGAGTCCCTTGTTGGCTACGAACAAATGTGAGTCAGCACGAGAATGATACCTCCAAGCATCGAGTATCGTGTGATGTCGTTCGAACAGGTCCGCTGTAGCGGCAGCGAGACTGTGGCCATACTGTAATCTCTTGTGGCGTTGGTATAGCTGGCCTCTTCGATGTTTTTCGTTCTCAATTGTCCGCTTGAATTGCCTCGACAACGACTTCTGCCTCAGACGTAATCTATCCAGGTCCATCAACACAGGCATACTCGCCATATCAAGATTCAAAGGGACCTACAACGCCAGATCGCCCCTAGGACGGGCGACGCTTTCGATTTTCAAGGAGATTTTGATGAGCTGCCGTGCGACCTTGGCTAATTTCGAGCACTCGGCTAGGAATACTCCGCGGTCGATGGGAGTGAGAGTGGAAGTGGACCGAAAAATGTCCTGGAGCTTGTATACCGCGTGCATTATGTCGTCACACACTTCGTCCCGAGATCCACTGTCCATGGTGTTTCGCAGTCTTCCGATCGAGATGTTATTATTATATATAAGGTTGGTGGTGACGCATGCAGCTCCAGGTCTTGGGCCACCTGGTCGGCTTGCGAGACGAGTGCTCCAGATGCCCGTTCGATGACTGATCCTTGAAGCAAGGAGATAGTCCATCGAAATACTGCCTCGGTTTTATGTCGATGATGTTTGAAAAAAAAGGCGAGGTAGAGCACAGTGAAAAGACAAGATTGCCGGATATGTAAAGCTCAAGCCCATTTTGACACTGAGAGCCGACTTGCATGGACTTCATGTTCGGCAGCATTTTGCAAGTGGACTCCGCGTGGTCGTCGAAGTCGTTGAAACAAAGTACTTAGGCGTAGAACTCCAGGCCAGAGTGATCCAGCTCCAGTCGATTTGACTGACACAGCCGCCTGCTGTGTCTTGGCTCCTACAATGGGACCTCCCTGTTATGAGATCGTGCTCAAATTTGTTTCCCATTCAGCCCATCAAAGCTCCCCATTACACTTCGGCTTCCAGTCATTCTTCCGGGTTTCATATGTGCATCCTGGCCAATGGATCATCGTATGTTTCCTAGGGTTGACTTTTGTCGATGCAGTAGAGACGATTCAAAACGAATGGTACGTTGTGTGCATTCCACGCACGATGCTGCACAATCATACAGCGAGACACATTGGAAGTACGGGATTCGCGTACTCACGCCTAGCCGTGTGTCGTTTTGAAACAAGATCTTGTAGGTCCTATGACCGATGATGGAAGGACTTGCTATGTATATAGCTGCTCTGATCTGAGCGGGTGATCTCAGTCAAGCGGCTTGATCTAAGAATGAACACCTTGCACGACTTATCGTACAACACCACGGGATCTGGTCTGGATAATGCTCTTCTCTGTGAGTAGTGGTCGCAATCGTGGATCAAAGCATGATAGTGGAATCAGATAATCAGGTAGTGGTAGTCCTGGTGAAAGGGAAGTGTTTGTTGTTGTGAGGGGACCAAATCTTAGCGATTGAATACCAAAGCGTTGCTGGATTAGGTCATCACCAAATAAAGATCTAAGTTCGAGGTCATGTCTAACACAGCAAATTGATTGATTGAAATGATGTCTATTATATGTAGACCATCTGCCGATTTGGCAAAGTAATCCTTGATCATCGTCGAGGTTGATCTCCTCTGACGTGTTCACGTCTTCCTATGTTCAACATACAAATCCAAGAACATATGACTCCCTTGGTACTTGCTGGACGAGATTCTATTTGTCCATATATCATCCTCTTCTCGGCTTGCCATAGCCGTGGAACAAATTGAATTATCAGATAGTCAAAGCTTGAAAACTTGCAGTTTATCCTGGACGTTATCCTCTGCGCTGCAAACTTCTTCTCGAGAGGAGCCTTGTTACCCCCTCTCAATGATTTGCACCGACGGTATCAAATAATTAATAACGACACCTGTTTTCTAGATACTGTGAATGAAGTCTGTTGGCCTTTAACGGACGAGTGAACTGATATTCCAAGGGAATTCGCTGGCCTCTCAACCGCGCCCTTCTCCGGGACGAAAGTCCGACGCTCGTTGACTGGCGAGGAGCGCATCATGAAAATGGTTATATTGTCCGTGTACACAATTTCCATTGTTGGCAGAATTGATCCGTGTATAATGAGCGTAGAGACAGTGATCTTCGACACAAGCAGGAGTACTCCTTGGCACGTACTGTGCTAAGCACTACCTATCGGATCATACTTTCATCTCCGCTCATGGTAGCTATGTATTAGTTTGGAATATCAGCCGATTGAAGCTTACCATCATGTGGTTCACCTCGAAATGCTGTCTAGCATCATTAATAACGGATGTTCCGTATTGACACCTGATCTCAAGATGCGCTTCATGAAATTTGTTGTATTCCTCCTGCAGGAGAGTTGCTATCATTGGCAAAGGTGATCCGTATATAATGAGTGTAGAGACAATGATGTTTGACACGAGTATGTGACTCGGTAAAGGTGATCCGTATATAATGAGTGTGAAGACAATGACATCTGATACGAGTATGTGGCTCACTCAATGATCGCCGAGAATGCTCTACCTGTCTATGTCAAATAACACTCTTCAAGTCTTAACATCATGAAGTTCCTTTAGGAATACCATCGAACACCGACGGTATCGAAGTTTTCAAACCAAAACCTGTTTTCTAGATGCGTATGATGATGGTTTCTGTATTTCTCCTGTAGGAAATGGCCACGACATTCTGTATCGCATCACTTGATGCATTCTAGTACCAAGGTCATCGAATCATCCATTCTGAGAACTGTTTCCTAGATTCGCACAATGGATCGTGTTGTATTCCTCCCGTAAGGAATGGCCACTATTGCAAAGGTGATTCGTTGCTAATGAGCGTAGGAACAATAATATTCTGTTGTGGCCGATGCTTAGACATTAGACTCTCTTGAGTTGCCCACATACTGTAAGGTATGATCGTTAATATTCATCACACGATCTCTTAGTGCTAATGCTGATGCTGAGAAATACAGATGGCTAAGATGCGTCTCTTGAATGTTTCATGCACCCAGGCCGAGCCCAGCTATCCGCAAGATATCGATAAGACAGGGTCCTGCTAGACTTGAAGGCTCTCAAGTTGCCGGTCATCGAAGTTTCTGTCGTAGAAAGACATAACAGCCCCCTCTCAGCATCCCACTAGCTGATATCAGCTATATTTCGTATATATGAAATCGGCCTGTCAGATCCTTAAACGAAGCATCCCTCACAACGTAAAACATGGCAAGCCATGATGTTGCCAAGTATTCATTCATATAAACATGTTATGCGATGGTGTGCTTTGCTCCCCTTGCAATCGGTTCTCTTACTCCGGACAAGCATCACTACTTGTTGGATTGTCGAAGGAGTACAAGTAACTCATCTTTCTTCATACTTTCTCATCAGAATTCTAGACGATTCTCCAACGTATCGACGAATAGCCCTTCTTATTCTATGATGGGCGACTTTCATTTGAATCAGCCCAGCTGCAGACTAAATGAAATGCGTTTTGCATGGAGAGATCTGTGTAAAGTATTGATCTCGACTGAAGGAGGATAGTGATTTGTAGAGGCCAAGTCGTTTTAGTTGAAATTGAGAATCGAAATAGGCTGTAAAGTCACATTTCTTGACTGGTACAACAGAGATAGCCTCTGATGATAACGACCATGCGCTGGACACAGATCGCGACTATATCCACGTGGATGCTCGTCAATTGGACAAGTGATAGCTAATATCAGTATCAAACGGAGGAAGCAAAGGCTACGTCCAAGGTCATTCGAGTCGGTGAAGGCCAGGTGGAACAGCCCAAGCGATAGCGTTGAGGTACACCATCAGGTTATAGTTCACACTATGTACACCGATGTATTACAGTGTATGTAGCTCATACTGAGATCTATGAAGAAAATTGTTGCACAAAGACATTGCGCCGAGTTACAAGCTTGACTTAGAAATGGCAACTGGTTGATGAGGGCTCAGATTGCTGGAGAAACGTCGAGATAGACTCATACGTAACAAATCTTGCTATCCATCGCACTGAATACAGCCCAAGATGGGACCCTTGAAGGCGTTATTTTGAATGCAGAAGTACGTCGACTTTAAATCTCGACTTGGAAAGACAAATGGTCGGTGAAGGCTTATTCTAGTTGTTGAGGTCAGGCATCAAGATAGACGGTCGAGTAATGACGTTGCGAGAATGGTCTTGGAACTCTTCAGACACTGATGGCATCCAGAAGTCTAGAATACTCGATCCAGAAACCTTCTTAGCTTGCTGAAGACTGGTAATAGGTTGAGGTCCACAGTACTAACGCCTTAATTGTTGGCATTCCCGATCATTATGGATGTCAGCCTCGTTCGAGAATATCATGAGGCCTTTTGTATAAGTGCACAAATTATTCAAGAAAGTTAAGCTTTTATCATAACACCTAGTATGAAATCTTAAGTATCCATGGCTGGCAGAAGGCACTATCCAGTTTAGATCTTCCATGACTCAGCCTTGAGACAGCAACGTAGGAACATGGAAGCAAACATTGTCAGAGGAATAAGTTATTCCTGCATATACCATTCGAATTTGACGCTGTCGACGATCCTGGAATTGGAGACACAAGATCTTGTCATCCTGCCTGAAATCGAGGTGAATCCGGAAGTGAGAGTGGCCAGAAGACTTGAAGAAAGGTCCGAAAGTTGCAAATGCGTTCGCATGTCCAAGTAAAAAAAGATCTGAACGTCAATGCGAACTATGCCTGCTTTCCGCATCTGGTCTCTTTCTGCGTTGCAAGCCCAAAGTCTTCCAAGGAACGGAACTGTCTTGAACGTACTTTTGTTCGCGAGAAGGTGACCTTCTCTGTAGCCAAAAGTGGTAATGATCAAGGTAGACATAGGAGCGATCCTAGAGGGATCTCATTGTATTTCATGCCATGCCTTCGCATGGCATCTCAAGTGAGATTTGGAAAAACGATGCGTGTCGTTTCGAGATGTGTAGGTTCTATATGAGGTCGGAGGTCATGAGGGAGGATAGAAAGGTCCTACATCCTTCGAATTCTCCATTACTCTCAGTACTCGGACTGACACCACTTGTTGATTCTTCAACGTGTTCTCCAGAAGGACTATCGGATACCAATCGAGGAGTCGGGTGAGCAGTCCACTGCTGCTGAACTTTAAATGGGCTATCTGGCGGATTACTGCCGTCGTTGAAGCTGTGATGTAGCAATATATTTTTGTATATAGAAGCGGATGATTCACCGGGACTAGCATGGGATTTATCCTGATATAATCAGCACCTTGTTTGAGAGAAAAGACGTTGATACTTTTGCGATGTTGAGGAAGTCTCACAAGGTGGACGTCGTAGGTGGAGAGATCGATGCACCCGTCAAGGTCAAAAGAGTGGAGCATTGCTGGTTCATTGCTTAGCTCCCCAGCTTTGTCGATATTCCTCTTTGTTTGTTGAGTTACCCATCTTTGATGACGGCTGAGAGATAGTGTTGGAAGGATGGTCAAAGCCAGTCGAGGTCTTCATATGTATTGGCAAGTGCGTGGACTTCTTTTCTATAGACCCATCTCTTCCGCTCTGAAGTGAAATCTCACACTTCCTCACATGTGAAATCCAAACATCGACCTCAGACAATGTGAAGCTCATGTCGGACTCGCATGCAAGAGCGCCGGTGTGAAGGCTCAGTTTAAGAAGTGGCACAGTCGATTGGCAATATCTCATCGCTCGCCTTTCGATCACTAGCTGTCTGATGATGTCTGATGACTGTCTCCGCAAATGTGAATGCTCCTCTTGCTTGTAGGTGAAATTAATTCAATGAAGTAGTGAGTCTTGCCAGAGATGCTCGTCCAGGAGGTGCACCTTCAGAAGAGGCTGAGCGTTGTGGTCAATGATAAATGCTCTCCACTCAGGGCACCAGGATGCTGGATCTGGAAGGAACGAGGTTCGGGTTGAAATGTCTTGCTCGACTCGATTGGTTTCATCTATCCCCATGCCGTCCTGCGTTGGACTCTGCATGGTGTTTCCTGTATCGAATACGGCTTGCCCTTGCAATAGGCTATTTTGAGAATGAATGGGATTGGCAGCGATGGGATCTGTGCTGTCTGCCATGAATTGTGACGGACATCTTTGGCGAGGGAGGTGAGATGATTGCCGACGGGAAGACCCTGTGATTTCATGTGCAGTACCATTGGTAAAACTCTTAGCGGAAGATGATGATGATATTGTGCCGTGGAAGTGATTGAAAGGTGGCTCGCCTGAGCTTGCCGAGATGTTTCTTGTTGAAGCCTTTATGAGGCTTTCTGTAGCGCCATGAGAAGCAGTTGGCAGCATATCGGTAGCCATCAGAGTGGACGATGCGGTATCGAAAATGTAGGAGCGGGTTGTGGGAAATCCTGCCGTATAGTCAGGGAAGGCATGCAACTGAGAAGACAAAGCGGAAGAGGTTGAGCGAGGCGCTGCACGATAGCGACGACTGTCTTCTCGACGTCGACTGGGAGGATTGATCTGTCGAGCCTCACGTACAGCCCCGATTGGATATTCTTGTCTTGATGAATGGAAGTCATCGCTCCCGTTATTTCCATTCAGTCTCCGCTTTTTGGTATGTGCTACCGAGGGTTCTGGATCGTGAGAGCGCTTTGTCATTTCCTTTGTCCTCGTGGCATGTGCCGCTGACGTCGTCACATCATCTCCACTGTCTGAAGTCTTGTTCTGTGGAAAAAGCCGCTCTGGGATAATGTTGAGTTGAGACCCGACGGAGTTCTCATCTTCTGATACCTCGGCATCTGCGTAATTGACCAAATTTTGGTTCGATCGTAGTTGCCTCCGCTTAGGTGTATAGATCTGGCTGAGCTCGTCGAGCTCTTCTCCACCATCTAATGACTTGTTGTAATCAGAAACTTCAGTATCTGACTCACTCGATGATCTGGCACGCCGAATAGCATTACTGGTGGTTTTCCTTGCCTTCCAATATGCGAATCTTGACTCATTTTCCGGTGGAATTGGAATTCTGTTGCCGTCCACCTCACCCAACGATGGATCGATCAACCCAGGTGTCGATCCTCGAGTGGTATTGTTGCGAATTTGATGTGCAGACAACTTCTTTAACAATTTGTCGCGTGGTCCAGTAGCCCCATTACGAGGGTCTCGCCAACATGCCATAGACCACTTTCTGCGACCTCTAGACATCCTCATGTTGATGTCGTTCCGAAACTTCGCTTCCGTGGCAAACCGGCCACGGAGACCAGTCATTGGCATTCTCATGATGCCATCTTCGTAACGAAAATGAGGGTCGAGTCGCATGTTCATCTCCCACCATAACCAGCTCTCGTAGGTACAAACCTGAGAATGTTAGCATGGTTTTGACTCGTTGTGCCCTTCCAACTTACTTTATCTATTTTTTTCAGGTGAGGAAAGTCGAGCAGTGCACGCCTAGGTTTACCAGGTCGTGGATGCAACTCCCACATTAGCTTTCCATTCGAGTCGATCTTTTGTCGAGGTGGATGATCAGATTGATAGTCGAACCACTCCTGAGGCGGATCCAGCTCGTACATAAACTACAGTACATCAGCGGGAATCCCACAAGACTGAGAGACAAACAAACTGACGTCAGGAAGGTTCTCGGGGTTGAAGCGTGCGTGTCTGCCCTCCGTCAGTGATGGCAACAGCCAACATTCAAAGGGAGGGTACATATCACTTACCCAACTTGGAAATCTGTACGATCATCAGGGCCAGCGTGTGGAGAAGGCGGTTCCACTACGATTTCGATGAGCGGGCAATTTGTTTGAACGGGTCAAACAACTCTTGACTAACCATAGAATGTACGATCATTCAGTTGAGGCTGAATTCGATGGAACTCGCGGACGTCAGGACGCTGGAACCATTGGTTGACTGCCATTGTTTCGGGACTGGTTGACGAAAGTGGAAGACGAGCAGACTGGAAAGTGACGTGATGTTAGGATGAGGGATACAATGTACGAAGCGAAAATTGAAGGCTGTGGATATTTGTTTCCAGATCACTGCTGCGTGTCGAATCAATGATGGAGATCGTTTGACTTGTGGCTTGCTGACGGTGAATGTAGTGAGTCCAAAGAATTGATCTACGAGAATCTCGAGTTGAGAATGACTAGCTTGGAAAGTTCTCCACCCACACAACACTGCTTGCATGAAACCATAGGGTTACGTACTTAACAATCTTGATCAAGGAGGCTCAACATCGCTCTCATTCCCCTCAGATTCATTCACTTCATCTTCATAAGCATGGAATTCAACGAAGCTTTTCAAGTATGTAAATATCTTGATGGTGCATGGAGCCCGAGGGGCTGAAGGGGCTGCAAGAATCATGAATAATTCATACGTGTCGTACATTCTAAGTTCTTGAACACCTAATGAGTAGAGCGATGTAAGCTCTCTTGTCATTGTGGATTATTTTCCATAACACGAGTCTATTGCAGCCGACGATTATCGACGCCAGGAGGAAGCAAATGGTATATTTGTATAAGACCTCTCATTTGAGTGTCTATGGTCGAGAGGACAGCAGCCCCAGGCGTAAAGCGGCTTGATAGTCTATGTAGATGACAACCACATTAGCAACATGTGTATCGTTGTGACAGTTGCAATACAATGGACTTATCTTCGAAACACTTCAAGTAAAAGCGTCCCCATCCCAATGGGCTGTAGCAGGCCGTACACTGCGTGATGATGAAGTCTATTTCGCAATTTATCTCAGCAAGGTACACAACAGGCACGATTGGGAAGCATAAAAAATCTAGCTGCTGAGGAACGTCTATGGTATGGTTGTTAAAACGGTTAGACACATGAATGACAAGCAATCATAACACCAAACAAGCATGCGCGTAACCGAAGGTAGCATTGTTACAAGATATGCTACCATAAAGGGCATTTTCTCCTGAAAAGATTGATAACAGCCAACCAGCGGCCAATGTTATGGATTGCAGATAAAAATCGTCTCTAGCGTCCACGATCATGTTACTTATTTCAAAAAGCGGTATAAGTTAGGGTCTGCGAGTGCAAATGATCCTGCGAGCTTGGGATTATCAACCGATCAACCGATTCAGTAGAACGATCCGTCAGGAGGCAACTCCCCACTTTCTTCAAAGAAGGCGTCTGTCTCGGAGATGTGTTCGGTGTCCGTAGCTGCGGTATCTGGAAGGACCGTAGACGGGCGATACGGCTCAGGAATGTTGGCGAGACTGGACGTTTGCGATGGCGGGCGGACGAGCCCTGAAGATGATGTTGGCTGATATGGTGATGCGAGCCGCTCAGCTAATGTCGTTGTTCCAGCATCAATTGCGCCTCTTGGCCCGTGGGAGGTGGTGTATGCATGGGTTCCAGACCCAGTGCGCCGACGTTTTGCGGGAGGTTGGCTTGCTCCTGTGACTTCGTCGTCGGCAGAAAACTGAGCTGCGCGTTTGGCAAGCTTAGACGCTGTTGCATGTGGATTTTCGGTGGCATCGGTATCTGCTGGAATGGCCCGCGAGCTCGAAACAAGGGCCCGCCCAGGGCCGAAGCTGTATGTAGCGGCATCTTCATCAGAGCCATCCGTGGATGTCCATTCTCCTTCCGAATCGACGACTCCACCCATGATCATATCACTCCCATCATACTCTGCTTCGGCCTGATCCAACATCATGGAACTGGTGCCCTTTGGTGATAGTTTAGTAAAGAATGGGGATTCAACGTGGTTAAGGAGCTTACGGGTGAGTTCATGCCATCGCTGAAGTCGTCGTGACTTTCGACAAAGGCGTCAGTACCTTCATTCTCATCCTCTTCTCCTTCACCGAGCTCTTCGCTAACGGAGTGATCCGCTGCCGAGATCATTGTCAGTGTACTTTCTCTACCGGGCAGGTGATTGGAGTCCAAGTCAATTTCAGCGAGAGATGAGGAAGACGAACTGTCATCCACTTCAACGACAGTTCCCGTAACCGCGGTTGTAGGCAGAGAAGCAGCGGTTGTGACTGGTGGTATTGGTGGTGCAGTGATCGTTGGTACAGTCGCAATCGCAGGCAAAGGAACCACAGGCGTAGCAAGTGCTGCTGGAGGTACTACTGCTGGTCGTGGCCCACGAATAGTCCCTCCTCGAATGTTGGGCCAGGCTACCATCGTCCCATTTGGGCCATGAGCAGGATTGATGGAGCCCGGAGTAATGCCCTTCGTCGTGTTCAGGACGAGGGGGATTGGGGGAGTCGCATTGGCAAGGTCGCGGAGTATTTGAACTCTTGCTGGGTTAATCGCATTGTTGTAGTGGAACCTTCCTTTACCAAACCAGGATAACATGTGGTAGTGTCTGTGCCAGAACCTGCCAAGCATAGTTTGGATACTGTTCTGTAGCTTTAAGTCACCTTCCGGGGTACGGCCTGGTAATTCAATTCGCATGATCATGTCGTCCCAGGACATTCGTGGATCCATCTTCCGCCAAACATCGAACCGCCACAACTCTTCCCTGTAGGATATCTGTGTAGTGTTAATAAAGTGTTGAATGGGGTGACTCTGAGCTTACGCTGTCTGGCAAGATGGGAAAATTTAAAAGTGGTCTCGCCTGCTCTCCAACTCTGGGCCACCGCTCAAACATGGCCTGTTGGTTCGCATCAAATTTCTGCTGAGGTAGACCAACTTGCTTGAATGCCTCCCACGCTGGGGTGGGAAAGAGCATGTACATCACCTGGAGTCGTCAGCGAATGATTTGATCTAGGACTCGTCAAGAGAGACTTGCCTCTGGCCAATTGCCAATGTGAATATCACGTTGCCCGTACACGAATGCCGTAAAATCTGTTGGGGAGGGTCCAGTAGGGTGGAAGCGGGTATATGCTGTTTGTCCCCCTGGAGGGATGACATGATCTGTTAATGCGATGTACTCTGGGGTCTGATCCCAAGCTACGCCAGCGTTCAGAATGAAAGCAGCCATGATGAGCTTCGAGCTGATCGATAGTGTAATGTGTGGAGATGGAGGAAGTCCAGTGTGATCAAACTTGGTGAATCTAATTAGGTGTGTGAGAGCCGCCAATGTTAACGATTATGTTGATCCGTAATACAGTCAATCCAAAGTGTTATGGTAAAAAGGGGAATTAAACCGCTCCGCTAACAAATTTCAACATAAATGTGGAACAATAATCTCGAAGGGACCGTATTCATAGAGAGAAATCCTTCCTATCCTTTACACCATAGAACACTGCAAATAGCGCTGATACGAGGCATTCTCATGCACACAAGCCATAGACTCGATCAACACAGATCAGCGTGAGGACGAACGCGATGGTCCACAGCTATGTAACCCGAGCAAGAGATGGAATGGTCTCACTGGAATGCACTCAAATTCTTGAGGAAGGTACTACGTCTCGAAATAGCCACATAGAAGGCTCTCCGCAGCTGTTTGGTATATCAAGCTGATACTACTGGCCCGAGTCCAACCATTTCTCCATCAAATCAAGCTGAGGTTCTTACTAGACTTGGGTGAGAGTTCACAAAGCAGCTCTGTAGTATGCAGGACCATCCTACGTTATCATGCCACATGCGACTGAACTTCTTGATACGGGAGCGGCGAGGCGTTCAGATTACTCACATCTAAGGACATCAATTCCGGTGACGTTGATATTGCTGTATGGAACATACATAGCGAGCAGCGGCAGGTGCTGCACTGTTGGCACTTTGCGTGAGTCGAGGACCTAAGGTGATTGGTGAAAGCACTGTTTGAAAAGTCCAGGCTAACACAATCGATAAGGCGGCCAATATCTCAGGGAGATTGAGTGCATGCTCAGGTCTCTGCTTTCGTTTGCATGCACGAAAAGTTGAAGAGGTACGAGATCGCAAGTTGTGAAACCTTACCGGACTCACAGATCAGAAGTGTGTACTATATATATTTAAGACACATGTCCTTGAAGCCTAAGAGCTCGACCTATGACTCTTGATGTGGATGGCACGTGGATGGGTACAGACAAGGGGTGTCATATGGAGAATGCTCAAGCTCTATTTGCAACGTCGGGTGAAGGCCAGGTAGCTGACGTGATGCGTACACGACGTGAATGCTATGGATATGATGCACTGAGGTTAGAGCAGAATGCAAAATTTGTGGAGATGAATGAGCTGCCTTACTGGTGATTAGGAGTGAAGAGCGGAGGGCAGGTGAGTGACCGAACGAGTCTTATGATACGCAAGGCATGTGAAGTGGCGATGCCCACTTCATTGCATGATAGCGTGCTCGAGATATAGAAAATCGAATGCGACCAATCGAGGATCCAGACTGATCGCACACGCTTCCTACTCAGTTTTTCACAGCCTGTACAATCGCCCCAGCCGGTCCTTGATCCAGGCCATCAAGGGTGGCCATATCCTCTTCGCTCAGCTCAAAATCATAGACATCAGCGTTGGCCTGAATCCTACTAGGGGTGTCGCTTTTCGGCAACGATACCCATCCTTTCTGCAGAGAATACCTGATGAGCACTTGTGCCGTGGGTTTCCCATGCTTCTTTGATATCTTCACTAGAGTCTCGTCATGGGCCTTTTGGTTTCGTACAAGTGGGCAGTAGGCTTCGATAATTATATTGTGTTTGTTGCAGTAGTCAACGATCGTTCGTTGCTGGTTCCATGGGTGTAGCTGGAGGACCTAAATTAGACAATGCATGCGGGAGTGGAGGACGTGATCAGCTCACCTCGATCTGATTCACATGCGGGGGCCAAATCCGTGCGTATGACTTCATCTCTTCGATGTGACCAACACCATGGTTGCTAACGCCGATGCTCTTGGCTCGGCCTTCATTCTCCAACTTCTCCAATGCCTGCCACATCTCCTTCCTTGCGGCCGGCCCGCCGCTTGGGGTATGGATCAAGAAGAGGTCTACGTATCCATTCTCTCCGTCGATTTTGTTTACACTGTCAAGACATTTCTTGTAGGTAGCATCGGGGCTGCCACCGCTGCTCATCACTTTAGTAGCGAGAAAGAGCGAGCTACGTGGTAGTCCCGACTGCCGTGCTGCTTCACCCATTTCAGACTCATTCTGATAGAATTGGGCGGAGTCTATGTGACGATAGCCGGCTTTAAGAGCCGTAAGGCAGGAATTGATGCAAACGTTGGGGGGTGACTGGTAGATGCCGAATCCAAGGCGAGGTATCTGGACCGATGAGTTGGGAAGAGTGAGGAGGTCTGTGAGGGTGAGTTTGGAGGGCGCCATGGCGGAAGAGCGATTGTAGTATTCCTCAGCGTCTGCGCGGCCCTTGTCTGTAGTCTGATATTGAGCAGGTAAAGGTTGGTGATGAGGGTGGATGTGTCTGGACGTCAGCCATCTATCAATATGCATATATCAAGAGGGGGCGGACAAGGCTTACTTTTGAGGACCTTGGACCATACCTTGGTCAATGAGCTGATGTTCAAAGACTATGAAGTCTGTGACTGCTTGAAATCTTAGCAACTGCGGCTTTAACTATTCTACGGTAGGGTAGAGATAGAATATTCTACAGGGCTGATCGGATCTCTACGGCAGAGCATAAGTATGTCAGATCTATCTACAAAGTCTATCTCCACCACAGAGCGCCGACCCATTGAAATTCAACATCTCTCAGCCAAAATGATATCAATGCTATCATTGCTCGAATTAGGTTGTAAGCTTGCGGTTTACGGTGGAGGATATGAGTTAGTGTCATCGCCTCTAACCTTAGAACTAAAGAGTTCGACATAGTCAACGTCGAAATCCATCAAATCGATTACTTTCCAGACTGGTCTTATTAATGCCATGGCTCCAATTACCAGCACATCTGAACGTGCTTGGGTCACATTGCTGACTCGTTCATCGTACCTCCCAGGGGTCATCACCCTCATCCATAGTCTCTCTATTCAACGTACCGCATATCCTCTCATTGTACTAGTCACACCGTCCCTACCAGCGTCTTCAGTGCGCGCCCTCGAGCTCGAATCAACCCAGAATGCCCTCCTAAAAGTCCACCCAATTGAGCCACTATTACTACCGAATAATTCGAAGACCACTCTCATCGCTTCACGCTTCGAAGATACATGGACCAAGCTTCGTGCGTTCCAGCTCACATCCTACGAAACTTGTGTGTTCCTCGACGCAGACATTACAATATATAAGAATATGGATGACATATTTGATATCAAACTTCCGGAAGATAATTGGATTGCTGCGTGCCATGCTTGTGTGTGCAACCTAGACCACGACAGCTGGGCGCCTGCCAACTGGAACCGTGACAATTGCGCATATACTCCGCTTCAACACCCGTCAGCGCTCGATACCGGAACACCAGTACCTCCGTCGTCGTCTCCACCAGACACATACGCTCTCCTCAATGGTGGCGTCTTCCTCTACCATCCTTCCGATGTTCTCTGGCAAGCTATGCATCATCACTTTCTTACGTCTTCCGAATTGTCAGCCTATCAATTCCCGGACCAGGACTTTCTTGCTTTGTTCTTCTGCGGCAAATGGCGCTCCCTTTCATGGAAATACAACGCGCTGAAGACCATGAGGCAATGGCACACAAACATTTGGCAAGATGACGAGATCAAGGGTCTACATTATATTGTCGATAAGCCTTGGGAGAAGAGAGTGGCAAGCGATGGTATTGGTGGGCATTTGGGAAGAGATGGTGATACTCATACTTGGTGGTGGAATGTATGGGACGACTGGAGAGGCCGCAGGGAGAGCGAGCTGACAAAGATCATGGATTCCTTGGTTGCGCCCCCATTGGATAGAGAAGCCGACAGAACACAGTCGGAGGACAACAAGGTGAAAGGTCTCCCAGTCCCAATACGCGGATCTTCAGGCTCGGTGTCTGCCTAAGACCCTCAGTGGCAGCTGCTTTGGCTGGCCAACATTGGTCTTCGATAGGAGTCTTGGAAATTTATCTTGACTTGTCCCCCCAATCTCCCCATCCCGTGGCTGGGATACCTTACGTTCATCTACCCTGAATTTTTGGAGGTGACTTATATCGTTTTTGAGTCAAGTCAGAGACTAAATGTTCGCAGAGATCCTTAACTTTATCAATATCCACCCTTATTGCTATCACCACCAGCATATCTAAGCTACCTCGGAATTTTGCGTACCCATGTATGTAATTATATCTTGGAGGCTCCCAGGCCCAACTACAAACCCACTACCAAACCCACTTCCGTGTTCCTATATTCCTTGATTTCCTTGAGTGAACGCCTCATACTCATGTGCCATTGTACTGAATCTAGGAGATCGATGCTAGAAGAGGATTCATCAAGTGTTAAAGGCATCTTCGCTATTTCTTCAACGTTCAAGTCCTTACGTCTGTCGCAAATCGCGCATCAATGGCTATCGCAAAATGTGTGGACGCGACAAAGCGCACAGACGCATCAGAATACGATTTCATCACAAACCCGACATTGTGGAGCTCTCCCATTCGGACTTGGAAGAACATCATCAAGCACGGTCTTGACGGTCAAGCTGTACCAAGACCTGCGATTTTGCATCGACCCTCTGTCTGGTCCTTAACATAGCAATGCACATAAGCAATGTGTTCCTCTCAGTCTTCCTTGCCTCGTACACCTTGTGCATTACAGCAGCTGCACTATCTCAATCAAGCCCCGTAACCGACGAGCACAGTTTCCCAAACTCTAACCGAGGCAACGTCAAAAGAGTACCTGTGCCACTCGCGACCACTGTACCTTTTGCATACAACAATATCCTCTTCGAATTCACAGTCTTTGAAGACCCAATTCCCAAGGATGAAGTCGAAAAGGTCTTAAAGAGCGCGGATGAAGCAATCGCCGACCTCGTCAAAGACAGTCCTTTCCAAAAGATCTCAAACAATCGATTCGAACACCGCGCACCGAATGGCGACACTCTGGTATCGATTCAAGCCAAAATGGGAAAGGAGATAACATGGGCACAACTATCTCACGTGTTACAGGGTCTATCTCGATTCATGATAGGGATGGGAGCTCGAGAACAGCATTGTCGGGTATTGGACTTCACCATTGCTATTGTAGGGATGGGACGAGTCGGCTTTGGGGTAATAAGGTACTTCCCTCGCGACAAGGATCAAGCCCTAAAAAGAAGCATCATGCCGGCATCAAACGCATTCCTCAACAAAACGGTACTCTATTCGCTCAATGGAAGCAGCTCTTCATCAGCCTCTACAGCTGACCCACTGCCACTCCCATGGCCCATCCCGAGAACGTCTCTCCTGTTGAGCTTTCACTTTCTTGATATGCCCATCCCAGAACAGAACGTTAAAGCAACGCTCCAGGGTGCAATAGCGGAGGTTCGCCCTTGGTCAACCAGTGAAGATATGGATGATGCCATGCAGAATGACGCTTTCGATTGGACGCTTCCGCCAAATGGTGATGGTACTAGGACTGGTGTCACTGCTCTGGCTTATCACGGTTGCGTGATAACGTGGAAGCAGCTCTCTCAGATACTCTTTGGACTTTACCAATTCACCACTGCATTAGATGTCGATGGTGGGCAGCATTTCCACGTTCTAGGGTTTAGGATTATCAACCAGTTCAACGTCAAGATCGGTCTCGGAACTCTGTCATACTATCCACGAAGACTTACTAATGTGGAGCGAAGGGCAAATGTTGCTGGCCAGGACTATTCACAACATTCCACATTAACATCGCCTGCTCTCGCTCCCGGACCAACTCAAATACCCATACAGTGGCCTGTTCGCGACACAAGTGTCGTGCTCGACTTCAAATACCTCGGCCAAGATATTCCAAGTCCTCAAATTATCGAGACCCTTAGTAATGCGCAGATGTATATAATGCATGCTGTCCGCGAACAACCAAGTGCTCCTATTGTTACCAACAGATTCCATTTCAAGCCCCCGAGGTCGAATGTGTACATCAATGTTGTTACGACTCAATATGGACGCATTTCATGGCTAGAGCTCAGCCAAGTGCTATTTGGTGTGATGCAGTTCTGTGACCACGGGCATCACCAAGTGCTGGTATTTGATATTGACATTAGGGGTGCGAGGGCAGGTTTTGGTACATTGTTATATGTTGATCCCGAACCTTCAGATGTGCTGGAAAGGCGCATGGTCAATGGAACCCTAACAATGCCCAATCTCATTGATGGTTCATCTTCGATCCCATATTACATACCGAATACCAAAGACTATCTTGATTTCAACACATTTGGCAGCTCCATCCCGAGTTCGAACCTCCTCGAATTCTTACCTTTCATTCTTCGTGACATTTCGGAATTTGTCCAAGGGCTACCCGATGCTCTAATTCCTCGCAACCGCTACGTACACGATGATGAATCTGGTATATCAATCGCAATCCTCCCGTCCACCTTCCACCAGATGACTTGGTTGCAACTGGATAAGATTTTGACGGGCCTCATGTGCTTCGTGACTGGAGTAAATCCTCAGCGAGGTGGCGATCTTAGGACTCATTTCCAGGCATTAGAATTTAACATCATCATGCAAGGGCAGGGCTACATTGGTACTGGTATCTTAGGTTACAAGGCTCCGCGTAGGGTGAAGGTGGAGAAACGAGATGCAATTGGCAAGGAGTCTGTCCTACGTTCGCCAAGCGCAAAGACCATCCCTGGTGTTATTCATCCCTTACACAATACGTCAGCCCGTCTGTCCTTCACCAACTTCGGTTCATCGATACCAGCCAGAGGGGTTAATCAAGCCATCGTTAGCGCTCTCGAGAGGTTGAAGATACTTGCTGAGCTAACACCTCAACGCCCAATCACAGAAAACCTCTTTCAACATATTGAAACGCGATCTGACGGCGAAGGATTTGAGGTCATTGTGTATGGGTTTACTCGTGCCAAGAAACCCATTGGATGGATGCTTTTATATCAGATATTGAGTGCGCTTAAAGAGTTCATAAATGGACATGGACCGCTGTCAACCAGCCATGGAAGGTATCGCCAGGAATTAGAATTCGATATCATTCTACGGGATGCAGGCAAGGTGGGTGCTGGAGCTGTGCGACACTTCTCCAGCAGAGAAAATCTGAGTCAACGGTCCTTGGCCAACACCAACCTTCCACCCCCACCACCTGCCGTTGCCAGCCAAATCAATTCGAATGAAACGTCCTTAATATCCGGTATTCCATTTCGTGTCCGTGATACGCCTATTACTCTCGTCTTAATCCCTCTCGATACCCCGGTCTTAGCCCAGCAGGTGCTTGCGATGCTTCTAAAGGCTCGCGCAAAGATCGCCAGTTCGCTTGCGCGACGTCCGAACAGTCGAGTGCCCAGGAATTGGGTCGAATTCAGTACCGCTTCAGATTTCGGAGGTGGACAGACTTCAATCATTGTACATGCATACAGCGGTCAGAACCTGACCTGGTCCATCGTTGATGACGTGTTCGCGGGTCTGACAGATTTTCTAACAAGAGGACCAGGCGCGTATCGACCATGCCTTCGTTTTGAGGTTGACCATGAGGAAGTTGGTAGGATTGGATTGGGCACAATGTGGTATACTCCTGGTAGCCATATGATATCCGAGCGGGACGTGGCTCCAGTCAGAATCATTGGAACAGCCGCCTCGGAATCTGTAACCTCTGAATTACACAGCAAATCGCTACACCTAAAAGAAGGCCGCTCGATTGAAAACGCGTCATTGCCATACCTTGACCAGTCGGATATTCGCTTCCCAATCATTGGCACAGACATTACCCTGGTCTTCACCAAGCTCGGCGTGACGAAGATCCCCATAGACACCGTCAACGACCTCTTTCACGCTGTCACCGAAGACATTCAGTCATCCATAGCCACGAAATCAAGCAGCGCCATACCCGACCCCTTGTGGTACTTCAAAGTCGGAAGCGCCAGTGGCGGCGCCACCCTCTCCCTCAGCATCTACACACGTACCATCCACAAACTAACATGGATCCAACTGCGCAAGATCCTTTCCGGACTACAGCTCTTCATGTGCGCCCAACGCTCCCCACTAAACTTCGACATCGACATCGGCACCGACGTCGAGGTCGGCAAAGGCGTGATCTGGTACTCGCCCCCACGGCCCCTCAAAGTTACTCAAAGAACCCTCCCCTCACATCAACAACCAACAAAATCCACCCTCACCCTCAGCCTCCCGAACCCAATTCCAATCCCCTACTCTATCCCTTTCACCTCCATAACCCTCAACATCTACCTCTCCGGCCCCGCCATCCCGCGCGCCAACTTCTCCACCTTCCTAACCAACGGCCTCCAACACATCAACCCCAACGCTACCATCACCCCCACTGCTCCGCTCCGAAACAACGTATACGTCTACAATGATGAAAACGAGAGCGCCTTAGCATTCAACTATATCGGCTATACAGATACTAGATTTCTGACGTGGGAGCAGTTGAGGTGGGTGCTACGGGGGCTGTTGGCGTTTGGGGGGGAGGGGGAGGAGCATTGTAGGGGGATGGCTGCGGAGATCGATATTGGGCAGGAGAGGTTGGGAGTTATTATCTTGTGGGGTTTTGGGGGGAGGTGGGCTGGAGGAGGGTGAGGGTAGGGGAGGATGAGCAAGAGCAGGGGGCTGGCAGAAGGGGAATGGAAGATATGAGGAGCAGGGGGAGAATAAGCAGGGAGTTGAGGGAGGAAGAGAGACAAGGGAGAGATGGAGTATGTGAGGAGATTAAAGCAAGAGCAGGGGAAGTGGGAAGAGGAGAGGAATAAGGAGAGAATGCGGGATTGATGAGACAAAGCAAGAGCAGGGGAATTAGGAAGAGGGGAGGAGTAAGGCGAGAGAAGGACGGATGAAGATATGAAGCATATGCAGATGCAGAAGCAGAAGAAGGAGTGGAAGAAACCAAAAGAAACGGGAAAAAGAGGTAGAGAAGCCAAGATCTATAAAGACGATCAGCCATACCAGCTCATCAGACAGACAATTAACATCTCTGAAACAACATCTACCTTGATCTCATCTCTGCAGTGTCCGTACCATGTAATTCCGGCTATAACAGCGTACGTGACCTATGTTAGAGAGGTACGCTGATATATAGGAAGTCTTTGACTTCTAATAGATTGATATAGCTGTAACAATTACATCTTATATAGATTTAGGGGGAAGGTATTTTTGTGTTTAGCGCCGAGGTTTGAAAAGAGTTGGGGAGAGAGTGGGCTGGATGTTGTACGAGGAAAGGGTGATTGGAGTTAGTATGGTATTATAAGCTAGTCAATTGCTTTCTTTAAACGTAGTTATCTACCTTGAAGAGCGCGAGTATGGAAGCGGATATCTAAACTGTAAAAGTCCTCATGGGGTTGAGCCTAGAGGTATGTAGCTACAAACGGCACAGTATGTGATCCCGGGCTTGACACAGGGCATATCATAGCACAGTCCACAGCAGCAGAGATCCGAAAAAGGCATATTTATAGCACACATCATGTCATTTTGTAGCAATGGAGATCCGAGAACATGTACATATCACACATCACTCACATCCCCCCCAATCATCGCCCGCTCCACCCATCCCCAAATCTTCTCAAACAGCTCTTCATCAACGGGACGTACGTCCCTCATCACACTCACCGCCTCCTTCGTCCTTTCCATAATGAAGGCTACACAAGCCTTCGCTTCTCCCTTTTCTTCTCCCCCTCCGTATTCTTCACCCTCTTCTTCTCCCTCTGCCTGTACGCTATGGCTAGCATCATCGCTAGCATACGCATCTTTCCACAGCCCGAGAAGTTTTCGAGCGGGGTGTTCGGCATTCTCTCCTCTCAAGCTATCGAGTCGGGCGACCCATGTGGCTGGCGGGAGGATGTCGAAGTCTGGGTAGAGCTTGAGGAGCCAGGAGAGGAGGGAGGTCCAGGTGGGGTGGGTGGCGGGATTGAGGATGTGGTAGACGGGGGTTTGCTGGGAGGTATTAGGCTTGACTTCTGAGTAGGCTGGAGGTTGGGAATCGTCAGGCATGGCAATCTCCATGATTGCTTGGGCTGCGATATCAACGGGGAGCCAGTCGAGGGCGTCTTTCAGATCTGGTAGGCTTTTCGTAACGCTCACGCTGCTGAGCATCAATGGCCATGCTTCCGTTACGTTCCAGATGCCGCTCTCGGTATCCCCGCATAGCTGTCCAATTCTCAGTACAGAGATGCGATCCCTCAGTGTTGTTGTGAGATGTGCTTGCTCGCAGATAGCTTCAGCTACCCATTTCGAGCGGGAATAACCTAGTGGCGACGCGGACTCCGGGTCTTGTGATATTTCCTCAGGAATGGGAGATGTGACGTTGGGGCCTAGCACGCTGGCTGTAGACGAGCAGAAGATGAAGCGAGGTGGCGAGGGATGGGGAGAGGCCAGGGCGAAGGTGATGAGGTTTTGGAGGCCCGCTATGTGATCTGTCACGAAGGAGGAGAGGCGCATGGTGAAGTTCACGGCCCATGCTGCGTGGATGACGACTGTAGCCTGGCTGGCAAGGGAGGTATAGAAATGAACATCGTCATTAGGGGGGTCCAAACCCAGGCGTGAGTCTGCTAGGTTGCAAGGGTGGCACGTTATTCTCTGTGCAGCAAATTTTTTCTCCAGAGGCGCCTTGTTTCGGGCTTTCAGTGACCTGGACACTCTTGCCCTAGCAGTTGTGGAGTTGGCGGCGCGCACGAGACAGTGTATCTTGGAAATGCGAGGGGATCCGCGAAGCTGGTCTAGAATGTGGGCTCCTAGGGCACCGGTTGCCCCAGTCAAGATCACCACGTCTCCTTCAAGTACAATTTCCGAGAAATCATTCGGCAGCTGGCTGACACTAGCTGATCGTGCAGATGTGGCGGGCTTGAATGTGCTGTATTCTTTGACTAAGTCCAGCATCTCCCCTATTTCGTTTCCAGTCTCAAATTTCCCACCATGCCGCGTGGTGAGAATGTATTCGGCAATCTTTTGAATGGTTCCACAGTCATAGACTATGTTTAGAGGTAGCTTGGGAGCATTGGCGGGTAAGAGCAGGATCTGAAGGGACGCTCTGATTTGCATGCATGCTACTGAGTCAACTCCGAACGAGAAAAGGTCCGCGTCCCGAGGGATAGACTTGATTATACCAATGGCTCCCTTGACAATCTCAAGTACGGTAACAGCCACGTTCTCGTCAGTGAAAATTGCAGGGGACTTGCCATTCGTGGAAGGATTGGCGCCATGTTCGTAAGCGTTCCTGATTACCGTACCATACTTCTTTTCTGCGGCAGCGCGCATTGTAGTGCCTTTGCTACTCTTCTCAAGACCCGGGGCATCTTTAGGCATGACTACCAGCATTGATCTTGATAGCCTAGTGTGTGCCTGGCTTTCAGAATTCAGGTTCCCTACCATAGGCCAGACAGCGTCTAATACTTCCTCACTGGTCATATCAGCGGAGATGGTAGAACGAAACAGCAGTGCGCCCGGGTATTGCTGGCCATTACCGAAGATCAAGCATTCGTTAAGGAATCTAGAATATGCAATTGCAGCTTCGAGAGGTGCTGGATCAAATTTCTTGCCGGTGACTAGTGTAAGTTGCGAATCGGCACGGGAATGGTATCTCCAAGCATCCTGTATTGTATGATGTCTCTCGAATAGGTCCGCCGTAGCGTAGGACCCATCATCGCGATTCCGTTTCGCCATGTGCGGCCATGTAGGCCGCATGATCAGCTCCGATAATCCACTTGGTTGAGGCTCAAAGAACAGATGGGGTGATCCATTGCTTCTTAGATATGACCATTCTATGTCCAGTGTATAGTCTCGGTTCGAAGACATGACGAAGCCACACTCCGCACTACCAAATCGGGATACTAGGTTGACACCATGCTGAACAATTTCATCACCCACGTTCGGAGATAATGCAGCACCGCCGACTCCTACAAGGGTCATCTGCCGTAGGCATTCGTATCCGCCGGGTACTGCAACAATCATGTCCAGAACATAAGGCACGGATGAAAAGTATGTCACTTTTCCAATACCGTACGCATGATAAGCATCTCCGACGCAGTTTAGCGAATTGAAAACGTTGGCAGCAGTGACTGGTATGTCACGGCCAGGGAAGAGCCATATCATTGCCCCACTCGTCCATGATCGGAAGCAGTCAGCTATGCCGCCGTGGTAGAGAGGTGTGGTCGTGAACGTTGCTGTCTCGCTGTTACTCTCGGTCCACGGAAGCACCCCTACGGCGGCGCGATGGGTCTGAGGAATTGGTTTCGGTAGCCCGGTCGATGTTCCGGACGTGTGGTGCAGATAGGCAACGTCGGTCTCCAATACTGACCAAGTTTTCGCAAGGGACCCGAAGAACTTGTTATCCCGGATGATCTCGGGCATGCAGATTGGCTGTATCGCCGTAGCTTGATGAAGGGACTCGCATGCTCCTTTGGCAAGATCAAGGTGATCACGATGTGACAGTAGTACAGAAACCTGGCACTCCCTACAAAGGTGGGCTACAGCAGGAGGCTGACATTGAGGTCTGGAGTGTCGAACATTGTATTAGCGTGCTTCCAGGATAGATCCTTGACTTCGACGTACGCAATCAGGAGCACTGAGTAACCGCATCTCATGAGTCCAAGCCAGGCGAATAGAAACTCTTCCGAGCTAGGACATAGTAGTCCAATGGTTCTGCTCGACCTACTATCCGAGAGGAGTTGCTCAAAGGCATGGGCGTATGCTATTGTTTGGCGTCTTAGATCATGAAAGGCTTTCGTCATCCGTCAACTTGTGAGATCTGGAAGTTTCTGGACCCCACGTACAGTTTATCTTGTAAGTCCAATAGCCCTTGCCTCCGCTCTGTGGCGGTACAGGAAAGCCGACAGCTGGGCTTTCTGGAATGTCTCGAGCTTGATGGTCGATGAACTCATTGATGGTCTTCCACGTGTGCGGCTTTGACTTGTTGAATTCTGCAGCTTGGCCCAAGGTGCAGATGAAATGATTGATCTCAGCCGTGGTCGGGGACCTTTGTTTAGAGTTGTCTCCCATCTCGAAGTAAAACAAGGCAGAGACGGAGTGTCGTGCTAGGGGTGAATGCTTGAGTGAATATCACAACCACATGTGAGACTTCTGTTTGAAACGGTTAGCGTGTTTGGTTGGCTGTCGTGAGCCGCCAAGCAACCTCCATAACGTAATTTGGTTTACACAAGGACTCTGTTCTTTACTGCGTATCAACCTTTCATATGACTGCCACCAATCTCATGCCACTTGAATTCGTGAATTTCGATGTTAGGCGTAGGAGATATGGCTGATAGCGTGAAATTGACGTAGCTATGCGCCGGAAGCTGGCCCCGTGTGCCTTAGGAGCTTGGCGACCAAGAGACCCCCTAAGGAGCCCCGCAGCACCTTTAGGTTCGAGCCACAAGTCTTCATAGCGTCCAAGGAGGGAGGGGCTCCATGGTCGGATTCTAGGGGCGTAGCGCCTGACAAGCCCCCCAGCTCCTCATCGCACCGGGATGGCAATTTGGTGTTGGGTAGTATTGGGTACGGCGCAGAACAGACTCCTCCTAAAGGACAGGATCCTTGTACGCCCAGAATAGTACTACGTATAACTACGTAGCAATAGAGATATCACCTGATGTATCTGCTGTGCTTGTTCCGCCTGTAGACGCTGTCGCTATCCCTGTGACGCTGTTGCTAGGTGCGAGAACGAGGGCATTGAGGGAAGAGACACGAGCACCACCATTGGATCAGCGCCAATAGTAATCGAACCTGTTCTCTAATGTATGCACCGCAAACGATGACAGTTAGTGATAAGGGAAAAACTCTTCAGCGCTTCAGGTAATTCTATGGTTTTTTGGCATTGCCGACCACACATGCTTAGAGATTTCGTGACATCGTCAATATTCTACCACTTCGCAGGTAGCTGTTGTTAATCGCCAAAGTTGTACGGGATTACGTATAAAATCCTCTTATTAACTGATCTCCCTTTTTGTTAGAGGTCAGTTAGAAAGGCGCCTCTTTACAAGTACTAAAGGACGAGCAAAGTAGATAGCTAGCAAAATAGCTTCTATTCAGTTTTATATTAAATTCTAGAAGAGCTATTATAGGAAAGAACGGGTTATTAGAAATACTTAGTAATTACTTATTTACCCTTTTTAATAATCTTATAAAGAAATAATAGAAAGAGCCTTTAATCCCCCCTTATTTAAAAAGACTTTATATTTATATAAAGTTATATCCTACTACTAGGTAGTTATAAGATAGGTATTACTACTAGTATTACTATTACTACTAGTAGTATTCTTATTCCTATTTATAACGTAGTAGTATTATTATAGAGAATAGAGGTAAAGGAAAGAGATATAGTAGTAAAAAAACTCCTATTAATATTATTAAATAAAGGTTATATTTATATTTATATCTATATTTCTATCTCTACTATCTAGTTACTTAGAGTTAATAAGAGTAACTTATATCTAGCTTATTAAAAAGGAAATTATAACTTATAAAAGAAAACCTTATTCTCTATCCTAGACTAACTGTTTTTCTAGTACTTAGGGGTAATTTTTAGTATTAACTTAACTTACTAAACTACTAATAGCTAGCTTATTACCTGTATAAGTTTAGTATTATATAATAATTATAAAATTAGCTTTAAATAGTACTAATATAGTTAGTCTACTCTATCCTATTTACTATTATATTTCTAGCCTTTTAATATTAAATATTATTCTATCTTATACTCTCTATATTATTATATATATATCTTTTACTAGGGCTACCTATCCCTCTACCTTCTAATTAAAGTCTATCTACTTCTATATAACTTTAAATAGTATACCCTTACTAGCGTAAATTAGCTAAGTATATCCTATTAAATAACCTACTTAGTTACTACCTTTATTAGTAAACTAGGAACCCGTAGGCCGTATAGAAAATCCGAAGCTAGAAAATCCGCTAAAAGCGTATTTTCCAGGTAAAATACTAGAAATAAATAGGAAAATTATAGGGTTTTTTTATTCTAGCCTGAAAGTCCTAAATATAGAAAATCTGGATTTAAGGCCTTAAATCCGTGATTTTCCTCTAGCGCTAGGAAGAAATAGGAAGCTTACTAGAGTTATAATAGCTACGTCGTTAACGCTAGCGTAATATAGGTTTTATATATAGTCGATTCATATAATTTATATACGCGTAGAGTACCCCACCTAGCCTAGCCCCGTATTCTATACCTATATTACGCCTACTATTAATTCTTACTAAGTACTAGTACTATTAATTATTAATAAGACTTAGTTACTTATTATAACTACCTAGTTAGTACTAGCTCTATATAGTTATTATATTATAGCTAATTAGTAGGACTTATCTCCTATTAGTCCTATTACCTAGTATTTCTAAAAATTACTAAATACGTATTTAGTAACTTATAGTATTATTCCTAGCCCTAGGGCTGATATATAAGCCTAGCTAGTTATATACAGAAAATATGTATATTTCTATAGTATACTAGCTTCCTAGTTTACTAATATTTAACTCTTTTAGAGTTTTTATTATTTAATAGAAGTTATTTAACCCTATCTTTTCAAGTATTATCTTCCTCCTCTTTATATATAAAGTAGAAAATAAGTATATATATTATATCTTAGTACTTTTAACTATATTATAATTAATATTATTAACTCTAAGTACCTTTCTTTTATATAAGAAGGCGTATAGTCTTATTTCTTTCTATATAACTAAATTTTAATAAAGCTCTTAGCTTTAAATAGCCTTATATAAAGATTAACTCTTATCTCTTAGATCTCTCCCCTTTATACTACTATCCTAGTATAGCTAGAGATATCCTCTTAGTATTCTAGCTCCCTTTCTTTCTACTTCTTCTTAGCCTACCTTCTAATCTTCTTAAGGGTAAAGCTATCCCCTCTTATAATTCCCTTACTTCTAAGACCCTAGACTACTAGCCTAGTATTAAAATAAAGGTTTAATAAGATAGATTTTATACCTAATAGCTAGAGATATATGAATACTAAAATTAGAATAGGCTCTACTTTAAAAGTATATATAAGGTAGAGGGATTAGAAGGAGTATATTCTTAAAGAGCTAGTATAAGTAGACTAACTATTTTTTAGTACTTAGAGGTAATTATAGGTATTAATCTAATTTATTAAACTACTTATAACTAGCTTATTATCTATATAAGTTTAGTATTATATAATAATTATAAATTTAGTTTTAATTAGAACTAATACAGTTAGTCTAATTTTATAAGTATAAGATTAGTATCTTATTCTTATCTTAAGTAAAGGCTTAAGAGCTAAGTATACCTAGATATTAAAGCTAGTTAGCTTAAGAGGTTTAAAAGGCTTAATATTTAAGTAGCTTAAGCTAGTTAAGTTAATACTCTTAATATAAATTCCTATATTTATATAAAGGGTAGCGGTACGCGTATGTATTATATAAGTCTACGTATACCTCTTCTAAGTCCGCGTATACCTTATTCTAATACGCGTATACCTCCCTCTATTTAACCTAGCGGTTAGCTAGCGGGGGTATTCTAAATAGTTAACTAAGCTTACCTAAGTAATATCTAAGTAGTATAGTAGAAGACTGTCTACTCCTTAGTACTTTATACTTCTATTATACTATCTTAATAGTAATAACTACTTAGCGTATTATAGATAGATTATACTTATAGTATATATATTTCTATACAGAGTCTAACGGGCTAAACCTCTTTAAAATCCGTCTATTAGTAGGAAAGTTATAGGTAATAGTATAATATAACCTGCTAGTAGCCCCTAAGCTAAGTAAGGGGAGGTATACACGTACTAACTACTAGGACAGGGTATACGCGGACTAGGACGGGGTATACGCGTACTACCGCCTTATATAAAATAGTAATATTTTCTTATAAATAAGAGCTTTATAATTAACTTATATTATCTCCTTTATATAACTATTTCTTTAACTAGGTACTAAATATTATCTAAATATTAAACTAGCCTAGTAAAGCTTACTTTATTTAACCCTTAATACTCCTCTTTATAAAGAACTAACTTAGGTTAACTTAAAGCTATCTTCTTTAAAGGTAGGTAAATAAGAGAATTCTAATATCTAAGAGAAAGTCTTAATAATAATAATAATATAGACTTAGTAAAGAGTTATATAAAGAAATTATTATAATAACTTAGTATTATTAAGTAAGGTAAAAGTAAAAGACTAATAGATTAGTTAATACTATAAAGATAGTAATTATAGTATTAGTTTTAATAAGTATAAATTCTTCTTTAAATAGTTAATTAGTATCTTATAAAGAGTTTAGTATTTAATAGAAGTTAGTTAAAATATTTTTACTACTATTATTAAGAAATATAACTCTAATTAATAGTCCTATTAATTTATATATAATTAATAATTAGTTATAAAGAAGAAGTCTCTTATAAGATTAATATTTAACTTATAAAAGGCTTTAATCTCTATAACTACTAAAATAGTAAGTAATTACCTAATTTATAGTATTAGTCTAAATTAGACTAACTGTATTAGTACTATTTAAAACCGATTTTATTATTATTATATAATACTAAATCTATATAAGTAATAAGCTAGCTGTAAGTAGTATAATAAGTCGGGTTAATACTTAAAAAGTACCCCTAAGTACTAAAAAACAGTTAGTTTAGTTTGAATAATCTATAATAAAATACTAGTATATTCTAGATAATATATAAAAAGAATTTATTTAACCTAAATACTATTAAATTATACTAGTAGTAAATAGAATAGTATACTACTTATAAAGCTATTAAAAAATAAAGGTAATTCTAATATAAGTCTAAGTATATTATAAAGAGTTTAAATTAGAATATTTATATATTTAAGCTTAGATAAAGTATCTTTTATATTATATTACTAAGGTTATTAAGTTAAGAGGTAGAGATAAGGATTAAAAAGATAGAGATAGGGATAAAGATAAATAAAGTAGTTTAAAGCTATATATTATTAAGAAGTAAAAGTAAAGATATACCTAGTATACTTATAGTACTAGATCTAGTAATAGTAAGTTATATAATATCTAAGTAGTATTTAATATAAGAGGTAGATAGAATAAGGTAGTTTAAAAAAATAGTAGTTACTACTTATAAGGGTACTACGTAATAATATAGCTATTAAGTACTATAAACGGTGCGTATACGTATATATATAGAACTCTCTATTCTTATTAATAGTAAGACTAATTACTACCCTTTCCTTTAAGGGGAATTCCCTCCTCTATATACTATAAGTAAAGGGGTAGCGTAGTACTATTATATACTATAAACGCTACGTTAATAGTAGTATTATATTCTTAACTAGTCCTTATAATTATCTCCCTATCTAGGCTCTTAGGCTCTAAGAGCGTAAAAGGTTATAATCTATAAAAGATACTCTCTTAGTAATAGAATATAGCTCTAATAAGAGTATAATAATATAATTAATTATAAGGCCCTCTAAGCTAAGCCTTAAGGAATATATAGTTTTATTAAATTATAATAATTATAGATAATACTCCTATATATAATCCTTATATTATAATATATTCCTATTATATTTCCTATTATTCTTTATTAATTTATTATAGAAGTAGTTAGAAGTCTTAGTATTTTAAAGTAAATAGGAAGTTATAACTATTAAGGGTTTATTAAGTACTTAAGGCGTACCTCCTTTATATAACTTTAATATTATTCTTTTAATTATAATATATTTATTTTTTATTAATTATATTAAGTCCTTTTTAATTCTTATTTATACTATTACCCCCTCCGCGCCTTATTATACCTTCTTATAATCTTACTAGTTACTTTATAAGTAATCCTTAGTAATGAATTTACCCTTATTATTAATTAAAAAAAGACTACTATTACCTCCTCTACTTATAATAGTACTTAAACTCCTTTACTAAGTCGCTTATAACCTATCCTTATATTATCTTATATAATATACCTTTAATATACTATATTTTAAAGTAAAGAGCTATAAGTCTAATATTTTTAGTTAAGGCTTTACTTATCCCTTTAATAGTATACTTTATATATACGCCTCCCTTAGCTTTATTAGATATAGTTATTATAAAGATCTTAATATTAAATATTAATAAGAGATTTATACCTCTACTTACTGTACTTATACGCGCCTTCTTTAGTCTTTAAATATTATAACTACTTTAGATACTAGCTTTAACCTCCCTTAGCTTACTAGATTCTAGTAAACCTTTAATAGGCTTATTTAATAGTATTATTATTACCTCCGCCGCGCCTCCTCTACCCCCTTTACTACTATTACTTCTACTAGGGTAGACCCCGCTATTACTATCTATATTATAAATACCCTTAAGGGTATTCTTAATATCCTTTACTAGCGTATATATATTACGCTATCTCCCCTTTTAAAGCTCTATTAAAGCCTTATTAATATACTATAAAAGCGCCTTCCTCCTATTATAAAGGAAGAAGAAGAGGATAAAGAGGATAATCCTATTACTAGTAGTAGTAATAATAATAGGCCTAATACTACTACTAGTATAATATAATAGCCCTCTCTTATAACGCCCTTAGTAATCTAGTTATATTAGGTATCTTTTCTTTTTTATTAATAATAATAGAAATTATTTCCCCTCTTATATAATATAAACTTTATATCTTAGGGTAATCCTACCTAAATCTTTTTAATATATCTAGTATATTAACTAAGTCCTACTTACGTAGCTATTAATTATAATTATAAGATTAACCCTTTTACTTTATTAAATACTAAGGTTTATTATAGGAGATTTTATAATTAAGAATAGCCTTAACTTCTTATTTATCTTTATTATTTATAAGCTCTACTTACGCGGCTTTTATAATACTCTTACTATTACCCTAATATAACTTTATAAGTAAGACGTAAAAGATATTATATATATAAAAGGTATTAAGTAGTTATAACCTATACGCCTAATTACTAATATAATTAAGGACCTTAAAAGGCTTTAAATGATATTATAATAGTTTTTTAGTTACTTATATTAATCTAATATACTTTATATTTAATAAGATATAATTACTTATATTATATTATCTTTACTTTTACTATTTATTTATATACTCTACTTATATAACTTATACTTAATATAAGTACTACTTTAAACCTTCCCTTTATTTCTAAAGTAATTTAACCCTTTTTTATACTAATAGGACTTCTCCTAATAATAGCTTTAAAAGCTTTATATCTAGCTTAAGTAAGTAGTTATAAAGTAGTTTATATAGAGGTAGCCTAATATTAATATACTTTATATAATTATATATAAATTCTATTAGATAAAGTAACTCTACCTAGTTATTTTATCTCTAGGTAGAATAGTAGTATAAATACTACTTAAGCGTACTATTCTATCTCTCTATTTAACTATCTATTTAAGGATAGAAAGTAGTACTAAGCTTCCTTTTTATATTAATATAATAATATATAGCTACTTAGAAGCTACTTATAAATACTATATCTTAATTACTAATAATACCTTCTAACTA
>JAABUX010000746.1_pt1 | contig 53164 bp, 57 predicted proteins | sample 5561851 | NCBI WGS metagenome assembly JAABUX01 (sample SAMN10711883, study PRJNA513361) | rock metagenome | isolation source: Antarctica rocks | place: Antarctica: Victoria Land, Richard Nunatak red sandstone | collected 2016-01-03
CAAGCAGTCTTTTGGCTGGCATAGTGGCTGCCGACGGCTGACGTGGGCCGCTTTAGATTTCTCAATTGCGGCCGTAACCCCGAGGCAGGTCGATGTCAGCGAGTAATGAGAGATCAGGGTCGGCAATAGCTTCGAGTGCGTCCGCAGTGGAGCTTTCGCGCAAGCTGTCCGGAAGTCCTGCGAGCCAGTCAGCATACTCGGCCTGTAGTGCCAGCAGTTCACGGACCGGTTACGTCAGGGTTCGCGCCAGCAAGTATCGCGTGTGTTCTTGCATGGGCGGTGGCTGGTTAGGCGGCTTCCAAGATGGCCAGCACGGTCACGCTCCGGCGAAGGAAGCGCAGCCTGCGATGGTCGGCGGGGACATGCTGGTTATGGCGGGAGCGGGGGCGGAGAACGTGGCGCAGCTCGTCGTGACCTCGACAGAACCGGGCGGCTGATCTGGGGCACTTGAAGCAGCGCATGGGCCGGTATCGGCCTTTGATGCCCCGATGGTCTTGTTCCAGCTTGTTGTTCAGGTAGCGGCTGGTCCGGTGCCGCACCCCGTTGCCTAGCTCGGTGCGGATCGCCCGGAGATAGCTGTCGTGACCATCCGTCGTGACCCGGTCAGGCACGATGCCGGTCACAGCCTTCGCTGACCAGAACAACGCTCTCGCTGCGGCCATGTCGCGATGCTGGCTGAACATCACGTCCACCAGTGCGCCGGATCGATCGATCGCGCGATAAAGCTAGCACCAGCGCCCGTGCACCTTGATGCCCGTGCATCTTGATGTAGGTCTCGTCCACGTACCAGCTGCAGCCCGCTTTCCCCTTGCGCCGACGCCGCAGGGCCTCGGCCAGAGCCGGGGTGAGTTTGGCCTCCCACTCGCGCACTGTCTGGTGGCTGAACACGATCCCGCGCAGGGCAAACATCTCGGGAAGGTCGCGGAGCGCGAGCTTGTAGCGCAGGCGCCAGAGAACCACGAGCGCGATCACGTCAGACGGGTATTGGGCTCGGTTCAGCAGGCCGCCGCTGCGCTCATTGTAACTGCTTGCCACACTGGCGGCAGCGGAACCTGCGATAGCCCTGGGCGGTGCCCTCGGGTCGCTCCGTGACCGCCGCGCACCCGCATTCCACGCACCGCATCCCGTTCGCCCCGCCCGTGAGGGACGGCGCTATAGCCGCACCAACCACAGCCGACTAGACGCGTCGGCGCGAGCCCTGACGTAACCCTCATGTCGCCACCGCACGTGTGCTCGCCTAGGCACGGGCAGCAACACCTTGAAAGGGGTGCCTGTAAGGCCCTCATGCCTTCACTCCTCGTATGTCAGACCGAAATCACGTGACCGCATGATGCTGAGCCTCTTCTTCATGCCAGCAAGCCGTCGCTGATGATCACTCCCGCGTCGCATGGCCACGCCCACCGCCAGGATATCCACCAGCACGAGCGCTGCGAGACGAGAGATGGTCGGCGTATAGATGTCCGTGTTCTCCAGCGTCTCGATGACCAACAACAGGTCGCACAGACGGCTCATCCGCCCTTTACGCCCCGAAATGCCAATCACCGTTGCCCCAGCGTCCTTGGCGGCCCGGATCACGTCAAGCAGGCTGGTCGTTTGGCCGGTATTGGAGATTGCAATGGCAACGTCGCCCTCCTGCATCATCGAAGCGGCAATGAACTGCTGGTGCGAATCCATGTGCACTGTGCACGGCACGCCGAAGAGCGGGAATTTCTGCTGCGCATCAGCGGCCACGATCCACGATGCGCCGAAACCGAAAAATTCAATCCGCTTCGCACGCACCAGAATGTCGATCGCACGCGCGACAGCTTCGTGGTCGAGCTGGTTGCGCGCCCAATCGAGGCTGGTCATGGTATAGTCGAAGACCTTGTCAATCAGCGTCTGCGGCGTATCGGTCAAATCGAGGACTGACTGGGTAGCCGGGACGCCGAGCGCCACGCTGTGCGCGAGCTTGAGCTTGAAGTCCTGGAATCCCTCGAAGCCGAGCGCCGCGCAAAACCGCATCACTGTCGGCTCACTGACCCGAGCTTGCCGTGCAGTCTCCGCAACCGTGGCGATCAGGGCCGCCTGTGGATCGGAGAGGATGTGCTCGGCAACCCTGCGGTCGGACTTGCGGAGGTCGGGCAAGCTGACGAGGATCAGTTCGAGCACGTTGCGCCCGGACGAGGCGCGTTCCGGGCGATCGCGATCTGTCGGGGTCTTGACCTTGCGCACGTTGGTCATGTCATCCACGGTCGACATCATGCTCCTGCGACGATGAAGGTGTTCCTCCAGACGTGCACCGTCCACTGCGTCAGGAATCCTGAGCTTTCTGGCGGAGAAAGGAAGCATGTCGCGTGTCGGGCCGCAGAAGTCCAGGCCGAAGTCCGAGCGTAGCCTGCCGCGCGGCGGCCACGTCGATCGCGGTCGGATCAACTGTGTTGAAGGCGAACAGCGCGAAATGGTGCGAAATCAGGCTGGCGATGCCGGTCTCGGCACAGAGCGCAATCACCTCGTCGAGCGTGAAGTTGCCGGGTATGCCTGCCCCGCGCGCTCTGCGTCGCGCCCGTTCACCGGCAGGAGCGCCAACTCCGGTGCCAGCGCGCGAACCGTGTCGGCCAGGCTGTCGTAGGGAATGCAATCGCCGCTGTGAAAGGCGCAGGCTGCCGGCCTCGATGACGTAGCCGAGGAAGCGATAACGCCCCTGCTGGTCCTGCTTAAGCCGCTCATACGCGGTTGGAACCGGATGCAGCATAAAGTCGAGACCGGGCAGCGACTCCGGCGTATGCCCGGCCTCGGCCGGAACCAGGCGCGGCGCGGGTAGCCCCAGGCAGGACGCCCGGGAGGATCTAGATCACAATTGAGCTGACAGGAATCGATTGGCTCTTCTGGCACGGGTGGGTGGTGTGATTCATAGGTCTCCGGCAAGGGTCGGAGACGATGATGGGTTGGCGTCTTGGTCAGGCGTATGGGCAGGACCTGCGGGATTGGGTGCTTGCGATGAGCGGTGCTTCGATCTGCGAAGTGGCGGCACGGTTTGGTGTCAGCCCGTCGTATGTGTCCAAAGCCCGCGCCCGTCAGCGCGATCTGTGCGATGCGACCTGGCCTGCAGCGTAATCACGTTCCGGATGTCGGCCACCGCACGCGGGTAGGCCGGGTTCTTGTCCACGGTGATTGTGCGCGGGTTCACGGTATGCGGCTAGGCCAGATCATGCGCCTGTTGCCCGGTGCTGGAACCCCGCGCGGGTTCCGAGCACGGGTTTCGGCCTGGTTTGGCGTGCTTCCAGCTATCGATGGCGGCTGGATCCTGCTGTTCGTCGTCGTTGCCAGCAATCAGATCGCGGTGCTCGCTATCAATCTCCGGCCAGACCCTTTCGCCTGAAAGCCGAATTCCTCAACGCGCTGTTAAGGAGAGACCAAATGACCTCGTGGCACCATGTGCCCGGATGCAACCATTTTGACGTTTGGCGGGCTGATGTTTCCGATAGCCGCTCGCCACTTGCACGCCATGGAGTGCTGGGAGAACGCTGCTATTTTTATGTGTCCCGGTCCAATGGGAAATTCGGTTTATGCGTCAGAACCGGCACCGTCATGTGTCCCGAATGTCCTGAAAACCCTTGTGCCACCTGGGTTCGTAGTCGCACGTTATTGGTCTGCTAACATTATCTTATGGGCATGCCTCCGAACACTGAAAACGTGAAATGTCGGCTGCGCCGGGGCGTGGCGCGCAGCATCGTAGTGGCCGGCCCCTGAGCAACGCCAGTCCATCCGGTCCAGGATGAGCGCGAACACCGGCGCCGCCTTTGTGGTCGCCGGATGATGCATGCAGGACGGCGGCAAAGCTTTCGGGCATGAATGCATCATGCCCGACATCCCGCCGCCCCTGCTTCAAGCGAAAGACTATGCGCAACCGTCGGTGTTCCGGCCGGAACACCTGCTGCGCGAGGCACGGCGTCAACGAGGGTTGCCCGATCGCGATGTCCCGGCGATTTGCGTGCTGGACCCCGACGGCGACCTCGTCCGTTACGGATGGCACCGTGAACGCGCGCGACCAAGCCCAGGCTGGGCCTGCTACCACACCGAACTTGCTGAGATCACCCTGAAAGACGGCACGGTCGTCGGCGTCGTCGGCAACGCGGTCGGGGCGCCGTTCGCGGTGCTGGTGGCCGAGCAGCTGTTTGCGTCCGGATGCCGCTTCCTGATCAGCATCACCTCGGCCGGACGTATCGCAGACCTGGGCGAGCCGCCGTATGTGATCCTGATCGATCGGGCGCTCCGCGATGAGGGCACCAGCTTTCACTACCTTCCTCCGGAAGCAGGCAGCTTCGTGTCCGCCCCGAACCCCGTCCTGCTCGCGCGCGTGGAAGCCGAGTTGCGAGCCGCACTTCCGCCCGCAAGCGGCACGCCGGTCCACCGCGGCGCGACCTGGACTACTGACGCCCCCTACCGTGAAACCGCGACGGCGATCACCGATGCCGCCGCCCAGGGTGTGCTTGCGGTCGAGATGGAGGCTGCTGCCCTTTACGCCTTTGCTGCGGCGCGGGGCGCCTTGGTGACCTGCTTCGCCCATGTCACCAACACCATGGGGCAGCGGGGAGGCGACGACTTCGAAAAGGGAGAGGACGAGGGTGCGGTGACGGCGCTTCGGGTGATCGACGCCGCCGCCAAGGCTTTCCGGACCGGTGAACCGAGTTCGGCCATCCAAGGGAAGGCACCGTGAACCCGGCTGCCGCTTGGGACTATTTGGTTCCAGGGGCGTTCGCGAACCCAGCTACTGCAGAGGCCTCCTTGAAGCTTCTCGAGGGACGATAAAGTGCTAGGTTCGATGGAATGCCCAGGTTTGCACATCGCCTGATGCTGGCGCTCATCGTGTTCGCCATGACCGGCGGGCTGGCGATGCACCTTGCGCAGCCGCTGCAAGTCATGGCGCCGGCGACAATGGCCGACATGCCTTGCGACATGATGACGCCGGTGATCGACGTGGGACACAGCGCGCCCATGCTCCCTTGCAAGGGCATGACGCCCGACTGCATCAAGCAGATGGGTTGCGTGGTCGATGCCGCGCTTCCAGTTCGGCTCGCGGGCGCCGATGCCGCGGTCACCTTCAGCGCGGTCGATTACTGGTCTACCTGGTCCGAAATGGTCGGGGTCGTCCGCGCACCAGAGCCTCTTCCCCCTCGAACGATCTGAGTCCCGCCGACGCACACCCAAGGTGCGTCCTGTCGACACACGGATGTTCACTGCCCGCCGCGCTGCGAGCGCGATGGCAGGTCACAAGGAAGTTTTTGATGATCCGCACCTATATGTTCGCGAGCACCGCGGCGCTCGCCTCGAGCCTTGCGTTCACCGCCGTCCAGGCACAAGCCAAGCCGGCAGACTACCGTTTCGAACTTGCCGGCAAACCCCAGCTTTCGAAGCAGAAGGACATCGTTCAGGTTCGGCTCGTGCGTGTCACGGACAACAAGCCCGTTCCGGATGCGGTGATCTTCGAAAGCAAGGCCGACATGGGGCCGGCCGGGATGGAAACCATGACGGCGCCGGTCAAGGCTATGCCGGCGAAGGGCGGCGTCTACAGCTTCGAGGTGGATCCCGGGATGGCCGGCACCTGGGCGTTGCATTTGGCGGCCAAGGTGCAGGGCGAACCGGAAACCGTGCGGGGAACCGTCAACGCCGACCTGGTGAAGTGACCTGCCCGCCCAGCGGACGCGGCTCTGCGCTTGTGGAGCGCTGGCCGCCGGCCTGATCGCGACGGCGCCCTTCAAGACCAATGCTGGAGAAGCCATGCTGGGCGCGACCGCCGAGGGTTTCCTGGCCGCAGGACGGCAACTGAGCCCGGCGTTGCGGGCGGCAGCCCTGGACACGTCGGCCGCGTCAGCCAAGGCGGCGGGAGCCAGCGCCCTCGACGATCCAACCATCAGCGACAGCTACCAGTACTACAAGGACCCGGGGGTGTTCAGCGCGCACACCGTCATGCTGTCCCAATCCTTCCCACTCTGGGGCAAGCGCAGCCTGCGCCAGCAATCGGCGCTTGCCGACGTGGATGCCAGCCGCGGGCGAGAGCGAGCGGCCCAGGATGAGCTCGATGAGAAGATCAAGGTCGCCTTTGCCCAGTACTACCTGACCACCCGCGACATCGCGGTGAACGGGGAGCTTGCCGAGCTGGGACGCCGCATGCGGGCCGCCGCCGCCGCCCGCTATGGGCAGGGTGGCGGCGACCAAGCCGCCCTCATCCAGGCGCTCGGTGAAGAAACCTCCGCCAAGGTGGAAGCCATCAAGCTGAACGGCGAGAGGACGGCCGCACGCGCTCGCCTCAACGTGCTGATCGGACGGTCAGCCGACGCCCCGCTCGCCGACCCGGCGCGCGCGCGGGCGTTGCCCACGGCGGAGCCGGCCCTGGCCGTCCTGGTCGATCGTGCCCGGGCGGTAAATCCGACCTTGTCGGCCAGCGCCGCAGCCGTCGCGGCGGCTCGAACCCGCAGCACCCTGGCGGGCAAGGCCTGGTATCCAGACGTGACGATCGGCGCCGGGCCACTGGTCCAGACCAACAACCGGCCGGTCGGCTTCGCGGCCACGCTCGGCCTCAACATCCCAGTTCCCTGGGGGCGCGAGGCGGCCGGGCAACGGGAAGCCGCGGCGGAACTGGGCGCAACCCAGCAACGCTACGATGCGACCCGGCTGGAGATCGAAGGCGCCTTGGGCGAAGCGGCTGCCAAGCTGCACGCAGCGCGGGCCACGGAGGCACTCCTGCGCCGGGAAGCGATGCCGCAAAGCCGTGCGGCCTTTCAAACGATCCTGGCCAGTTACAGCCAGGGCAGGGGCGAACTCACCGCCGCCATCGCCGCCGAGCGTCGCGTGCATGACGTCGAGCTCCGACTGCTGCAAACCCAACTCGACGAGCAGGTCGAGCTTGCGGCGATCGAACGCATTGTCGGGGGCGACCTGTGATGCGGGTCGTTCCCGGAGCGTGTGCCGCCCTCGGTTTCGCCGCGCTCGGTGTTGCTTGGGCCGCCAACCCGGCGCGCCAGCCGCTCTATTACCAAGATCCCGATGGCAAGCCGTGCTACGCGGCCAGCCCCAAGCAGGCGGCGGATGGGCGGGATTACCGGCCGGTGTTCGACGACACGCCTGCCCCTCAGGCCGTGGCGGAACCGGCGATGGCGCCCAAGCCAGCGGGAGGGAGCGACCACCATGTCCTCTACTACCGAAACCCGATGGGGCTGCCGGACACCTCGCCCACGCCCAAGAAAGACTCGATGGGCATGGATTACCTGCCCGTCTACGCCGACGAGGGCGCGCAAGCTGATCCGCCCGGCGGCGTCCGGATCACGCCTGGCCGCCTGCAAACCTTGGGGGTTCGGACCGATGCCGCGGTGATGCGGCCGGCAACTGCCCGGGGCGTCCGGGCAACTGGGACCCTGCAATTCGACGAGCGCAGCCTGGCGACGGTCACGACCAAGGTGCCCGGCTGGATCGAGCATTTGGCCGTGGCCGCAACCGGCGATCCGGTCCGGCGCGGGCAGGTGCTGGCCGAGATCTACTCGCCCGACCTGGTGGCGTCCGAGGAGGAATACCTCGTCGCGGCCCGGATGGGCGGCGTTCTCGGGACCGCCTCCGTGCAACGCCTTCGCGCGCTGGACATTTCCGAGGCGGAGATCACGCGCCTGCGCCACACGGGCCGCTCCACCCGGCGCATCGCGATCGTCGCGCCGGCCGACCGGGTTGTGATAGAAAAGCCGGTGCAGGAAGGCATGCGGGTCGATGCCGGCCAGCCGCTGTACAAGACCGCCGGCCTTTCTGAGTTGTGGCTGATCGTGCAGGTGCAGGAGCAGGACCTGGGCGCAATCACGCCCGGAGAGCAAGCTCACGCGACGTTCGTGGCGTTTCCCGGCCGAACCTTCGACGGCCGCGTCGATTTCATCTATCCCTCGCTTTCAGCGGAAACGCGGACCGCTCGGGTGCGGATCGTGCTTGCGAACCCTGACGGCGCGCTGCGCGCCGCGATGTTCGCGACCGTGCAGATCGACGCTGTCGCTGGCGGCGAGCCGGTGCTGTCGGTGCCCAGTTCCGCCGTGCTCGACAGCGGCGCGCGGCAGGTAGTCCTGGTGGCGCGCGGCGACGGCCGGTTCGAGCCGCGGCCGGTCCAGCTCGGCGTGCACGGCGAGGACTGGGTTCAGGTGCTGGACGGGATCGCACCCGGCGACCGGGTCGTGGTCGGCGCCAACTTCCTGATCGACGCCGAGAGCAACCTTCGCGCGGCCCTGCAAGGCTTCGCGGACGGCGCCACCCCGAAATCCGGCCAGCCGGGAGCCACCCCATGATCGGCCGCTTGATCGAGCTGTGCGCCCGCAACCGGGTGCTGGTGCTGTTGGCCACGTTGATCCTGGTCGGCGTCGGCGTGTGGGCGGTGGTCAATACCCCGCTCGACGCGCTGCCGGACCTTTCGGACACGCAGGTGATCGTCTACACCGAGGTTCCCGGCCAAGCGCCGCAGGTGGTCGAGGACCAGGTCACCTATCCTTTGGCTACGGCGCTGCTGGCCGTGCCGCACGCCAAGGTCGTCCGCGGATTTTCCGACTTCGGCTTGTCCTTCGTTTATGTGGTGTTCGACGACGGGACCGACCTGTGTTGGGCCCGGTCGCGGGTGTTGGAATACCTGAACTTTGCCGCCAAGCGCCTTCCGGCCGGCGTCACGTCCGCCCTCGGGCCGGATGCGAGCGGCGTGGGCTGGGTGTTCGAATACGTGGTACTCGGCGCCGAGCGCACGCTGGCGGAATTGCGCGGCATCCAGGATTGGATCGTCCGCTACGACCTGGTGACCGCGAAGGGCGTCGCGGAGGTGGCCAGCGTCGGCGGCTTCGAGAAGCAGTACCAGGTCGTCGTGGACCCACGAAAGCTGCAAGCGTTCGGCATCCCACTCGACCGCGTGTCCGACGCCATTCGCGCCAGCAATCGCGATGTGGGCGGCCGCACCATCGAGATGAGCGAGACCGAGTACATGGTCCGTGGCCGGGGCTACCTGCGCAACCTGCAGGATATCGGCCGCGTCGTCCTGAAGGCCGACCCGAGTGGGACCCCGGTCCTGCTGAATGACGTGGCCCGCATCGAACTCGGCCCGGACGAGCGGCGCGGCATCGCCGAGATGAACGGCACCGGCGAGGTCGTCGGCGGCATCGCGCTCAAGCGCGACGGCGCGGATGCGCTGGCCACCATCGGCAACATCAAGGCCAAGCTCGAGGAGTTGAAGCCGGGCTTGCCCGCCGGCGTGTCGATCGAACCGGTGTACGACCGCTCGCAGCTGATCGACGCGGCCATCCACACGCTCAAGCGCACCCTGGTCGAGGAAAGCCTGATCGTCGCTGCGGTCTGCGTCGTTTTCCTGCTGCATTTCCGCAGCGCCTTGGTCGCCATCCTGACGTTGCCGATCGGCGTGCTGATGGCGTTCGCGGGCATGTACGCGCTCGGCATCGGCTCCGACATCATGAGCCTGGGCGGCATCGCCATCGCGCTCGGCGCCATGGTGGATGCGGCGATCGTGATGATCGAGAACGCCCACAAGCACGTCGAGCGGCTGAAACCGGGCGAACCCCGCGGCCCGGCGCTGATCGCCGCCGCCAAGGAAGTCGGCCCGTCGCTGTTCTTCAGCCTGCTGGTGATCGTCGCGGGGTTCCTGCCGGTGTTCGCGCTTGAGGACCAGGAAGGCCGGCTGTTCAAGCCGCTCGCCTATACCAAGACCTTCGCGATGGCTGGCGGCGCGATCCTCTCGGTCACGCTGGTGCCGGTGTTGATGCTGTTGTTCGTGCGGGGGCGCATCGTCCCCGAGGCGAAGAACCCACTCAACCGCGCGCTGATCTGGATCTACCGTCCCATGATCCGCCTGGTCCTGCGGGCGCCAGCGCTCACCGTGGTCGCGGCACTCGCGGTGCTCGGGGCTACGGCGTGGCCGGCCTCGCAGCTCGGCAGCGAATTCATGCCGAGCCTGAACGAGGGGACGCTGCTGTTCATGCCGGTGACCCTGCCCGGCCTGTCGGTCACGAAAGCGGCCGAGCTGCTGCAGACGCAGGACCGCATCATCAAGTCGTTCCCTGAGGTCGCCTCCGTCTTCGGCAAGGCCGGACGGGCGATGACCGCCACCGACCCGGCGCCGGTCGAGATGAGCGAGACCATCGTCAACCTCAAGCCGCCGGGCGAGTGGCCCGCCGGCAAGACCGTCGATCAGCTCATCGGCGAAATGAACGCGGCGTTGCAGCTTCCCGGCGTCGGCAACGCCTGGACCATGCCGATCAAGGCGCGCATCGACATGCTTTCGACCGGCATCCGCACCCCGGTCGGCGTCAAGATATTCGGCCCCGACCTGCACGAGCTGGAGCGCCTGGCGACCGAGGCCGAACGCGTCGTGCACGACGTGCCCGGCACCACGAGCGCGTTCGCGGAGCGGCTGGAGGGCGGGCACTACGTCGAGATCGAGCCGGACCGGGAAGCCGCCGCCCGCTACGGCCTGTCGGTGGACGACGTGCAGAAGGTGCTGGCGGCCGCCCTTGGCGGCGAAACGGTGACCACCACGGTCGAGGGCCGCGAGCGCTACGGCGTGACCGTGCGCTACCCCCGCGACCTGCGTGACGACCCACAGGCGATCGCGAGCCAGATCCTGGTTCCGACGATGGGCGGCGCGATGGTCCCGCTCGGCCAGGTGGCGAGCATCCACGTCACCACCGGTCCGCCCAGCATCCGGACGGAGAACGCGCAGCCCGTGGCCTACATCTACATCGACCTCCAGGGGCGCGACCTGGGCGGCTACGTCGCCGAGGCGTCCCGCAAAGTGGCCGAGCAGGTCAAGATGCCGCCGGGCTACCACGTCGAGTGGAGCGGCCAGTTCGAGTACCTGCAGCGCGCCGAGGCCAAGCTGAAGGTGGTCGTTCCGGCGACCCTGGTGGTGATCATGGTGCTGCTGTTCCTCAACTTCGGACGGCTCACCGAAACCTTTATCGTCATGCTGTCCGTGCCGTTCGCGCTGGTCGGCGGCGCCTGGCTGATGTGGTGGCTGGGCTACAACATGAGCGTGGCCGTGGCGGTCGGCTTCATCGCGCTCGCGGGCGTGGCGGCCGAGACCGGCGTGGTCATGCTGATCTACCTCGACCACGCACTCGTCGACATCAGGCAGCAACGACTTCTCGAAGGGATTTGCCTGAGCCGCGACGACTTGCAGTCAGCCATCATGACCGGCGCCGTGGAGCGGGTGCGGCCGAAGCTGATGACCGTTGTCGCAATCATGGCCGGGCTGGTGCCGATCCTGTGGAGCACCGGAACCGGCTCCGAAGTGATGCGGCGGATCGCCGTGCCGATGGTCGGCGGGATGGTGTCCTCCACGCTCCTTACCCTTCTCGTCATTCCCGCCATCTACGCGATCGTCAAAGGATGGCGGCTGCCAAGCAGCGACGAGGCGCTCGTCATGGCGCGCAAGCAGCCAGCCTTGTCCGCCGAGTAGGAACGTGTCGCCGGCCTGGAGCCGAACGCTTGACGAACCAGCCTGAGGACCGTTGCATCCGACCCATGGGGATCACGATCTGCCCACGGTCAAAGCGGCCCGCGCTGCGGCACCGTCCGGCTCCAGCCTTGCTCAGCCGAGCTTGAAGTTCGCCGCCGTCAGGTTGGCGACTCCGGCGAAGTGGATGCCGCCGGAGTGGGGGAAGAGCAAGGTCGATCCGCCCGCGCCGTCGCTGCCCACCGCCGCGAATGCCTCGGCCACGGTCGTGAAAGTCGATCCGAGGAGGTCGACGACCGCGCCGCGTGCAGCGCCGAAATGGTCGACCGTGGTCACGCCGGCGGCGTCGGCGAGTTGGATTTTCAGTCCCGACGATTGGTCGTCGATCGTCACGCCGCCGCCCTGGATGAAGGCGATGTCGCCGGCGCCGTGGAACACCGCCGTGACGGAGGAGTTGGTGAGCGTGACGGTGTCCTGTGCGCTTCCGGCGTCGACCACGCCGCTGAAGCCGGTGAGCGCGACGTCGTTGCCGTGGCCTCCGAGCGTGGCTGCGATCGAGCTGTCCCTGGCATAGACTCCGGCGTCGAGCACGATGCTCGTGAAGCCGTCGCCGCCGGTGATCGTGCTGGCACGGGCCTGGCCGTCGATCCGATTGTGGTCGCCCGCGAGGTGGATCGTGGATTGCCCGCCCTCGTCGTAAATTCCATACAGGTGCACGGTGTCGCCGCCGCTGCCTGGGCGGAGGTCCATGGTTCCAAAGCCTGCGCTGACGACGTTATCGCGGCCGCCCGTCGCAAGGGTGCCATCCGCCCAATCGACGTCGAAGGTTCCGGACCTGCTGCCGCCGGAGACGTGAACCGTGCCGTTGAGCGGGTACTTGCCCCCGTACGCATTGATGAGCAGCGAATTGCCGACGCCGGAAAACTGCACGGTGTCGGCGTAGCTGGGGCTCCCCACGCCGTTATCCTGGCTGAACACCAGGACGCTCGATTTCGGGCCGGCAATGACGGTGTTGGTTCCCTCTCCCACGGTGACGTGGTTGCGGGCGCCATAGGCAGCGACGTCATTGTTGCCATCGCCGAGCGCGATGAGGGATGCCGGGCCGTAGCTGATGACCCGGAACGCCTCGTCTCCGCCGATCAGGGTGTTTCTCGAGCCAAGCATGCGAATGGTGTCCTGGGCATCGGTTCGCCCATCGCCTTGCATGCCGACGAAGACCTTGTTGTAGCCGCGCAGCCCGGTGCTGATGAAGTCGTTGCCGCCTTCGCCATAGATCGTGTTGCCTGCACCGGACGCGTATATCTGGTCATCGCCGGATGTGCCGGTCAGCGTTGCGTAGCCGCCAAGTGGCCCGACGATCTTCGCCATAGGGATGCCTTCCATTTCGAATTCGAATCAACTACTCCGACTTCAAAACGAATCCCACCATATTCGGCGGGCTATGTTTCGGCGCACTCAAGCCATTGCGTGGACCGATTCGATCGCCGGGCGACCCAGATAGCGCTCCAGCACTTCGCGCGCCGGGCCATCCTCGCGCACCCGGCCCTGGTCGAGCCAGATGACCCGGGTGGCCCATTCCAGCATGACGCCTTCCATGTGGGAGGACAGCACGAGGATCTCGGCGCCACGCACCAGGGTTTCCATGCGGGTGCGGGCCTTGTCCATGAAGCTGGCGTCGCCGGCCAGGAACCACTCGTCCATCAGTAGGATTTGCGGGCGGATCGCGGTTGCGAGAGCGAAGGCCAGGCGCACCACCATGCCGGAACTGTAGAACCGCACGGGGAGGTCGAGGAACTCGCCCAGGTCGGCGAAATCCTGCACGTCGGCTTCCATTGCCGCCACCTCGGCCTTCGACATGCCGTTGTACAACCCCCGCAGCATGATGTTCTCGCGGCCCGACAGCTCGGTGTTCATGCCGAGGTTGGCGTCCAGCAGCACGCCGACGCTGCCTTGGACGTGGACGCGCCCGGCGACCGGCTCGTAGATGCCGGCGAGGGTGCGCAACAGGGTGGTCTTGCCGGCGCCGTTGCCGCCGATGAGGCCCAGCCGGTCGCCAGGGCATAGCGAGAACGACACGTCACGCAGGGCCTGCACCACGACCCTGTGCTGGCGATCCTCGCCGAGGCGGCCAGAGGCGGCGGCGAGGACGGTCTTTTTCAGGCTGCGGGAATTGCCGTGGTAGATCGGGAAATCGACGCTGGCGCCCTCGACCGAGATGGAGCCCATCGCCGCTACACCCAGAACGCCAGCCGGCCGCGCACCCGCGCGAACAGCAGCCACGCGCTGCCGCACAGCAGCACGCTCCAGGCAGCGGCGGTCGTATAGACCAGGCCGCCTGGCACGACCCCGAGCAGCGGGTCGCGGACGATGGCCAGCAGGGGATAGAACGGGTTCAGCACCAAATAGGGAACGTCGGCGCCGATAAGGGTCGGCTGCCAAATGATGGGCGTGAGGAAGAATGCGATCTGCATGACGCTGCCGACGATCGGCGGGATATCGCGGAAGCGGGCGCAGAATGTGCCGAGCAGCAGGCAGGCGGCGAAGCCATCGATGGCCCAAAGCGCCAAGGCGGGGACGGCCAGCAATCCTTCGACACCGGGCCAGGTGGCAAAATAGGCGAACACGCCGACGATCACGATGACGTTGTGGGCGAGGACAAGGACGTTGCGGATCACCGACCTCGCGCCGTAGAGGGAGAACGGCATGCGCATGGAGCGGATGGTGCCCTCGGCCGAGGTGAAGCAGACGCAGGCGTCGCCGACCATGCCGCCGATGGCGTTCCACAGCACCAACGAAAGGGCGAGGTAAGGCAGGTACGCTTGGATGTTCATCTTGAACAGGGTCGCATAAAGCACCCCCATCGCTACGACCATGACGGCGGTCGACAGCGTCAGCCAAAACGGGCCGAGGACCGAGCCGCGGTAGCGCAGCTTGATGTCCAGCCAGCCGAGGGTCATGGCGAGGCGCCACATGGCGGCGCCATCCGCCATGTCGCGGATGGCGAGCCGGCGGCGGAGGGTGGCTCCGTTGTTGGCGAGCACCTCGATCGAGCTTTCGGTCAGCGGCTGCGCGATGGCGTCCATGACGCGGCGCGATAGCCGATCCGGGAGCGACTCGCAACTCGCATCGGGAGCAAGGCAGGTGATGCACTGTGTCTTCCGTAACACAGTTCACGGAAAAGAGTACGAAATCTTCGATCAAATTGCGATGGTGCTTGCGGTGGTGTATTTGCAACGGTAGGGGATTAGCCAGTGTTCCTAATGATTTACCTAAACGGTTGCAGTGATGCTTCCCGGTCCTGGCGATCGTTTGTGTCACGTATCGATGGAGGCAGCTTTTGATCGTCCGGCCGGCATCCTGCATCGCAGTCCAGCATTGTCGGCCGAGGGCCTGGTCGGGGCCATCGCTTCATCGAGCCATTCGTGCCACGGCCTGTTTCGGCGCGCTGGCACTGTTGTCCGCTTGCGCGGGGCATCAGCATGTCAGCGCGACCCAGGAAGCCGAGCAGTACGAGGCCCGGGCACGCCGGGTGTATACGGCGCCGGGCTCGCAGGGCGATCCTTGGGGGCCCTACATCAGCGAGGCTTCCCGCAAATACGACATTCCCGAGCGCTGGATTCGCGAGGTGATGCGGGTCGAGTCCGGCGGCCGGACCGAGATGAACGGCCAACCGATCACTTCGGGCGCAGGGGCGATGGGATTGATGCAGGTGATGCCCGCCACCTATGATGAGTTGCGCGGGCGGTACGATCTCGGGGACGACCCGTATGATCCGCACAACAGCATCCTGGCCGGTTCCGCCTATATCCGCGAACTGTATGACCTGTACGGCAACCCTGGTTTCCTCGCCGCCTACAATGGCGGACCGGGCCGGCTGGACGACTACCTGACGCGCAACCGCTCGCTGCCGGACGAGACCCGGCGCTATGTCGCAAAGATCGGCCCGTACATCGCCGACAGCTTTCCGACCCGGCGTTCCACCGCCGAGCAGTACGCGATGAATTCGTTGCCGGCCAACATCGCGTCCGGGCCGCGCTACGGATCGGTCGCGGCGTATGTGCCGCCTGCCGCCGCGCCGACCGAGGTTGCCTACGCGCCCGCCACCGGCGACGACGCCGCGTTTGATCCGCCGCCGGGCTACCGCCCGCCGCTGCCCCGCGCCGAGGCCCGTGTCTATGTCCCACCACCCCCGCCGGCGCCAAGCCTGCCGGCGGTTGAGGTGGCAGCGCTGCCGGAGCCGCCGCCGCCCGCACCGGCGCCCCTGCCGATGCCCCCACTGGCGCCTCCGGTTCAGGTCGCGAGCCTTGATCCGCCGCCGCGGGTCTCGCCGCGTCCCGGTTTCCGGCTGATTGCGCCTGCCATGGCCGAGCCCGTTCCGTTCCGGCACATGCCGGCGGCACCTGGGCAGTGGGCCATCCAGGTCGGCGCATTCGGCAACGAAACGTTGGCGCACACCGCCGTCGGCGCTGCCCGCGAGCAAGCCCACGACATGCTGTCCGGCGCCCGGCCGATCGTCGCAAGCGTGCGCGAACCGCATGGGACGCTGTTCCGGGCGCGCCTCGGCGGATTGTCGCGCGACACCGCCGTCCAGGCATGCGAGCGGCTGACGCGAGGCCGCACCAGTTGCATGGTCGTGTCCCCGGCCGCGCAATCCTGACCTGACTCCGCCTTGCGGTCCCATGCGACCGGGACCATGCTTGCAGGCGCTTGACCAGGGAACGAAATAGGATCGTCGGGACCGACATATGATCGATAAGCGGGTCCAAACCGTGGCCGATGCGATGGCGGGGATCGTCGATGGCTGCACTGTCCTGGTCGGCGGTTTCGGGGCAGTCGGGCAGCCGAACCAGTTGATCGACGGGTTGATCGCACAGGGCGCGCGGGATTTGGTGATCGTCGCGAACAACTCCGGGGTGGCCGAGTTCGGCTTGGCCAAGCTGATGCGCCTGGGGCGGGTGCGGCGGATCATCTGCAGCTATCCACGCAGCGCCGGGTCGGTGGTGTTTGAGGAGCTGTACCGGGCCGGCAAGATCGAGCTGGAATTGGTGCCGCAGGGCACGCTGGCCGAACGCCTGCGGGCGGCTGGGGCTGGAATTCCTGCTTTCTATACGCCGACCGGGTACGGCACGAAGCTCGGCGAGGGCAAGCCGGTGCGGGAAATCGACGGCCGCAACTACGTGATGGAGCGGGCGCTGCACGGCGACGTGGCGTTGGTGGAAGCTTGGCGCGCCGACCGTTGGGGCAACCTGACGTACAACTTGAGCGGCCGGAATTTCAATCCCGTGATGGCGACGGCGGCGCGGATGACGATCGTCCAGGTCCAGCATATGGTGGAATTGGGCGAGCTCGACCCCGAATGCGTCGTCACCCCCGGCATCTACGTGGACCGCGTCGTGCACGTCCCGCATGACGGACCGAAAGGGTAAGGCGATGGACATCATCCCCCGCGGGCGCGTGGACATGGCGGCACGGGTCGCGGCCGACATCCCCGCCGGCTGGTACGTGAACCTTGGCATCGGCATTCCGACCTTGGTCGCCGACCATGTGCCGCGCGAGCGGGAGGTGATCCTGCATTCCGAGAACGGCATCCTCGGCATGGGTCCGGCGCCGGCCGCGGAGGATGCCGATCCCTGGCTGATCAACGCCGGCAAGCAGATGGTGACCCTGCACCCCGGCGGCTCGATCGTGCACCAGGCCGACAGCTTCGCCATCATTCGCGGTGGGCATCTCGATCTATGCGTGCTCGGGGCGTTCGAGGTGGCGGAGAACGGCGACATCGCCAACTGGTCGCGCAGCGACAACGATTTCGCGCCCGCGGTCGGCGGCGCGATGGACTTGGCGGCCGGGGCCAAGCGCCTGTGGGCGGTGATGGAGCACACCACCAAGTCGGGCGAGCCGCGCCTGGTGCAGCGGTGCAGCTATCCATTGACGGCCCTGGGCGCGGTGAGCCGGGTTTACACCAACCTTGCCGTGCTGGACGTGACGGAGCGCGGCTTCGTGGTGGTCGACATGGTTCCCGGACTGGACTTCGCGGGCCTGCAAGCGCGGACGGGCGCGACGCTGCACTTGCCGAGTTGACGCCGGTCCCCGAACGCCGGGCGCGGCTCGACGGCTGGGCCGTCGTGCTGATCCTGTTCATGTGCCTCCTTTGGGGCATCCAGCAGGTCGGCACCAAGGTCGCGGCGCAGCAGGGCTTGCCGCCGCTGGTGCAGGCGTCGGCGCGCTCGATCGGGGCGTCGATCCTGGTGCTGTCCTGGGTGTGGCTGACCGGAGGCGCCACGGCGGCCCGCGCGATGCTGCGGCTGGATCGCTCGTTTTGGCCGGGCCTGGTGCTCGGCGCCGTGTTCACGGTGGAGTTCGTCCTGCTGTTCGAAGGCGTCACGCGCACCACCGCGTCGCATGCCATCCTGCTGCTGTACACCGCCCCATTCTGGACCGCACTCGGCGCCCATGCCTGGATTCCCGGCGAGTCCCTGTCCCGCCGCCAAGCAGTCGGCTTGAGTTGTGCCTTCGCGGGCGTGGCGGTCGCGGCGGGGTCGGGAGGCGGGGGCTGGCTCGGCGACGCGATGGTGATCGGCGCCGCGATGATGTGGGGCGTGATCAACGTGTTCATCCGGCTCAGCACGGGCCTGCGCGGCCAGACGCCGGCGCGCGTGCTGCTGTACCAGCTTGGGCCGTCGGCGGTGATGTTGCTCCTGTTGTCGGTGGTGACCGGAGCATGGGTCAACGTGGCCGATGCGAGCGGGCTTGCGTGGAGTGCGCTGGCGTACCAGACGATCGTCGTCGCGTTTGCCAGCTACTTGACTTGGTTCTGGCTGATGAGCCGGTATCAGGTAAGCCGGCTTTCGGCTTTTACGGTCGTCACCCCCCTGTTCGGCATCCTGGCCGGGGGCGTGCTGCTGCACGAGGCCCTGCCGCTCAGCCTGTACGCCGGGTTCGCCCTGGTCGCAGCCGGCTTGTTGCTGGTGAATGCACCGCGATAGCTTATCTACCGAGGTTGGGCGTGCCGCCGTCGCGACTGCCGATATCGCCGAGTCGGCCGCCGACCTCGCCGCCTCCGCCGCCTAGCGAGCCCGAAGGGGCCGCGCTGAACGGCGTGCCATCGATCGGCCCAGCGTCGGACGACCGCAACTCGGGTCCGGCAAGGCGGTCTGACCGCGACAGCCTATCCGGCCCGATGCTGGACACCGGAGCATCGGTGACCGGACGTCCATTCAGCATCTCGACCGGGGCAGCGGTTTTGTTTTGCGCCGATGCAGCGCCGCCAAGGGCGAAAGGGACGATCAGAAGGACGGTGCCGAAGATGACGGTGCGCATGTTGCATTTCCCTTTTGCACGCTTACGCAGCCATCATGCCGAAGTTCGCTTCGCTGTCGAACTTATCTCGCTTAGCAGAACAGCGCTGCGATGTCCGCGGGGTTCACTGCGTTCAACGTCGCAGGCGACCATCTTGGCATGCGGTCCTTGTCGATCACCATGGCGCGGACGCCTTCGGCGAAATCGGGATGCCGGGTGACGTGAGCTGTCAGCGCCAACTCGGCGGCGAGGCATTGCGGCAAGGTGCGGCTCGATCCGGCGCGCACGATCTCGAACGTCCACAGCACCGCGCTCGGGGAGGCGGCGCGAATTGCCTGCATGGCGCTGCGGGCCAATTCCGACGAGTCGGCTGCGAGCCGTTCGAGGATGGCGGCAACGCTCGGCGCATCGAAGCAGCGGTCGATGGTTGCCATGTTCGCGGCAAGCGGCGCTGGCGGGGGGGTTGCAGCGGAACCGGCCAGCACCGCCGGGCCATCGGCTGCAAGCGCTGCGGCGAGTCCGGCCAGCACCTTCCGCGAAACGTAGTGGGTGGCCAGGCCTGCGAACACCGCATCGGGGCCGTTCAAGCGCGCGCCGGTGAGTGCCATGTACATGCCGATCGATCCGCGCAACCGCGGCAAGATGTAGCTGGCGCCGATATCGGGAAACAACGCAATGCCAGTTTCCGGCATGGCGAGGAGTGCCGCGTCCGTCACCACCCGCGCGGCGCCATGCACGGATATGCCGATGCCTCCGCCCATGCAGATGCCGTCGATCAACGCGATGTAGGGTTTCGGATAGTCGGCAATCGTCTGGTTAAGGGTGTATTCCTCGAGGAAGAACGTCGCGACATCCTCGTGCCGGTGTGCCACCGCGGCAGCTCGCGCCGCCCGGATGTCGCCACCGGCGCAGAAGGCTCGGCCGCCGGTCCCCTCGATCACGACGGCGTGGATGGTGGGGTCGTCGCGCCATGCTTCGAGGTGGCGCGCAAGCCCGCGCATCATGCCAATATCCAGCGCATTCAAAGCTTGGGGCCGGTTCAGCAGCAAGTGGCCGATGCGCCCCCGCCGTGTCGCCACGACAGTTTGCCCCAACGCATCGGCCATCCCGCGATCCTACTTGCGTCCGGTCAGAAACCTTGCGGTCAGCGCAGCTAAGGTCAAGCCGTACATGTGCTTCTTGCCAAACGCCCGCCCGGCGAGCCGGCCTACCGGACCGACCAAGGTCGCGACTGCCATCGACTCCCTCATCTCGACGATCGCCTGATCACGAACCAGCTTGGCCTCCTGTTCGACTGCGTCGGGCGCGCCGCGGACAGTGAGGACAGCGAACCCGACCGCAATCGCCAGATCGATCGCCAGGAGCACCAGGCTGGCCTCCAGCGGGGTCAGGCTTGGGACCATTGCGTTGTAGCCGACGACATGGAGCAGAACCAGCACGCCCAAGGCGAAGACGAGCGCCACGGCTCCGAACACCGCCCGGAACACTTGACGCCGCACGAGGCGCTTGATCCGGAGCACCTCCGCCGATGCGGCTACCCGGGCGAGATCTGTGGTTCGCATTGGATCAGCGAACGAAACGACCGAGCACGTAGCCGACGAAGCCGGCCAACGCGATCGCAACCAGCGGCCGGTCGCGCACCTGCTCCGCCACGTCGTCGGCGCGGTCCTTGGTATAGTCGCTGGCTTGGCGTGCAGCGACCTCGGCACGGCCGGCGGCGTCGGCCAGAACCGGGGTGACGCGCTCGCCCATCAGGCTCTCGACCTGCTTGCGAAGCTGCGCAATCTGGGTTTGGGCATCGCTGGACAAGTCGGTGTAGGTCCTGGCCATCGGGTCGAACTCCTGCGTGTAACTCGGTCAAGGGTAGAAAAACGTCGCGTTGCCGGGGGGGTTGCCGCCGGGTCATAATGTTTCCATGGCGAATGCCGCTCCTCTCGTGCGCTTCCGCGGCGTTCGGAAATCCTATGACGGCCGTTTGGATGCGGTTCGGTCGCTGGATCTCGACGTGGCGGACGGCGAGTTCCTGACCTTGCTTGGGCCGTCCGGCTCCGGCAAGACCACCACGCTCATGATGCTGGCCGGGTTCGAGACGCCGACCGCCGGACAAATCCTGCTTGGCGGACGCGATATCGCGCGCCTGCCGCCGCACCGGCGCGATATCGGGGTGGTGTTCCAAAGCTACGCGCTGTTTCCGCATATGACGGTGGGGGAGAACGTGGCGTTTCCGCTGGAGGTGCGCGGGGTGGCGAAGGCCGACCGCGCTGCCCGGGTGGCGCACGCGCTGGACATGGTGCGCCTGCCCGGCCTCGATGCGCGCCGCCCCGCCCAGTTGTCGGGCGGCCAGCAGCAGCGGGTGGCGCTGGCGCGGGCGCTGGTGTTCGAGCCCAAGCTGGTGCTGCTGGACGAGCCGCTGGGCGCCTTGGACAAGCAATTGCGCGAGGAGATGCAGTTCGAGCTGCGCCGCATCCACGGGCGGGTCGGGGTGACGATGGTGTATGTCACGCACGACCAAGCCGAGGCGCTGACGATGTCGGACCGCATCGCTGTGTTCCGCAACGGCGCGATCGAGCAGCTGGCCGACCCGCGCACCCTGTATGACGCGCCCGCCAACGCGTTCGTCGCCCAGTTCATCGGCGAGAACAACCGGCTTGCGGGCACCGTGCTGTCCACCGAGGACGGGGTCGCGGACATTCGGCTCGCGGCCGGGCCGGTGGTTGCCGCGCGCGACGCGGGGTGCGGGCCGCAAGGCTCGGCCTGCGTCGTCACGATCCGGCCCGAACGCATCGCCGTCGCGGTGGCCGACGCCGATGCGATGGGCGAGCGCGCGGTCGCCGCCCGGCTGACGGAGGCGATCTTCCTCGGCGACCACGTCCGGTTGCGCTTCGCGGTCGGCGACGCCGAATTGACGGTCAAGCGACCTGCGGCAGCAGGACTCGGGGCGTTACGGCCCGGCGGATTGGCGGCGCTGGCCTGGCAACCGCACCATGCCGCCGCCTACTGTGCGGAAAGCGCATTGCCGTGACACGTTCGCCAACGCTACGTTCCGGACAACAGAAACGTGCCGAGGACCGTTCCCCGATGACACTGCGCATGCTCATGGCCGCCCTTGCGACTGCCACGCTTGCCGCCAGCCCGGCCACTGCGCGTGACTTGACGATCGTGACGTGGGGCGGCGCCCTGCAGGATGCGCAGCGGGAGGTGTATTTCAAGCCGTTCACCGCGGCGACGGGCATTCCGGTGCGCGAGGACAACTGGGACGGCGGGGTCGGCATCCTGCGGACCAAGGTCGAGAGCGGGTCCAACCCGTGGGACCTCGTGCAGGTCGAAAGCGACGAGTTGCTGATCGGCTGCGAGGAGGGCTTGTACGAAAAGATCGACTGGGGCGCGATCGGCGGCAAGGACCATTACCTGCCGGCGGGCGTCAGCGACTGCGGCGTCGGGGCGATCCTATACAACTTCGTCCTCGCGTGGGATCGGGACAAGTTCCAGAACGCGCCGACCTGGGCGGATTTCTGGGATGTCGCGAAGTATCCGGGCAAGCGTGGCCTGCGCCGGGGCATCAAGATGAACCTGGAGATAGCCCTGCTGGCGGACGGCGTCGCGCCCGGCGATGTCTACAAGACGCTGCGGACCGATGAAGGCGTGGATCGGGCCTTCCGCAAGCTGGAGCAACTCAAGCCGTACCTGGTGTGGTGGCAGTCGAGTGCGCAGGCGCCACAGATCATCGGCTCGGGCGAGGTGCTGTTCTCCACCGCGCCGAACGGCCGCATCACCGCGGCGAACCGGTCGGAAAGCCGGCATTTCGGCATCCAGTGGGCCGGCAGCCTGTACACCGTCGATAGCTGGTCGATCATGAAGGGCAGCCCTAATACGGCGGCGGCGCTCAAGTTCCTGAACTTCGCCGGAGACCCGGCGGTCGAGGCGAAGCTGCTGCCGATCATCCCGTATGGCGGATTGGCCAAGGGCGCCAATGACGGCCTGCCGCCCGATCTGCTGGCGAGCTCCCCGACCAATTCGGCGAACCTCGCCGTGTCGTTGCAGATCGACGACCAATTCTGGCGCGACAACCTGGATAAGCTGAGCCAACGCTACAACGCCTGGCTTGCCCAATGACGGCTTCCGGCTAGCATGGCCAGCCGCTCGGCGTGGCTGGCGGCGCCGCTGCTGCTGGTGCTGCTGCTGGCCTTCGTCGTTCCGATCGCCGCATTTCTGCTGCGTGGCGTGCAGGACGCGGCGGTCGCACCCGCGTTTCCGCGGACCTTGGCCGCGTTGGCCGGCTGGCCGGGCCGTGACCTGCCGGACTTGCCAGCCTGGGACGCGGTCGTCGCCGATCTGCGGGCCGCCCGCAATGCCGGGACGCTGCTGCCCGCCGCGGCCCGGCTGAACACCGACGTCGCAGGCCTGCGCACCGTGGCGGTGGCCACCGCGCGCAAGATCGCCGACCCGTTCGCCGGTTCCCCTCGCGACGCGCTGCTCGCCGCCGACCCGGCCTGGAGCCAGATCGAGACCTGGGGAGCCATCCGCCGTGCCGCCGGGTCACCCACGGACTACCATCTGTTGGCCGCACTGGATCTGAGGCGCGATGCTGCCGGCGACGTGCGCGCGGTGCCACCGGGCCAGCGCGTGTTCGGGCTGGTGTTCGCCCGCACTTTCGGAGTTGCCGCGCTGGTGACGGCGGTGTGCCTGCTGCTCGGCTTTCCCGTCGCCGCGTTCCTGGCGCGACGGCCGGGCCGGCTGTCGCGCGTGCTCATGCTGGCGGTGCTGCTGCCATTCTGGACCAGCCTGATCGTGCGCACCGCGGCCTGGATGGTGCTGCTTGCCCGCGACGGCGTGGTAAACGACGCGCTGGTGGCGGTCGGCGTATTTGGGATGCCGCAGCAACTGCTCTACAACCGCTTCGCCGTGATCCTGGCGATGGTGCATATCTTGCTGCCGTCCATGATCCTGCCCCTTCACGCGGTGATGGCGCAGGTGCCCTCGGCGCTGCTGCGGGCGGCTAGCAGCCTCGGCGCTGGCCCGGTCCGCAGTTTTTGGCGGGTGTGGCTGCCGCAGACGATGCCGGGAGTGGCAGCCGGATGCGTGCTGGTGTTTGTCCAGGCGCTGGGGTTTTACGTGACTCCGGCGCTGCTCGGTGGCGGGGCCGACCAGATGCTGCCCTGGTTTATCGGCTTCTACGCCAACCAGACGGTCGATTGGGGCCTTGCCGCTGCCCTTTCGCTGGTGCTGCTGGCCGCGATCGGCGCGTTAGCCGCCATATGGGCCCGCTTCGGCCCAGGCCTGCGCTCACTCGCGTCATAAACGGAGCGCGCCTCACAGCCGCCGCATCCAGTCCAGCAAAGGTGTCCACAGCGCCGCCTCGGCCTGCGACCCGGCGACCATGCCGACATGGCCTGCCTGGGGATCGAGCCGATAGCTACCCGGGATCAGCGCGGCAAGAGGGCGAGCGCTTCCGGGTGGCACGATCCGGTCGCGATGCGGCACGGCGACGAAGGCTGGGACACGCAACGCCGCCGGGTCCACGATTTCGCCGGCAACCTGCCAGGTCCCGGTGCCCGGGGTGTTGGCGCCGTACCATCCGGCCAGGCACTCGCGCGCGACGGGGGCGGCCAGGGGCACGCCATCGGCCAGCCAATCCTCCAGCGCCACGAACATGCGTGCCCGCGAGGTCAAGGCATCCTGGGTCGCGAAGGCGCGGTAGCGGGCGGCGACGCCATCTGCGTCCTGCAAGCCGAATAGGGTTTGCAGCGCGTCGATCGGCAGCGTTCCGGTAGTTGCCAGCAAAGGTTCGACCGTATGCATCAAATCCGCAACCGCCTGCGTCGGCTTGGTGGCGTGAAAGTCCCAGGGGGTCGCAAGCAGGACCAGGCCACGCACCATCGCCGGTTCCCGCAAGGCTGCCGCCAAGGCGAGCAGCCCGCCCATGCAGTAGCCGGCCAAGACGACCGGGCCGCCGAGGGCTGCCATGGCGCGCGAAAGGCGTCCGGCAATGTAGTCGGTCAGGGTGAAGCGCCGCTCCTGCGGTCCGGGCCAGCCCCAGTCGAGCAGGACCGGACGCACCTCTCGCCGCCCAAGCCAGCGCAGCATGGAACGTTCAGCCGCCAGGTCCAGCACATAGGCGCGATTGATCAGGCTGGGCACGAACAGGATCGTCGGGCCGCCCTCGCCATAGTCGAGCAACCGGCTGTCGCCCTCCCGCCAGATGCATGGCGGGTCCGACAGGTCGCGCTGCCATGGATGGCGACGGTAGGCCGCGATGCCGGCGACCAGCAGCGGGTCGACCCGCTGCTCAAGGCTCCAGTTTGGCGATCCTTCGCTCAAGGGCGTCGATGCAGGCGGAAAGGCGGGCGATTTCAGCATTCCGTGGCTCAGGTGCAGCATCAGGGGGCGTGGGCCGCGACGCCGCATCGGGCCCGGCAGTTCCGGCCGGGTCATGCTGCCGCGCTCCCAACACGGCATGCCAGACGGCCAGGGCCGGGGCAGCGGCGTCCAGCAATTCGCGGTCGCGTGCCATCCCGGCAAGCTCGCTGTCCCAAATGGTCCGCCAATCCTCGACCAGGTCGTGCGTCATCGGCCTCAGCCCCACAATCTTGCATCGCAACATAAAACGCGCAAAGCCCCTTCCGCGCCAGGGACCTGCGCGTGCTATGATAGTCCTCCATCCACCTGGCGAGACGAGACATGTCCGACGACACGCTTGCTAATTCCGCTGCGGACACGCCTCAGCGCCCGCCGGTTGTGGTGAAGAAATACGCCAACCGACGATTGTACAACACCGAAAGTTCCAGCTACATCACTCTTGAAAACCTGGCCGGCATGATCCGCATCGGGCGCGATTTCGTGGTGTACGACGCCAAGTCGGGGGAGGACATCACCCGTGGCGTGCTGACGCAGATCATCGTGGAGGAGGAGAGCAAGGGCCGCGCCATGCTGCCGACCGCCTTCTTGCGCCAAATCATCAGCTTCTATGGCGACAGCCTGCAGCAGTTCGTGCCGACCTACCTGGAACAGGCGATGAGCAGTTTCGCGCTGCAACAGGAGCAGATGCGCTCAGCCGTGCAGCAAACGGTCGGCACGTTTTTTCCGGTGAACATGCAGGAGGTCGGGCGGCAGAACATGGCGATGATGGAGCGTGCGATGAGCTTGTTCGCGCCGTTCTATCGGCCGCCAACCCGCAGCGGCGATGTGGCGCAGCCTACGCCGGAGCCCGCTCCGCCAGGAGCCACGGCACCAGAACCCACGGCGCCAGAATCCGCGGCGCCAGAGCCGGTTGCCGCAGCCCACGCTGAGCCGGACCGGACCGGCCACATCCAGCATCTGCAGCAGGAGGTCGAGAGCCTGCGGTTGCAACTTGCAGCCGCGCGGGCGGTAGCGGTCGAGGCCCTAGCGGTTCCCGCGCCGGTCGTCCCGAAACGGCCGGAGCGCCCGGTTCGCAAGCCTGTGGCCGTGAAGCCGTCCGAACCCCTTCAGTAGCGCCGGCCAGGAGGCGGCAGCGATTGTTGCTGCACGCCTCCGCCGGACAGGGGCGTCGGGGAGCCAGCCGATGCGTAGGGCGCCGATCCCGCGCCGGCAGCCGGGCCCGCGCTGGCGGTCACGCTGGTTCCGTATTTCATGAGGACTTCGCGCAGGGGCGCGGCCCCAGGGTTGTTCGCGTCCATGGAGATGACGATCTGCTGCGGCGCTTCCTCGTGCCCGTAATAGACACGGTTCCAGTCGCTTCGGGTGGAGAGCAGGCTGCCGGAAATCGAGATGCCGGCGTATAAGCCGCGCGACCGGGTGAAGCCCACGATGTCGGCGCTGAACGCGGCCGTGGTGGCGCCCTCGATCCCGCCGCCCCATTGCACGAAGGTGGCGCCTGCGCCTCCCCCTATCTTGAACTGGCTGTCCATGATGGCGCGCAGGCCTTTGTCGGTCAGGATCATGAGCATGATTTCGCTGTCCTGGATGCCCGCCTGGAACCCGAAGCTGCCCGCGCCCATGCTGTAGAACGCCGGTGACGACCAGGACCCGGCGCCGTCGCGGGCCACCAGCACGCAACTGCCCCCTTGGCCGCCGAACAAGAAACCGACTTGGAACATTTGCGGGCAGATCATCGCCGCGCGCGCCCGGCGCAGCATGTTTTGCGCGTCATGGCCATCGACATCGTTCAGCATGTCCTGCGCTGCCAAGGTGGCGCGGTCGACCAGTTCCTGCTGTGCGGATTGTGCCTGTGCCGCAACCGGAACGGCAGCGACGAAGGCAGCTAGCGCGTAACGATACATGGCGAATTTCCTTCCTGGAGACTCGCTTTATAGCGGCGGATTATGGAGTTACCAAGGAAAGTTCGAGTCCAACGTTAAATTTGGCCCTCGTTCACGCTCACGATGCGCCACGCCGAGGGATGCCGTTCGAGTCGGGTAAGCGAGATGTTCTGAACCGAGAAATGCAGCGCCTGGTCGGCGGCGATGCCGATTGCATGGGCCAGCGCGCCGCGGATGGCGCCGCCATGGCTGATGACGACGACATCCTCGCCATCGTGCTCAAACGCGAGTCGTTCCATTGCCGCGCCGACGCGCATGATCAGCTCGGCAAAGCTTTCGCCGCCGGGTGGTTGCTCCTCTCCGCCCAGAGGCCAGAAAGCGTGCGACGGCAACGCGAGCCGGGACGGGAGGTCGGCGTGCGGCAGGCCTTGCCAGCGGCCGAGATGCTGCTCGACCAGATCGGGTTCGACGGCGAGCGCCTGCTCTGGATAGCCGGCCGCGAACAGCGCCTGGGCGGTGCGCCGGGTGCGTGACAAGGGAGTCACGATCCAGCGCGCAGGTTGCGGCAGGCGAGCGGCCAGGGCGCGGTATTCAGGCGCTTGGGCAACCAGGCTGTCGGGACAAAGCGGCACATCCATGGTGCCGTACAGCATCGCGCGGGCGTTCTCTTCCACCAAGGCGTGGCGAATGAGCCAGAAGCGGGTCATGCAAGTGTCCTTTGCGCATCAGACAAGTTGGAGCGCCGCGTGCGGCGGTTTGTAAAGCGTCGGCCGGGTGCTCCGTCGCTTCCGGCGACAAGGGTAGGCTCACATGCTAGTTTGTCGTCGAAGGGTAATGCTCCCGTCATCGTCCCGCCACGATCGGCAGGCAAATTCCGACCATGCCCGAACAACGCCGCGGCACGCGCCGAGTCCCCATCCTTCCTCGCCGCCTTCCCTGGGCGCACCGCCCGCGCTTGCCGTCGCTTGGGCAGCGGGCCGGAGCGGGCAACGGCCCGTGGACGGACACGATGCCAGCCAGCCTGCGGCTGGTCCGGCAGGCCAGGGCGGCGCGCAGGGGTGCGGGTGCGGTCGCCTGGACCTTGGTCGCCTGCCTCATACAGGCTCTGCTGCTGGCGTTGCCCGGTCACGCCAAGGTTGCTTTTGCACGGTTTTACTGGGCGACGATCACTCGCCTGATTGGGTTGGACGTTTGTGTGATCGGGGCCGCCGTTCCCGGTCGCAGGGTGATCTTCGCCGCTAACCACAGCTCCTGGCTCGACATCCCTGTGTTGGGCGGCCGGTTCGAAGCGTGCTTCGTGTCCAAAGACGAGATCGCGCGGTGGCCGTTGGTGAGCACGGTTGCCAAGCTGGGCCGCACCGTCTTCGTCAGCCGGCAGCGCACCGCGACCGGGCGGGAGCGTGACGACATGCACGGCCGCATGGTCGCCGGCGACAATCTCCTGCTGTTTCCCGAAGGCACCAGTTCGGACGGCGGCCGGGTGCTGCCGTTTCGCACCTCGTTCTTCTCGATTGCCGAGCAGGCGGCCTGGCCCGAGGGCGATCCGCCGCTGATCGTTCCCATCTCGGTGGTTTACGACCGCTTGGCCGGGCTGCCCACCGGACGCAGCAGCCGGTCGGTGTTTGCCTGGTACGGCGACATGAACCTGGCATCGCATTTCTGGCAACTCGCGCAGTGGCGAGGCATGCGGGTGACCGTCCTGATCCATCCGCCGCTCGATCCTCGCGAGTTTGCAACCCGCAAGGTGCTTGCCCAGGCGGCGTGGGACGCGGTCGCCGGCGGGGCTGCGGCGCTCCGGCAGAACCGGCCCGTGCGCCCGTTGCCGGACGCCGTCGCGACGCCGCCGGGCGCGCAGGTGTTTGCTTGACAGATACGGCGCCGTTGCGGGCACACTCTGGCCACCCATCGGAGGCAGACAGCAGCTGCGGCCCTTGACCGCTCCGTGCCCGGCAACGATTGCTTTCCTCCTCCCGGCCGGGCTGGTCCGGACGGGGAGGCTGGAAGCGTTGCGATGATCCCTGCTCCGAGACGCCTTCATGTCATCACCTGGGGCTGCCAGATGAACGTGTACGACAGCAGCCGCATGGCGGACGTATTGGCTCCGCTCGGCTACACGGCGACCGACACCCCTGACGACGCCGACATGGTGATCCTGAACACCTGCCATATTCGCGACCGCGCGGCGGAGAAGGTGTTCTCCGAACTTGGCAAGCTCCGCATCGTCAAGCAAACGCGGGCGGCGGCAGGCCACGCGACCATTCTCGCGGTGGCCGGCTGCGTGGCGCAGGCGGAAGGCCGGGAAATTTTGGCCCGCGCGCCCTACGTCGATCTGGTGCTGGGACCGCAAACCTACCATCGCCTGCCCGAGATGGTCGCACGCGCCAGCCGGGCCGCCGGGGCGGTGATCGAGACCGACTTCGCCACCGTCGAGAAGTTCGACGCGCTGCCCGATCGCGGGCGGCAGGGCGTGACCGCGTTTCTCACGATCCAGGAAGGGTGCGACAAGTTCTGCAGCTTCTGCGTGGTGCCGTATACCCGCGGCCCCGAAACCAGCCGCCCGGCCGCCGCCGTGCTGGCGGAAGCGCGCCGGCTGGCAAGCCAGGGCGCGCGTGAGATCACGCTGCTTGGCCAGAACGTGAATGCCTGGCACGGCGAGGCTCCGGACGGGAGCGTATGGGGGCTGGGACGGCTGGTGCGGGAGCTGGCTGACATCCCGGAGCTGTTCCGTATCCGCTACACGACGTCGCATCCACGCGACATGGACGGCGATTTGATTGCCGCGCACCGGGACGTGCCGGCGCTGATGCCGTTCCTGCACCTGCCGGTGCAGTCGGGCAGCGACAGCGTGCTGGCGGCGATGAACCGACGCCACACCACCGAGGACTATGTCCGCCTGGTCGGTCGCCTGCGCGACGCACGGCCCGATCTGGCGCTGTCCAGCGACTTCATCGTGGGCCACCCCGGCGAGACCGCGGCGGCGTTCGAGGCGACTTTGGCGCTGGTTCGCCGGGTCGGTTTCTCCCAAGCGTTCAGCTTCAAGTATTCGCCAAGGCCCGGCACTCCCGCCGCCGGGCTGCCGCCGGTCGACCCGGCGGAGGCGGATGCGCGCCTGCAAACCCTGCAGGCGCTGCTGCGGGACCAGCAGGCGGCGTTCAACGCCGCCTGCGACGGGCTGGCGATGCCCGTGCTGGTCACCGGGCCCGGACGGCGGCCCGGGCAGATGGGCGGACGGTCGCCCTATCTCCAGCCGGTCCACTTCGCCGGGCCGGAAACGCTGGCGGGCACGATCGTGACGGTGCGGATCGTGCAAGGAACCCCCACATCGCTGTCGGCTGTCTTCGCAGCCGGCCCCAACCAGGAGAGAGCCTGCGCTTGACCCAACCCAATCCGGCCATCGCCGCGACCATCCCGCCCGTGTTCGACGGGGCACGCGCCCCGAGCCGGGCCGTGACGCTCCAGTTCAACGACAACGCGTTGCTGCCGCTGCTGCTCGGCGATCATGACCGGCACTTGGTCAGGCTGGAGAAGGGACTGGGCGTGCGATTGTCGTGCCGCGGCAACCGGGTGGCGATCTCGGGTGGCGATCCGGACCGAGTGGAGGCTGCGCAGGCGGCGCTGACAGGTTTGTACAAGCGCTTGGAAGGCGGGCATGCGGTCGGCAGCGCCGACGTGGACGCTGCAATCCGGATGACGGACTCACGCGTGTCCGAAGGCGAGCCTCGCTTGCCGCTTTCGGATCTGCCGGCGATCCACACCAAGCGCGGCGCGGTTGGGCCACGCTCGCCGGGTCAAAGCGCCTACATGGAGATGCTCGGCCGCCATGAAATGGTGTTCGGCATCGGTCCCGCTGGCACGGGCAAGACCTATTTGGCCGTTGCCCAGGCGGTTGCCATGCTGCAGGCCGGCCGCGTCGACCGCATCGTGCTGTCGCGCCCGGCTGTCGAAGCGGGAGAGCGGCTCGGATTCCTGCCTGGCGACTTGAAGGAGAAGGTCGATCCTTACTTGCGCCCGCTTTATGACGCGCTCGGCGACATGATGCCCGGCGACCAGGTGACCCGGCGCATGGGCACCGGGGAAATCGAGGTTGCGCCACTCGCGTTCATGCGCGGCCGCACGCTTGCGCATGCCTTCGTCATTTTGGACGAGGCGCAGAACACCACGCCGGCGCAGATGAAGATGTTCCTGACCCGCATGGGCGAGGGCACGCGCATGGTCATCACCGGCGATCTGAGCCAGGTGGACCTGCCGCCGGGCACGAGGTCGGGCTTGCGCGACGCGCTCGACACGCTGGAAGGGGTGCAGGGCATCGGCGTTAACCGTTTCGACGTACGTGACGTAGTGCGTCATCCGCTGGTTGCGCGTATAGTCGATGCTTATGACCAACGGGCGGTAGCCGAGCGGGATACGCGCGGCCGCGCCAAACGGGAGAGTGATGGAGCCGCCAAGTAGCTGGAGTCCCGGTCGAGGGACTCCACTTCCCTGCGAAAGGGAGACGCCCATCGTGGTCGCGGATCGATCGTGGCGACGGATGGTGCCTCGGGCGGAGGCGGTCGCTGCACGGGCGGCGCGGGCGGCTGGCGGGGCCGGCGTGGTCCTGCTCGCCTCCGATGGAGCGGTGAAGCGGCTTAACGCACGGCATCGAGGCCGTAACAAGCCGACGAACGTGCTGACATTCGACAGCGGCGACATCGTGCTCGCATCCGGTGTGGTGCGGCGGGAGGCGGTGGCGGCTGGACGCCGGGTGTCGCACGTGCTGGCGCATTTGGTGGTGCATGGAGCGCTGCATCTGCGCGGCCACGGCCATGGCGGCGCTGGCGAGGCACGCCGGATGGAGCGGCAGGAAACGCGCATCCTGCATGGGTTGCGCGTGCCGAACCCGTGGCGGCGACCGTGAGCGCCGCCATTAGGCAGAATTGGCTGTCGCGGATGCGCGCGCGCCTGACCGGGCGGGGCAGCGAGCAAAGCGTCCGCGAGTCCATCGCCGAACTGGTGCAGGAGGCGGCGGACGCGCCACAAACGCCGGGCGAACTGCCGGAACTCGACCGGCAGGAGCGGGCGCTGATCGCCAACGTGCTGCGGTTGCGCGGAACCACGGCCGACGACGTGATGGTGCCGCGGGCCGACATCATCGCGATGCCGGTCGATGTTTCGCTGGAGCAGGCGCTGGATGAATTCCGGCGCGAGGGGCATTCCCGGGTGCCGGTGTTTCGCGAGCAACTCGACGACGTCGTCGGCATGGTGCACGTGAAGGATGTGATGGCCTATGTCGGGCGTCCGGACGCGTTCCGGCTGGAGGCGATCGTCCGCACGCCGCTGATGGTGTCGCCCCAGGTTCCGGTGCTCGATTTGTTGTTGCAGATGCGCCAGGCCCGTACCCACCTGGCCCTGGTGGTGGACGAGTATGGTGGCATAGACGGACTGGTGACCATCGAGGACCTGGTGGAGACGATCACGGGCGACATCGCGGACGAGCACGACGAGATCGATGCGCCGATGGTCACCGAGCGCCCGGACGGCACGCTGGACCTCGACGCGAGGCTGTCGGTCGAGGATTTCGAAACCCGCTTCGGCGCGGTCTTGACGGACGAGCAACGGCACGCCGACATCGATACGGTAGGTGGGCTGGTGTTCACCCTCGCTGGCCGGGTGCCGGCGCGGGGGGAGGTGATCACCCATCATTCCGGCATGGAATTCCGAGTCTTGGACGCTGATCCCCGGCGTATCCGACGGCTCCGGGCGAAGCTGCCGGAAGCGATCAGGGCGGAAGCGGCTGAGTGACCTCGCCGCTCTCGAGGCTGACGTCGATGTGCGCTCGGCTGATGGGATCTCGATCGCTATTTCGGGCATTCCCGTCGCCGGAGACATCGAACACCACTCCGGGTCGGCGACGACACTGGACCGGGGTCGCGCCAAGTCACACTCGCTGGCCGTTATCGCAGCAGCTTCGCTTGAAGCGTCGTTTGTTCGCACGCCTAGGGGTTGCGTCCTTCCAGCAGTTTAGCCATCTATCGCTCATCCGGACCGCTGCGGTCCCCTTTGCGAAGGCATCGTCATGTTTATTGAGACCGAGGGCACTCCGAACCCCGCCACGCTGAAGTTCCTGCCTGGCCGCGACGTCATGGGACCCGGAACCGCCGACTTCGCCACCGCTGCCATGGCCGACCGCAGTCCGCTTGCTGCCGCGCTGTTCCAGCTGCCCGGCGTCGCCCGCGTGTTCCTGGGCGGCGATTTCGTGACCGTGACCAAGTCCGACCTGTCTGATTGGCAGGCGCTGCGGCCGCAGGTGCTCGGTGCGATCATGGAGCATTTTGTCGCCGGTCGCCCGGTGATCGAGGGGGCGGCCGACGCGCTGTCCGAAGATATCCTGCCCGAGGATGCCGAGATCGTGGAGCAGATCAAGGAGTTGCTGGACACACGGGTTCGTCCGGCGGTGGCCAGCGATGGCGGCGACATCGTGTTCCGCGGTTACCGCGAGGGCATCGTCAAGCTGCATATGCAGGGCGCGTGCAGCGGCTGCCCCTCGTCCCGCGCAACGCTGAAGCACGGCATCGAGAACATGCTGAAGCATTACGTGCCGGAGGTGATGTCCGTCGAGCAGGTCGATTTGTAACCAGGTTGGCCATGTCGCTTACCCAACTGCTCGATCAAACTGGGACGCTTAGCCAGTCAGGGCGCGACCTGCTGTTCAATGATGCGCGCACGCAGAATAAGTGGCACCCGGATCCAGTCGCTCCCGAGCTGCTGCACGCGCTTTATGATCTATTGAAAATGGGTCCGACCTCGGCCAACTGCTCGCCCGCGCGCTTCCTGTTCCTGCGTTCGGCCGAGGCGAAGGAGCGGCTCAAGCCCGCTCTGTCGCCCGGCAACGTGGACAAGACGATGACAGCGCCGGTCGTGGCCATTGTGGCCTATGACCCGGCATTCTATGACCAATTGACCAAGCTGTTCCCTCACGCCGATGCACGCTCGTGGTTCGCCGGGAACGAGGCGCTGGCGAGCGAGACCGCTTTCCGCAATGGCACGTTGCAGGGCGCCTATCTGATCATGGCGGCGCGCGCGGTGGGGTTGGACGCCGGGCCAATGTCCGGCTTCGACCGGGCAAAGGTCGATGCCGCGTTCCTGACCATTTTGGGTTGGAAGTCGAACTTCCTGGTCAATTTGGGCCGTGGCGATTCCGAGGGCCTGTTCCCGCGCTCGCCGCGCCTGTCGTTCGGCGAGGCTTGCGCCATCCTGTAATGCGGGTGTTGGCGATCGACGCGGCTTGCGCCACGTGTTCCGTCGCCATCCTGGCCGATGAACGGATCGTGGCGACGGAAATGGAAGCGTCGTCGCGGGGCGCTGCTTCGTCCTTGCCGAGAATGGTTGCGGACGCGCTCGCGATGGCGTCCGGCGCGTTGGACGCCGTTGCGGTCAGCGTCGGCCCGGGCAGCTTTACCGGGTTGCGCGCCGCCCTGTCGCTGGCACACGGCCTTTCCCTTGGGTTTGGCATCCAGGTGGTCGGCGTGAGCGTGCCGGAGGCCCTGACGGAGGCGGCGGGCGACCTCGCCGGACGTGCGCTCTGGGTTGCGCTGGATAGCCGGCGCGGCCGGGTGTTCCTCGACGGCGGGGGCTGGCTGAGGGCGGTGACGCTCGACGCGCTTCCGGCCCCGGACGGTCCGGTGGCGATCGCGGGGGATGCGGCTGTTTCGGTGGCTGCCCGGCTGGCGGCGCGCGGATGCGACGTGCTGCTTACACCGGTGCGCCAGCCCCACGCCGTTGGCGTTGGTCGCGCCGCCCTGCGCCGTATGCGTGGAGGCCTGCCGCCCCTGGCTGCCGTCCCGCTTTATGTCGACCCGCCCGAAGCGCGCCTGCCTGCGGGCGGGTTGCGGCCGGCACCGGTGTGATCCGGGCTACTGTCAGCCACAATGCTGCGCTTGCGCTGATCCACGCGGCGGCGTTTCCGCGCGGCGAAGCCTGGCGCGCGGATGCCATGGCCCTGCAACTGGAGTTGCCAGGCGCATTCGGGTTCATTGCTCCCGCCGGCGGCCTGGTGCTGGCACGAACCGTGGCGGACGAGGCGGAAATTTTGACGCTGGCCGTCATGCCCGCCCTCCGCCGGTCGGGCATCGCGCGCGCCTTGCTGCGCCAAGCATCCGAGCACGCCGGCGAACAGGGCGCTTGCGTGCTGTTTCTGGAGGTCTCGACGCGGAACGCACCTGCGCGTGCGCTGTATGACAGCGCCGGTTTCATCGAGGCTGGACGACGCCGCGATTACTACCGCGACGGTTCGGACGCACTTTTGCTTCGCCGCATGCTGCCCTGAGCGGCCGACCCTATGCCGTGACGCTCACTTCGGGGCTTTCGTTCCCGTCAGCCTTGACTTTGGCGTCGTCCTTCCTCACCGCAGCCCTGGAAGCCTTGAGGATCTGCTGATCGGTTTTGACCGTCGCCGCATTTACCTTGTCTGCCCGGTCGCTCGCGAGTTGCGCCGCTGCTTTCGTCGCCGCGGCATGAGCTTTTTTATCGGCCGCCCGATCGGTCGCCAGCGTCGAGGACAAATTGTCGGCTTTTGGCGGCTGTGTGTAGGTGACGGCGCCGATGCTGCTCATGCCGGTTTCCAATTCGAGGCTTGGTTTAGCGAATCGGCTCCCACCTTGGCCGGGTAGTATTGCCAACCGGTAAAGGCGGCTGCGGCGAGATTTCAGCCCCGTTGCAGCAACAGGCAGGTCCGGCCGTCTTCCAGCGACTGGATTGCCAGCACGGCGTGGCCTTGCTCGATTGCGGTGCGCGGGATGTTGGCGACCGGCTCGGCCCCCTGCATCACCACGCGCAGGATTTGGCCCGGAGCCATCCGGTCCAGCGCCAACCGGGTCCGGACGAAGGTCATCGGACAAACCTCACGCGAAATGTCGATCTCCCGGTGCCACTCGAAAGCGGTGGTGTCGCCCGTCGGAGAAGCTGTCATAATGACCTCTATGCGGCGGCTTCAGTCGTAGTCCGGCCGTTCCGAGCCGGTGATCGTGCACCATATGAGGGCCATGCGGACGATTGGACAGGCCGCGCTCGGATCGGCTACGCCATCCGTCCAAGCTGGCTAGGGATCCGATGGAATCGCGCATCGAGCGCCTGTGCGTGGAGAGTGGCCTCAAAATGACCGGACAGCGCCGGGTGATCGCGCGCGTCCTGTCGGAGGCTGAGGATCACCCGGACGTCGAGGAACTGTATCGCCGCGCATCGTCCCTGGATGGACGGATCTCGATCGCGACGGTTTACCGCACGGTGCGTTTGCTCGAGGAGAAGGGCATCCTTGCCCGCCGTGATTTTGGCGGCGGGCGGTCCCGCTATGAGCCGACCGAGCATGGCCGGCACGACCACCTTATCGACATCGACACTGGTCGCGTGATCGAGTTCGGGGATGCCGACCACGAGGCGCTGATGAAGGCGATCGCCGCCCGCCTCGGTTTTGAGCTCATATCCCATCGGCTGGAGCTGTTCGGGCGGCGCAGCGCCATCAAGCGCGAACCGGCGCGGCCAGCCGAACCGCAGCCGCTCGCAGCCGCCGCGGTTCGATCGTCCCCCCGGGTGGATCGGTGACCATCGACATCCAAGTTCCCGCGGACGAGCCTGGCTTCGGCGAACTGCGCGCCGGCAATCTCGGTGTGCGGATCGCGACCACGGCGGCTGAAATCGATGCGGTGCAGGCGTTGCGCTTTCGCGTGTTCTACGACGAGATGGGAGCCGAGCCGTCACCCGAAGCGGCCGTCCATCGCCGGGATTTGGACGTGTTCGATACGGTCGCGGACCATCTGCTGGTGGTCGATCATGCCCTCGGTGAAGGGTCCGCAAGCGTCGTGGGCACCTATCGCATGCTGCACCGCGCGGGGGCGGAGGCGGTTGGACGGTTCTACTCGTCCGAGGAATACGACATCGGTCCGTTGATCGACTTTCCGGGACGCGTGCTGGAGCTCGGGCGTTCCTGTGTCGACGCTGCCTATCGCGGTCGTGCGGTGATGCAGTTGTTGTGGCGCGGCATCGCGGCCTATGTGTTCCGCCATGAGATCGATTTGATGTTCGGCTGCGCCAGCCTAGCCGGGACCGATCCGGACGAGCTGTCGACCGAGTTGACCTATCTTTACCAAAACCATTTGGCGCCCCCCGCCCTGCGTCCGCGCGCCATCGCGTCCCGCTACATCGACATGCGGCGCCAGCCGCCGGGCGACATCGACTACCGCCAGGTGCAAGGCCTGCTGCCGCCCCTGATCAAGGGCTACCTGCGCCTGGGCGGGTTCGTAGGCGACGGGGCAGTGATCGATCATCAATTCAACACCGTCGACGTCGCCGTGGTCGTCAAGACCGATCTGGTGACCGACAAATACTATCGCCACTACGAGCGCCAGATGCGCGACCCCGTGGACTGAGGACGCCATGTTCCAGGTCGTGATGACGTCCCCCCGCTTGGCCGCTCCGGCGCAAGCGATCCTGGAGCGTGCCGGATGCACGGTGCATTTCATGGACCCGTATCCGTCAGCCGCCGCAGTCGCCGAGCTGGCTGGCCGGGTCCAAGCCGATGCGATCCTGTCGCGCCAAGGGGCGGTCACGGCCGCGGCCATGGACGCGTCGCCGCGCCTCAGGGTCGTTGCCCGTCATGGGGTCGGGGTGGACGATGTCGACGTCGTCGCCGCGACGGCGCGCGGCATCGTCGTGACCCGTGCCCCCGGGTCCAACACGCAGGCGGTTGCGGAACACACGATGGCGCTGATGCTGGCATTGGTGAAGGAGCTGCGTCCGCTCGGCGCCGTCATCGCGGCTGGGCAATGGCGTGACGCGAACGCGAAGGTGCGTGACATGGCCGGGCTGCGGCTTGGCTTGCTGGGCTTCGGAGCGATCGGGCAAGCCGTGGCCCTGCTGGCGTCCGCGTTCGGCATGGTGGTGTCGGCCTACGACCCACGGCAGCCGGGTGCCAGCGCTCCAAGCTTGGCGGCGCTGCTTGCGGCGTCCGACGTGTTGTCGCTGCACTGCCCGCTGCTGCCGCACACCCGGCACATCATCGACGCCGATGCCTTGGCGGCCCTGCCCGCGGGAGCGTTCGTCGTCAACACGGCTCGCGGCGGCCTGATCGACGAGGCGGCGCTGCAGGCAGCGCTGGACCGCCGGCACATCGCAGGCGCCGGGCTGGATGTGTTCGAGGAGGAACCGCCAGCCGCCGCTTACCAGCTTCGGCGCCATCCGCACGTGATCGCGACGCCGCACGTGGCCGGGGTCACGGATGGGTCGCTGGTGGCGATGGGCGTGATGGCGGCCGAGTGCATCGTCGCCGTCCTGACCGGCGCCGAGGTGCCGCCCGAGCGGATCGTGCGGCCATGATGGACAAGATCGCCTGGCTGCGCGGCTGGCGGGCAGACGCCACCGCGGCGGCAGCCGGCGCGCTCTCGGCCGCCGCCCTGCCGCCAATCCACGCCATTCCGGTGCTGTTGCTGACGGTGCCCGCGCTGCTCGCCCTCATCGATAGCAGCCGCAACTGGAAGGTCGCGGCACGGCGCGGCTTCTGGTTCGGGTTCGGCCAACACCTATTTGGACTGTATTGGATTACCGAGGCGATCCTGATCGAGGCCGCCCGGTTCTGGTGGCTGGTGCCGCTCGCGGTGCCGGCGCTGTCGGCCCTGCTTGCGCTGTTTATCGCCGTGCCGTGCGCGCTGTCCCGTGCGGTGCCGGCGGGATGGCGCCGAGCCTTCCTGCTGGCCGGTTTATGGGTGCTGTCGGATTTGGCCCGGCAGTATGTCGCCACCGGATTTCCTTGGAACTTATGGGGCAGTGTGTGGGCGATGCCCGGGCTTGCCGGCGATGTCATGATGCAGCCGGCTGCCTGGATCGGCGTGCCCGGCATGACGCTTGCCACCCTGCTGCTTGCCGCAACCCCGGCGATCGGGGTTCGCGCCATGGCGGTTGGTGCGGCAACGCTCGTGCTGTGGGCGAGCTTCGGCCTGTATCGGATCAACCGCCCGCTACCGGCAGCGCCGGGGATCGTAGCCGTGCTGGTGCAGGGAAATGTCGTCCAAGGCGCGAAGTGGGACCGCGACGTGGCGCACGAGGTATTCCAGCGCCACCTCGATTTGACGCAGGCCGGGGTGGCGCAGGCGGTGCAGGCCGAGCATGGCGAGCCTGTGGTGGTGATCTGGCCCGAATCGTCCAGTCCTTATCTGCTGGACCGCGACACGGGGGCGCGCGCGGCGATTTGGCAGGCGAGCCGTCCCGCCATCGCCGACATCGTCGGCAGCGTCCGCTTCGACTCCGACAACCGGCCCCGCAATAGCATGTTCGCCTTGACCGGCGAGGGGTCGGTCGTTGGCATCTATGACAAGTGGCATCTGGTGCCGTTCGGAGAGTTCGCCCCAAGCTGGGTCCCCATCCCGGTGCAGGTCGTGCCCGGCGGCGGGTTCGCATTCGGTTCCGGGCCAAAAACCTTGCACGTGCCGGGGTTGCCCCCGTTTGGCGGGTTGATCTGCTATGAGGCGATCTACCCGGCGCAGATCGTCGATGAGGCCGACCGGCCGGCATGGCTCGTGAACATCACCAACGACGCCTGGTTCGGCAACTCCACCGGGCCCCGCCAGCACCTAGCCGGCGCCCGGCTTCGTGCGGTGGAGGAGGGATTGCCGCTGCTGCGCGCCGCCAACACCGGGATCACGGTGGCGTTCGACTCGCGTGGGCATGAGCTCGCCCGGCTGCCGCGCAATGTTGCGGCCCAGCTTGTGGTCGACGTGCCCGGCGCTGGCATGCCAACCCCGTTTTCCCGTTGGGGATTGGTCATTCCGGCGCTGCTATCTCTGGCTGTCATGGGGCTCGGGCTCGGTGTCGTGCGAAAACGAACTGCAGGTCGCCAGGCGAGAGCGTGAATCTTGCGTAATGGGACGTTTTTCACGCGCGCGTAAATAGCTTGACTATTTACGGTTGTGTTGTTAACGTTTTCTTCGCGCTGTCATTCGTTGGAGCGCACGTTGATTCGGAGATGTCGATGTCGGAGTTAGCTTCTGAAAATCGGCATAGTCCGGTCGATGTCCATGTTGGCAGCCGAATCCGGCTCCGCCGCACGCTCCTCGGCATGTCTCAGGAACGGCTTGGCGAGGCTCTAGGGTTGACCTTCCAACAGGTCCAAAAATATGAACGAGGCGTCAACCGGGTTGGCGCATCCCGCCTGTTCGACCTGTCGCGCGTGCTCGACGTTCCGATCAGCTTCTTCTACGACGACTTGCCTGAGACTTTGGCGGGCGCATACGGCGGCCAGCCGTCCCGCCCCATTGCCGGATTTGCCGAAGCGCAAGAAGGCTTTGGCGCCGCCGATGAAACCATGAGCCGGCGCGAAACGCTGGAACTGGTGCGGGCTTATTACCGGATCACCGATCCAGCGGTCCGCAAGCGCGTTTTCGAGTTGATGAAATCGATGGGGCCGGGGGAGGGCTAGCCGGCATCCAGTTGCGGGTTGTCGAACACCGGGTTGCGCAGGCGATGCAGTGCTGCCCGCAGGGCGGCGGCTAAATCCAGTTTTTCTTCCTCACCCAAGGTTTTCGCGACTTCCTCTTGCTGGCCTTGGCCGACCAGCCATAGTGCCGGCACTCGGCCTGGGCGTTCCTGCACCACGACATTAAGCCACGCCGCCTGCAGCCGTCGCTCCTGGCGCGTGCCGCCAGGCGCGGTTCGCACGATGCGCAGGCTTCCCTCATCGAGCAGCAGCATCTCGCTCGCGCGCGCGGCCCGGGCGTTGATGCGAAGCAGGACCACGGCAAGGGTGATCTCGGCTCCGTTGAACCCGGCGATCGGCCAAGCGCCCAACCACCAGAACAGCAGCGAGGTGAACAGGCTCACGCTGCAAACCGCGGCGATGAGGACGCGCATCCCCCGTGCGGACAGGCTGCGGTGTGGCACGATGATCGCTTCGAATACGGCGGCGCTGGCGTCCATGGTTTCGATGTAGCGTATCCCAAGCCGTTGTCACCCATCCCCTTGTCTTGCGAGCGGGGCCGGGCGAGGTTCCCGCCATGGCCGAACCGCCCCTTATGCCCCTCGCCGACGTTCGCCGGTTCCTGACCGCGCTGCGGACGGCCAATCCGGAGGCGCAGACCGAGCTGGGCTTCACCGACCCGTTCAGCCTGCTGGTGGCCGTGGTGTTGTCGGCGCAGGCCACCGATGCGGCCGTGAACAAGGCGACACCCGCCCTGTTCGCCGCCGCGCCAACGCCGGCCGCCATGGCAGCGCTCGGCCCTGAGGGCATTGGCCCGCTGATCCGCAGCATCGGGCTGTGGAAGGGCAAGGCGAAGAACGTTGCCGCGCTCGCTGCCCTGCTGGTCGAGCGACACGGCGGACAGGTTCCAGCCAACCGCGAGGCCCTGGAAGCTCTGCCCGGCGTCGGCCGCAAGACCGCCAACGTGGTGCTCAACGTCGCGTTCGAGGCAAGCACCATGGCGGTCGACACCCATGTGTTTCGTCTCGGCAACCGCACCGGTTTGGCTCCGGGACCGACGCCCCGGGCCGTGGAGGACAGCTTGGTCGAGCGCATTCCGGCCGACCTGCTCCGCCCCGCCCATCACTGGTTGATCCTGCATGGCCGCTATGTCTGCAAGGCGCGCAGGCCGGAGTGCTGGCGCTGCCCGGCGGCGGCCTGGTGCCGCTATCCCGACAAGACGCCGAGCTCCGCGATCAAAGCGCCCCGCATAGGTGCTGCCGCTCGCGATCCAGCCGGCTAGGGGCCTTCCAACAGGCGGTAGCCGACGCCGGGCTCCGTCGCAATCATCCGTGCTCCGCCTGCACCGAGCTTTTGCCTGAGGTGGCCGACATAAACCCGCAGGTACTGCACGTCTTCGCCATGCGCGGGTCCCCACACGGCCGTGAGCAGCTGACGATGGGTCACCACCCGGCCGGCATTGCGCACCAACAGTTCGAGCAGGTCATATTCCCGGGGAGTTAGCTGCACCGGGGCGCCCTCGGCCCACACGCCTCGCCGTGCGAGGTCGACGACGATTCCGGCCGCTTCGAATACCTCCGGCGTTCCGTCCCGCACGCGGGCGTGGCGCAGGGCGGAGCGGATGCGGGCGAGCAGCTCGCCGACACCGAACGGCTTCTCGACGTAATCGTCCGCTCCATTATCCAGCGCTGTGATCTTCTCCGCTTCGCGGTCGCGGGCGGAGAGCACGATCACCGGAACTTGACTGAACGCGCGCAGGCGGATCAGCGCGTCCTGGCCATCCATGTCCGGCAGGCCCAGATCCAGCAGCACGGCGTCCGGCGCGCGGGAGGCCGCGAGGCGGAGCCCTTCGGCTGCGGTCTCCGCTCGCTCGACCGCGTAGCCGCCCGCCTCCAGCGCCGGGCCGAGAAAACGATGGATTTGTGGCTCATCGTCGATCACGAGGATGCGCGTCCCGCTCATCGCGCGACCGGGACGTGGAGACTGACGATCGTGCCGGGCGCGCCGTCCGCGGGCGCGTCCGGGCGCGGGCTGGAGGCCTCGACCGTGCCGCCGATGGCCTCCACCAGGCCGCGTGCGATGGCGAGGCCCAGGCCGGTGCCGGGGGCGACCCGGTCGCCCCGACTGGCTCGATAGAAGCTGTCGAACACATGCGGGAGGTCGGCAGCCGAGATCCCGGTTCCCTCGTCGACGACCGCGATGCGGACGAATCCGCCGGCGACCGTCACGCGCATGGCGACCAGGCCACCTGTGGGGGAGTAGCGAACGGCGTTGTCCAGCACGTTCACCAGCGCCTGCTCCAGCAGGGCCGGGTCGACCAACGCCGAGGGGGGCGGTTCGGGCAGGGCGACGGTGACGTGCGACGCCGCCGGGACACGCGCGATGGCGGCTTCGATGATGTCGGCGACCGCCACCACGGAAAGGCGGGGCTCGATCTGGCCGCTTTCGAGCCGGGTCAGGTCCATGATGTTGGCGAGGAACCTCGTCATGCGCCCGGTATCCTCGCCGATGCTGGCCAGCAGGTCGCGGCGGACGGTGGGGGTCAGCGTGTCCCAAGCGTCCCGCAAGGTGTCGGCAGCGCCGCGGATGCCGGTCAGCGGCGTGCGCAGGTCGTGGGAAAGCGAGTTGAGCAGGGCTGTCCGCAGCTTCTGGGTTTCTTCTTGCGCGGCGTTGCGGGCCGACTGGTTGGCCAGGCGCACCCGTTCGAGGGCGACGGCGGCCTGGTCGGCCAAGGCTTCCAGCACCTGTACCAATGACGGGTCGAAGCTGGTTTCGGTGCGGACGCCGAGGACGCCGAGCAGGCCGCGCACGGTGCGCATCGGCATGAACCGCCACGACGCGGAGGGCAGGGTCGAGGTGCCTCGCCCGGCGGCTTCCTGATGGGCGAAGGCCCAGCGCGCGGCGGCCCAGGCGCCTTCATCCATGGTATCGGCGGCAGGCTGGGCGGCACGGATATCGAATGCGTCGTTGCTCCCAGTCAGCACGATGGCGCGTCCGGCGACTCCGGCAGCCTGGCGCGCGATCTCCTCCAGCAGTTCCGGCTCGGTCGTGGGCGCGCCGAGGCTGCGGCTGAACGCGCCGATGCGGCGGAGCGCGTCGATGCGTGCTTGTCCGAAATGCGCCTCCGTCCGCACGCGCGAGGCGAGAACGCCGACGATCACGGCCACGGCCGCGAACACGGCCAAGGCGATAAAGTCCTGCGCCCGGCCGATGGTGAGGGCGTACAGGGGCGGGATGAAGAAGAAGTCCCATGCCAGGAAGGCGAGGGTCGCCGCATACAGGGCAATGCGCAGGCCCCACCGGCTACCGGCGGCAACGACGGTGGCGAGGAACACCATTCCCATCGCCTCCTGTGGCACCTGCCCGCGCACCAGCGTGCCGAGCCCGGCGACCGCCGCGATCAAGGCCGTCGTGCCACCCCAGCCGAGCAGGCCCTCGGGGATGCGGATGATCGGCGCTGCTGGGACACGGCCGGAGTTCGGCACCACAAGCAAGGCGAAGTCTGGCGCGCGGCGCATCAGCTGGGTGCCCAGGCGGCGTTGCAGCCGGCTGCGCCAGCTCCGGCGCGCGGTCCGGCCGATGACGAGTTGAGTGACGTTGCGCTCGCGCCCGACTGCGATGGTCGCGTCGACCAGGTCGTCGGCCGACCGGGTGAGGATCTCGGCGCCGAGCTGGGCGGCCAATGCGAGGCACGGCCGGATCGCCAGGGGGTCGGCCACGGGGCGTTCCACGTGCAGCACCATCCAGGGCGCATGCAGCGCGTCGGCGAGGCGCTTGGCGAAGCGAACGACGGCTTCGCCCGACCCGTCGGAGGCGACCAGCGCCATGACGCGCTCGCTGGCGGGCCAGGGTCCCTCGATCGCGTGGCGCTGCATGTAGCCGCGCACGTCGTCGTCCACGTGCTGGGCGGTGCGGCGGAGCGCCATCTCGCGCAGGGAGGCGAGGTTTCCTTCGCGGAAGAACCCGGCCAGCGCGCGCTTGGCGACATCGGGGCGATAGATGCGGCCTTCGCGCAGGCGCTGCTGCAGCTCGGCCGGCGGCAGGTCGATCAGCTCGATCTCGTTCGCGAGCGCCAGCACGTGGTCGGGCAGCGTTTCGGTCACGCGCACGCCGGTGATGCGGGCGACGCTGTCGTTCAGGCTTTCGAGATGCTGGACGTTCAGGGTCGCCCAAACGTCGATGCCGGCCGCCAGCAGGTCGGCTACGTCCTCCCACCGCTTGCCGTGGCGGCTGCCGGGCGCGTTGGTGTGCGCGAGTTCGTCCATCAGCAGCAGCCCCGGCTTGCGGGCCAGCGCGGCGTCGAGGTCGAACTCCTGCAAAGTTTGGCCGCGGTAGGCGAGGGTGCGGCGCGGCATGACCGGAATGGCGCCGAGCTGGGCTTCGGTGTCGTGCCGGCCGTGGGTTTCGATGATGCCGGCGAGCACGTCGCCGCCCTCGGCGATGCGACGCTGGGCGGCGACCAGCATCTCCCAGGTCTTGCCGACGCCGGGAGCCGAGCCGAGAAAGATCTTGAGCTTGCCGGCGCTCGCTTTCGCGAGGTCGGCCGCAAGCGCGTCGGGATTGAGACGGGGCTCCTCGAGCATGGGGCTAGCTTACGCTGCTCGACGTGAGGCTGACAGCGGCTTAGTTGCGCCGCCGCGGTCTGCCGCGAGATTGGGGAGCCGATCGCCGATCATCGAGGGGCGACGGCCAGTCGCCAACCCTTTATGAAGCCGAACAGGGTCGCGACGGCAAGCGACTGACCGAGGAGAGTCGATGTCGAAGCATGTTGTGACTGCACGCATGACTATCCCGCAAATCCGTGCCCGCAAGGGTGGCGAGAAGATCGTGGCACTGACGGCGTACACAGCGCCGGTCGCCGCCATCCTGGATGAACATGCCGATCTCTTGCTGGTCGGCGACTCCGTAGGGATGGTGGTGCACGGCCTTCCCAGTACCGTGGGCGTGACGCTGGATATGATGATCCTGCACGGACAAGCCGTGATGCGCACCTCGACGCGCGCGCTCGTCGTGGTCGACCTGCCGTTCGGATCGTATGAAAGCGACCCCGCGACGGCGTACCGCTCGGCGGTCCGCGTGATGCAAGAGACCGGTTGCCAAGCCGTGAAGGTCGAAGCCTGTGCCGGCGCGGCGGACATCATAAGTTTTCTGACCGGGCGCGGAATTCCAGTGGTCGGCCATGTCGGCCTGCGCCCACAAGCGGTGAACGTCGATGGCGGGTTCAAATCCAAGGGACGCACCGCGGTGGAGCGACAGCGCGTGCTCGCGGAAGCCCAAGCGGCAGATCAGGCCGGCGCCTTCGCGATCGTGGTCGAAGGGGTAGTGGCGTCACTGGCCGATGAAATCACCGGCGCTGTCGGCGCGCCGACGATCGGCATCGGCGCTTCGGGGCAATGCGACGGCCAGATCCTCGTCACCGACGACATGCGTGGCCTGTTCGAGCGGACACCGAAATTCGTCCGCCGCTATGGGGATATGCAGAGCGTGATCCGCCAAGCGGTCGTCGGCTACGCTGCAGACGTATGCAGCGGCCGCTTTCCCGCGCAGGCTGAACTGTATGCCAGCAAGTCCGAAGCAGCGTCATCGACCTGAAGACCGCCGGTTGATGCTTCCGTCGTGACCCGCCGCCGCTATGGCTTGGCGAACTGGGCGACGTTGGCCTTCGTCACCTCGTCCAGTCCGGCGTAAGTGATCGTCGGCGGCGTCTCGCCCTTCTTCAACGCCAGCAAGACGTCCATCGCTTTCTGGCCCATCTCGAACGGCCGCTGTCCCACCAGGCCGGCGACGCTGCCAGCCTGCACTTCCTGCAACTCGACCGGCAGGGTGTCGGCCGAAACGATGGTGAAGTCGCCGCTGGCCATCGCCGCCTTGTGGGCGTTGACGAAACCGTTGAACGCCCCTTGTGTGAACAGCGGCCAGCCGCCGACCGGGACGATCGCGTTCAGCTTCGGGTTGGCGGTCGCCAGGTCCGTCATCTGCTGCACCGCCAAGGCCGAGTCGTCGTTGCAGAACGTCGGCGAGCCGCCAACCTCGGTCCAGCCGGCGGCCTTGAGCACGTCGCGCACGCCTTGAACGCGCTGGGTCAGGTTCTCCGCCGCCGGGCCGCCCGACACCAGGGCGAACTGGCCCGGCTTCGGATGCACCTTCACCAGCATCTGGCCGAGCGCGTGGCCGAGTGCCGCGTTGTCGGTGCCCACGTAGGCCTGCCGCTCGCTGTCCGGGCTGTCGGCGTCGAAGGTGATGACGGGAATCCCGGCCTGCCGCGCCTGGTGGATCACCCGCTTCACCGAGGCGGCGTCCGCGACGGCAATGGCGATGCCGTCGATGTGCTGGCTGATCAGGTCCTGGATGATCTGGACCTGGGTCGCCGGCTCGTGCTCGACCGGTCCGGTGTAGGTGCAGCTGACCCCGATCTTGGGCGCTTCGGCCATGCAGCCGTTGCGGGCGAGGTCGAAATACGGGTTATTCATCGCCTTCGGGACGATCGCGAACCGGTAGGCGTCGGCGGCCCAGGCCGGTACCGAAGCCAGCGTGGCCAGAGCCAGCGTCGCCATCAATGTCTTGCGCATGTCTGAATATTCCATGTTGTCGTTCAGCTTCCGATACGGCGGCTGCGCAGCCGATCGACGAAAACGGCGGCGATGATGATGACGCCCACCAGCGTGTCCTGCCAGTAGGTGTCCACCCGCGCCAGCACCAGCCCGTTGCGGATGACCTCGATCAGCGCCGCCCCCACCACGGCGCCGGTCGGGCCGCCGATGCCGCCGTTGAGGTTCGCGCCGCCGATGACGGCGGCGGCGATGATGCGCAGCTCATAGCCCTGCGCCAGGTTGGCCGGCACCGAGCCGAGCCAGCCCGCCATCAGGATGCCCGCAAACCCGGCGAGCAACGCGGAGGCGACGTACACCCCCATCTTGACCCGCACGACGGCCACGCCCGCCAGCCGCGCGGCCCGCTCGTTGCCGCCGAGCGCGAACACGTGCCGTCCGGCGGCGGAATGGTGCAGGAACACGCCCATGCCGACCGCCAACGCGAGCAAGTACAGCAGCGGCGCCGGCACGCCGAACACCACGCCGTCGGTGAGGTTGGAGAACAGGTCGGCGTCGGCGCCGTCGATGGCGACCCCGGCGCCGCGGGTGATCGCGTAGCACAGGCCGCGCGCCACGCTCAGCATCCCGAGCGTGGTGACGAACGGCGTCAGCTCCATCCGCGCGATCAGCCAGCCGTTGATCAGGCCGATGCAGGTCGCCACCAGCAATCCGCCCATCACCGCGGCGGACATCGCCAGCCCCGGCACGGCGGCGAGCGGGCTGGCGCCGGCCCAGCGAAAGAACAACCCGGTCAGGATCGCCGTCAGCGCCATCACCGAGCCGACCGAAAGGTCGATCCCGCCGGTGATGATCACCAAGGTGGCGCCGAGCGAAACGATGGCGATGTAGGAGAAGTTGGTGGCGACGTTGGCGAGGTTGCCCAAGGTCAGGAACACCGGGGCCAGCAGCGAAATCACGACGACGATGACCACCAAGGCGATGCTGACATACGCCGTCTGGGTCGCGAAGAAGCCCCGCGTATGCCACGCGCCCCGGGTGGGGTTCAGCAAATTCGGAACCGCCTGGGACATGTCAGGCCAGCTCCAGCGCGCCGGTGATGAGGCCGGTGACCTCCTGCGGGCTGGACGCCGCGATCGCCTTGTCGGCGACCTTCCGCCCGCGACGCATCACCACCACGCGGTCGCAAACGTCGAACACGTCCGGCATCCGGTGGCTGATCAGGATCACGGCGATGCCCGCCTCCCGCAAGCGGACGATCAGCGCCAGCACCTCGGCGATCTGGCGCACGCTGATGGCGGCGGTCGGCTCGTCCATGATGATCAGGCGCGCGTCGGACAGCCGGGTGCGCGCGATCGCGACCGCCTGGCGCTGGCCGCCCGACATCTGCCGCACCAGGTCGCCGGCGCGGGTTTCGCTTTTCAGTTCGGCAAACAGGGAAGCGGCGCGCTGCTCCATCCGGCGATGGTCAAGGAGGCGGAACGGGCCGACCTGGCGGTGCAGTTCCCGCCCCAGGAAAACGTTGGCCGCCGCCGACAGGTTATCGGCCAAGGCGAGGTCCTGGTACACGACCTCGATGCCGGCGGCCCGGGCGTCGACGGGGCCGTCGAAGGCGACCTCCTCCCCGTTGAACTCCATGCGTCCGGAGGTCGGCGGGAAGTTGCCCGCGATGATCTTGGCCAGGGTGGACTTGCCGGCGCCGTTGTCGCCCATCAGCCCGACGACTTCGCCCGGCGCCACGAGCAGGTCCACGTCGGTGAGGGCCTGGATGGCGCCGAAGGAGCGGCCGATCTGCTTGAGCGCCAGCAACGTCATAGGCGTGTCCCCCAGGTGGGCGGCCCGTTGTTCGGGCCTGCCCTCGGTCGCCCGGCACGCTACGCAGGCGAAACTCTTCCGGCAAGGCCGAAGTCACGGCATGCTGCGCGTTCGGACCGATCAACACCGGAGCAACCTTGCATGATCCACGTCGTCGCCATCCTCACCGCCAAGCCGGGCCAACTCGACGCTGTCCTGGACGCATTCCGGGCCAACATGCCCGCCGTCCACGCCGAGCAGGGCTGCATCGAGTACACGCCGGTGGTCGACGCCGCCGACATGGGCCGGATCCAGACCAAGCTCGGCGAGGACACCTTCATGGTGATCGAGAAATGGGAGACCGCCGAGGCGTTGAAGGCCCATGCCGGTTCGCCGCACATGGCCGCCTACGCCGCCGCGACCAAGGAGATGATCGCCAGCCGCGTGGTGCACGTGCTGTCACCCGCCTGACGAATTCGCAAGGCCTCCTCCCGAGAGCCGCGACGGGAGAAGCAACTTGACACGGCATCGTCCCGTCGCTTGGTTGCCGCGCCCCTGTTGGAACCCGGCCCATGCACGCCTACCGCACCCACACCTGCGGCGCCCTGCGCGCCAGCGACGCCGGATCGACCGTGCGGCTGTCCGGCTGGGTGCACAGCAAGCGCGACCACGGCGGGCTGCTGTTCATCGACCTGCGCGACCATTACGGGCTGACGCAGATCGTGTTCCCCGCCGGGTCGGAGGCGTTCGCGCAGGCGGACGGGCTGCGGCCCGAGAGCGTCGTCACTGTCACCGGGGAGGTGGTGGCGCGCCAGGGGGCCACGATCAACCCGAAGCTGCCGACCGGCGAGGTCGAGGTGCGCGCGGCGCAGCTGGTCGTGCAGTCCGCCGCCGACGTGCTGCCGATGCAGGTCGCGGGCACCGAGACGTTCCCCGACGAATTGCGGCTGAAGTACCGCTTCCTTGACCTGCGGCGCGACCGGGTCCACCGCAACATGATGCTGCGCGCCGGCGTCATCGCCAGCCTGCGCCGCCGCATGATCGAGCAGGGCTTCACCGAGTTCCAGACGCCGATCCTGACCGCGACCAGCCCCGAAGGCGCGCGCGACTTCCTGGTGCCGTCGCGCACCCATCCCGGGAATTTCTACGCCCTGCCGCAGGCGCCGCAGCAGTTCAAGCAGCTCGCGATGGTCGCCGGGTTCGACCGCTACTTCCAGATCGCCCCATGTTTCCGCGACGAGGCCAGCCGCGCCGACCGCTCCCCGGGCGAGTTCTACCAGCTCGATTTCGAGATGAGCTTCGTCACCCAGGAGGACGTGTTCGCGGTGCTGGAGCCGGTGATGGAGGGGGTTTTCACCGAGTTCGGCGGCGGCCGCGCCGTGAGCCCGGCGCCGTTCCCGCGCATTCCGTACGACGAAGCGCTGCTGGCGTACGGCTCCGACAAGCCCGACCTCCGCAACCCGCTCCGCATCGCCGACGTGACCGCCCACTTCGCCGGCAGCGGCTTCGGCCTGTTCGCGCGCATCGCGGCCGGCGGCGGGGTGGTGCGCGCCATCCCAGCACCCGGCGCTGGGCCACGCCCGCGCGGCTTCTTCGACAAGCTGAACGAGTGGGCGCGCGAGCAGGGCGCCGGCGGCCTCGGCTACATCGGGTTCGACGAAGCCGGCCCGAAAGGCCCGATCGCCAAGAACCTGGAGCCCGACCGCGCCGAAGCGATCCGCGCCGCCTGCGGCCTCCAGCCCGGCGACGCCGTGTTCTTCGCCGCTGGCCCCCGCGAGGACGCGCAAAAGTTCGCCGGCGCCGTCCGCACCCGGCTCGGCCAGGAGCTCGACCTGATCGAGCGCCGCGCGTTCCGGTTCTGCTGGATCACCGATTTCCCGATGTACGAGCGGGTCGAGGAAACCGGCCTGATCGACTTCAGCCATAACCCGTTCAGCATGCCCCAGGGCGGGCTGGACGCGCTCGACACCCTGGACCCGCTCGCCATCAAGGCGTTCCAATACGACATCGTCTGCAACGGCATCGAGCTGTCCTCCGGCGCCATCCGCAACCACAAGCCGGAGGTGATGATCCGCGCCTTCGAGATCGCCGGCTACCCGGCCAGCGAGGTGGAAGCCCGGTTCGGCGGCATGCTCAGCGCCTTCCGCTACGGCGCGCCGCCCCACGGCGGCTCGGCGCCGGGCGTCGACCGCATCGTCATGCTGCTCGCCGACGAGCCGAACATCCGCGAGGTGATCCTGTTCCCGCTCAACCAGCAGGGCGAGGACCTCATGATGGGCGCGCCCGCCCCGGTCGACGCGGCCCGGCTGAAGGAGCTGTCGCTGAAACTCGACCTGCCGCCCAAAGCAAAGCAGTAGCGGGCGCGCCGCCGCCGCACTATGTACGCGCTGTAAAAGGAGTTTCCACGCATGCGGCTTCTGGCATCCCTTCTCGCGCTTCTCGCCACGCCGGCGCTCGCTGCGACGCCGGTGCCGCTCGCCGCCCACCAGGCGACATACCGGCTGTCGCTCGACAATGCCCGCAGCGGCGACGTGCTCGGCGTGTCCGGCACCATGGGCTACGAGGTGACGGATGCCTGCGACGGCTGGGCGGTGCGCCAGCGGCTGGACATGACCATCACCAACCGGGAAGGCCAGGACGTCGAGATGGTCAGCGATTACCTGACCTGGGAAAGCAAGGACGGCCTGAAGCTGACGTTTCGCATGAAGCAGACCACCGACACCGCCGTCACCGAGCAGGTCGAGGGCGACGCAAGCCTCGACAAGTCCGGCGGTCCCGGCACGATCCACTACACCGTCCCGGACGAGAAGACGACGCCGGTCCCGGCCGGCACGCTGTTCCCGATGGCGCACACCGCCGCGATCATCGCCGCTGCCGAGCAGGGCAAGAAGTTCGTCGCCTTGCCGCTGTTCGACGGCACGGGAGCGGAGGGCGCGCAGAATACCTCGGTGATCATTTCCAATTGGAACCCGCCGAGCGCGTCGCAGTATTCGCCGCTTGCGGAATTGCCGTCCGGACGCGTCCGCGTGGCGTTTTTCGATCGCAAGAAGGACACGCAAAAGCCGGACTACGAGGTTGGCATGAAGTACTGGGAAAACGGCGTCGCCGACGATCTCAAGATGGACTTTTCCGACTTCGTGGTAGACGGCAAGCTGGCGACCTTCACTCTTCCGAAGCCGCATTGCTGAGCCGGTCCGTCGTGCGAATTGCCGTTCTGCTCCTTGCCTGCCTTGCCTTCGTTCGACCAGCCCAAGCTCAGCCCGACCCGGCGCAAGCCGCGGAGTTCGTCCGCCAAGCCGGCCGCGACCTTGCCGCCACCGTCTCCGGCGCCACCACCCCAGAGCAGCGGCACGAGCGTTTGACGCCCTTCGTGGACCGGATCGTGGACGTGGACGGCGTCGCCCGCTTCGTCCTGGGGCGTTTCTGGCGCGCGGCGACCGAAGATCAGCGCCGGGACTACCTGCAACTGTTCCACACCGTCCTCATCAACGGTGTCGTCGGCCGGCTCGGCGACTATCAAGCGGGATCCACCCGCGTCGTGATCGGCAAGCCGGAGCCAAAAGAGGACGCGGTGCTGGTGCCGACCGTCGTCGAACGGCCGAACAACCAACCCGTCCGCGTCACCTGGATGGTCGTCAACGGGGACGGATCGCCGCGCATCGCCGACGTGGTGGCCGAGGGCATGAGCCTGCGGCTGACGCAGCGCAACGATTACACGTCGTTCCTGTCGCATCACGGCAACGATTTGGATGCGCTGATCAAGGCGCTTTGACAGCAGGTCGCGGCGGCAGCGGAGCAGCGCTGACCCGGCGGGCGACCAGCAGCACGTTCGCGAACGGCGTCCCGCGCCAGCAGGGCGCCACCTCGACCGCGAAACCGCGCGCTTTCAGCCTTTCCGTCACGGCGGCGATGGCAGGCGCATTCACGGTGTTGCCCGCGTTCGGCCAAACGCGGCGGCCAAGGCGTTCCAGCGCCTGAGTGAGCCGGCTGCGTGCGCCGCATTCCGGGTCGAGCGTACGGATGACGATGCACGCCCGTGCGGCTGCGGCAACGGCGTCGAGCACCGCTGCCTGCGCGCTGTCGTCAAGTTGGTACAGCACGTCGACCAGCAGCACGGTGTCGGCGGAGGCCGTGGCTTGATGACGCGCGAGGTCACGCGTTTCGCCCCGGAACGCGAGCTCGCCGGCCGCGAGTGCAGCCGCGGCGAGCGAGGCCGTCCGCCGCTCCAACCCGACCACCGACCGCGCCAATCCCGCTTCGAGCAGCGCCACCCCTAGAGCCTGATTGTTTAAAGTTGACTCGATTGTGAGTTTATGTGGCTCGGGTTGGTCTGATTCAAGCGGATGGCTGGATCAGGAGGCCAGCTCGAATGCCGGCTCCCTATTCCAAAGACCTTCGA
>JAABUX010000748.1_pt1 | contig 53037 bp, 54 predicted proteins | sample 5561851 | NCBI WGS metagenome assembly JAABUX01 (sample SAMN10711883, study PRJNA513361) | rock metagenome | isolation source: Antarctica rocks | place: Antarctica: Victoria Land, Richard Nunatak red sandstone | collected 2016-01-03
GCCGTTAAGCCCGCCGGGCCCATGATAGTGCCCCTGGCGCGAAAGTCGGTCATCGCCGGATCTTCACAACCCACCGCTCCCGAGACTTCCTCAAGAAGTCCCGGGAGCGGTGGCGTTTCGAAGTTTTTCCCTTCACGAATCGCTCAACTCCGCTCTCTTTGAGAATGAATCAGGCGGGCCGCACCTTGATGGATCAGATTTTCGGCTACTTGCCGTCCTAAGTTATCGGGATCACAACCGTTCGGGCCTGTCATGTTTGTGGCGATTCGCTCCCTGCCATTCGGATCGAGGACGTAGGCTTGAAGGTTCAAGCCTTCGGGGGTTTCCTGGGCGAAGGCGGCCAAGGGGATCATGCATCCTCCCCCCAGCCCGGCCAGGACTCGACGTTCGGCGATCACTGCTCGATGTGCTGGCGGGTGATCGAGGGGTGATAGTCTTGCCAGGGTTGAGGTGTCATCAGCCCGGCATTCGATCCCCAGCGCCCCTTGGCCGACGGCTGGGAGGAACCTTGGTGGGCCCAAACGCTCGGTGATGTGGTGATCCAACCCGAGCCGCTTCAGGCCGGCTTCGGCGAGGACCACTCCGTCGAGCTCGCCCGATAAGGCTTTGTTGAGGCGGGTCTCGACGTTTCCTCGGATGTCGACTACGACTAGATCGGGCCGGATGTGGAGGAGTTGCGCCTTACGCCGGAGCGAGCCGGTGCCGACCTTGGCTCCTGGTGGGAGATCCTGGAGAGTTCGAGAGATTGGGGCGATCAAGGCGTCGGCCACATCCTCTCGGGGCGGGACGGCCGCGAGGACCAATCCTTCGACCGGCTCGGTTGGCAGGTCTTTGAGGCTGTGGACCGCGACTTCGACCGTCCGATCGAGCAGAGCCCGCTGGATCTCCTTGGTGAATAGACCCGAACCGCCGATGAGCGACAGGGGGGAGTTCCGGTCGCGATCCCCGAGGGTCTTGATCTCGACCAGCTCGACGGTCAGGCCGGGGTGGGCCTGGCGGAGCTGGTCGGCGACCCAGCTCGACTGCCATCGAGCGAGTTGGCTCCCTCGGGTTCCGATCCTGATCAATTCTGGCATGATCATCCTTGCCGCTTCACCCGACATCACGGTTTTCCTTCCGCTCGACCGACAACCACCACCACCACCTTCGAAGCCCCGGCTTGCTTGAGGGCTCGGCTCGCGGCTCCGGCGGTCGCCCCCGAGGTCAGGATGTCGTCGACCAGGAGGATGGTCCGACCGGCCAACCCAGGTCGGTGGCGTCCCTTGACCTGGAATGCGTTCTTCATGATCTTGGCCCGCTCAGTCCGACCCGCCAGGGCGAGCTTGGGGGTCGCCACCGTTCTCCGGAGCGCCGAGCGAACGGATAATTTCAAGGACCGGCCAAGACCTGAGCCCAGGGCTTCGGCCTGGTTGTAGCCTCGGGTGAACCGCCTGGTCCAGTGGAGCGGGACGGGGACGACCCAGGTCTGGGCGTTGATCTCGGCTTCGAGGGCGGGGCGACGCCCTTGAGCGACGAGTCCGGCCACCCAGGGGGCGAGCCAGGCGTTCCGCTCGTGCTTGAGTCGAAGGCAAAGGTTGCGGATCGGCCCGCTGTAAGGCCCCAAGGCGATGGCGGCGTCGAACCCGAGCGAGCGCCCTCGGCACTCCGAGCAGCCTCGGTCGAGGTGGGCGTAGGGGCCGACCGGCATGGCGCATCGGGGGCAGACCGAGCCGGCGGCTTCGAGGAGTTCGGCCCGGCAGGGGGGGCAGAAGGCCGAGAAGTCGGCGTCGGCGTCGCAGATCGGGCAGACTCGGGGGAAGGCCAGGTCGTCGACCGCCTCGCCCACGGCGTCCCAGCCGGCCTGGAGCCATCGGGCGGTCCTTGACCAGAGCCTCCGGCGGTCGAGGAGGGAAGGGGGGCCGATCATGGCGATTTCTGGCCGGTCTTGAGGTAAGGTTCGAGCTGCTCTCGGAGGTGGGTCCGGGCCCGGGCCAGGAGCGACTTGATCGCCGGCTCGGACCTCCCCATCACCTCAGCGATATCCGCATAACTCATATCCTCGAACTTGTTGAGCAGGACGGCCAGCTTCTGGTCCTCGCCGAGGATGTCGAGGGCTTCGCGGACGACGTCGGACAGCTCGACCTGGCGCATCTGCGAGGATGCGGTCCCGTCCCGGGCCACCGCCTGGTTGACCAGCGGGCCGAAGGCACCCGATTGTGTGTCGCCCCCCGGCGCGATCGTCAGGTTTCGCCCTTTGTTCCTCAGGTGGTTCATCGCCAGGTTGTTGGCCACGGTGAACAGCCAGGTCGAGAACTTGGCCTTGGGCTTGTATCCTTTCCTGGCCCGGTAGATCCGCAAGAACACGTCCTGGGTCAGGTCCTCGGCCTCGTCGGGGCGGCCGACGAGGTGGGCCAGCACGCCAACCAACCGGTTCTGGTAGCGGCCGACCAGGACCTCGAACGCCCCGGGGACGTCGTCCCGGACTTGAAGCATCAGCCGGACGTCGGGGTCTCGGGCTTCGAGTTGTGCTTCGGGGACGCCTTCGGTCGCCACTAATCCCCCTTGGTCGTCGCTTGCTCGCTTGCTTGGTTGTCGGTGTGCTTTGCAGGGTGGTCGATCGGCCTTCGAAAATCAAGAGGGGGGTGACCCGATGGCCATGACGAGATCTTGAGGATCGGCGACGCCCTCCGCCGTTTCGGCCCGGCGCCGGAGCTGGCCGCAAGCCGCGTCGATCTCGCGGCCTTTAGTTTTCCGAATGCTGACGCTGACCCCCCGGCCTCTCAAGATCGCCTCGAACCGGCGGACCGCTTCGGCTTTGGGCCGCTCGAAGGGCAATCCCTCGACCGGGTTGTAGGGGATCAGGTTGGCGTGGGCCTTCTTGGCTTCGAGGAGGTCTGCCAGCGCCTTCGCCTCGCCTTCGCCGTCGTTGATCCCTCGGAGCAAGACGTATTCGAACGTCACCCGGCGACCGCTCGACCGGAAGTAGTGGTCGGCCGCGTCGACGACGGCCCGGAGGCCGACTTTTTTGTTGATCGGGACCAGCTTGTCGCGGAGCGCCTCGGTCGGGGCGTGGAGCGAGACCGCCAGGTTGTACTGGCGGTCGATCGCGGCGAGCTTGCGCATCTTCTCGGGCAGGCCCACGGTCGAGATCGTCACCCGGCGCTGGCCCATCCCCAAGCCTTCGACCGAGCAGATCCGGTCCAGCGCCGGGATCAGGTTGTCGAGGTTGGCCAGGCTCTCGCCCATCCCCATCACGACGAGGTTGGTGAGCCGCTCCCCTTCGGGCAGGAGGTTCCTGAGCCGGACGACCTGCTCGACGATCTCGCCTCGGGTCAGGTTCCGCTCGACCCCTTTGAGCCCGCTGGCGCAGAACACGCAGCCCATCCCGCAGCCGACCTGGGTGCTGACGCAAACCGTCCTCCGGGCATCCTCGGCCATCAAGACGCACTCGACCCGGCGGCCATCGGGGCATTCGAGCAAAAGCTTGTCGGTCCCGTCGGGCGAGACATGGTGCAACGCGACCTTGGTGGCGAACAACGACCATTCGGCTTCCAAGGCTTCCCGGAGCCTCTTGGCGAGGTCGGACATCACCTCGAACCGGTCCGCTCGCCGCTCGAAGATCCATCGAATGACCTGCCGGGCGTGGTAAGCCCGATACCCGCGCTCCGCCATCCAGCCCTCGAGTTCGCCCGGGTCCGCATCCAGCACCGACCGCTTCGCCGCAAGTCCCACCGTCGACATCATTGCGATCCACGACCCGCCGCTCGAAGTTCCGGAAACTCTAAGGCCCAACTTATATTAGATCAAACCGGCGATTAGAAAGAAACTCGGCAGTCCCTTGCCAAGGCACCTCGGCCCGGATCACACGATCGAATTGAGCCACGGATGGAACACGGATCGGATTTGATTCTCTGCCTCCCATCCGTGGCCAAATACGTGTCCCAGGAAGACTCGATGCATTCCAGATTGCAGATCGCAAATAGTTAATTTCTAATGCTTTGCGATTTGCAATCTGCAATAAATTTCTGGGATTGGTAAGAGACGCATCCCTTGGGTTCAAGGCGCACGATCCCCTTCGACGCGACCGGCCGGGCCTTCGCGTTCGCCGACTTCCGCCACCTTGCCAAAGAACCAACCACCGACGCCCCGCCTCAACCCGATCAGGCCGACCGTCGTCGTTTCTCGCGGAGCCGGGCCAGTTCCCGGGCCGGGTCGATCCGCCGTTTCCGCTGCGCGACTCGATCATACTCGATCGAGCGGCTTTGGATCGTATCTTGTTTAATGTTGAGAACTTCCGTCGCGGGAGGTGCCGCGACCACGACCGGCTCGACCGCTTCGAATGGCTTCGTTTCGTCGATTCCGCATCCGGTATTTTTGGTGGTTGGCTTCGTTTCACCGATTGCTCGATGAGTCCCGGTGGCGGCCTCGGCGACCGATGTTGGCTTCGTTTCGCCGGGCGAGTCGCCCGTCAGGATCGGCTTTCGGCGAGTCTCGTCCCGGGTGCCGGGGTGCTCGGCGTGGAACTGGTCGACGTACCACTCCAACCTGCGCTGGAGCGACCTCTCGTACCCTCGGAGCCGGGCGAGGCTCGGGATCGAATCTTCCAGGCCGGCTTCGACCAGGCTCCGGTCGACCGCGTCGGCCTGCTCGACCCGCCCTCGATGCTCGACCAATTCGGCGATCCGCCCTCGGGCCAACCCAAGGGCCATCGGATCAACCTCCGAGTCGCCGCCGAGCAAACTCCCGGCGAGCGATCGTTGCTCCTCGGTCCAGTCCGTCGCCTCGACCTTGGCCAAGGCTCGCCATCGGGCGATCAGCCAGTTGCACCCGGCAGGGGTCTGCTGGAGCTTGGCGACCACCTTGCCCGGCCCTTTGGCGATCGTCGAGCCTAACATCTCGACCGCCAAAGCCTGGTCATCCTCCCAGAAGTCGATCGCCCGGAAAGCCGCATGATCACGCATCGCCCGCTCACCCCGACCAACCCGGTCGATCCGGCCCAAAGTGACCGCGATCGCCGACGCCAGCCAATCCTGCCAGCCATTCCGAGGCCGGAACGAGTCTCGGATCGCCTCGGCCCGATCTTCGAGCGACCGGACATCCTCAACCTCGGCGACCGGGCCGGTCAACCGGGCCACAACCTGCTTGCGTCGCAAGGATCGCTTCTCCAAAATCGGAGCGCGACCGCGACGACTCGGGGCTTCCAAAGGGTCCAAGACGGGATTCGATGGTGCGAGACACATGCGAGGGCGTCCTCTCAAGGGTGTCAAACCGGTGGGATTAGGCGAAACCTCCACCCTTGAGTATCGTGAAATTCGCGGGGCGTTAGTCGGGTTCTTCGGAGTTTGGTCAATTTTTCGATCAAAGGACGGAGAATCACGAACATCCTCGGATGAAAAAGCCTCGAAGACATCAAGCGGGATGATCATTGGGTTTTCGAGGCTTTCGAGTCTTTGGGGCCACGGGTTGCGTCAGTTGGGAATCGTGACGTTCACTGGGGACGTTGGCATCGGAGAGTTTTTCCAGGCGGATTGGGCGACGGTTAGGGAGCCGAATCACAATGTCGAGCTTGCCGCCCAGGTGGTGTACAACCGACCGAAGATTCTTCAAAGTCATGTCGGATTTTCGTTCGAGCTTCGAAACAGTCCCTTGGTTGGTTCCGAGCTTCGTGGCGAGTTCCGCTTGGGATTGATTGAGAAGTCGGCGAATGGCCCTCAAGTCCTCCTCACGTTGGAGAGACTTGAGGTATTCGTCATGGATGGCGGCTTGAAGTTCTGGGGTTTGCTGTGCGACCCAGTCATCAAGAGAAATTTCACCGTTCATGGGTATTGTCCTCATTCGGGCCTCTTGGCCTTTTTGAGTTCACACTCGTGACGTTCAAAAAGGGCCTCGGCAATTGGAATCATGTCATTGTAAAACCGTTTGTCGCCCGTTTTGTCGCCTCCGCATAACACAACAGCCTGGCGGTTCGAGTCGAAAGCGAAGAACAAGCGGTAAGGTGATCCGCCAACCTGGACGCAAAGCTCTTTGAGGTTGGTGATTTTCGAGCCCGAGATTTTACCAACTTGAGGTCGCCCCAAAGCTGGACCACGTTCTTGAAGCAACCGCATGTCGCCGACGATCTTGGCTTTAGCCTGAAAAGATTGAGCGTTGAGCCATATGGTAAATTCGGTCGAGAAAGTAACGATCCACATCATAAATGGTTCCAATAAATTAAAAAACTCAATTGTTTTCATGTTTGCACTATTGTAGATTACTTATCTGTACAAACCGCCTAACATATAAATCTTATGTCAAAAAATGAATCTTGTCAAATGACTTATGAAGTTTCTTGACGACCTCGACGCTTGGGCTTGAAGAGAACGGCGTCGGTTTGTGTTTTGTTTCCCTGAAATTCTCTGGCGTCTAGCCGATTAGCTTGACGTGAGTTGACTGGCTTGAGAAATTTTACAGTGGTATGTCGAATTTCACTTCGGAACAAACGACGACGAATGACCCAAACTTTGAAGTTTGAGTGGTCCACCTTATGCCGCAAAAAATCTGTTTCCTCGTCATGCCGTATCTTATGACCTCGAAGCCGGTTGAGATCAGGGGGGTCCGCTTTCGTAATAGCAATGATACTGAGGGACTGTCCCCAAAAAATGTATCGAGCCTGGAAACGATCTTCGCGATGTTCTTTTTACATGGCGAACTTCGCATTCGCGAGATGGTCTATGCTACCTTGGAGTATGATCCGAACGACGATCAATCCCTAGCAGAAGCACAAAGGAAGTGGAGCGAGTCATGCCTACTGATCGAGTACTTATACACTCATCCACATGCTAGTTGGCGATCTGTTCCTGCGTGCGTCGAAAACGCGAGTATGTACCTTTTCGTTGAGCGCAACATCTCTACCTCTTACTATGCCAGTAATCAATTGGTGAACAACATCGGCGAGTCGATGATTCCTTCGAGCGAAAACGTATTACATGGGTATGCAGTCACATTGATACGTCGAAATGACGCGAGATTCACGGTGGTGGAGGGCGGCAGGATTTATCCTCCAGATCACTTCATCCAACTCAATATCCTCCTTCGGGACTTGTTTCGTGCCGTTTCGGGCATTTCACTTGATAAAACGAAGTGGGCCCTCTCCGAACTCTTCACCAATCAGTCAAGGCCCGTAACCCCCACTGAGCGGCGAGCTTTGCACGCGATCCGTTGGTTTAGTGACAGTTGTCGATCTTCATTTTTCGCGGACCAATCGCTCCTCCTCTTGGCGGTCGCCTTCGAGACGCTGCTCAACATCGATCCTGGCAACAAAGATCGGGTGACCGAGCGTCTCCGGGTAACGATCAAGGCGATCGTTGGTGGATTTCCCCGCATCGATAGTTGGGTGGAACAGTTCTACGATGCGAGATCGAGGGTCGTCCATGAAGGCGGTTCAGCCGATTTCCTTTTCTATGCGACTGATCAAGGAAAGTCCTCTGGCAAGGCCAAAGAAAAACCGGGTGCGATTCCTTACCGATCCCTCTCTGAATATGGGCGCACCATCTTTCACCTTTGCGTGGATACTTTATTATCAGGGTCAAGGATGGCCGAAGAGGTTGGCCTTCAGCAGTCACTCATACATAATCACGAGCGACTGGATTCGATTTTCCAAGCCCTGAATGAGAAGGGCCGAAGGACGGCAGATCAGGCGTCCGCAGCCACGAGGGATGCCTTGGACTTGAGACGGAACTGGTCCGGTTTTGACGAGTTTGTAGACAGGAATAAGTTGCTTGGAGCACTCAAGCGTTCGATCGAATTTTACAACGATGAAAGTCCAAATCAAACATGGGCTTTGTTACCTGACGTTGAGAGATATGTTCGGGTAATTTTTGACGAACTAAATGCCAGGAACGAAGCGAACTCTTTTCGGAAGATCATCGAACTCGATGAGAAATTGCATGAATCAGCATGGTACGATTATGGTTTCGGTATCAAAGGGGATGACCCTGCTTGCCTCGTGCTTGCTCTGGTGAGTTATGCGGCAACCGTCGCACCTTCGGAAATCCGTAGGGCGAGGAACACGCCATCCGAGCAAATGACCGGCGAGCTTGGTTCGCAACGGGAGAACGACGAAGGATAAGCGAGAATCTTAGCCCACTGAGAAGACTCGTACGCTCAATCTTCGTTAAACGATTACCTTTCGTTGGCAACAACGATCAACGCCGGTTTAAGGGGTTGTCAACTTTGCGGCGGGAAGACGTCGGGTTCGATCTGGTAGCCGTGGGCGAGGGCGTTGGTGGCGTTGAAGAGGGCGACGACGGACATCACCTCGCCGATCCCGGCGGCGTCGAGGCCGAGCTTTCGGGCGGCGGCGGTGTGGGACTGGACGCAGTAGGGGCATCCGTTAGTGCTGGACACGGCCAGGGCGATGATCTCGCGGATCAAGGGGGTGAGCTGGGTGGGGCCTTGGGGGTGCATGGTGGTTTTGAGGTGGGTCCAGACGCGGTCGAGGTTGTCGGGATTGGTGGCGAGGACCCGCCAGAACCGGGGGACGGCTTCGAGCGACTTGGTGGCCTTGATGTCGTCGAAGATCGCCTTGACCCGGCCGGTCGCTTCGACTTCGAGGATTGGGGGAACGGTGGATTCGGGGCGGTCGGGCATGAGGGTGGGCCTTTCGTCGGTTAGGGAGCACAAATCAGCAAGTTCAAGGGACGCCGGGGGTTCGGCGGCGCGGTCGTGCCGATTGTCGAGGATCGGCGGGTCCGGGCAAGACCTGACCGATTAATCCGATTTCAAAAGCGGTAGAGGGGGGCGAGCCGGACCCGATAATCTCCCTCGAAGGCCACGAGGGCGGCGACGCCCGGTGGCCTTCGGTCAGCTTGTGGACTCCTTGGAAGCTTCGACGGACCGGAGCGGCCTTCGCGTGCGGAACGACGCAACCTCTCGGACGGAACCGGACGCTTCCCAACCCTTCGACGATGGCTTGAGGGCGACGATGCCCCGGCCCTCGCGGCAAGGCGTTGGGCTGTGGAAGGTTTTCGGGCTTGCGGCCCTGGTGGCGGGGACCTCCTGGGTCGTCGCCGACCTGGCCTCGGCCTGGCTCGTCCCGCCGTATCTGGTCGTGATGGCCTTGATCCTGCTCCCTTCGAACGACGCGACCCGTCGCCGAAACGAAGCGAGCCGGGTCAATCGCCCTCCGAGAGGGGTCGACCTACCCTCGAACAGCCGGGTTCGCTCGGCCGGGGATGGTCTGGCGGACCCTTTGGACTCCTCGGAACCTTCGAGCACGCCCAACGACGGGACGACCGACGGTGGGGCGACCGCTTCGAAGGTCGAGCAGGAGGGCGGGTCCGCCTCGGCGACCGCCTCGAAGTCGAAGCGGGGGCGAAGTCGCCCTCGGAAGCCGAGCAAGCCCGCCGACCCCGCCGAGTTGGCACCCGCCAACTGGGTGGAAGTCGGCCCCGGCAAGTTCGTCCGGGTCGAGGCGGCAACCACCCCCGAGCCGGTCGCCGGTCCCCACCTTCCGGTGGGATCGGCGCCGGTTCTTCCCCTTTTCGACGACGATTCGATGGCCTCGGAACCCGGAGCACTGGAAACCCCCGAGGAACCCACCGGTTCCTGGGTCGGTTTCGAGCCGGGATCAAGCCCCGCGATCGACGTCAACGTCAGCCTTCGGTTCGAATCACGAACCCTGACCTCCGTTCCTGTTGCCAACCCCGTCGATGGCATCATCGAGGATACTGGCGCCGCCGAGCCGATCGAAGCCAACGGACCTGTCGCCCTGGAATCGCCGGTTCTTTCGGACTTTGCCGCCCCCGAAGCGGGATTCGCCCCGAGCTTGGATTTCAACGCACCAACCATCGACGGCAACACGCTGCAAGTTGAACGCGCTGATCTCCTCGTCTTGGAAAGTGATCTCGACTCCGGGGCGACAGAACCCGAAATGGAACCCGGCTCCCATGAAGGCAGGTTCGGACCGGCTCCCGTCGCCCTGGCGGACGCGGCAGAGTCGCCGCGCCATCTCGACGACGAGGTCGAAGTGGGAACGGATCTTGGAGCCACCGACGATCTTGAACCGATGTTTGATCGTCGCAAGCAGGGCTTTCCCAAGGTTGATCCGGAAGGTCTCGACCAGGGGGAAGTTCTTTCCAGGTTCGAGGAGGCGTCTCGGAGCGATCTGGACGCCAACTCGCCAATTCTGGAAGTCTCGTCGGATGAATACTCGTTCTTCCGAAGCGTCCCGCCGTCCCAGGCTGTTTGCCGGGGTCGCGTCGGGCTTGGCCGGAGGTCAGGTCGAAAGGTCCCCCCGGGGCACTTCGGGCGAACCCCTCGGTCGACTCGACGCCCGGTCGACCCGCGCCGTCCTTCGGGGCGGAAGGTCGGCCGGCCTCGCCAGATCATCCGAGCTTCACCGCCCCGGTCGCCGCCATCGTCGCGGTCGGGGCGATTGTGAAGATGGATGATTTGTAAAACAACATCCCTATTGCTAATCTTTGTTGATCGAAGCTTGGTTTGTCATTGAGCGAGTTGGTTGTTGACTGGTCGAGTCTTTTGGTCGAGGGTGATGGTCGTCAGGATGTTGCATCCCCATAAGAGGGAGGAAAATCCATGCGACTTCGATCCAGATTCTTCGGGTTGGTTGGTCTTTTGTCGATTCTGACTACCATCGGACCGGTCTTTGGCGCTTTGATCCCGCCGGGTCGGCAACATCGCCTTTCGATTGAGGGGGAGAACACGATCACGTTTCTCCCGCAGTCGAACCTCCCCGCGATCAAGATCGACTACAAGGCCCGCTTCGAGTACATCGTCGACACCTTCTTCCTCAAGGAACCGAAGGCGGCGAAGACGACTCGGGCCAAGGCCAAAGACTCGGAAAACCCGGCGACGAAGCCTTCCAGGGAGGTGGATATCTCGCTCCACTCGACCGAGATCGCCTACCGGCAGAATGGCCAGCCGGTCCTGGAAACGAAGATGAGCCGGTCGAAGTTTCAGGGTCGGCTCCAGCCAGACTCGCCGGTCTTGAGTGTGTCGGCGAAGGAAGCCCCGCTCCGGTTGCAGGAGTTGCTCAAGCTCTACGACACCACCGCCGCCACCATGATGGTCAACGACAACGACCGGGTCACCAGCTTGAAGTTGAAGTTCGACGGCCCGCAGCGCCCCGTCGTCGAGACGGTCGTGTCGATCCATTCTCCCATGCCCAGCGACGTCGACTCCTGGGACGCTTCAAGTCGGCTGGCGATGGGCCAGGGGCAGACGGCCAAGGGGAAACTTCGGTTCGAGAAGGTCAAGAAGCCCGCGAACAAGGAAGCGAGCGACCTATCGAGCGACCTGGCCAGGGCGAACAAGCCGGAACCGGTCGAACTGGTCAAGGTGAAGGTCTCCGGCGTGCTCCAGGGGGAGGGGGTCATCGCCGGAAACCTGATCAAGGACGGGACCTACACCGTGGACGGCGAGCAATCCTACGACCCGCAAACCCGAGAGTGGGTCGCGTCGAAGTGGTCGGTCGAGGTCAACAGCGACCTGGCCAACCAGGCCGGCCTGATCGTGGCTCGGGCCAAAGGGAGGATGATTGTCGAGTCGAGGGCGGTGGACGGCGCCGCCACCCCGACCGGCGAAGGGGCTGTGCCGAAGCTTTGAGGCTCAAGGTTTGTCCGGAGGCTTTTCCTTGCAATCCCGGCCTCCGATCGGTTCCACTGAGGGGGTCGTCGGCGAGGCAGGCAAGAAAAGGGTCGCTCTGGTTCGGCCCTCCATCGTCCGGCGGGACTCTTGGGATGCTAAGGAGAACCCTCGGATGAACATCGGGATCACCGCGTTGACCTCGGCGGCCGCCCTGGCCCTGGGTTTGGGGCTGTCGGCGGATTGCGCCCGGGGGGATGACGCCCCGTCGGGCAAGCCGGTCCGGGTCTTGATCATCACCGGCGACACCCACCCCGCGCACAATTGGAAGGCGACCACGCCCGCCATCGCCGACGTCCTCACCCAGGGGAACCGGATCGAGGTCGTCGCGACCTCCACGCCGACCCGCGACCTGACCGACGAGAACCTGGCCAAGTACGACGTCTTGCTCCTCAACTACCTCGACTTCAAGAAGCCGACCGAGAGTCCTGAAACCACCTGGACCGACGCCAACAAGGCCGCGTTCCTCAAAGCCGTCCGCGAAGACGGCAAAGGGCTGGTCCTGCTCCACCATGCGTCGGGGTCGTTCGCCAGGCCAAGCTGGGCCGAGTTCGAGCAGGCCGCCGGGGGCTGGCGGCCAAAGCGCGGGAACCACGGCCCCGCCCACGAGTTCACCGTCAAGAAGACCGCCGAGGGGCAGTCGCACCCGATCGGCTCGGGAGCTCCCGACGAGTTCCCCCACCTGACCGACGAGCTTTACCAGAACTGCGTGGTCCCCGAGGGCGCCACGGTCCTGGCGACCGCCTATTCCGACCCGAGCAAGCCGCAAGGCTCGGGCAAGAACGAAGCGGTGATCTGGGCCAACCCGTTCGGCAAGGGGCGAGTCTTCGACGACCTCTTGGGCCACGACGTCGCCGCGATCGCCGACCCGGGCGCCGCCACCTGGCTCCGCCGAGGTGTCCTCTGGGCCGCCAAGGGCGAGGTCCCCGCCGAGGTGAAGTAACCGTTTGAGTCAAACCAAAGGCGATCAGAACTCGTCCACCCCGACGACCTCGCCGAAGTCGCGGGTGGCGAGTTTTTGCCAGACGCCCAGTTTGGCGGCAGGGGTGAGGGAGTAAAGATTCAGGGATTTGTCGAAGACGAAGGCGGGGATGTCGCCGGTTTTGGGGTCGAAGGGGGTGGACTGGATCGAGTCCTTGAGGAAGCGGACCGAGCCGTCGCAGAAGCCGACGTTGGCCCCTCCGGGGTGCTGGCTCCCGACGGTCATCTCCCAGTTGTTGTTGGAACCTTCGAGGAACGGGACGCCTTTGAGGTCGCCGTTGACCGGGTAGTAGGCGGTCACCGTCGAGTCGACCGGGTGGCCGGAGTTCCACCATCGGTAGAGCGAGCGGTAGCCTTTGTCGTTGGGGATTCTCCCGAAGGCGGTCTCGGCGAACAGGACGGTGGCGCTCGTCCCGTCGGTGATGTCGCCGAGCCGGACGGTCGAGCAGATCAGGGTCACGCCATTCACGTTCGCCCGCTGCTCGGCGTAGGTCGGGTTGGTCGGGAGGATGTCGAGGAACCACAGCCCCTGGCATCCGCCGTAGCTCGTGTGGTGCTGGAGGATGCCCGAGCCGGTGGGCGCCCCGACGTTGTGGTCGTTCAGGTAGCTTTCGGCGGCGCTCGGGTCGCTCGGGCACCAGAGCGTGCTCACGCCGGTCGAGGCCACGGTGCCGTTGGCATAGGTGATCGCCTGGACCGAGAAGTTGGCCGCGTCGAAGAGGGATTGTCGCTCGAAGAATGGGGCGAGTCGGACGAAGACGCCCAAACCCAAGGTCAGCCCGGGACCCCCCTCGGGGGGAGTCGCGAAGGCGCCCGGGGGCAGGACGCCGGTGGCCGACTCATAATTCAAGGCGGCCAGGCCGAGTTGCTTGAGGTTGTTGACGCACCCCATCCGCCTCGACGCTTCGCGGGCCGCTTGCACGGCGGGGAGCAGGAGCGCGATCAAGAGCGAGATGATCGCGATGACGACCAGTAGCTCGATCAGGGTGAAGCCGCGAGGCGCTCGAAGACGGGAGGTCGAGGGCACGTTGATGACTCCTCTTCTTCGCGTTGCCGGTGAATTAGTCTGACAGCCGTCACAGATGGGTCTTATGGTAACAATGGGTCAACCCGGAAGCAAGTTGCCGGTGTGATGATCGGTCGGGCGGTAAGGGTTTGCCTAGAACAAAGCGACACGGGTATCGCTTTCAAATCTGGAGGTTCGGATTGCAAATCGCAAAAAACTCGGAAAGTGAAATTCTTCAATCCTTTGCGATCTGCAATCCTGCGATTTGCAATTCCCGACTTCGAAGAATCCCTGGGTTCGACAGCGATGCCCGAGCAACATCCTCCTTTCGGGCCCCTCGATTTCAACGCTGGTCAAGCGAGGTCGAATCGTTTATACTGATCTGATCGTCGGATTCGAGGGAAGCTCACGTCGACCTCCGGTTTCCTTCGGAAGGTTTCGTGCTGTTCTCTGGGGCGCGAGGTTCTCGCCGTCCCGGGCGAATTCCCAATGCGTTTGATCTTCGTCCAAGCGACCGGACAAGGGGGCTGGAATCGCCCGATCCTTTTTCGTTTTGTCGCCATCGGGAGTCTTGTGTGGCCAAAGAGGAACCGATTCGCACCGAGGGCCGCATCGTCGAGGCCCTGCCCAACACGCAGTTCATGGTCGAGCTTGAAAGCGGGCACCGCATCCTGGCCCACATCGCCGGCAAGATGCGGAAGAATTTCATCAGGATCGTCCCCGGCGACCGGGTGACCATCGAGATCACCCCCTACGACCTGACCAAGGGGCGGATCGTCTACCGCGAACGCTGACCGGGCTTTGGCCCTTTCGAGGGTCGTTCGCGGCCTTGTTCGAGTCGAAATTCCCGGAAGTGAGTTGGGGAGATTTCCCCCTCAAGGCGAAGGCGTCGGTCGGTCCCGATCAGCCCGAGGGGACTTGGGCTTGAGTCGGTTTGCGCGCCTTGATACAACTCCGGATGCCCGCTCTCCACCCACCAAAGGAAGGGAAGTCGCGACTCCAAGGAAGGAAGGCCCGCCCATGATGGTCGAACGCCCCGTCGCCTCGAAGACGCCCTCGGCATCCGCCGGTTCCCCTTCAGACTCCGCCCCCGCCTCGCCGGGGACACCCCAGGCCCCGACACCTTCGGTTCCGCTTCCGTCCCCCTCCGACCGGCTCGGCCGCTGGCAAGCGAAGCACGATCTGGCCTACCACCGGGCCGAGACCGATCGGGTCAAGGTCCTGGTCGAGTTCCTGGCGAGGCCGATCCACGCCCACGGCGGGACCGAGCCTGACCCGGACATCGTCACGGCGTACAACCTCGCCGTCGAGGCCGCCCTGGGCGGAATCCGACGGGCCTCGCAGTCCTCGCCTCGCTGATCGGAGACTCCAAGGGAAGCCGCCGCGATCCGGAGCTTCCGCACGGGTGACAAGGGTCTTCAAACCCCGCTGTTTTTAAGATCGACCGCAAGCGAGCGGAGTCCGAAGACCCCTGCCATCCCGTCGAGTGTCGAAGGCTCTTGAGATCCGGTGCAAACCCCGGTCTCGGAGCGATCTTGGCTCGATCCCCGAGCAGGGTGTAGGGTCAACGATCGGGCGAAAGGCGGGCGACGGCCCCCTTGGCACGGGGCTGGTCGCGGATCGCCGCGGTGAGTTGGTCGATCGAGGACTGGAGTTTGTCGAGTCGGACATCGACCTTGTCGAATCGAGCATCGACCTTGTCGAGTCGGGCATCGACCTTGTCGAGTCGGGCATCGACCCCTTCAAGTTTGCTCTCGACCTTGCCCAACCGAGCGTCAAGGTTCCGAGCGTCCGCCGACATGGTGGCGGCCCACCAGATCCCGGCGGCGATCGAGGCCAGCATCGCCCCGGCCACGATCCCGAACAGCCACTTGGCCAGCCCGACCTCGGCGCGAAGCCCAGCGAGCGAGACGTCGATCGAATGGACCTCGGCGCGGAGACCCTTCAAATCTTCGCTGAGAACTTCGGTCGTTGGACCCGCCGTTGTGGAGACCACCTCTTCGATTATGGTGACACTCGACTCACTCATAGTGACGTTTAACTCACTGATGGTGACGTTCGACTCATCCTCGATGATAACCGTCGGTCGCGCGAGTCGCCAGAGGTTCCGGGAAGGTTGATCACTTCACTCGCCACCAGTCCGAAGGGACAAGCCCTCGGGCCTGGCAAAGCGGTTCGATCGCCCGGCGAAATCGCAAGGCGTCGACCGGATAACCGGCGGTGGGTTTTAGTCCGGGGATTTGGGCGAGCCAATGGGCGTTGAAGGCGTCCATCCAGTGCTCCCGGACCGTCTTGCTGACGATAGACGCCAGGGCGACCAGGCCATCGTTGCCGTCGGCCCGGGGGACGAGTTCGACCGACAGGGGGGATCGACCGGGCGAGATGAGCTGATAGGCGCTGAGGTGGGGGCCTTCGACGCCCGCGATGACCTCGGCCTCGGGGAAGGCGGCCCGGAGAGGCTCGGCGTAGAAGTGGCGACCGCCGTGCTTGTCGCCTCGGACCGCGACGGCCTGGCCGGGTGGGGTGGTGCTTTGGAGGTGGCGGAGCAACTCGGCGAAGGCGGCGAAGTGGACGGTGGCCTTAGAGTTGGTGGGTGACCGGATTAGCTCCTCGTTGAATCGCTTCGGGCCGACGACGACGCTTCGGACATCAACCAGCCGCCAGGGAGCACCCTCGAACGGTCGGCGGGCGACGGCGGCCTCGCACAGGCTCCTCGAAGTGATCGAGGGGTATCGAGGGTCATGCCCCGAAGGGAGCCAGGGGGCCAGCTCGACCACTTCGAGCGTCCCCGAGCCCAACGCCTCGAACAAAGCCCCCAGGGTCCGGGGGGCGGGGCGGCCGGTCGCGTCGATCAGGGCCAGGGTCGCCGAGTCGAGCCGATCCCGCCCCTTCCGGGCCTTGAACACCCGCTTCGAGTCATCCACCCAGAGCCGCTTCGACGGGTCATCGGCGCGGCTGACGGTACCCGCGAGGTCGTCCCAAACGCGAGGCGGCGAGTCGTCCGGCCCCTCGGCCACGACCAGGGTCATCACCAAAGGCCCCAGGTTCGGCCCGTAGCCCGCCTCGTCGATCCCCGCCCAGCGCATCAGGTGGCCTCGCAGGCTCGCTCGAAGTTGGTTCGCTCAGTTTGAGGATCGCACTTTCGGGAATTGATGCATTTTGATCGCCGATGATTCCGCTCGACGAACCCTCTCCCTGATCGGATCAGAAGTCGAAGACCCCAAGCATGCCGCTTGGCCGAGGACCTCCGCCCGGTGGAGGACTGAGACATCGGCTTATGTGCCTTCGCGTTGGTCTGACCAAAGATAATAAAAGTCGAAATCGACACTCAAGCCGTATTTTCCGAGCCTCACCGTGAGGTCGGCGTCAAAATGCAGGCCCGGATAGCCCTCGTGGAAGTAGCCAACGAGTTGCATGCAGCCGCCATGATCCCGAGACAGGGAGGCGAACCCTTCGGGATTCTGGTCGAGCCGATCCAGTACGTCCTTGATGTGCGACTCCAATGGTTCGGTGCGAGGTAGACGCGAATGGAGCGACCATCGACTGAATTTGCACTCCAGCCTCGTCCGGGGATGTAAGTCACCCGTGCGCCAAGAATCGCTGGGATCGACACCGGCCCTGGAGGTGATCTCCTCCGGGTCGAACGAACCTGTTACGGCAAAGTAGGCGTATTGCTCGTTCGGCCGGCTCATGAGAGGCCCCACGAGGATCAGTAGACGGGGGCAGGCCCGACCAGGACGATGGTATCGGGTGGCAGGGGTCTGCGGAGCCCCCGCAACCCCGGTCTGCGGATCACCGGTCGGGCGAAGTCCCGGGGTCGCGGAGGCTCCGCAGACCCCGCCACCCCGGGGTTCACAAAACTCCTGGTTTCCGGCGACTCTGAGTTTAACTCGTCCTCGGCAACTTGCGAACCGCCCTGTTTTTCTCGATCCCGATCACATCGCCATCAGGTGGGCTTCGGAGGCCGAATTCTTTTCGGGGGCGAGCCAGATCGAGGCGGCGGGGCGGCCTTCGACCTCTCCGGCGAGCGAGGCGTAGTCCTCGGCGCCTCGGCTGGTGGGGGCGTACTGGAAGATCGACTGGCCGAAGCTCGGGCACTCGGCGAGTCGGATGTTCCGGCGGATTCGGGTCCGAAAGACCCGGGCCTCGGCCCAGGGGGAGTTGGCGTGCTTCCGGCCGTCGAAGTACTGGTCGAGGTCGTCGATGACTTCGCCGCCGAGCCGGGTCCCCGAGTCGTACAAGCACAGCACCACCCCGCCGACCTTGAGGTCGCGGTTGACCCGCTTGCACACCAGGTTGATCGTTTCCAGGAGCTTCGACAGGCCGTGGAGCGCCAGGAAGTGCGCCTGGAGCGGGATGAACACCTCTCGGGCGGCGCAGAGGGCGTTCAGGGTGAGGATACCCAAGGAGGGCGGGCAGTCCATCAAGACGTAATCGAAATGCTCGGCCTCGAGCGCCAGGTCGAGCTGGTCGCGGAGGATCGTCTCGCGGCCGACGGTCCCGATCAGCTCGACCTCGGCAGCAGCCAAGTCAATATGGCTCCCGCACACGTGGAGGTTGGGGGCCACTTCCCGGCGGACCTGCGCGAGCGACAGCCCTTGCGTCAGGACGTCATAGAGCGAAGGCCCCGACCGGCCCGGCAGCAAGCCGAGGTGGAGCGTGGCGTGCGCCTGGGGGTCGAGGTCCAGGACCATCGTCTTCTTGCCTTCGGCCGCCAGGGCGGCGGCGAGGTTGACGGTGGTCGTCGTCTTGCCCACGCCGCCCTTTTGATTCAGTACCGCGATCCGTCGCATCGATGGGTCCCCTCCCCTTAAGCAAAGCAGCGCGGCCTCCCCAAGATCCCTCGCCCCAGCCCAGCCGTCGCCCGAGGCGTTCGAGCGGGGAGTCTAGTCGAAACCCCCCCCGGCGAGAAGGCGAACCCATCCGAGCTTCGATCGGGAAGTTCCGGCATGGTTCGTGCCCGCTTCTTCCAACTAATCTCGGCAGTTCGCGACCTGAATCCGACCAACATTTCCAAAAAAAGGACCAAACGGATGGCGAACAAGGTTTCCCCGATCGTCCAGAACGACGAAGGCCTGCTCGGAGTCCTCGAACACCCCGAGTCGGTCCGAAGCGACTCCGACGCGAGGATCGCGGTCCGGCTCACCAGGGGGCAGGTCGTCCTCGTCCCGCCCGATCTGATGGTGATCCAGAAGGATGGGAGCTTCCACATCGACCTGTCCACCTCGGACCTGCTCAAGTTCGACGCCGAGGAACCTGGGCAAACCAAGCGCGAAGTCGCGGTCGCCCGAGGTGCCGCCGAGGCCGTCGTGCCGGTCATCGCCGAGACCGTCGAGGTCGTCAAGCGCCAGGTTGAGAGTGGGCGGGTCCGGGTCGAGAAGACGGTGCAAACCACCGATCAGGTCGTCAACGAGTCGTTGATCCATGAGGATGTGGAAGTCGAGCGGGTCCCGATCAACAAGGTCATCGAGGCGCCGATCGGCAACCGCCAAGAGGGGGAAACGCTGGTGGTTCCCGTCCTGAAGGAGGTGCTGGTCGTGGAAAAGCGGTTGATGCTGGTGGAAGAGATCCGAATCACCCGTCGAAAGACTGAGCAGCCATTTTCCCAGACGGTGCCGCTCCGGACCGAGGCGGTCGTCGTGGAGCAATCGGAACCGACCGACCCGGAGAAGCCGGTGCATTCCTCGAAGCGAAACCGCTAGTTTTCCGCTGGTCCTGATCCGTTGGTCTACCTTTTGCCTGGTTGGTCCTACCGAGAAACGGTCAACTGGCACTTCCTCGAAGGTCGGTGATTGTTTCGAGGTTTGAGTGTCGCTCGGATCACGCATCCGAGTTCCGGGAACGCCCGAGTCTGGGCTTGACCTTTCTTCTTCGTAAAGGAATCACGATGGCCAACTCCAACAAGCACGACGACAAAAAAGCCACGGTCAGCACCGCTGGTGGCGGGGCGGCGGGAGCCTTGGCCGGAGCCGGGATCGGCGCCGCGGTGGGTGGACCGGTGGGCGCCGCGGTCGGTGCCGGGATCGGCGCCGTGACGGGGTCCGCAGCCGGTGGGGCGATTGGATACGCCTCGCATGAGGCCGATTTCCGGAAGGACTTCGAGTCTTCGGGCACCTCGAAGTCGCACACCTGGGAAACCGTCTCGCCCGCCTACCAGTATGGCTACGACAGCTTCGACCACCCCGAGTATCAGGGAAAGTCGTACTCGCAGGTCAGCTCGCACCTGAAAAAGGGCTGGAGCGGCCAGGGCGAATACTCGGCGTTCGAGCCTTACGTCAAGAAGGCCTATGAGCACCGGGCCACCTCGCACACGGCGATGGGCGCCGGGGCGACTGCCGCGAAGGCAACGACCGCCGCGAGCGGGTCGGTGATCCCGGTCGTCGAGGAAGAGTTGCAGGTCGGCAAGCGCAAGGTCGAGACCGGCGGCGTCAAGGTCAAGACGTCGGTGACCGAAACCCCGGTGGAAACCGACGTCAGCCTCCACAAGGAGACCGTCAAGGTCCAGCGTCGGGCCGTCGATCGCCCGTTGACCGACGCCGACGCCGCGTTCCGCGAGGGGACGATCGAGCTGAAGGAAACCGCCGAGCAGGCCGTCGTCAACAAGCGGGCCCGGGTCATCGAAGAGATCGTCCTGAGCAAAGAAGGCTCGGATACGACCCACAAGGTCAAGGACAAGGTCCGCAAGACCAACGTCGACGTCGAGAACGTCGAAACCCCCGCCGTCGTGACGCACGAGAGCTTCGAGTCGTTCAAGCCGACCTTCGAGAAGCACCACAAGTCGAAATACGCCTCGACGGGGACGACGCTCGAAGAGTTCACCCCCGCTTACCGCTTCGGCCACTCCCTGGGCACCGACACCCGGTACAACGCCGGAAACTGGGCCACCGTCGAGCCCGAAGCCCGGCAGCACTGGGAAGCCAAGAACGAAGGCACCTGGGAAGAGTTCAAAGAAGCCGTCCACCACGCCTGGGACCAGGCTCGCGGCAAGGCTTGAACCACGTTTGATTAGAACCGAATCGCACAGGGGGCGGCGCGAGGACCAAGTCCTTTCGCCGCCCTTATTGAATTGTTGCCGATCGGCCAAGGCTGGCATCCGGTTGTGATCCACGGTTCAATGAGGGGCCATCCGGGGTTCCTCTCGCGCGGAAGTTTGAAGTAATCAACGAGGTTCCAGGTGCCACGAGTTGAAACTTCGAACCGGCGGTTTACCCTCGCCGACCTGATGGTCCTGGTCGTGGCGACCGCCGTCGGCCTGGCCATGTTTCGACCCTACCTCGCCGCAATGGGGCCAACTTTCCGAAACACAGTCAGCTCCTTGCGGACTATCGAGACCACCTATGGAGCTTGGTCCTTTGTCGCGGCCTGGTGGATGATCGCCCTGCTGTTCCTCCAGTACCGACGGCCTCACCCGAGCCGGGGTCGGCTCGCCCGTCGTCCGGGCCACGCCGCGTGTTGCGTCGCGGTGGTGGCTTTGGTCGTGGGGACCATCCACGAAATCGTGGATCTCGCCTGCCGTGATCCGGCCGGGATGCCGTTTTCCTTTCATCAGTTGTGGATCACCGTTTCGGTGCGAGTGGGACCCGCCGTCGCGGGGGCTTGGCTGCTCCTGGCCTTGAGCGGACGCTGGCGATCCGATCCCGGTTGGATCGACCGCTTGGGGCGGTTGTTGGGATGCTGCTGGATCGGTTGGCTCCTCTTTTGGCTGCTCCCGAGCCCGATCCGCTCCAAGATTCCCCCGTTTTGGGACTGGGTTTTTTCATGAGCCTGACGAGAACCCTGCGAAGGGTCGATGTCCTCATCCTCCTCGTTGCGATGGCGGCCATCGTGATGCGCAATGATCGCGAGGTCTCGGAGGTCTTCACCCGAGACTGGGCGGAGGCCGTGGCGAGGCGTTGGCCCCTCCCATACCGATCGATCGTGGCGCCGATCCTGAGGCTGAAAAGCGATCTCATGGCGGCCCTGACCGTCATGACCGTCGGACTAGGGCTGGCTATTCTCCGTCGCCCCCGCGTCCCGGCGGGCAAAAAGTGGCCGGGCAGAGGAGCGTCCGCTATCGCCGTGGGTGGGCTTGCGGTGGTTTACGGCATCATCCCGATCGCGTTGGAGGCGATCGCGGACCCCACATCCAGGTACTTCGGTCTCTCCAACCCCCATTTCCTATCCGATTCGCTCCGAAGTTGTCAGGGTGGCCCGGGAAACTCGATCCTCGGCGCCTGGTCGCTCCTGGCCTTGGCGGGGCGATGGAGATCGAAGGAGGAAGGCTTGGGGCGGCTCGGTTGCCTCCTGGGGTGGTGTTGGCTAGCGTCCATCGCCTTTGATCTATCCCAATCGACAATCTATTGAACGGCCATTGCCGCCGCCGCAAGGTTGCAGAGCTGGTTCAACCCAGTGATTTCCTCCCCTGGAACTCTCCCATAGCTGAGCGAAGTTCAAAACGGACGCTCGTTTCACCCTCCAGACACTAAATTAGGCCGCTCGACTCGGCCAGAGAGGGCAGCCCAGGGCGAGTGCCGAAGGGCGATCCGATCAGCCGGTTGAGGCGGGTGCCCGTCGGGCGACTTCGGCGGCGACGGCCTGGGTGAACGAGTCGGTCGACTCGGTCCCGCCGAGGTCTTTGGTTCGGGTCCCGTCACGGAGGAGGTCGAGGACGGTTTCCTTGAGGGTCTGGCCGGTGGCGACCTCGCCGACCTGGACCAGGAGCATCGACAGGGCGAGGAAGATTGCGGTGGGGTTGGCCAGGTTCTTGCCTTGGATGTCGGGGGCGGTCCCGTGCGCGGCGTCGAAGAGGGCGACCCGGACGTTGCTCGACGAGTCGAAGGCGAGGTTGGCGCTGGCGCCGATCCCGAGCGAGCCGACCAGCCCGCAGGCGAGGTCGGACAGGAAGTCGCCGTACTCGTTCAAGGTGAGGATGACCTGGAACCGGTCGGGGGTCATGACGAGCTTGCCGAGCAGGGCGTCGAATAGCTCGACGTTGTGGGGGACGTCGGGGTACTGCAAGGCCACCTCCTTGGTGATGGCTTCGAACAGGCCGTCGGTGGCCCGCTGGACGGTGTACTTCGAGGCCGAGGTCACGCGCCGGCCGGTCTTCCGCCCCAGCTCGAACGCATAGCGCGCGGCTTCGAGGACCGGCTTCCGCTCGACGATCCGAAGGCTGACGGCCGAATCGGCGCCGATAGCCCGGCCCGGGTCGTCGTAGGTCCCCCCGGTGGCGATCCGGATGATCTCGATGTCGAGCGCAGCCCGGAAATGGCTGGTCACGCCCGGGATGGTGTAGACCGGACGGTGGATCACCGCCAGGTCGAGCCTCCGTCTCAGGATGGCGTTGGGGCTTTCCTCGGCCGTCACCGTCGGGTATTTGAGCGCGACCTTGTGGCCCGTCACCGCCAGGACCGCTTCGTCGTAGACCGCCTTGCCGCGCCTCCGGCGGTTTTCGAGCGACAGGTCGACGCTCGAAAAGTCGAGGTGGACCGGCAAGGCTTCGGCCAGGGTATGCACCGCCTTGGAAAGCTCGGCGCCGATCCCGTCGCCCAAAAGTTCGGTGACCGCGTAGGTGGGTCGCATGCTCAAAACAAACTCCACTCGGTCCGAGGCGAATTGGGAAAGGGCGAGCGTCGGCGCTTTCGGGCCGGTTCGAACCGAGGCCGGACGATCGGAGGGAAGAATCGCGCCCCTTCCGCGAGGAATAATCAACATGGATTGTAAAGGACCGCCCCGTCGCGGTCAAATTGGTCGAGCGACGTCCCGGCCTGGCGAAAACCCCCCGCGTATCCATTCAGTCCTGGCGACGCCCCACCGCCTGCTTCCACCGAGGAGCCTTTGATGACGAATCATGGGAGTAGATTGACGCTGGGCCGTTTGATGGGGGTGATCGCCCTGTTCGCCTTGATCTTCGCGGTATCGCCCCCGTTGGTGGGCATTTATTTGTCGGTCGACCTGTCCGGTGTTGTCGGCCTGATCATCCTGGTCGCCCGGTTTGGCGGCGTGCCTAAGGTCAGGGCCGCCCTGTGGGTCTTGATCGGCTACTCTTGGCTGTCGTTGGCGTTGCTCTACTTGACCTGGCTGGTCGCCTGGTCGACCCTCGGCCATCCCCCTCGCTCGTCGATCGACGATCCCCAGATGATCAGCGTCCCCGTGTCCACCCTACGCTACTTGACGTTCGTGCTGATTCTCGGCGTTTGGCCCACCCTGTTCGTCTGCCCGCTGCTGATATTCGGCGAGGCTATGTTGGCGGTTGAACGCGGCGGCCCGAGCCGGTCGAACGAGGTTGCCAGGCTCTTGCTGATCCCTCTGCTTCTGTGGTTGGGAGCGTTCCTCATCCTCGGACTCGATCCCGGTCGTGTTTTGGACTGATTTGCGGACTGAAGATGTCGCGAAGGAAAAGGGACACCTTGACTTCTGTCGGCTTGGATTTCGCCCCATCAAATTCTCTTCGGGCACCTCTTGGCGAAGTCGCGATAAAATAGGTTATATTGTCAATAAGCAGCGGTGGCTTGTCGGGGCACGGGCCGTTCGCTCGATCCGACGCTTCCCAAGGAACACGCCCCAGGCTTTGAGGGAGAGGCTCGATGTCGACCGCCGGGAAAGTCCTAACCGTCCTGATCCTCCTGGTGATGATGGCCTGGATCGTCATGCTGTCCGCCGTCACTCAACTGAACGTCAACTGGCAAACCCGGATCGCCAAGGTGGAGGCCGACTCCAACACCGCCAAGACCCGGTCAGCCGACAACACCGCCAAATATCTCGACCTCACCGAGAAGACTCGGACCGAGCAGGCGGCCAAGGACCTCGACCTCCGCGAGATCCAAGGGCGGACCGCCGCCGCCGAGGCCCGCCAGTCCTCCAAGACCGAAGACCTGACCCGGATTCAGATCCAGGTCGCCGCCTACGAGGCCGCCGTCGAGCGCGCCAAGGTGAATCAGTCCACCCGAGAGTCGGAAAAAGCCAAGACCCAAGCGGACCTCGACGCCAAGAGGATCGAGATCACCAAAAAGCAGGACCAGAACAATCAGCTCCGCGACCAGCTCGCCAGGCTCCAGGACGACTTCAAGCGGCTCCTGACCAACAACGCCAAGCAACTCGACAAGGACGGGAGCGGCAACGACCGCCCCACCCCCCGGTCCGCCTCCGACCGTCGACCGTCGCCCTCGTCTTGATCGATCCGACCCGACCGGCTCGATGGTCCACGAACCGCCGAACGTCACCCGGGTCCATCCCCCTGGGCGGTGTTCGACGGTTTCGTTTTGAGTCTTCGGATCACATGAGGGCATCGCGGGAATAGAGCAAACGAAAACCGAGTTGACCCCGCCCGATCAGGCGGAATCGCGCTCTTGAGCCGGTCCGCGCCCGTTGCTCCGGCGAGAACAGGGGGTCAGGACGCTTCGGCCGGCGAATCGGGGGTTGGGGCCGAGTTCCTCTTCGATCCGGAGTAGGCGGTTGTATTTGACCATGCGCTCGGATCGGCTGATCCCTCCGATCTTGATCTGGCCGGCGGCGGTGGCGACGGCGAGGTCGGCGATGGTGGTGTCTTCGGTCTCGCCGGATCGGGCGGCGATGATCGCCCGATGCCCCATGCGACGGGCTTGGGCCATCGCCCGGAAGGTTTCGGTCAGGGTCCCCACCTGCCCGGGCTTGATCACCACGGCGTTGGCGGCCTGATGCTGTTCGCCGAGTTCGAGCCGGTCGACCCGGGTGGCGAACAGGTCGTCGCCGACGATCTGGACGGTCGCCCCGAGCCGGGTCGTCAACTCGGTCCAGCCTTCCCAATCGTCATCGCCGAGGCCGTCCTCGATGGAGAGGATCGGGTATTGCCGGGTCCAGTGTTCGAGCATGGCGATCATCGCCGGGGCGTCGTGCGAATCCTGGCCGAAGGTCAGCTTGTAGGTGTTCGCCGAGGCGTCGAGGACGTGGGTCGCCGCGACGTCGATCGCCACGGCGACATCTCGGCCGATGTCCAGCCCGGCGGCGATCACCGCTTCGAGGAGGTGGTCGACCGCCTGGGCGTTGGAGCGGAGCCGAGGGCCGAACCCGCCGTGCGAGCAGACCAGGTGCGAGGCGTGGCCATGCTTCTGGAGGATCGCCCCCAGGGCGTGGTACACGGCGATGACCATGCCCAGGGCTTCGGAGAAGTCGCGGGCTCCGATGGGGATCATCAACACGTCCTGGAAATCGAGGGTCCGACCGACCCGAGTCGTTCCCGAGATCATGTGCGCCATTGGGAGCGGGAGCATCGGCTCGGCGGACTCGGCATCGTCGCCCAGGTGCTGTTTCCAGAGCCGGTTGAGGTGGAGGTAGAGCGGTTCGCCGTTGCCGATGGCGGCGGCCTGCGCCGAGGCCATCGAGACGGCCAGGGTGGTGTTGGCCCCGAGCCTGGATTTGTCGAGCGTGCCGTCGAGGGCGATCAAGGCGTCGTCGACGCCTTGCTGGTCGTCGAGGTCGAACCCTCGGAGCCTGGGGGCGACCTCCGAGGCGACTCGGGCGACGGCTTTGCGGACACCTCGACCGCCGAACCGCTTCGGGTCGTTGTCGAGGAGTTCGCGGGCTTCGTGCTGACCAATACTCCCGCCCGAAGCGGCCCCGGATCGGCCCCGAGCCTTGGCCTCGGTGACGACCTCGATTTCCAGGGTGGGGAGGCCTTGCGAGTCGTAAACTTCCCGGGCGATGAGTTCATCGAGGATTGACAAGTCCAGGTCTCTCTTCGGCTAGTCAGAAGGAAAGCCACGCCGCCGACCATGAGGGCCGAACCAGGGCTTGTCACCCCTAAATCAGGATCATCCGGGGTCATTCGACGCAAAATTTCCCGACCCTCCCGGACCAGAGGATATGGGGATTTGTTGTCAGGGTTTTCCAACCGTTCCCAGGGAATCGATGATTTGCACTTTTTGGACCAAAGCGAGCCCGAGTCGACTCGATGATTGGATGCGAAGGAGAGGATGGCCCGACCTCTTGACGCCCGATTCTCGAATCGACTCCAATTAACGAACCAAAATTGACCGCGACGAAGCGGCGTTTTTCGGCTTCGTGAAAGCCGGTCTTCGCGATCCGTCCCGGGGTCGGGGGTCTCCAGGACGGATCGATCGAAGGTCGGGGTTTGGAGACCCTTCGGTTTGGTGGGTTCTCTCGTCCCGGATCGAGGGCGCGGTTATGTCTTTGGGGCCGTTCCTGAAGCGGACGCTGATCACCTCGGTCCGACGCGGGACGATCTTTTCCGAGCGTCGCGGCGCCGTTTTGCTGATGGCGGCGATCGTTGCCGGTTGCGTCCTGGTTTGGGACTGGCGGGGGTGGGACAGGTCGTCGTCGGTCGGGGTAGGTCCGTTCGCCCTGGCGATGTTTGGCGTGCTTGCCGCCGCGCAGATCGTTCTTGTTCTGGGGCTCGTCCCGACCCTGGTCGCCCCGTCGATCGCCTCGGAGCGGGACCGCAAGAGCCTCGACGCGCTCCTGGCATCGGGCTTTTCCTCGGCGGATATCGTCCTGGGCGCGGTGGCGGCGGGCCTGTCGCGGTCCTTGAACAGCCTGGTCGCCCTCGGGCCGGTCCTGGTGTTGATGGTTTTCCTCGGCGGAATCGATCCGAGGCTGCTCCTCCTGGCCGTCGTGGGCCTCGCCTCGACGGCGTTCGCGGTGGCGGCGCTCGCTACCGCCGTTTCCGCCGTCGCGCGGTCGACCTCGGAGGCGGTGTCATTGACGATTGGCTTGATGGTGATGTGGTTGTGCCTCCCTTTGTTCTTCGTGATCCTCTTGCCTCGGCTTTGGCCGGGCTCCGCACCTTGGGTGGCCCCGATCGGCATGGCGGTGCTCGACAGCAGCCCGGTCGGGGTGGCGGTCAGCCTTCGAGGGCTGATCTGGCGAGGCCCGTTGACCGAGACGGTCCCGAGGATGATCGCGATCCAAACAGTTGCCGCCGTCGGTCTGATCTCCTGGGCGATCGCCCGGCTCCGTCCCGCCTCTCGCGCCGTTTACGACGAGGAAGGGCGGCTGGCGTCGCTCCGCTTGCTGAAGGCTCGGTGGCGACCTCGACCTGCTTGCGGCGATGACCCCGTGCTCTGGCGGGAGATCCACACCCCCCGAGCGATCAGCCCCGTCATGATGCTCTGGGACCGCGTGTACGTCGTGCTCGGGGTTGGGCTTTTGGCTTATTTGGTTTCCTGGTTCGCGATCCCCGCCTTCGCGGAACTCTTCGAAGTCGGCTATGGTCCGATGTTGGGGAATCCTGTCTTGCCCGAGGTGCACCCGATCGCTCGGGTGCTCGTCGCCAAACTCTCGAAACCGGGCCTCGCCGCCGCGCCGGGCCAGGCTCGATTGGAATTCAACATCGTCTTGAGGCAAGTCACGTTGATCCTTGATCTCATGTACGTCTTTGTGGTCGCCGGTTATGCCGCCGAGGCCATGATGGCGGAGCGGGAGCGCGAGACCTGGCTTGGCCTGATCGCCACCCCCTTGACCGGCCTCGAAATTCTCCGGGCGAAGATGCTCGGGGCGATCTGGAAGGCCCGAGGGCTCTCGTCCTTGATGCTCGCCCTCTGGCTGGTCGGGCTCATGGCGGGCGCCTTGCATCCGGTGGGATTCCTATCCGCGGTTGTTGGGTTGGTGGTGTCTTCCTGGTTCCTCGCGGCCCTGGGTGTCTTCGTCTCGTTGTGGTCGAGCGACCGCAACGAACTCGGCCTCAGGCTCCTGATGCCCGTGGGTCTGCTCGTCGGCTTGAGCCTCCTGCCGTTCGCGTCGCCTTCGACGCCCGTTGCCCTGCTGGCCGCCGGTCTGATCCCGTTCCAGACTTGGGCGACGCTGCTTTCTTTCGAGGATATCCACGCCTTGACCCATGCGGTCGCGCCCCCCCAGTTCGCCGCCGTCGGCGTCGGGGGTATCGAGGTGAGCGGGATCATCCTCGCCGCCGGGCTGATCAGCATGACCGCGCAGGCCGTCGGGGCGTTTCTCCTGACTCGATCCGCAGGTCGAGGATTCGACGCGGCCGTCGGCCGCCCGGTTCGTCCTCGAAACGCGGCCCGTCGCGAACGTCCGGGGTCGGAGGGTGGTTGAGTTCGCTCTTAACCGATGCCCTTGCCGAGCGAATGAGGAGAGGGGGCGTCCCGTCCCTTGACGAGGTCGACTCGGATGGATTCCAATTCATGGCATCGGTCGACCATGACCAAGCGACGTCGCTTGGCCTCGACGGGGCTGGACCTTTGATCCTTCGGTCGGGCTTCGCCGCTTTGATCCTTCTTGTTTTGGTTTTCGGAGTGAAAACGGTCGCCCATGTTGTCCACCGGAGAACGTCCTCGCGAGCTGCGCTGGTATCATGCCGGGCCGATGCTTTTCGGAGATTGGGGGACCAGCCGGCTTTATGTCCTCGGCCTAGCCTTCTTGTTCACCGGTCGGTCGTCGTTCTGGTTCGTCGCCGCGATGTGCTTGCTGATGATCGGGGTGGGCTGGAGCTACGAGATCATCTGCCGACTGTTCCCGGATGGCGGCGGGGTCTACTCGTCGGCGAGGCACCGGTCGCAACTTTTGGCGGTGGTCGGTGGGCTCTTGCTTTGCGCGGATTACGTGGTGACGGCGTCGCTGTCGTGCCTGGATGCCTTCCATTACCTGGGGATCAACGGTTACCACCTGGGTTGGGGCGGGATCGGCATCGGCGACCGAGGTATCCCCCTGGACGCCCTGGCCGCAGCGATCACCATCCTCGCCATCGGCGGCCTGAACTACTTCGGGCCGACCAAGACCGGCTCGATCGCGATGGTCGTGGCGATCTTGACCGTGATCTTGACGATGGTGATCGGCCTGGCGTGCATCCCCTCGCTGGGCAAGGCGTTCCAGATGGTCCACTCGCCGTTCGAGCGCGGGGTCTGGCACTCCTGGATCGGCTTCACCGAGATCGTCCTGGCACTTTCGGGGGTCGAGGCGATCGCCAACATGACCGGGATCATGGTCCTGCCGGTCGAGAAGACGGCGAGGAAGGCGATCTTGCCGGTCCTGATCGAGATCGTGATCCTGAACCTGATCCTCGCCCTGGCGATGACGGCGCTGCCCGACTCGATCCTCGGGGCGACGACGCCCGGCGGCCAGCCGGCGCACACCGGCGACATGCTCAAGCAGATCGCCATCCACTACGTCGGGCCGGCCTTCGCGGCGGTCGCCTCGGTGGTCTTCGCGGCGCTCCTGCTCTCGGCGGTCAACACCGCCCTGGCCGACCTGGTCTCGATTCAGTTCATGCTCTCGCGCGACAAAGAACTTCCCACGGTCCTGTCGAAGCTCAACCGGTTCGGGATGCCGATGCTCCCCCTGGTCGTCGGAGCGGTGATCCCGGCGGTCGTGGTCCTGATCTTCTCCGACGTCGAGAAGCTGGCGGCGCTCTACGCCATCGGGGTCGTCGGCGCGATCTCGATCAACCTGGCGACGACCTCGACCAACCCGGAACTGGCGCTCAAGCCGTTCGAGCGGGCGTTCATGCTCGGCTTGACGGTGATCATGCTCGCCATCGGCCTGACGATCTTCACCGAGAAGCCCGCCGCCCGGAGCTTCGCCCTGATCGTCCTGGTGGCGGGCCTGGCCGGTCGCTTGATCACGATCGTCTCGAACAAGGTCGTGCCGATCGCCAAGAAGACCCGGATCGCCTACATGGTGCTGGCGGTGGGGGCCGTGATCGCCGAGCTGTCGATCGCGCTGATCATGGGGGACGACTGGCGGGCATTCATCCCGTCGGCGGCGGTGGCTTTGATCATCGGCTACGCCAGCGTCGAGACCCAGAAGTATCGAGCCTACCTCCTGAAACCCCCGGAGCCGGCGCACCCGGTCGACCCGACGGTCCCCAAGCCAAAGATGATCCTCAAAGGCGGGTACACGCCCAAGGAGCGGATCATGGTCCCCACCACCGGCAACCCCCGCCTCCTCGACTTCGCGATGAAAGAGTGCCTGACCCGCCAGGCCGAGCTCGACGTCCTGTTCATTCGCCACCTCGCCGTGACCCCGATGGGACCGACCGCCCCCCCGACCCTGGCCGAAGACGCCGACGCCTTGACCCTCTTCGACCGCCTGAGGCAACAAGCCACCGACAACGGGGTTCCCCTCCGCCTTCTCTACGGGGTCGCCCGAGACATCCCCGAAGCCATCCTCGACATGGCCGTCACCCACGGGGCAGATTTGCTGCTCTTGGGGACAACCCGCCGAGGAACCCTCTGGAAGGCCATGAAAGGCGACGTCATCCAAGCCGTCGCCGAGCAACTCCCCGAGCGGATCGGCCTGCTGATTCATGCTTGATGAGCCGGCGAACCAACGCCGAAAGTGGGGTGTCGATCCTGTCGGCGTCGGTTTTGTATGATAAAACAGGGCCTTCGACCTTTCGTCCCCTTGTTGCCGAGGCTACCGTGATCCGAACCTTGCGTCTCCAAAACTTCAAGGGCATCCGCGACGTCGAGATCGGTCTCGAACGCTTGACTGTCTTCGTGGGACCAAATGGCTCAGGGAAGACGAGTTTGCTGCAAGGCTTGGATCTTCTCATCAATCGCTTGTCGCGAGAAGTCTTTTCGCCGCTGCGTGATTACCCTCGCTTGAGCGACTACTGGTCGCTTGATTCGTCGGGCGGCGCCACGGAGTTAAGTTGCTCGACGGATGCGAAAGACTATCGAGTTCGCATCGATCAGTCCGACGTAAGATCGTCTTGGCAAATCAGAAATCGCATCGGCTCCGATGTCGAGTGGCGAGAACCGAGCGAGCATGACAAGAACGATTTCGCGATGAATCATTGCCAAGTTTTTCGGTTTGATCCCGAAAAGATGAGTCGGGCTTCCTTGGTAGAACATGTGGATCGTTTGTCTTCGGATGGTTCATGGCTTACCGGGGCTTTGTTTCAATTGGCCAAGAAGCAGCCGGCGAACTTTAATCGGTTGCAAGACACGCTCGCCAAGCTGATCCCCGCCGTCAAGAAGATTTGCTTTCGAGAGGCGATGCGGCATGTGCCACAAACTAATGGGCTCAATTCCTCGGACGAACCGGTTGAGAAACTCGAAATGTCGGCAACCATCGAGTTGGTGAACGGTCGTATCATTCCGCTGCATACCGCTAGCGAAGGGACTTTGCTCGTTTTAGGTTTGTTGACAATCTTGATGAATGACCTGCAACCTCATCTTATCCTCTTGGAAGACGTTGATCGTGGGTTGCATCCGCTCGCCCAGAGAAATGTGGTCGACTTGCTTCACACGATCCAGGAACAAAACCCCGACCTCCAGATTGTGGCAACGACCCATTCACCTTACCTGGTTGATCGACTCCGCCCCGAAGAGGTGCGAATGACAACACTCCGTGATGATGGAACGGTCGCATGTGGTCGATTGGACGAACATCACAACTACTCAAGATGGAAGGACGAGTTCCTACCCGGCGAGTTGTGGAGCATGTTCGGGGAAAAATGGGTCGTCGATCTTGTCCCCGAGGTAGCCCGGTAATGCCTTGCCGATTCCTCGTGGTGTGCGAATCGGAGGCCGACTTTCGGATGGTAACCCGCTTGGTCGAGCGGGTCATCCGCGAGCGTGTCGAGTATGTGGACGACGACCTCCTTCAAAGCTGCCCAATCTGGTTCGATCTGGATCAGAACACGCCATTCCTCAAGTGGACCGAGATCAAAAAAGTAGCGGCTCGGGAAAATATACCTGCGGTTCGTGGGGAGTTCGACGGGCGGGGCGGAGGATATGATGCGCGCAACGCGGTCCGCGTGTTTCGCCTCTTCAAACAGTGGTAGTTCAAGAAGCAACAGATCGATGGTATTTTGCTCGTTCGAGACCATGATGGTCTGCCAGGACGGTACGACTGGTTGATCAAAGCCCGAGAATCTGAGGTTGAGATCGGCGATCTCGTCGTCATTGGTATCGCCCGGCACGAACGCGAGTCTTGGGCGCTAACGGGGTTCAGTCCAATAAACATGCAGGAAGAAAAATTGGTCGCTACTCTTCGGGCCGAGTTAGGATTCGACCCTTGCACGGGTTCACATCACTTGACCGCAAAGAAAGATGATGGAGACCGTAGCGCCAAACGTGTCCTCGACCTTTTGACGGAGAATAGCTACGACCGTGAGGAGGCTTGCTGGGGGCAGACCCCGTTGGCGACACTCCGAGAGCGGGGCGAAGCGTCGGGTTTGGCGGCTTTTCTTTCGGAGGTTGAAGAACGCTTGGTGCCACTATTCATCAAGCGTCCGTCGGGGTGGGACCGATCCTCGGCTTGATCGCTTCAGCCCGGGAAGCGGACCGCTTCGAACGTGGCGGCGGCGTTGGCGAGGGCGTGGAGGAGGATCGTCAGGGGGAGGGAGGCGGTGTAGTGGCGGACCAGGCCGAGGTAGAGGCCCATGAGGTAGACGGTGGCGACGCCGTAGAGGTCGTACTGGAGGTGCATGGCGGCCCAGGCGGTCGCGGTGATCCCGATCGCCATCCCGGGGCCGAGGTGGGATTCGGCGAGGCCCCGGTAGAAGAAGCCTCGGAACAAGGTTTCCTCGATGATCGGGGCGGCGGCCACGACGGCGAGTGCGATCAGCCACAAAGGCGCGGTTCCGATCGCTTCGACCATGATGGGCGGGACGAGCGGACGCTTCAGGGCGATCGTCAGGCCGTCGGATGAGGCCAGCCAGAGGATCAGGCCCGAGATCGCCAGGACGGTCGCCCGAGGCGATGCCGGTCGGAGCGCCAGGTAATCGCGGAGCTTCCAGCCTCGGACGGTGATCAAGAGTGCGACCAGGCCGAGGACTACCGGCAGGCTGATCAAGGTGGCGACCGCCATCAAGGTGCCGTCGTTGCCGAGGTTCGACAGATCCGCCTTGGGGTTGGCTTGCAACTTGGCGACCGCGAAGCCAATGGCGGTCGCCGCCTGGGTTGCCAACATCGCCAGGGCGACCAAGGCCGTCCAGCCGACGCTGGCCCAAACTCCCCAGGCTCGCCGGGGGACGGCATCAATGCTGGGTTCAGGGGACAGGGTCGCTGTGATGAGGGGTAACCTCGGGCTGGTGGGGTCTTCGGCCATGCGTCCGCTCCTTTTGAAGGGAAGAACCAGGCCGAAGGGCGACCAGGCGATCCAAGTCGGGTCGAGTTATGTCACCAAATCAACCGACCTTTGTCGCATTTCCGAGCGACAACCTCAAGTCCAGCCGTTTCCGGGGACCATTCGCCGCTCGCTTGGGAGGGCCAAGCCCCGATTCCCCGATATCGACCGATCAAGCGAGGTCATCAAACGGATCGGCGCCGGGTTCGCTGAGGCGGCGGAGCATCCGCCCTCGCTTCCGGGGCAAGCGGACCCGGCCGAATTCGGCCATCCGAGGTTCGAACTGCGGCCAGGTCAGGACGGTCAGGCACGAGGTTCCGTTCAAGATCGCGACCAGGACCCGCCCCTTGTGGAGGGCGAGCACGGCCACGGCTTCGTTGTCGGGGTTCCGGCCGAGGCGGCGGGTCCGCTTGAGCGCGTCTCGGAGCATTGGGTCGGCTTCATCAACGGGGGCGCCGAAGCGCTCGACGAACCGCTCCAGGGCGTGCCGGGTGAGCCGAGCCGTGCTGTAGTCGCGCTGCCCGGTGTTGGCCATCGCCTTGGGTAGTTCCTGGGTTTGGCTTCGGGCTTGGGTCGATCAGTTCGCCGATTTGGGCAAGAACGGCGGGGCGATCCCGGCGACCTTGAAGCGGACCTTGTAGACATGGTCGACGGCGGTGATCGCCAGGGTCTTGCCGTCGGGGCCGCCCCAGGCCAGGTTCGATGGCCTCTGGTCGATCGCCAGGATGCCCAGGAGGCGTCCGTTAGGCTCGAACACCCAGACCCCCATCGCGACGGCGACGTAGACCCGACCCCCCTGGTCGACCTTCATCCCGTCGGGTCCGCCTTGGCCTTCGGGGTCCAAGGTGCAAAACACCCGCCCCGAGTTCGGGACCAGCGTCCCCGACTTCTCGACCTCGAACGCCCGGACGTGGTATTTCCCGGTGTCGCAGACGTAGAGCGTCGACTCGTCGGGCGAGAGCGCCAGGCCGTTGGGCTTCTCGAAGTCGTCCAGGATCAGCCGAGGCTCGCCCAAGCCATCGAGGGCGAACACGCCTTGAAACGGGATTTCCCTTTGGGCTTCCTCGACGCCGTAAGGGGGGTCGGTGAAGTAGAGCAAACCATCAGCGCGGGCGATGATGTCATTGGGGCTGTTGAGGTGCTTGCCTTCCCAGGCTTCGGCGACGGTCTCGACGTTCGACCCGTCCGGGTTCATCCTTGACACCCGCCGCCCGTTCTGCTCGCAGAAGACCACCCGCCCCCGAGCGTCGAACGTCTGTCCGTTGGCGGCCCCAGTGTTGGTCCGGAGCGTGCTCAAGGTGCCGTCGAGGGCAACCTTGTACGTCTTCTCGGCCTTGATGTCCTGGAACAAAAGCGAGCCGTCGCCCAGCCAGAGCGGCCCCTCGGTGAACTGGAGCCCATCGGCGGCCGAGGCGATCGTTTCCAGGGAGTCCGGCTCGATCAAGGCGGACAAGCCGGCGTCGCGGAGCACGGAGGTTGGCATGATAGGGCTCCAAGCAGGCGAGGATGATCGAATCGGCTCGGCAAAGCATCTGCCGCAAGGCCCGACAAATCAAGCCGCTTGGGTGGCCGAAGCGATCAGGAGCCTGGGGATCTCGGCCTCGGGGACCTCGATCAAGACGAACCGGGTGGACGGGTAGAGGTAATCTTCCCCCGAGTCGTCGATCACTCGGAGAAGATTTTCGACCGCGGCGGCCTCGTCCGGCAACACCCGGTACAACATCCCCACCGAAAGGTCGTCGCTCCCTTCGTTGGCGACGCAGACGGCAAATCGAGCTTCGACTTGAGTATCGGCCATCAGGTTAGTCCAGAAGTCGCTTGATCTTGAGTTTCCGCTTGCCCACACCATGCGCTTCGTACCAGTGGGCTTCCGCGAGCCGAACGCTCCCGCTTGCCAGGCGGACGCTCCCGATACCCTTGAGCTTTCGCCAGCGACGCCCACCGTAACGGGCTTTCAAGTCGGCGTTTTCACGGATTGCCAGGTTGACGGCTATCGTCTCGATGTTGGATAGCTCGCCGACAAGCTCGAAGTCCACGGTCGACAGGCTACCGGATCGCGCCATGGCGAGCAAGGACGGGCTGACCTCTCGCTCGCGTCGACCTTAAGAAGCCACCTCGCCTGCCGATAGACCGACGCCGACGCGATGGCAACAGTCGCCGAAGGCTTCGCCAGGGTCTCGCTCATCTTTGAAGCGGGCGAACACAGGAACGTTTCTCCAAACTATCGGGTCCAATCGTCCGTCCGAAGACCGGGGATCTTGCCGAAGTCGCCGACGTTCCGGGTCAATAAGGTCAAGCCGCGGGACAGGGCGATTGCTACAATTCGGAGGTCCATCGTGCCTACCCGTAGACGCTGGGTCGCGAGCTTTTCATAAATCAAAGCCGCATCGTGGTCAAAAGGAAGGATGGGCAGGACCGCGAAGGTCCGTGCCACTTGATCCATCAAGTCGTATCCGCGAACCAGACCGATCGAGTTGACGGCCCGATTGATGTAAGTATGGCCTCCCAATGCTTGTTCGTGAAAGCTGATGATCGAGAACGCCACGCCCGAATCGGCATTGAGCGCGACTCGCGTCGCGAGGTTCGTGTATTCGATCCCCGCTCCATCCTGGATGATGGTGACGTGATCGGTGTCGAGGAGGAACTTCACGACGGTTCAACATCCGCCGGGCGGTCTGCACGTCGATAGGCGAGGCCGTAAGCGATCATCTCCCGGAAGGCCGATTTGTCCGTCATGATGCCGCTGATTTTTTGCAGCCAATCGGAGGCGGCGTTGGGAGGAGAGGGCAACTGCAGGCGGATCTCGGCGATCGCAGCCTCGGCCGCCGTCAACCGCTGCTCGATCGAGGTTTCGGTCGCGGTTGACATGGCGTGATCTCCAGGGACGAAAGGAACATCTTCCCGAAAATAACGTCCATGCCGTCACGACGCAAATCGAATTGGCGTTCAAGCCGTGACCTGCTCGGCGAGCTGGTCGACGCCGACGCGGTGGCAGTAGTCGCCGAAGGTTTCGCCGGTCTCGCGTTCGGCCTTGAAGCGGGCGAAGATCGGGACGAGTTCGGGGACGACTTGGTCGAAGGGGACGTAGTCCTTGAACTCGACGTTCAGGCGGTCGCCGACGGTTCGGCCCCCGAGGAAGACCGTGTAGGTCCCGGGTCCGGGGGTCCCGTCTTCGTTCCGGGTGGCGGAGCGGCCGACGAGGCCGATGTCGGCGTTGTAGGGGCGGGCGCAACCGTTGGGGCAGCCGGTCATCCGGACGGTGAATCGGTCTTCGCCGAGGCCCATCGCCGCCAACTCGACTTCAAGCCGGTCCATGATCGTCGGCAGGGCGCGCTCGGCTTCGGTCACGGCCAAGCCGCAGGTGGGCATGGCGGGGCAGGCCATCGACCAGCGTCGGACGGTCGAGAACCGCTCGACCTGCGCGATCCCGTGTTCTTCCAAGAGGGCTTCGATCTCGGGGCGCCAGGATGGGTCGAGGTCGGCGAGGATGATCGACTGCTGGCAAGTCATCCTCGACGGGGTTTGGTACTTGGCGAAGAACGCCCGGAGGCCGGTCAGGAGCCGGAAGTCGCCGTCGTCCTTGATCCGACCGTTCTGCACCGGCAGGCCGAGGAACAGCTTGCCGTCGCCTTGCTCGTGCCAGCCGAGGTGGTCCTGGACCTCGTGGACGGTGACGGGCTTCGAGTCTTGGAGCGGGCGACCGAGGTACTCTTCGACCTTGCTCCGGAACGCGGGCATCCCCCAGTCGAACACGAGGTACTTGATCCGGGCCCGCTTGCGGTCGGAGCGGTTGCCGTGGTCTCGGTAGACTTTCATGACGGCTTCGCCGACGGCGAGGAAGTCGGCCCGGTCGACGTAGCAGAGGTTCTGGGCCAGCGCCGGGAAGGTCTTCTCGGCGCTCGGGGTCGTCCCCAAGCCACCTCCGACCACGACGTTGTAGCCGACCAACTCGCCCCCTTCGACGATGGTGATGAAGCCGAGGTCATTGGCCAGGACGTCGGTGCAGTTATCCTCGGGGAGGGCGATGGCGGTCTTGAACTTCCGGGGGAGATACGCTTTGCCGTAGATCGGTTCGACCGGGTCATCCCCGGCGGTGGGGACCTGGATCGGCCCGGCGACGGGCAAGAGCGGGTTGTCGACCTTCTCGCCGTCGAGCCAGACATCGTAATAGGCCGAGGTCCGGGGGGCGAAGTGCGCAGTGAAGGCGTCGGCGTCGAGTTGCATGGCGTCGCGGACGCCCCCTCGACTTGGGGCAGGGCAGGTGAGGACGTTCCGCTCGACGTCGCCGCAGGCCGCCAAGGTCGAGAGCATGACCTCGTTGACCCGGCGGATCATGGTGGTCATGTCGCCTTTGGGGACGCCGTGGAGCTGGAACTCTTGCCGGGTGGTGATCCGGATCGTCCCGTTGCCGATGGTGTTGGCCAGCTCGTCGACGGCGAGATACTGCTCGGCGGTGCATTTGCCGCCCGGCATCCGGAGCCGGACCATCATCGAGTAGGCTTTTTCCTTGCCTTCGCGCTTGAGCAAGGTCCGGTGGTCGCGGTCGTCCTGCTGGTAGCTCCCGTGGAACTTGAGGACCGTGACCGCGTCCTCGGTGAAGTGCGACACGCCGTTGTGGGCCTCGTCGGCGACCTGCACCTTCAAGAACTGGCTGGCCAGCTTGATCGCCTCGACCTTGCTCGGCTTCGGCGTCGTCATCGTGGGAACCTTCGGCTCCATCGGGCTCATCCTCTCGGTCGAACTTCGAGCATCGCCGGACCGGGCCGACGGACCAACCACACTCTAGCCACTCGGCGAAACATCGGCATCCACGGCAAGATAGTCATCATCATTCTAGTCGCGATCCCCCCCTTGTTCAATCGGACGACCGAACCGGCTTCTGTTAATTCGGTAACGGGACCTCTTGCATCCGGTCCCGGGGACGGTTAACCTGGCTCGTGTGTTAACGAATACACGGGAGGCCGAGGGCGATGGCGCGAGGGAAGTCGGAGATTTTGACGGAGCGTGAGGCGGAGATCATGGACGTGGTCTGGCGCCTCGGCGAGGCGACGGCGGATCAGGTCCGCGACGGCTTGAGCAAGCCGCCGCACGACTCGACGATCCGAACGCTGCTCCGGGTCCTGGAGTCGAAGGGGTACGTCCGGCACGAGGCGGCGGGCAAGGCTTACCTATACCGGGCGACCGTGGACCGTCGGAAAGTCCAGCGCCTCGCCTTGGGCAACCTCCTGGCGAGATTTTTCGGAGGGTCGGCCGAGGACCTGGTCCTCCGCCTGATCGAGGACGAGCGGATCACCCCCGAGCAGCTCGACGAGCTGAGGCGGGGCGACGTAGGGGTGGAGAAGCCGGACCCAATCGACAACCGGGGAGAATGACCATGTACAGCAGCTTGGGAGCGATCTTTGAGCTTGACCGGGCGTCCCTCGTCTCGGTCGACGTGGCCCTCAAGGCGACGGCGTTGCTCGCCCTGACATTCGCGGTTCATGGCGCCCTCGGGCGTCGACGGGCCTTGGTCCGGTCGACGCTCTGGAATGCTTGCCTGGTCGGCTTGATCGCCATCCCGGCGTCGAGCCTGTTGTTCCCTCGACTCCGCTTGCCGATCCTGGCGTCTCGACCAATCTCGCCGAGGGTCGAGCCGACCTCGGTCGAGCGGAACTCACTGGCTCATGAGGTTCCCACGGTCCGGGGGAGTTCGAGCGGGTTCGACCCGATGGCCTTTCCACCGCTCGGGTCGATCGAGGCTTCCCCCTCGACCACGCCGCCCCGACGTCCTTCGGGTCCGATCGGCCCGTCGGTTTTTGCCTGGAGGGTGGATGCCCCGAAAGTCGGGCTGGGTATCTACTTCGGGGTGGTGGCGCTTTTCCTGACCCGATTGGTCGGTTCCTTGCTCGCGGTCGGTCGGTTGAAGCGGCAAGCCCGACCGATCGCAAGCCGCGAATGGACCGAAGCGATCGAGCCCCGGCGAATCCGGCTGGGGATCGGTCGACCGGTCGGGCTGGCCGAGTCGGACCGGGTGTCGGTCCCGGTCGTGGTGGGCTGGCTCCGCCCGGTCGTCCTCCTGCCCGAGCCTTTGGCACGCAAAGCGAGCGTCGGGCTGGTCGACGCAGTCCTCCTCCACGAACTCGGCCACGTCCGTCGGGGCGATTACGCCTGGAACCTGGTCCGCAAGGTCGTCGGGGCGTTCTACTGGCCCCACCCTTTGACCTGGCCCCTGGGCCGGATCATCGGTGCCGTCCGCGAGCAGGCGTGCGACGACCTTTGCGTCCACGTCCTCGGCGGGGCCTCCGGCTACCGAGCCTCATTGATCGCCGTCGCCTCCGGCCTGATCCGCCGCCCCGAAACGTCGGTCGGCATGGCGATGGCGAGGACCACCCACCTCGCCCGCCGCCTCGCCTGGATCGACCGGACCCCCGGCGCGTCGGTCTGCCTGATGCGACGGCCCGCCCGGATCGCCGTCCTCCTGTCCGTGATGATCCTCGCCACCTTGATCGGCGCGATCGAGCTGGCCCATGCCCAAGCACCGGCGGATTCCCCGCCTAAGGCCGCTCCCAAAGACGAACCCAAGCCCGCCGAGCCTCGGAAAATCGCGTCTACCACCCCCCCGGATGCGATCGAGGTGGAAGTCCTCGCCCAGGACACCGGCAAGCCTCTGGCCGGGGCGAACTTGCAATTTCTGATCGACCACACCTTCATCGACCGGAAAACCGACCTGGAAGGGAAGATCCTCCTGGACCTGTCCCGCCGGTCATTCCCGGACTCCCTCGGCTTCGACGTTTGCGCCGATGGCTACGTCCAGCAGCGGTTCTCCTTCTCGGAGATTGGCAACTGGTCGCCGAGAACCCCTCCTCGGGTGACCGTCCGCTTGTGGCCCGGCGAGGAAACCCTCGGCGGCAAGGTCGTCGACGAAGCCGGGCAGCCGATCGCCGGGGTCAAGGTCAAGGTCTCTGGCCATCTCGGCTCGAAGAAGGACGAGCGTGAACTTGCCTGGATGGTGGAAACCAACACCGATGCCTCGGGTCAATGGCGGCTGCGGAGCTTCCGGGGAATGAAGTTCGCCAACCTCTACCTATCGCACCCTGATTATGCTTCCGACAACACCCCTCGCCGGCACGGTGATCCCACCACTTCGGATCAGCCCCAACCGGGCGAACTTCCGCTAACCCGCCTCCGCGACTTCTCGGATCTCCAGGTGATGACGAAGGGGGTCGTGGTCGTTGGCAAGGTCGTGGACCAGGCCGGAAAAGCGGTGCCGGGTGCCGAGGTTGGCTGGATCGAAACCGGTAGTGGATTGATGTTCCATTTCACCATGCCAATCGTGATGGCCGACGCCGAGGGCAAGTTCCGATTCGCGGTCGCGGAACCGAAGCGACTATTCGTCCAGGTCATGGCGCGGGGACATGCCCCGGAACTCCAGGCGATCGAAGCCAAGCGGGACGCCGAGCCGATCTCCATCGCACTCAAGCCGCCGCAGACCATCTCGGGTCGCGTCGTGGATTCGCAAGCGAGGCCGATCCCCGAGGTGGAAGTCCTGGTCGACACCTGGCGGGGCCGACAGACGCTCGGCGTCTGGCTCAAGACGGACGCCGACGGGCAATTCCGCTGGGATGAGGCCCCCGCCGACCCCGTCCTCATCCGTCTCAATCGGCCCGGCTTCGGCGAGCTATCCCGCCAGAGCCTCACGCCCGAGCAGGGCCAGGTTTTGTACAGGCTCAAGCGGACGCTGACGATCACGGGTCGAATCCTCGACTCGGAGACGAACCAGCCGATCGACCAACCGGAGGTCGAGGTGGGGGCTGCCGACCCCAACTCCGGCGAGATTCGATGGAGCCGAAGGGAACCGAGCGACGTGTTCGTCGGCCAAGGCACCCTGAGGGCCACCCTGGACGCCGAAGCGTCGCCCGAATACCGCCTCCGGATCATCGCCAAGGGCTATCGGGCCTTCGAGTCTCGGGGATTCCTGAGCGTCGAAGGGACGGTGGCGAACTACGATGTCAAACTGATCCGGCTCGACAAGCCCCAGGCCGAGATCAAAGGGGTTGTCCGCCAACCGGACGGTCGGCCCCTGGCGGGGGCCGAGGTGGTTTTGACTTACCCAATGGGTGGCCAAAGCCGCTTGCCCAGCGTCGGCCTCATCGGCGGTCAGATCCAACCCGCTCGGGGTCAAACGATCGCGAGGACCGACATTGAGGGGCGGTTCAACCTCGACCGCGAGCCCGACCCCCAGGGCCAATACTATGCCGTGCTGGTGGTCCACCCCGACTTCTTCGCCGAAGTCGATCGCGCCGCGTTCGAGGCCAATCCGTCCATCACGGCGCAACCTTGGGGGCGGATCGAAGGGGTGATTCGGACGGGCGGCAGGCCGGTTGCCGGGGTGACGGTCAAGTCGATGTCGGATCGACTCGGCAACCCCGATGTTCCTTACGTCTTCGGCACAGGTCAGGTCGTGGCCGATGCCGAAGGGCGTTTCGTCCTCGATCACGTCGTGCCGGGCGATGTCCGGGTCTTTGGCTCGAAGGAAGACTTGCATCCTTGGGGTAACGGCACGCTCATCGAGGTCCGGGCCGGTGAAACCGCTCGGGCCGAACTGGGCGGGCAGGGCCGCTCCGTGACCGCTCGGGTCGTCACTCCGGAAGGGTTCGACCCGACGGCGGACTACTCGATCTACTCCGAGTTCGAGATCCAGAGCGACCGCCAGCCCATCCCTTACCCCAAAGACTTGCTCGCCAGGCGCGACGGTTCGATGGTAACCTGGGCTAAGCGGTGGTGGGCGTCGGCGGTCGGTCGCGAGTACCGCCGGAATTGGTTCAGTCTTGCTCAGGCGAAGCTGCGCCCCGACGGGACGATCCGGGCCGACAACATCCCTCCCGGCGACTATCGCCTCAAGTTGACCTATAGCCCTGATCCGATGCGCGGGCGGTCGGGCGACCGGACCGCGTTTGCGACGAAGCAGTTCACGATCCCGCCGATCCCCGAGGGGCGGAGCGAGGAACCGTTCGACCTGGGGACGCTGCACCCCAAGCCGAAGTTGACCCTCAAAGTGGGGCAGGCGGCCCCGGCGTTTGACGTGGAGACGCTGGGGGGTGGGCGGATCAAACTGGAAGACTTCCGGGGGAAGTTCGTTCTGCTCGACTTCTGGGCGACCTGGTGCGGCCCTTGCGTCGCCGAGGTCCCCGAGTTGAAGGCGGTTCATGCTCGGTACGGCAAGGATGGGCGGTTCGCATTGCTCAGCCTGAGCCTCGACGCCGACAAGGAGGCCCCTCGCAAGTTCGCGGCGGATCGGGGGCTGACCTGGTCCCAAGGGTTCCTCGGCGAGTGGGCCGAGGGGGGCGTGCCGGACGCCTACCACGTCGAAGCCATCCCGGCCCTCTTCCTGATCGGCCCCGACGGGACGGTCCGGGCGTCGAACCTCCGGGGGGATTCGGTCGCCTCGGCGGTGGAACAGGCCCTCAAAACGCCCTGAGCGGCCGCGTCGATCGGCTGGTCTCGCCTCAAAGGACGCGGCGAGACCAGCCCGCGCTCGCCCGGCTCCAACGACCATCGAACCGGTCGGGCCGGTCGACCGTCGCCGACTCGGCCCCGAAGTGGTCGAGCCATCCTCGGAGGGGTTCGGTCGCCCTCGACCGCTCGCCTTGAGGAAAGCGGATGATCCCGCAGACCGTCGGTCGAGAAACCCCGGTGGTGGCGGGGAGGGTGAACGGCTCGCCTTTGATCCGAGACACGGCGGCGTCGGCAAAGATCCGGGCCTCCATCGCCGTGCCGTCGAAGCCGAAGGTTTCCGAAGGGGCAACGACGGCGCTTGCGGTCCAGGCTCGGAGCCGGTCGAACAGGTTGGCGTGTTCGGGGAGGGTTGGGGCTTGCGACTCGCCGAGCAGGATGGCTCGGAAGTCGCCTAGGCAGAGCGGGTTCCGCCAGCCCCCTCCGCAAACCGCGAAATGGGTGGGCGGGTCGACCTCGGGCGGGATCAGGGCCATCGAGTGGCAAAAGGCGTAGGAGGCGAAGTAGGTCGCCGTCCGGACCCGGTCCTCGAAGGGCAAGATCACCCCCTCGACCGGGCCTTCGCCGAGGAGTTCCGGGATCAGGCGATACCACTCGGGGTCGGACGACCGGGGCGGGGGGCGGAGGAAGAAGTTGTCGCCGGACCGGGTCCGTGCGGCGGAATCGAACAGGAGCGACAGCAGGCCGGGATGGATGACCCCTCGACGACCGACCTCGGCGTCGAGGTCGCACGCCTTGCCGCCTTGGAGCCGCATCAAGCTGTCGGGGAAGTGGTTGAACGGGCCGGTGTCCCAGCCGATCACCGCCGGTTCGCCTTTGGCATCCTGGGAGATGATGCTGACGTTGCCGGTGTTCCCGCCGTTGCAAAACGCGATCGGGAAGAAGCCCCGGGATCGGGCAAGCTCGGCCAGGTGGCGGTGGTGGACCGGGGCGAGCGGTGCGGCTTCGCCCCCGGCCATCAGGTCGTCCGATCGGAAGTCGTAGACCACCGAGATCCCCGTCAGGTCGGCCAGGGCTTGGCCGTCGCCGACCTGGACGGTGAAGACGTCGGCGGGGTTGGCGGTCTCGGCGATCGAAGGGGGACAATGACCGCAGGTTTGCCCGTGGAGGCCGATCAGGTCGACGGCACCCGACCCCACCTTCGCCCGGAGGTCTTCGACCGCCTTTGCCAAGAGGTTCGTGTATCGTCCGAGGATCGAGTCGAACACCCCCAAGCCCAGGGCGTCGACCGCCTCCTCGACTCGCCCTTCGGACCGGCCAATCGCCTCGCGGACGACTCGAAGCCCCCCTTTCAGGTCTTCGGGGAACGGGACCGAGTGCGCGGCGAGGTCTTCGATCCCGTCTTCAAGCCCGAACTTCGACAGGACGAGGTCGGCCCCGTCGAGCGAGTTGCCCGTCATGATCCCGATGGCGAGGAGGTGGTTGCGCATGGATGGGGAGTTTAGCACCGAAATCCTCGGCGATCGAGAGCGGTGCCAACCGGGCGGACTTTTCGGTAGGATGGAGGCTCGGTTCCTCCTCCAATAGGCTTGCGCAATGACCCGATCGAGGCTGTCGCATGGCGGGTGGTTACCGGCTCGAAGGTCCGAAAGCGGCTCGGATGTATGAAGTGATCTTGCCCAAGAAGCTGGGTTACTTCGGCAAGGTCCAGGAAGTGTTGGAAGACCTGTTCGACGAAGGGGCGATCCGCGAGATCCCGTTTGTCCGGCGGACCATCGCCGACCGACGGGCGGCGGACGCTTCGTTCGACGAGACCGCCTGGGTCAAGACGCTTTGCCGGGCCTCGGGGGGCTACTCGATCTACGAGATGGACGGGCGATACCTTTCGAGCCGGTGGGGGCCGATCGACGAGCGGGTGCTGGTGATCCGGTTCATCTTCCACAACACCGGCTTGCCCGAGCCGGTCGACCCGAGCACCGACTTTTTAAACGTGTCGCTCGAAGTGGTCAACCACCTGGTCGCGCACCGATTCGCCGAGGAACTGGGTGTCGAGGAGCAGATCTGGTTCCTAGAATATCCCGACACCCGTCTGGCGATCTGGCGGAAGGACAACATCGAAGGACCTCGACCGTGAATCAACCGAACTTCGACGAGACCGTCTTGAACCCGGAGACGATCAAGCTCACCGAGGCCGCCAAGGCCCGCAAGCCGATCTTGGACCGCTACACCGACGGCGGCTGGATCTTGGTTCAGGCCGCCTCGGGGCTGACCCCCGAACTGGCCCAAGCCCGGCCCGGACCCGGAGACTGGAGCCTGGCCGAGCTGGTCGCCCACCTGGCCGACTCCGACCTCGTCCACGCCGACCGGATCAAGCGGGTGATCGCCGAGGACAACCCCATGCTCCTGAATATGCCCGAAAACCTCTGGCTCGACCGTCTCAACTCCGCCCGGATGCCGGTCGAAGAGGCCGCCGCCCTGTTCGGCGCCAACCGGACCTGGGTCGCCCGAATCCTCCGAGGGCTCGACGACGCCGACTTCGCCCGGACCGGCACGCACACCGAGGTCGGTCGGCAAACCCTCGCCGAAATCGTCGTCAAGTCGGTCCACCACCTCGACCACCACTTGAAGTTCCTCTACGCCAAGCGGGCCAAGCTCGGCGTGGCGATCTACCCGAGGTACGCCGCGAACCCGGGGTTTTGAGGGGGTCGCCGGGTCGGACTCAACGCCGAAGATGGGCGAAATCAGTCTTTGGTCTGACCCGGCGAGCGGTGTTCGGAATCAATCGACTCAAATTGCGTGATCTTGATCGAATGATCGGGGAAGCGGGCGACAATTTCCAGCTTACCGCCCATCGCCTCGATATAACTCCGCAAGGTGCTCAGGTACATGTCGGTTCGACGTTCCAGCTTGGAAACCGCCGCCTGTTTGATCTGGAGCCTCCTGGCCATCTCTTCCTGCGACCGCTCGCGGGCCTCGCGGAGCTGGCGAAGCGTCGCCTCCTCGGCGATCAGTTCAACCGTCCGCTTCTTGATGGCTTCCTGACGCTCTTCGGGGAGTTTCGCCACAAACTCATCGAGTCGTATCACCATGAAACCTCATTGTTCCAAACGGTTCAGGTGTCGTTGAAATCGCTCGTCGGCGACCGGAAGGTGTTTCTTGTACCAACGCTTGTCACCTCGTTTGTTGCCGCCGACAAGCAAGATGGCCGTCCGGTTCGGATCGAAGGCAAATAAGATTCGCCAAGGATCACCCCGGAACTGGACGCGCAACTCCTTCATGTTGGTGAAGGCGGAGCCTTCCAACGTATCGACGTATGGTCGGCCAAGTTGTGGCCCACGCTCCCGGAGCAGATTGGCGTTGGCGATGATTTCATCCCGCAAATCAGCGTCAAGACCGGCAAGCCAATCCGCGAAATCCTCATCAAGCTGTACGTCCCATTCCATCAGGAAAGATATTCCGCCAAAGGAATAATGTCAATCGTCGAGCCGATGCCCTTACGATAGCTGTTCGTTTTTGCCAGAGGTGAAGAATCGATGGGACGCTTGTTCGCCGGGACCCCGTTCGACCGGCCGCCGACCTGCGATCGTTGCGGCCAGCTCGAGTCGGCTTGCAAGTGCCCGCCGATCGTGGCCGCGCCGGTCCGGATCACGCCGGGCGAGCAGACCGCCCGGATCAAGGTCGAGAAGCGGCCCAAGGGCAAGGTGGTCACCGCCGTCTCGGGGCTTGATCCCGAGGGGAACGACCTGGCCGAACTCGCAGCCAAGCTGAAAAGCCGGTGCGGCTCGGGGGGGACGGTCAAGGATGGGGTGATCGAGATCCAGGGGGATCATCTGACCGTCGCCGAGGGGGTGCTCCGGGCGATCGGGTATCAGGTCCGGAGGGGATGAAGCAGGGAAAAAGATTGCAAATCGCAGGATCGCAGATTGCAAAGGGATCGAGACAACGCCCGGCGATTCTCCCCTTTGCAATTTGCAATCCTGCGATTTGCGATGGGTTTTCCAACCCAGGTCATTTCGCTTCCATCATGTCCCACAAGGTCGGCTCGATGGCGTCGGCCCAGGTCTGGTAGGCGATGGGGGTGAGGTGGAGGAAGTCGGGCATGGTGGCCCGGGAGACCCGGCCGGCTTCGTCGAGGAAGACGACTCCGATGTCGAGGTACTTGACCATCTTCTGGTCGTCCAGGGCGGCGATCCGGGCGTTGATCCGGGCGATCTTGGGGTCGGGGGTGACGCTCGGGATCGTCCGGTCCCGGTTCGACCCCCTCGGAAAGATCCCCAGGAGGAGGATCTTGGTGTCGGGAAGCTTGCTCCGGAGCCGCTCGACGATCGCCTTGACCCCTTCGGCGACCTCGGCCTCGGTGTTCGACCCGGTGTTGTTGGTCCCGATCATGAGGACAACGACCTTGGGGCGAATCCCGTCAACTTCGCCGTTTTCGAGCCGCCACAAGATGTGCTGGGTCCGGTCGCCGCCGATCCCGAAGTTGGCCGCCTGCCTCGGGGCGTAGTACCTCGACCAGACCGCCGGGGCGTTTCGCCATTGCGCCGTGATCGAGTCGCCCAGGAACAGGAGGTCGACGGGGCCTTTCTTGGCCCGGTCCAGGAACGCCTCATGCTGCTTGATCCAGACCCCGGGCCGCGGGGCCGAGATCGTCGCCGGGGCAACCGGGGCAGCTTCACGCCTGGCGGCGGCGGCCGGGGCCGAGTCGGCCGAAGGGGCGAGCGGTGCCGACGGGGCCGCGACCTCGACGGGCTTTTCGGCGGGCTTGGGGGGTTGGTCCTGGGCGATCGTCGCGGTGACCAAGGTGCTCGCGAGCAACCCGGCGATCAGCCAAGCTTGGCGAAACTGGAGGATCAATCGCATGGCGCTTCGCTCGAAGGTGGGAGGTGATCCAGACCGGTCGGCACCGGCCCACCCAGGGGCCGCCGACGCCTCATCGTAATCCCCAGACGCCTCGGGTGCCAGGACCCTGTCATCTCACCCCGAGCTTGGCCAGGGCTGGCCGAAATGCTCGGCGAAAATCACGCGATCGACCGCCAGCCGCCCAGGGAACGGCGGTGGTGGTCCGAGGGGATACCCAAGCGCCACCATCGCGACGACGGCGTGATCGTCGGGGACCCCGAAGGCGCCTCGGACTCGCTCGCGGTCGAACACCTCGACCCAGCTCGACGCCAGGCCGAAGCCTTCGGCGGCGAGGATCAAGGTCGAGGCCGCCATCATCGCCGACCGGGTGCTCGGCCCGTTTGGGTCGCCGAACTGGCCCCAAACCCGAGGCACGGTCGCCCCGAGCCGCTTCGACTCGTCGGGGGTGATGACCTTGGCGGCGACCTGGGTCTCTAGGAGCGGCCCGAGGTCGGTCCGGGCCGGGTCGAGGGCGCCCAGGATGACGACCACGACGGGGGCTTCCGTCAGCCTGGCGTCGCCGAAGGTGCAGCTTCGGAGCTTCCGCCGATTGGCGAGCGACCGGACGACCAGGAACCGGGCGGGCTGGACCGGGATCGGCATCGGCGCCAGGGTCGCCAAGGCGATCAGGCGCTCCACCAGGGGGGGCGAGAGGTTGAGGGTCGGGTCGAACCTCCGGGCGGTCCTCCGGGCTTCGATCGCCTCGATCGCCCCGGGCGGGTTGTCGGGGTCAAGGGGTCGAGTCATGCTTCGGCCTGCTTTCGAGGGGGGCGGGTCCTGGCGTCGTACCGGCTGTTGACTTAAAATCCGACGGTCCGGGCGCTTGCCGCCCTTTTGTTGGCCGGTTGGTCGGGCGAATCGCCCGCGACCGGGTGCCTCCAAGCCAGGGGACTTCGAGCATGAATCGACGGAAATGGGCGACCGCCGGGGTGGCCTCGCTCCTCTTGACCTTCGCGGCCGGTTGGGCGGCTTCGGTGTCGTTCGCCGCCGACGAGAAGGGATGGACGCCGCTGTTCGACGGGAAAACCTTGTCGGGCTGGACCATCGCCGACGGGACGGTCGGGACCTGGAAGGTGGAAAACGGCGAGATCCACGGCTCAGGCCCGGTTTCGCACCTGTTCAGCCCCCGGGGCGACTACAAGAACTTCCGCTACAAGGCGGATTTCAAGATCGCCGACAAGGCCAATTCGGGGATGTACTTCCGGACCGAGAAGGGTTCCGGCTTCCCCAACGGCTACGAAGCCCAGGTCAACAGCACCCACACCGACAAGGTCAAGACGGGCTCGCTCTACAACCTCGCCAAAGTTTACGACATCCTGGTCCCGCCCAACACCTGGTTCACCCAGGAGGTCGAGGCCGTCGGCAACCACATCACGATCAAGGTCAACGGCAAGCAGGTGGTCGACTACACCGCTTCCAAGGACCGCGACGGCAAGAACTACCACACGGAAGGCCACTTCGCCTTCCAGCAGCACGACCCCAAGAGCGAAGTCTGGATCAAGAACGTCGAGGTGATGGAGCTTCCCGACGCCAAGTGACGGTTGGCTCGCTCAGCCCAATCGGAATTGCAAATCGCAGGATTGCAAATTGCAAAAGGGAATCCAAAACAATCTGCAATCTGCAATGATACTACTCGATCCGCATCTCTTCAACGGAACCGCATCCCATGACGCGACGATTGATGGCGGCCACCTGGACCGCATTGAGCCTGGGCCTGCTGGGTTTTTCGGGGATCAGCCCCGCCGCCGACACGCCCGAAGCGGGCTGGACATCCTTGTTCGACGGCAAGACCCTGTCGGGCTGGGAATCCGTGCCGCTGGGCAAGCAGGCGAGCAAGTGGGAGGTGGTCGACGGCGTGCTCGAAGGGTCGGGCGGGCAGTCGATGCTGTACAGCTCGAAGGGGGACTACAAGAACTTCAAGTTCCGCGCCGAGCTGAAGATCAATGACAAGGGGAACTCGGGGATGTACGTCCGGTCGGCCAAGAAGGCGTCGTTCACAGACGGGCACGAGATCCAGGTCAACAGCACGCATTCCGACCCGATCAAGACAGGATCGCTTTACACTTTGGTCCATCTGGCCAAGTCGCCCGTCGGCCCCGACACCTACTTCACCCAGGAAGTGGATGTGGCCGACATCAACTATCGGGGCAAGATGGTGACCCGCTTTCGGATCAGCGTCAACGGCGAGCGGCTTTACGAATACCTCGACCACGACCGGCTGTTCAAGACCGGCCACTTCGCCTTCCAGCAGCACGACCCCGGCAGCCGGGTCTCGATCCGGAAGGTCGAGGTGATGGAGTTGCCGAGCGACACCAAGTAAGCTGTGAAGCTTGCGTGGTTACCGACGCCCCTCGAAACCTTTCGGATTATCCCGATCGGCTTCGAGGGGCTTGCATGCTTGATGGTTCGATTGAGCGCACCCGCCCGCCTTTGCCCGGCTCTCCCTCCGAGGCTTTGAGGTCGATCGCCGCGACGACGGGGCCTCCCCTTGCTTTTCGCTCCGGTTCGCATTTTTCTCCCGATCCGATCAGACTCATCCGATTTCGACGCCTCGGAGGCCTTACCCGACCATGAGTACCTTGTTCGCCAAGAAACCGCTCGGCATGCTTCTCAAAGAGCAAACGGGAGAAAATCGCCTCAAGCGAGTCCTCGGACCGGTCGGCCTGACCAGCCTCGGCGTCGGCGCCATCATCGGCACCGGGATCTTTGTTCTCATCGGGGAAGTGACCCACCAGAAGGCGGGCCCGGCCGTCATGCTCAGCTTCGTCGTCGCCGGGACCGCCTGCCTATTCGCCGCGCTTTGTTACGCCGAGTTCGCGTCGATGGTCCCCGTCGCGGGGTCCGCCTACACCTACGCCTATGCCACCCTCGGCGAGTTGATGGCCTGGATCATCGGCTGGGACCTCGTCCTGGAATACGCCGTCGGTTCGGCCACGGTGGCCAGCGGCTGGTCGGGCTACTTCCAGAAACTCCTGGCACTGGTCGGCAGAGCGTTCAACCAGGACTGGCATATACCCAAGATGATCGCGTCGGCCCCTTTCAATTACATCGCCAAGACCGGCCAATTCGAGTCGGCCCACTCGTTCATGGACCTGCCGGCCTTCCTGGTCACCCTAGCCATCACGATCATCCTGGTCCGAGGCATCCAGGAGTCGGTCCGGTTCAACGCGGCGATGGTGATCGTGAAGCTCGCGGTAGTCGCCTTCGTCATCGGCGTGGGGGCCTTCTACATCGACCCGAAGAACTGGCATCCGTTCGCGCCGATGGGGTGGACGGGGATCTCGTTCTTCGGCAACACTATCTTTGGCCAGGAGGATGGGGGCGGCAAGCCGCTCGGGATGGTCGCCGGGGCGGCGACGATCTTCTTCGCCTACATCGGCTTCGACTCGGTCTCGACGCAGGCCGAGGAGTGCAAGAACCCCAAGCGTGACCTGCCGATCGGGATCATGGCCTCGTTGATCCTCTGCACTATCCTCTACATCGCCGTCGCCGCCGTCCTGACCGGGATGGTCCCTACCGACCAGATCAGCGAGAAAGCCCCTGTTTCCAACGCTTTCGCCTCCCGGGGTCTGGTCTGGGCCGACTGGCTGATCTCGGTCGGCGCCCTGACGGGAATCACGTCGGTTCTGCTGGTGATGATGCTCAGCCAGCCCCGTGTCTTCCTGGCGATGTCCCGCGACGGGCTTCTTCCGCCGTCGTTCTTCGCCGCCGTCCACAGTAAATTTCGGACCCCCTGGAAGTCGACGATCATGTGCGGCTTCGCCGTCGCCTTCATGTCGGCATTCCTCCCGCTGGGCATCCTGGCCGAACTGGTCAGCATCGGTACTCTGTTCGCCTTCGTGATCGTCTGCGGGGCGGTCCTGATCATGCGGCGGACCAACCCCAACGCCGAGCGCCCGTTCCGAGCCCCGCTCGTCCCGTTCGTGCCGATCGCGGGGATCTCCATCTGCCTGCTCTTGATGTTCTCGCTCCCCGCCGAGAACTGGTATCGCCTGATCGGTTGGCTCGTCATCGGCCTGGTGATCTACTTCGGCTACGGCCGCAAGCACAGCGTCCTGGCCCAGCACAACGCGGGGACGAACCCGGCGGCCTGAACCTGGTTCGAGGCGGATTTTCCAGTAGTGGAGAACCCGGCGATGATTCAGTTCGCAGTCATCGCGGCCATCCTTCTCTTATTGGGGTCGTCTGCGCTCGTGGGGATGGCTGCGGGCGTCTTCGCCGTTCAAGTCGTCGCGGTTCATCGGGGGCGAATCTCACTCAAGATCAGCTTCGCCCTCGTCCTGATCGCAGCTTTGGAAGCGTCGTTGGTCGCTCAGCACCCGGCAGGCTGGCTAGCCCTCCTCGGCTTTTTCCTCCTCGGCGCCTCGGCGATGGTGCTTGTTGACCTACCGCTCCTCATCTGGTTCGATTCCCGCGGTCCAACCCCTCGGTTCTCCCCCGACGCGAGGCGGCTGGCATGGGCGGCCATACCCGTCGGCCTGGTTGTGGTCTGTTCGATCACCTCGGCGTTATTCAAGCACGTCATCACCTTGAACCCCGACGGGAGTTCCTGGCTCACAGGAATCGAGCTATTCTTCACCTTCCTCACACCCGCCGCAGTGATCGACCTCATTGCTCGCGTGATCTTCGCTAAAATCCGCCCTGGTAGGGTAGGATGATTCGTCGACTCGTCACGGCAATGGCGGTACCTCTCAATTGACGACACAGATGGCTCGGATCGGAACGCTAGACGGTCCTGAGGGCGGGCGGGAGCGCCCCACCTGCTTCTCCATCCACGGGAGAATTGCGATCTGACGGCCTTGGCGGTTGTCTGATAAAATACCAGCTTCGGGGCGGCTTCCGCCCCGAAGTGGAAAGGGAAAGGCGCGATGACGACGTTTGATCTCGGCCAGATTCAGGAGTTCGTGGCGAGCCTCGATGCTCGGATGGGTCCAGGGATGAATGGCGCGAGCGAGAACCGCGCCACGCTGGGCGCCACGCTCCGGGATCATGGCGCGCTTTGCCATGAGTTCACCGAGAAGGTCCGCGAGTGGGGCCGGACCGTGTTCAGCGGTCGGATCGAGTTTGATCCCGAGGTCGAGTCGGTCGTC
>JAABUX010000749.1_pt1 | contig 53017 bp, 51 predicted proteins | sample 5561851 | NCBI WGS metagenome assembly JAABUX01 (sample SAMN10711883, study PRJNA513361) | rock metagenome | isolation source: Antarctica rocks | place: Antarctica: Victoria Land, Richard Nunatak red sandstone | collected 2016-01-03
AGGGGGCCAGATCTCCATTCCCTCCCCCTTGTGGGAGAGGGCCGGGGTGGGGGGACGGCCGGCGATGATGAGGCAGGGAAAGTCGGGCATCTTCCGGAATCCGCCGCCGCACTCGTCCCGTCGGCGGCCCGTCACGGGCCGGGGCGGTTGCGAACCCGGGCTCGGCCCGGCGTGTCGGCCGGGGGTCGTCGTCCTCACGCGAAGTCGGCAGGTATAAGGAAAGGGATCGAGCCGTGAAGAGCGTCGCCGTGGTCGGGGCCAGTGGTGCGGTCGGCGAGGTCATGGTCCGGCTGCTCGTCGAGCGGGACTTCCCGGTCGGGTCGATCAAGTTCCTCGCCTCCGAGCGGAGCCTTGGCAGGTCGATCGAGTTCCGGGGCGAGTCGCACCCGATCGGGCTCCTGACGCCCGAGGCGTTCGAGGGGGTCGACATCGTCCTCTCGAGCACCCCCGCCTCGATCTCGAAGCAATTCTCGCCGATCGCCGCGAGGGCCGGCGCGGTCGTCGTCGACAACTCCAGCGCCTTCCGGATGGACCCCGGAGTCCCGCTGGTCGTCCCCGAGGTCAACCCCCACGACGTCGCCCGGCACCGGGGGATCATCGCCAACCCCAACTGCTCGACGATCCAGATGGTCGTCGCCCTCAAGCCGATCCACGACGCCTTCGCCATCCGTCGCGTGATCGTCAGCACCTACCAGTCGGTCTCGGGGGCCGGGCAGAAGGGGATGGACGAACTCTGGGACCAGACCCGGGCCCATGCCTCGGGCGCGGCCATCCCCGCCCCATCGAAGTTCGCCCACCCGATCGCGTTCAACTGCTTGCCCCACATCGACGACTTCCTGCCCAACGGGTACACCAAGGAAGAGATGAAGCTGGTGCACGAGACCCGCAAGATCATGGGGGACGACGCGATCGACGTCTGCCCGACCTGCGTCCGGGTCCCCGTGCTCTACAGCCACAGCGAGTCGATCCTGATCGAGACTGCGCGGCCCATCACGCCCGATCAGGCCCGCGACCTCTGGTCACGCGCCCCGGGTCTCTCCATCGTCGACGACCCGGCCACGCTCCTCTACCCCCTGCCCGCCTCCGCCGCCGGCCGCGACGACGTGTTCGTCGGCCGGATCAGACAGGACCTCCACAACCCCAATGCTCTCCTCTTCTGGTGCGTCGGCGACAACCTCCGCAAGGGCGCCGCGCTCAACGCTGTCCAGATCGCCGAAGAGCTCCTCAAGCTCGACCCGGTCGGGGCGTAGGCCGCCGTCGTGAGGAACCTCAAGCTCCTGATCAGCTACGACGGCACCGAGTTCTCCGGCTGGCAGCGCCAGCCGGATCGGCGGACGGTCCAGCAGGTCCTGGAAGAGGCGATCGGCCGGCTCACGGGCGTCGAGCCGCCGACCAACGCCAGCGGCCGGACCGACGCCGGGGTCCACGCGATCGGCCAGGTCGTCCACTTCTACACGACGTCCGCCCACCCCCCGGAAGTCTTCGTCAAGGCCCTCAACGCCATCCTCCCGGCCGACGTCCGCGTCCGCGACGCCTGGGAGCGGCCGCAGTCGTTCCACGCGACCCTCGACGCCAAGGCCAAGCTCTACCGCTACGTCATCGACAATAATCGGATCGCCGACCCGTTCCAGCTCCGCTACAGCTACCACGTTTATTTACCCCTGGACGTCGCCGCGATGGGCCGCGCGGCGCTGGCCCTGAAGGGGCGGCACGACTTCCACAGCTTCGAGACCAACTGGCCGAACCGGACCAGCAGCGTCCGGACGATCGCCCACATTGCGGTCAACCGGATGGGCCCGTTCGTCTGGATCGACGTCGAGGCCGACGGCTTCCTCTACAACATGGTCCGGTCGATCGCCGGGACGCTCGTCCAGGTCGGGGTCGGCCGATGGCCCGAGTCGAAGGTGGCCGAGGCCCTCGCCGCCGAGGACCGCCGCGAGGCCGGGCCGACCGCGCCACCGCAAGGGCTGTTCCTCGTCCGGGTCCGCTACGCGGGCGACCTCTGAAACGGAACCTGGTCATCGTGTTCGGGATCTCGGATTGCAGATTCCAAGATTGCAAAGCATCCCAGGGCTTCGCCATGCAATTTGAGATTCGGGATCTGGGATGGCGAACTTTTCCACCGTCCTCCGTATGACCCCCGATCCGAGCCGGCTCGCCGATGCGCATCGTCCACATCATCACCCGGCTGATCCTCGGCGGGGCGCAGGAGAACACGCTCCTCACCGTCGACGGCCTCCACCACCGGCACGGCGACGACGTGACCCTGATCACCGGCCCGGCCGAGGGGCCCGAGGGCGACCTCTTCGACCGCGCCAGGGCCCGGGAACTCCACGTGGAGCTGATGCCCGAGCTGGTCCGGGCGATCCGGCCGGCGACCGACGGCCGGGCCTACCGCGAGATCCGCCGATCGATCCGCCGGCTCCGGCCGGAGGTCGTCCATACCCACAGCTCCAAGGCCGGGATCATCGGCCGGGCCGCCGCCTGGGCCGAGCGGGTCCCGGCGGTCGTGCACACGATCCACGGGCTCCCGTTCGGGCCGTCGGAATCGGCCGCGAAGAACCGGCTTTACATCGCCCTGGAGCGATGGGCCGCCCGTCGCTGCCACGCGATCGTCGGCGTCTGCGACGCCATGACCGAGCAGGCCCTGGCGGCGGGCGTGGGCCGGCCCGAGCAGTATTCCACGGTCTACAGCGGGATGGACGTGGAGGCATTCTTGAACCCACCCCGCCCGCGCGACGAGGTCCGCCGCGAGCTGGGGCTGGCCGTCGACGAGGTCGCCTTCGGCACGGTGGCCCGGCTCTTCGAGCGGAAGGGGCACGACGACATCCTGGCCGCGGCCCCGGCGGTCCTCCGGGCCGACCCCCGGGTCCGCTTCGTCTTCATCGGCGACGGCCTCCTCCGCGACCGGCTCCGGGCCGACGCCGACCGGCTGGGCGTCGGCCACGCCGTCCACTTCACCGGCCTGGTCCCGCCCGACCGCATCCCCGAATTGCTCAACGCCCTCGACGGCGTGGTCCACCCCAGCCTCCGCGAGGGGCTGGCCCGCGTCCTCCCCCAGGCGCTCCTGGTCGGCCGCCCGGTCATCAGCTACGACGTCGACGGCGCCAGGGAGGTCGTCCTGCCCGAGACCGGGATCTTGCTCCCGCCCCGGTCGATCGACGGCCTCACCGCCGCGATCCTCCGCCTCGCCGCCGACCCCGCCCTCCGCGACGCGATGGGCCGCGAGGGCCGGGCCCGTTTCGCCGACCGGTTCCGCCACGAGACGATGACCGCCCAGCTCCGATCACTCTACGGGCGGCTGCTCGCCCAGCCGGGCCAGGGCCGTTGAGCGCGAGGCCCCGACCACGGCGAACTCCAGGATCGTCATCCGACCCTTGTTCATGTTGAACCCGGTCAGGGAGTCGACCGGCTCCAGGGTGAACCGGGGGTCGCGGCGGATCTCGACGACCTCGGCCGGCAGCAAGGGGACCAGGAGCGGCCCATTGCGGCGGACCTCGTCGTGCATCTCGTCGTAACCCCGGACGTCGCAGGCCGGATGGCCCAGGGCGTAGATGACCCCCGGCTCCTGATACGTCATGACGCCCGGCCGGACGCCCGAGCGGTCGGAGAGCGCGGCCAGCCGCTCGCCGACGAGTCGGGTCAGGCGATAGGGCTCGGCCGCCGGCAGGAGCCAGGCGACGAACAGCCCCATCACGGCCGCCCAGGTCGCCACCAGGCCGACCGCGCCCCGGCCCGACTCGCCGCGGCCCAGGCGGACCCGGGCCCAGATCGTCCCCGCCGCCAGGACTGCCGCCATCGTCAGGCAAGGTCCGCTGAGCGGCCTCGGGAACACGAACGCCCCGACCACCAGCGCGGCCGTCCCGCCGATCCCGACCGAGCCCAGGAGCCGGAGCCCGAGCTTGCCGAGCGGCCAATCCCGCAGCGCGATCCCCCGCCGCGAGGCCTCGACCACGAACCCGGCGACCAGGATGGCGCAGGCCGGGAACGCCGGCAGATAGTAATGAACCAGCTTCGTCTGGAAGCACTCCAGGACCAGGAGCGGGCCGACGATCCAGCCCATCAAGAAGCCGGAGGCGGGGTCGGCCCGGCGTCGGGTCCAGGCCGCCAGGAATGCCACCGGCAGCAGCGCCGACCAGGGGTAGAACATCGGCAGGGCCATCGCCGGGTAGTAGCCCGGGAAGCCGCCGTGCTGCTCCATCTTCGACGCCATCCGCTGGACGATCTGGGTCTGGATCGCGAACCGGAAGAACTCGCCGCGGGACGCCAGGCCGACCGCGGCGTACCAGGGCACCGTCAGCCCCAGGAAGAGCGCCGGGCCCCATCGCCAACGGAGCCGCCCCCAGGACGCGACCGGGCCGCCCCACCACCAAGCGACCAGGCCCGACGCGGCGACGAGCGCCGGCCCGACCGGCCCTTTCAGGAGGGTGGCCAGGGCCATCGCCACCCAGAACCCGGCGGCCAACCGGGCCGAGTCGCGCCGCCAGAGCCCCCAGAGGCAGGCCTGGGCCGAGACGACCAGGAGGGCCAGGGTCGCGTCGGTGGTGGCCAGCTTCGACTCGGCCACCATGATCGGCACGGTCGCCAGTGCCAGGGCGGCGAGGAGCCCCGCGTCGGGCCCGGCGATCGATCGGCCGAGCCTCCAGACGACCAGGCAGGTCGCCGCCCCCGCGACGGCCGAGACCAGCCGCGCCCCGAACGGGTTGTCGCCGCCCAATGCCATCCCGGCCCGCATCAGCCAGTAGATCAGGATCGGCTTGTGGTACCGCGGCTGGCCGTTGAACGTGGGGTGGACCCAGTCGCCCCGGTTCCGCATCTCGCGGGTGCAGGCCGCGTAGCGCGGCTCGTCCCGGTCCCAGAGGCCGACCCTGCCGTTGCCGGCCAGGTTCAGCCCGAGCGTCAGGCCGACGATCAGCAGCGCCTCGCGGGCGAGGCGACGTCGCGAGACGGGGGGGAGGGTGGCGCCGGGAACGGTCAAACTCCACCTCCTGCGTGGCTGGCCGTCGCTCTCGGATCGAGGTCGGCGGCAGGCGGCCTCATCGACTATGATGATGTCGTCGCGACCGTCTCAATCGCTTTAATCCTTATCCGTCCCGCTTGCACCATTTCGAGGTCGACGTCCCCATGGCCCACTTGACCGAGGCGGCCGGACTGCTCCGATCGGGTGCCCTCTACCCGAGGCGGGTGGGCTTCCGCGGCCCGGACGGGGAGGACGGCTTCGCGGGCTTCAAGCCCGGCGGGTTCTCGCTCTATTACGGCGATGCGCCGATCTATCACTTCGACTTCGAGGGCCGGTGGCAGCGGGCGTTCGTCGCCGGGACGCATTATCTCAAGGGGCTCGACGCCTCCGTCCGGTCGATCGATCGGGAGCGCGTCGGCGAGAGCATGATCCTCCGCCGCCGCCCGCTCTCGGAGTCGGAGACGTCCGGCCTCGATCGCTCGATCCGGGACGTCGCGGCCGGGATGATCGAGGCCCTGGACGCGGGCCGCCTCGACCTCCAAGCCCCCCCGACCTCGCCCCGGTCCGGCACGATCGGCGTCGGCGAGCTGCGCGAGTTCCTCGGCCGGGTCGCCGCGTGGGACGGCCCGGCGTGGGCGGCGCATCGAGAACTTTACGAAGCCGCCTATGGTCCGCTGCCCTTCCTCCCGCCCGATGCCCTTAACGCCGTTGTCCTCCAGGCGACCGTGGGCCACGCGGGAGGCCGGGCCTTCGGCGGCGGGCGGCCGGCCGAATTCCGGGCCCGGCGGCCCGGGGAGTTCGAGGACCACGCCCGGCGCGTGGCCGACCTCCTGGGCCGTCGGCTCTCGCAGTGCCGCGACATCTTCCTCGGCGGGCCCGATGTGCTCCGGCGACCGGTCGAGGAAATCCTGGCCGACCTCGCCGCGACCGCCCGCGTCTTCCCGGTCCGCCCCGAGATCGGGCGGCCCAAGTCGAGCCCGGTCGACGAGTCGGCCAGCCGGATCGAGCGGGTTCACGCCTTCCTCGACGACTATCGGGCCCCCCTGCCCGACCTCGACGGGTGGCGACGCCTCCGCGAGGCGCACCTCGGCCGGGTCACGCTCGGGATCGACTCGGGCGACCCGGCGACCCGGGCGGCGAAGGGCCCGACCCGGGACGATCGCGACCTGATCCGGACCGCCCGCGACCTCCGGTCGGCCGGGATCGACCTCGGCGTCGTGGTCCTCGTCGACCCGAGCGGGCGGTCGTCGGCCCCGTCCGGTTGCGAGGCGACCGCCGGGCTCGTCTCCGCCCTCGGGCTCGGGCCGGGGGAGATCGTCTCGCTGGTCGACGCCCGGGGCCTCGACGAGACCGCCGCCGGCGAGGCCGATCGGCCCGACGACGCGGCGGTGGCGGGGTGGGTCGCCGGCTTCAAAGCCCGGCTGACGGCCGCGACTCCCTCGAAGGGCCCTCGGGTCGTCGTCTACAATCCGGACAAGCAGTGGACCTGAACCGGCACGACACGGGGGTCGAGATCAATGGCCAGGGGTTGGGTCGTCCTGTGCGGGTTCGCCCTGATCCCGGTCGCTCCGGCCGCCGACGGCCCCCGGCCCGCGGAGGTCGTCGACTTCAAGGTCGTGGTCGAGTCTTATGCGTTGAGCCGCGAGCCCGTCGTCCGCGAAGACCTGGTCGCGCGGCACGGGCGGGTCTACCAGTTCTCGACCGCGACCGACGAGGTCATCGTCATCGACCCGGCCCGACGGCGGGTCGAGCTGCTCGACCTGGGGCGGCGGGTCCAGGCCGAGGTCTCGTTCGGCCAGCTCGACGAGGCCCTGGTCCGGGTCCGGGCGACGCTCGCCGAGACGATCCGCGATCGAGAGGCGAAGGGGGGCCGGGCCAACGCGGTCGAGGCGGCGATGACCCGCGACCTCCTCGATCCCGGGCTCCGGCCGACGCCCGGGCCGGCGGCGGGCCGGGTCCGCCTGACCAACCCCACGGTCGAGGTCGACGCCGACGGCGAGCCCGAGGCCGACGCCGCCCGCCTGGCCCTGGTCGACCTCGCGATGGGCACGATCGCCAAGCTCGGCGCCTTCCGCGTCCCCAACGACCTGCCCCCCTTCGTCGAGCTCGACGCGATCGCCGCCCTCACCGCCGGCCGGAAGCTCAGGCCGACCGAGCTGTCGTTCCTCTACCGCCTGGCCGGCCCGCCCCGCAGGTTCCGCCGGACCTACCGCCTGGCCCCCGCCCTGACCGACCGCGAGCGCGAGGCCGTCGCGCGGGTCGACCGGCTCCACGAGGTCGCCGCCGTCGTCCGCTACGAGAAGTACCGCCGGAAGTGATCGCGGGCCCCGACCCTCTTGCTGAGGATATCAGATAGCGAATTTGGGATTGCAAATCGCTTCGGGGCTTCGCTTTGCGATCTGAGATCCGCGATTTGCAATGGCGAACCTCTCCACCGTACTCCGTATCGCCTAGCTCCCCGCGGGCAGGTCGCGCCGTGCGAACAGGACGAATCCCAGCGCGATCCCCGCCGCGCCGATCAGCCCGAGCAGGCCGGCATTGAAGGCCAGGGTCTCCCCCTTGGTGACGACCTCGACCGGGTTGTAGGCCTTGAAGATCGAGAGCTTCTCGAGCCACTTGTAATCTTCGAGCGACGGGAGGTTCGCGATCACCTGGGCGATGAACCCGGCCAGGGTCGCGACCGAGGCGATCAGGTTCGGCCGCCATCGGACATGGTCGACCGTCGAGAGCAGGAAGGTATAGCCGTAGATGGCCCAGCCGAAGGCGATCAGGTTCAGCGCGGGCTTGCAGAGCACGAGCGCCGAGGGCGGCGTTTCGAGGGTGTTGTAGCGGGACCCGACGAGGTTGCCGGCCACCATCATCGCGGCCATGAAGGCCAGGCCCGTCGTCGCGGTCGAGACCTGCGAGGCGAGGAACGTCGACCGGCCCACCGGCCGGGACATCACCAGGTCCATCGTCCCCTTCTCGATCTCCCCGGCCACGGCGCCGGAGCCGCGGGCGATCGCCCAGACGGCGAACATCAGGAGCACGAACGGGTGGTTCCAGAACGCCATCTCGATCGCGGCCGTCGAGAAATCCATCGCCGGCCCGCCCAGGCCGCGGAGCATCCGCATCGGCCCGCCGCCGGTCACCGCCTTCATCCGGACCTCGATCCGGTGCGCGACGTGGACGAATAGCCAGGTCAGCCCGAATAGCGACGACCCGATGGTCGCCAGCATCCATCGCGAGTCGAGCAGGTTCTTGCGGAACAGGGCGAGGGCGACACTCATGGCGTGGACACCTCGTCGTCCTCGGCGTTCGGGCCGTGGTAGCGGTCGTACAGGGACTTCAAGTCCTCGGTGCCGATGGCGAGATCGGCCACATCCTGGCCGTTGAGCCAGCCGAGCAGCGGCCCGACGGCGCCCCGGTGCTCCAGGAGGACGACCGGCCCGTCGCGGCGGATGGCCTTGAGCTCGAGCGGCTCGGGGAGGTGATCCGGGGGCGGTCCGACATATTTGAGCAGGATCATCCGCAGGCCCCGCCGGTCGTGCATGTCCTCGATGTGCATGAGCCGGCCGCGTCGCATGATCGCCACCCGGTCGGCGACCTGCTCGACCTCGGAGAGGACGTGGCCGGAGAAGATCACGGTCTGGCCCTCGCGGCGGGCCTCGGTCACCAGGTTGAGGACGTCGGCCCGGGCCGAGGGGTCGAGGGCCGAGGTGGGCTCGTCGAGGATGAGGATCTGGACCGGGTCGGCGAAGGCCTGCGCCAGGGCCAGCTTCTGCTTCATCCCCGTCGAGTAGGTCCGGACCTTGCGGCCGAGGTCGACCTTCAGGACCCGCTCGGCGATCGCCACGGCGCGATCCAGGCCAACCCCGCCCCGGAGCGAGGAGAGGAACTTGAGGAGCCCCAGCCCGCTCAAGGACCCGATCAGGCGGAGTTCGCCCGGCAGGTAGGAGACGACCTGGCGGACCGCCACGCTGTCCGACCACGAGTCGTACCCGGCCACCGTCGCGCGGCCGGCGGTCGGGCGGAGCAGGCCGAGCAGGAGCCGGATCGCGGTGGTCTTGCCCGAGCCGTTGGGCCCGAGCAGCCCGAAGACCTCGCCCTTGCGGACTTCCAGGGTCAGCTCGCTCAGGGCCGCCACCGACCCGTAGACCTTGGAGAGCCCCTCGGTCGCGATCATCGCCGTTCCTCGAACCGCCGGGACGGGCCCGGGACTTCGGGCGTCCCCGATCGGCCCGAGCATCTAATGGACCGGATACGCCCGGGGGCGTCAACCAGTTGGTTTGGACTTAAGTGGAGAAGAATAGATAAGCGAGAGAAAATCCGCAAAATCACTTAAACAGGCCAGACAGCTAAAATAGGAAATTTACAAGTCCAGTTTCTCTCTAAGTCGAATCGCAGTGCGGACTATTTCCCATAAATTTGATCCAGGTCATTGCAAATTTTAATTGGGTATTATAAAACCGCTCTACGATTGCGGGCGAAGTCGCAGGACGGAATGTCTAAAAATGTTCTCGCTCATGATTCCGTCATACCTCGTCCGAGCGGGCATTCGGTCCCCGGCCTTTCTGCTCGACGCCCCGCTTCCCAGCAGGCCCCTAACGCATGGAGGTCGCATCTAGCTTCGCGCCACCAGTTTCGCACCCGGACTCGACGAATCGCCGCCAGGCTCACGTCGAGCCCACCGCGTCAAATTGAGGATAGGGGATGAGATCTTCGACGTCGCAGACGATTCCTCGCCTCATGCCGGCTTGGCTACGTGACAGGGGGTGCGGTCGAAGCTGACCGCCGCGATCTCTCGAACGGGGAAGTTCCATGAGCAATGCCCTCCGTACCTCGGATCTATCGACGCAATGCAATCGGATCAAGCTCCACCTGCCCACGGAGCCGGTCGTCAGCTCGGCCCGTTGGCTGATCAACGGGTTCCCGGCGACGATCCTGCTCTGGACGGCCGAAGAATGGGCGAGGCTGACGGACCGGCCGGTGGACGCCCATCCCTGTCCTAATGGGATCTGGTGTGCTTTGCGGATCGATTGAAATTATCCCGAGCCCGTAGTGACGTCGGATCGTCGGTGAAGAGGCCCGAGACGCCCGCCACGGCGAGCCGATCGGCCAGACCCGGCGATGCGACGACGTTGACCGTATAGACCAGGACCGGCGCCGTCGGCCGGTGATCTCCGAGGCGGGGCGAAGAGGCCCCGTCGCGGAGTCGGTCGAAGCCCTCGACCGAGATATGAAGTGCATCCCCGCCGAGTTCAAAGAGGAACTCGATGACCGGCCGGCCGGGCGTCCCATCGATCAACGCGCCGATCGCGACGCCCGGCTCGAGCCGGCCGACCTCGGCGACGACCGCGAGGTCGAACGACGAGACCGCAACCCGATCCTCGGTCGCGGTCGCCCGGATCGCCCCGAGCGTGGCCGCGATCGGCGACGGCCCGCCGCCGTCGCCGACCGGCTTGATCTCGACGTTCACGATCCAGTCGAGCCGGGCGGTCCACTCCAGGGCCTCGACCAGGCCGGGGACCCGGACGTGACCCGAGCGGAAGTGGTCGCGAGCCGCCCGGTCGACCCGGTCGAGGGAGCCGAAGCCGGCCGCCGACCGGGGCCCGCCATCGGGGTCGAGGAACCAGGACCCGGCGTCGAGCGATCGGACCTCGTCCCAGTCGAAGTCGCCGACGAGGAACCCGCGGGCGGCCCGGGGGTCGCCCGCGAAGGCCAGGGCGACGTCGGTGGTCCGCGCAAGCGACTCGTCGTGGAGCACGACGGGCACGCCATCGCGCGTGAGCCGGACGTCCAGTTCCCAGCCGTCGGCCCCGGCCTCATGGCCGAGCGAGGCGGCTTCGAGGGTGTTCTCGGGGCCGCGGTAGGAATCGCCGCGATGCGCCAGGACCAGGGGATGGCCCGCCCTCGAACGATAGGATTCGCGGAACCGATTGGCGATCAACGGGCCCGGCGACGGCGGGCCACGCCGTAGTTCGACCCGTAGCTGTAGCTCCCCGGCCGGCCGGTCTGCTGGCGGATCGAGTTCATCAGCCCGCCGAGGTTGTTCCCCGTCTGGGGGCCGACGTAGGGGACCGAAGTCCTCGCGTAGTAGTTGTTGAACGGCAGGCCAGGCCCGTAGCCGGAGAACGAATTTCCCGCGAAGCCCGGCTGGCCGTAGCTGCTGAAGCCGCTGGAGTAGCCGTAACCCCCGCCCACGCCCCCGACCCCGAAACCGGGGTAGCCGCCGACGAAGCCTTGGGCCTGCGTCGAGGCCGCGAAACCGGCCGAGAGGACCAAGGCACCGAGGCCGATTTTCCAGGATGTCATGGCGAGCGTCCTCGAACGGGTGTAAATCGAATGGCACCGGGCGAAGTCGTCCGCTTGCCTTGATTATCTTAAGAGCCCCGACCCTGAAATAAAGTGTCACGCGATCAAACGGCCGGCGGGGATGAAAGAGACCGGGCGGCGACTCCCTTCGGAAAATAAGCCATGAATCGCAAACGGCCTATTTTGGTGACGGATGACACTCCCGTTGGAAAACGCCTGATCTAGCCGGATCATCCGCCGGTCGCATCGATCGACCTGTGACCCTCCGGCTCGAGGAGCGTTGCCATCCGGCAGGCCAGGGCGTGGAACTCCGAGGGGTCGGTCGGGGCGGGGGCGAGCCGGACGTTCTTGTCGGCGACCGGCGCGTCGGGGACGACGGGCATGCCGACCTGATGGTTGTGGAGGTTGTAGATGCCGAAGAGGACCTCGATGTCCCACTTGCGGGCGCCTTCGACCTCTTGGCGGAGGTCGAAGGCCGCCTGGGCGGCGTTGACGCCGACGGCCGTCTCGATGAGGGCCGCGCGATAGCCGGGCCGCTCGCTCGCCCCCGGCCCCCAGACGTCCGCGATCCCCTTCGCCGCCTCGCGGACGGCGACGAAGATCCGCTGCTGGATCGAGCGGAGCGTGGGCGTGCTCGACTTCGCCCAGAACTTCTCGGGCTGGAGGTAGGAGTCGACCGCGCCGGTCACGGCGCCGCAGCCGCTGTGGCCGAGCATGACGACCAACTTGACGCTCTCGCTCAGGGCGGCCAGGGCGAAGTCGATGCTCCCCAGGCAGACGTCGCCGAGGACGTTGCCGGCGACCCGGATCACGAAGAGGTCGTTGAACCCCTGGCCGAAGAGCATCTCGGTCGGCACCCGCGCGTCGGAGCAGCCGACCACGACGGCAAACGGGGCCTGCCTCGGCATCTCGTCCTGCCTGCGGATCATGCCCACTTCCAGGCCGTTGCACTGGACGACGTAGCGGGCGCCCGGCTGCGAGGGGTCGGCCGTCCGGCAACTCTCCATCCAGCGGCTGAAGAGTCGGTTGCCGTCCTCCAGCGTCGCCCGGGCCGCCCGGGCGTCCTCGGGGGGGACCTTGACGCCCGGGTTCCCGGGGTCGAACCGATAGACGTAATCGACCGTTTCCATGAGCGTTTCCCTCGTTTGGGTCGGATCGGGATCAGCGGGCCAGGGCGACGCGGAGGGCCCGGGCGGCGTCGCGGACCGCGTCGCGGGCGGCGTCGACGACGTCGCCCATCTGGAGGAATCCGTGGATCTGGCCGGCGCATCGCCGGAGGTCGACGGCCACGCCGGCCGCGATGAGCCGGGCGGCGTAGGCCTCGCCCTCGTCGCGGAGCACGTCGCACTCGGCCGTCATCACCAGCGCCGGGGGGAGGCCCGAGAGGTCCGCGGCCCGCATGGGCGAGGCCAGGGGGTGGCCGCCGTCCTCGGGCCGGGCGAGGTACTGGTCCCAGTACCAGATCATCATCTCGCGGGTCAGGCCGAACCCCTCGGCGTGGTCGCAATACGTTCGGGTGTCGAACGCGAAGTCGAGGATCGGGTAGACGAGCCACTGCAAGGCGAGCGGGAGGTCGCCCCGGTCGCGGGCCCGGAGCGCGACGGCCGCCGCCAGGTTCCCCCCCGCGCTGTCGCCCCCCACGGCGACCCGGCCGGGGTCGACCCCGAACGACCCGGCCTCGGCCGCGACGATCCGGGCCGCCTCGTAGCAATCGTCGACCGCCGCCGGGAACTTCGCCTCGGGCGAGAGCCGATAGTCGACCGAGACGACCACGCACCCCGAGGCGTTCGCCAGGCTCCGGCAGAGGCCGTCGACGGTCTCCAGGTTGCCCAGGACCCAGCCCCCGCCGTGGTAGTAGACCAGCGCCGGCCTCGGCCCCGGCGCCGGACCGATTGGCAGGTAGGACCGGGCCGGGATCGACCCGCCCAGGAGCCGGTCGACGGCCTCGGCCACGGGCTCGGGCCTGGCCCCCATCGCCCGGACCATCTGGAAGAGCCGCCGCGACTCGGCGGGCGGCATCGTGTGGAAGCCGGGCAGCCGGAGCGCGGCCATCTTCGCCAGGTAGTCGCGGACTTGGGGGTCGAGTGGCATGGGCAGATCCCTTGGCGGACGCGGCGACCGGCGGACGGACACGACCAGGATAAGCGGACCTTACCCGTTCGAGGAAGCCGACCCGGGCGGATTCGCGTCGCTTGCAATCGGCCGGGCCTCCACTACATTAGGGCCTCGACCGGCATCGGCCGCGGATCTCGACCGACCATCAAAGAAGGCAGCACACCCCATGACCGACCGGGACTTGCACGAGCTTTCGGGGGCGGACCAGGCCCGCCTGGCCCGGGCGGTGATGAGGCGGCAGGCGGCGTTGAGCCTCCGCGTCGCCGCCCTGTTCATCGTCCTGGTGCTGGGCCTCCCGCTGGTCAACTACCTGGCGCCGGAGTGGGCGAACCATCCGCTCTCCGGCTTCACGCCGACCTGGCTGTTCCTGGGCGTCCTGATCTACCCGATCACGGTGGCGCTCTCTTTTTACTTCGTGGCCGCCTCGAACCGGATCGAGGCCCGGTGCACCGACTGGCGGGCGATCCTCGACGAGGAGCGGGCCCGATGACCAGCTTCTCCTGGATACCCGTCGCCTTCGTCGCGCTGATGACCGCGGCGACGGTCCTGCTCGGGATCTACGCCACCCGCAAGGCGAGGACGGCGTCCGACTTCTTCGTCGCCGGGCGGTCGGTGAGCGTGTTCTGGAACGCATCGGCGATCTCGGGCGAATACCTCTCGGCCGCCTCGTTCATGGGGATCGCCGGCCTGCTGATGAAGAACGGCTACGACGCCCTCTGGTACCCGGTCTGCTACGCGACGGGCTACCTCTTCCTGCTCCTGTTCATCGCCGGCCCGCTCCGCCGGTTCGGCGCCTACACGATCCCCGACTTCGCCGAGGGGCGGTTCGACAGCCCGACGTTCCGCAAGGTGGCGGTGACGTTCGTCCTCTTCATCGGCTTCTTCTACACGATGCCGCAGATGAAGGGGGCGGGCGTGGTGATGGGCACGATCCTGGGCTGGCCCTACTGGGCGGGGATCGTGATCGTGGGCGTGGTCATCACCTTCAACGTCGCCTTCGGCGGGATGAAGGGGATAACCTTCGTCCAGGCGTTCCAGTACTGGGCCAAGCTGTTCGCGATCTCGGCGCCGATCTTCGTGCTGGGGTCGATCCACGGGGGGTACTCGGAAAACCTCTCCTGGAATATGAACATCTACGCCTCCTCTTACACCCCGAATGTCGCGCCGGGGACCGAGGTGAAGATCAAGGGGGCCCGCGACTACCCGTCCAACGTCGTCAACTTCTCGCTGGGCGGGGACCGCGACGGGATTCTTTTCCCCGACGGGGCGACCCTGGACCGGCTCGGCCCGCTCCGGAAGCCGAAGCCGGGCGAGGACCCGCTGCTCTCGCTGGCGGGGATCGTCGAGGTCGTCCCGGCCGATCCCCGGGGCCGGAGGATACCGACGACCCCCCTGCCCCTCCCGGTCGACGGCCGGCCCATCCGCCTGAAGCCCGGGACGCGGTTGCAGGTCAGTCGGGTGCCGGTCACGATCGGGGGGGCTCACGTCATCGAGGGTCGGAATGCCGTCTGGACGGTCATCCGGATGGAGTTCCAGGAGCCGACCCGGGCCGTCCTGTTCGGCACGGCCCCCAATGCGCCGATGGCGCAGACCTGGCTCCGGCCGTTCGGCCCGCTGACCTCGAAGTATGGCCATCCCCTGCTCTATACCTACTCGCTGATCATCGCCCTGATCTGCGGGACGGCGGGCCTGCCGCACATCCTGGTCCGGTTCTACACCAACCCCGACGGCCGGGCGGCCAAGCGGACGACGCTCTGGGTGATGGTGATGCTAGGGTCGTTCTACGTCTTCCCGCCCGTCTGGGGCACGCTGGGCCGCAACCTCATGCCGGAGCTTTACGCCAACAATTCGACCGACGCCGTGGTGATCCGCCTGCCGACGATCCTGCGGAGCCCGCTCCTCGGCCAGGTCCTCGGCGGGATCACCAGCGCGGGGGCGTTCGCGGCGTTCATGTCGACGTTCTCGGGGCTGCTCGTGAGCATGTCGGGGGCCCTGGCCCACGACATCTACGGCAGGATGCTCCGGCCGCGGTCGTCGCCGGGCGCGCGGCTGGTGGCGTTCAAGGTGGCCGCGGTCCTGATCGGCGCGGTGTCGATGGGCCTGGGGTTCCTGGTCGAGTCGTTCGACATCGCCATGATGGTCGGCTGGGCGTTCGCCATCGCGGCGTGCTCGTACTTCCCGCTGCTGCTGCTCGGCTCGTGGTGGCGCGGGCTGACGGTGGTGGGGGCGGGCGGGGGGATGCTCGCGGGCGGCCTGCTCTCGCTCGGGGCGATCGTCGCGTCGATGCTGCTCGACAAGAAGGTGATCCACGCCGAGGTCTCCCCCCTGGTCCGCTCGCTCCTCGAGCAGCCGGCCATCTGGGGCGTCCCGCTCTCGGTGACGCTGATGGTCGTGCTCTCGAAGCTGACCCCCCGGCTCGTCCCGGCCGACATCCACCTCAAGATGCTTCGGCTGCACGCGCCCGAGGAATTGGGGTTGTCGAAAAATTATATCGAGTCGTGAGGAAAAATTTCGCCCCTGATGCATCCGGCGGCGGGGGAAGCCTCGGCACGTCGAGAAGTCGACCTTGATCGGGTCCATCGTCCCTGCTGAAACCGACTCATCCGCGACAACCCGGTCCGTGGAGGTTCGAGCATGGAAGTGTCCCTCGCGACGAGCTCGCCAGGGCCTCGCGTGCGCCCTCTGATCCTCGGTCGCGAGAGATGGTCGCGGCCAAGCGACCTGGCCGAGCAGCGGGCCACCACGCCGGCCCAAGCCGGGCGGCGGTTCGACCGGGTGGTGGGGTGGGTCGGCGATTTCGCCGCCGACTTGGCGGGCTGACAAGGCCTGCTGTCGATCATCGGGCGGGCGCAGCGACAGGTCCGCGAAGGATGGCCCGCGTGCCGCGTCGATGGGCACGTCGGGACGTCGCCTGGCACCGATCGCCTGGTACCGATCGACGCCCGGGGCCGAGAAACGACGACCAGGTACCCCGGGCGTCGGCCGGTTATCGTCATTTGCCGGGGCGGACGAGCCCGGGAGTGACGTCGACGTCGAGTCCGGCGACCTGGCCCGCCGCGAGCTTGGCCAGGGCGATCCCGGCCATGGCCGCGTTGTCGGTGCAGAGCGAGGGGGGGGGGAGGAAGAGTTCGACCCCCCGTCCGGCCGCCATCGCCCCGATCCGGTCGCGAAAGCGGCCGTTGACCGCTACGCCGCCGCCGACGCCCAGCCGGCCCCAGCCGGTCCGGTCGAGCGCCTGCCCGGCCTTGGCGACCAGGACGTCGACCACCGCCTCCTGGAAGCTCGCCGCCAGGTCGGCCACGAGCGCAGGGGGCGGCGGCTCGCCGGTCGTCCGCGCGTCCTGCCCCCGGAGGGCGTAGAGCACGGCGGTCTTGAGCCCCGAGAAGCTGAACGCGAGCCGGCCGGCGTCGTGGATGAAGGCCCGGGGGAGGTCGAACGCCCGGGGGTCGCCGCCCTTGGCCGCCCGCTCGACGCCCGGGCCGCCGGGATAGCCCAGCCCGAGCAGGCTGGCGACCTTGTCGAAGGCCTCGCCCGCCGCGTCGTCGATCGTCCCGCCCAGGAGTTCCGCCTCGATCGGCCCCCGGCAGGCGAAGAGGCTCGTGTGCCCGCCCGAGACCACCAGCCCGACGCACGGGTAGACCTCACGCCCCGGGTGCGCGAGCTGGCACGCATAAAGGTGCCCTTCCAGGTGGTCGACCGCGATCAGCGGGACGCCCAGGGCCATCGCCAGCGACTTCGCCGCGGTCAGGCCCACCACCAGCGCCCCCACCAGGCCCGGCCGGGTGGCGACGGCCACCGCGCCGATCTGGTCGAGGGTCACGCCCGCCCGCCGGAGGGCCTCGTCGATCACCGGGAGGATTTGCCGGACGTGCTCGCGGGCGGCGATCTCGGGCACGACCCCGCCGAACCGGACGTGGAGATCGACCTGCGACGCCACCACGCTCGACCGGATCGCCGGGACGCCCGAGGCCGGGGGCGACGGCCCTTCCAGGACCGCCGCCCCCGTCTCGTCGCAGGTGGTCTCGATCGCCAGGAGGAACATCGACTACTTCGCCAGCTTCTCGCCCAGGACGGCGACGGCCTTGTCGAGCTGCTTGTCGGCGAACGGCTTCTTGGCGTCGTCGGCCTTCTTCGCCTCGTCAGCCTTCTTGGCGTCGTCGGCCTTCTTCGCCTCGTCGGCCTTCGGCTTCTCGGCCTTGGGCCTGTTGCGGCTGGAGAGGAAGTCGCGATCGCGGCGGGCGAGGAACCAGTCGTGGTACTCGTCGCGGGAGAGCTTCACCTCGAGCCCGGGGCTGGGTGTGACGCCCCACTCGTCGGTATCCTTGGCGTTCTTGAACTTGTGGATGTTCTTGCCCGAGGGCCGCCAGTAGGTCGCGACGGTCAGCTTCAGGACGCTGTTGCCGTCCTCCAGGTCGAGGATGTTCTGGACCGAGCCCTTGCCGAACGACCGCTCGCCGACGACCACGGCGCGGCCGTGGTCCTGGAGGCAGGCCGAGAGGATCTCGGAGGCCGAGGCGGAGTTGTGGTTGACCAGGACGGCCATCGGGAAGCCGGAGAAGGTGCCTTCCTTGTGGGCCTCGAACGTCTTCTCGGCCGTGTTCCGCCCCCGGGTGCTGACGATCTTGCCGTCCTCGACGAAGAGGTCGGAGATCTCCACGGCGGCGCTGAGGAGCCCGCCCGGGTCGTCGCGGAGGTCGAGGATCAGGGCTTTCATCCCCTGGGATTCCAGCTCCTTGAGGGCCTGCTTGACCTCGTCGGTGGTGTTCTGGATGAAGTTGGTGATCCGGATGTAGCCGACCTTCTTGTCCTTGTCGAGCAGGAAGTCCCAGGTGTCGTCCGGCTTGCGGCGGTCGCCCATGACGCTGGGGACCTCGATGATCGCCCGGGTCAGGGTGATCGTCTCCCCCTTGTCCGAGCCGTCGTGGAGGACGTGGACCTTGACCGGCGTGCCGGGCTGCCCCTGGAGCGACTCGACGGCCTTGTCGATGGTGAGCCCCTCGGTCGAGACGCCGTCGATCTCCAGGATCAGGTCGCCCGCGAGGATGCCCGCCGAGTACGCCGGGGTCCCGACCATGGGGGCCACGACCTTGAGCCGCTTCGAGTCGTCGTCGACCTCGACGGTGATCCCCAGGCCGCCGAACTTGCCCTCGATCTGCCGCTTGAAGGTCTTCCACTGGGACGTGTTGATGTAAGCCGAGTGCGGGTCGAGGTCCGTGAGCATCCCCCGCAGGGCGCTCTCCATCAGCTCGCGGCGGGTCACGGGCCGGACGTAGTTCTGCTGGACCTGCTCGACGGCGTCGACGAACACGCCGTACATCTCCGAGACGTCGTCCTTGGGCCGCGCCCCCTGGCTGGCCTGCCAGCAGAGCAGCGACAAGGCGCCGACCATCACGATCGCATAGAGGTTCCGTCGCGGCATGGAAGGGTGCCCTCCGGGGCGGTTTCGGCGTTCGAAAGCGGGGCGGATCGGCGTGACGGTCTGGGGCAGAGGGCGGTTCAGCACGCCAACGGATCTCCCAGTCACTCTAGCCATCCCGCCCGAGCCGAGGCAAGCCGCGATTCCCCGCCGGGTCCCCGCCCGGTCGGCTACAATCCCCCGAGCCGAGCGGAGGAGATCAGCCGATGCCCGAGACCAACCCCTACGCCCCGCCCGCCGCCCGACCCGAGCCGAGGCCCCGTCCCGGCCGGCGCCGCCCGCTCGCGACCCTCGCCCGGGTCGCCGCCGTCGTCGCCGGCTTCAGCCTCCTGGCCGACTCGTCGCACCTCGCCCCGAACCCCACGCTGCCCGCCGGCCGGGTCGCGGCGAAGGCCCTCGGCGCGGTGCTCCTGGCCGTCGCCTTCTTCCCGGTCGGTAGACGCCGAGGCGGCCCGGCCGTTGAAGACGATCGACCGATGGAAGACCTCTAATGTGCCGGTCGCCTCGGTCGATACTTCCGTAGTATCTACGCAGCAAAGTCTTTCGTCGGGTGAGCCTCGCTTCCCTCGGCCCATCCTACTTAATATACCCATATTTACAGCTACAACAGCAAGCTCCGGTCGATCAAGACGAACCCAAGGCCGACCGGAGCGGTTCGAGGCCGACGATCGGCGACCGGCAGGCGAAGTTCTCGCAGAGGTAAATGGTGACCTTCCCCTCCTTCGAGGGCCGATCCGCCAGGAGCGGGACGAGGCCGGACAGCTCGGGCGTGACCTCGGCGGGGGCCGGCGCCACGACCTTGTGGGGGTCGAACCCGGCGTGGATCATCTCCAGGGCCGCCCGGGTCTCGGCCGGGTCGCCGCCCGGGATCACGGCGAACTCGCGGGCGGGGGCGAGCAGGAAGTCGAGCGCGATCAGGCTCTGGCCGGCGGCGGCCGGGGCCCGTTCGAGGACGAGGTGGGCGGCCTGGAGGGTGGAGCGGGCGAGGGCCTCGAAGTCGGCCCGGCCGGTCAGGGCGGCCAGCCGGACCAGGGCGGTGGCGGCCATCGCGTTGCCGGAGGGGGTGGCGTTGTCGTAGGCGTCCTTCTGGCGGACGATCAGGGCCTCGTGGCTCCGGCCCACGTAGAAGAAGCCCCCCTTCTCGGCGTCGTGGAACTCGTCGATCATGACCCGGGCCAGGTCGACCGCCGCCTCGATCCAACGAGGCGAGCCGGTCACCTCGTAGAGCCGGGTCAGGCCGTCGATCAAGTCGGCGTAGTCGTCGAGGTAGGCGTTGAACTTGGCCTGGCCATCCTTATAGCTGTGCAGGAGCCGGCCTTCCGGCGTCCGCAAGTGGTCCAGGAGGAAGCCGGCGGCCTTCGACGCGGCCTCGGCGTATCGGGGCTCACCCAGGACCAGCGAGCCTTCGGCCAGCGCGGCGAGCATCAGGCCGTTCCACGAGGTCAGGACCTTGGTGTCCTTGCCGGGCGGGATGCGCCGCTCGCGGGCCGCGAGCAGCCTGGCCCGGTCGGCCGCGAGGTCCGCGCGCATCTCCGCCTCGACGCGGCCGAGGAGCTTGGCCGACTGGGCGTAGGGCCGGACGAGGTTGAGGATCGTCGAGCCTTCCCAGTTGCCGTGCTCGGTCACGCCGTAGACGTAGGCGAACTCCTTGGCCCGCTCGGCGCCGAGAGTTGCGGCGATCTCGGCCAGGGTCCAGATGTAGAACTTCCCCTCCACGCCCTCGCTGTCGGCGTCCTCGGTCGCGTAGAACGGGCCGTCGGGGCCGGTCATCCGGCCGAGGATGTAGTCCATCGTCTCGCGGGCGACGCGGGCGTACTCGGGGTCTCGGGTGACCTGGTGGGCTTCGAGGTAGACCGAGCTGAGCAGGGCGTTGTCGTAGAGCATCTTCTCGAAGTGCGGGACCAGCCACTGGTCGTCGGTCGAGTAGCGGGCGAAGCCGCCGCCGAGGTGGTCGTAGATCCCCCCGCCGGCCATCTTGTCGAGGGTCTGGGTCGTCATGTGGAGCGCATGGGCGTCGCCGGTCCGGGCGTGGTGGCGGAGCAGGACGCGGAGGTCCATCGGGTGCGGGAACTTGGGCGCCGAGCCGAACCCGCCGTGGATCGGCTCGTACATCCGCCCCAGGGTCCGCGCCGCGTCGTCGAGCAAGACGAACCCAAGCTCGCCGGTCGACGCCGGGATCTCGCCGGAGGCGCGGAGCTGGCCGGTCATCTCGACGGCCGCCTTGGCGATCTCCTCGCGACGCTCCTTCCACGCCCGCTCGACGCTCAGGAGCACGCGGGGGAAGCCGGGCATCCCGCGCGAGTCGGTCGGCGGATAGTACGTCCCGCCGTAGAACGGCTGCAAGTCGGGCGTGAGGAAGACCGACATCGGCCAGCCGCCGTGCCCGGTGATCGCCTGGACGGCCGCCATGTAGAGGTTGTCGAGGTCCGGCCGCTCCTCGCGGTCGACCTTGATGTTGACGAACCGCTCGTTCATCAGCGCCGCGATCGCCTCGTTTTCGAAGCTCTCCCGCTCCATGACGTGGCACCAGTGGCACGCCGAGTAGCCGATCGAGAGGAAGATCGGCCGGTCCTCCGCCTTCGCCTTGGCCAGGGCCTCCGGCCCCCACGGGAACCAGTCGACCGGGTTGTGCGCGTGCTGGATCAGGTAAGGGCTGGTCTCCCCGGCGAGTCGGTTGGCGGGATGCTTCGTCGTGTCGGACATCGTTGGCGAGGCTCGTCGGGTGTCGGTCGGTCAATCGATCGATCGGGCGGAGGAGGCACGGCGATTATCGCATGCAACCGGCGGGCCCGTCATCCGCCGGGAGAAACGAACCCAACCCCGCCGGATTCGCGGCCTGCCTCTCGTAGGGTGGATGGAATCCACCAAGGGTTTCGGGGTGGATCGAGGGGTTGGTTGGGCTCCGCCGGGCCACGTCCACGGATAGGTACCAGGGCTACGGCCGCGCCGGGGGATTGGTGGACACCCTACAAAAGATCGAGGCTCATGATTCTGGAACGGTGGACGGTACTTGCGGTTCGTCCCTCGGGGTGCTGTAATCCTGGCGGGCTGTGACGTCCACCCCGGGGCACCGTCGATGGACTTCCCGCTGACCGACCTGATGGACCAGGACGCTTGCTACGCCAAGCTCGTCGAGGTACTCCACCCCGACGGCCTGGCCTGCCCCCGATGCGGCGGCGGTCAGTTCGGCGTCCATCGCCGCCACCGCGAGCCGGTCATCGACTACCGCTGCCGCGACTGCCGGCGGGTCTTCAACGCCTTCACCGAGACGGCCCTGCACAAGACCAGCCGGAGCCCCGCGTCGCTGATCCTGATCCTCCGCGGCATCGCCCAGGGGGCCCCGACGGCCCGGCTGGCGCGCGAGCTGGGGTGCGACCGGATGAAGCTGCTGGCCCTGCGGCACAGGCTCCAGGCCAACGCCCGGTCCGGGGCGGACCCCGAGCCCCTGCCCGATGCCGTCGTCGAGGCCGACGAGTGCTACGTCAACGCGGGGGAAAAGAGGCATGCCGCATCGCGAGCCGGATGACCCGCCGCGGCGCCGGGCCAACAAGCCGAGGGGCCATGGCACGTTCGAAAACGACCGGCCGCCGGTGGTCGGAGTGGCCGGCCGCGACTCGGGCCGGGCCTGCCTGCATGGGGTGAAGAACTCGGACCGGCGGACCCTGGAGGGGGTGGTGCAGGCGACGACGGCCACCGGGGCGACGGTCGACACCGACGAGTGGCGGGGGTACGCGCGACTGGCCGAGCTGGGCCGGGCCCACGCGACGGTGGCCCACGGCGAGGGGGAGTGGGCCCGCGACGACGACGGCGACGGGGTGCGCGAGGTGCATTGCAACACGATGGAGGGGACCTGGACGGGGCTGAGGAACTTCCTGCGTCCGTTCCGGGGCGTGAGCAAATGGTACCTGGCGGGATATGTGGCGATCTTCGAGTGGGCCAATAACATCAAGCGGGTCACCGGTGACTTCCTGGGCGTGCTCCTCAAACTTCCGCGCTCCACCGAACCGGCATCATGAGCCCCTTGATTTTTACCTTTTCCAACACGGGCCTTGGCTTGCCGGCGTCCCACGATTTTATAGGTTAGTTCACGAGGCCCACTACCGACTCGGGATCATTTCTTCCGAAGAAACGGGGGCAGCAAGATGAAGAATTGGAAGGTAGCAACCGGGGTCGTCTTGTTGGTCGTGCTCAATTTCGCGTTGATGGTGGGATTTCTCCAACGCCGTTCCACCCAGCAACGCATTCCGAGCCACTTGGAGGCGACCTACGCCAAGGAGAACGACCTTATCAGCCAGGATTTCGCCGAGCGGGCCGCGATGAACAAGGATAGCCTCATCAACCTGATCGGCAACCTTACCGAGCGACCCTTCTGGTCCGACGTGCTCAAGGTCACCGGTGAGCAGAAAAAATCTCTCAAGAAGTTCAATGACATCGTGAGCGAGGCACGATACCTATCCTGGCTGGCCGACGCGAAGCCGAACAAAGGGAATCCCTCCGACCGTTATCAGCGGATACTCGTCAGCGACAAGAGACGCGAAGACGCGATCTTCCAGGCGCAGCAAATGGTCACCTCTGGTATCCTCGATGACAAACAGGCGGCCTTCGTGACCCAGCGATATCTGGAAGCCGTGGGGTTCAACGTCCTCTACGATGACAACAACTACGAATACCTTGGCCTGGACCCGGCCCAGAAGCCGGTCCTCGCGAAAGTGCTGGCGAAATACACGGAGGCCGGTGCCGCCCTGTTCTCCCTCTCGTCGCAAGCCGGGAGCCCGATCAGGTCCCCCGTCGCCGGCCCCCGCGCTAGCCAAGCACCGAAGAAGGAGCTGGATTACAACCGGCTCCACAACGACCTCATGCGGAACTTCCGCGATGCCGTCCGGGGCACCCTCACCGCCGCCCAGCTGAAGAAGTGGGAAGATATCATCGCCAAGCGGCCGCCTCTCGAGGAACTCTCGCCCCAGGCTCGGCCCGCCGCCTCGGACCTCCAGGCATTGGGCGACGAGGCACGCAAGGCTTCGCCGACATTGCGGGTACTGGCCGAAAACGGCCGTTCCCTCGGCCTCTCCGCTGATCAGAAGCGGCTTTTGAAGGGGCTCGAGGAGATCGTCGGGCAGTGCCTGACCTGCATCGGCCTCGATGAAGAGAGGGCAACATCATCCGGGGCTTCCAAGGAAAGCCAGGCCGATCGCACCTCCCGGGCCCGTTCGGAATTCCTGAAGCATGCCGAGCGATTCGCCACGCTGGGCGTCCTGACCGAGGACCAAGCCAATCAGGTGGGGACGTTGATCAAGGACAAGTAACCGCGACGATCACCGGGCGGTTTACATCGTTCTCATCTCGTGGGCGATCCCTTGACCATCAAGCATCGGATGTCCCTCCCACACGAATTGTCAGCCCGCGCGGGGACGGTAGCGGCCGTCGTCGCCCTCGCGGCGGGCTTTGTCTTCTTGGACGGTCAGTTCGGTCCGATCACTTTCCCCCTACGCCGGGTGGTCGCGGCGGCCCTGTTGGCGACCATCACCCTCGCCTCCGGACGGCCGCGTGGGATACGACTCCCGGCGGGCCTTGCCATCTGCGCGATGATGGTCTTAGAGTCTGTCCCATAACGGAACTAGTTGATGGATAACGGTTAACAGCCGAGTGGGCAAGGAGCGACCGGAGACGATTTTCCGGGAATTCCTGGCCTTCCACGTCTTCAGCAATCGTCAGCCGTCAGCCAAAGGCCTTTAAATCCGCGGATTCCTTATGGGACAGACTCTTTGTCGCCCTAGCCCCAACCGTACTCCTGGTGTTGCTGGGGTACGTCTTGGTTGTAGCATTGGTAGGGGCGGGACAGGGCCAGGGCGCCGGTCATATCGTCCCCGGCCTCGCCCAGGCTTTCCTCGTCGCTGTGACCATCGAGTACTTGCCTGATCTGATCCCCCAATTCCGGGGCATTGGCGAAGATCGATCCGGAAAAACGAAGCCAACGTCGGGCGGGGGTTCAGAGGTAGTGCGACATCATCGATCGCCAGGCCCGCGGGTTGTGGGCCACGCCGGGCCATTGGTGGAGGGTGGACCGGGCCCCTTTGGCGCGGAGGGTGCGGTCGAGGTGGCGGTTATTGTCGGCGACGGGGTCGTCGCCGCCGACGGCCAGGATGACCTCGATCCGGCGGATCGGGTCGAGGGCGGCGGGGTCGGACAGGTTGGGCAGGTAGTGGCTCGGCGTGTGGAAATAGATCGCGTCGTCGTAGTGGCCGTCGAAGAGGCCGCGGTAGGGGCCGACGGGGGCGGTCAGGTCGTATCGCCCGCTCAGGGCGACCACCTTGCCGAAGAGGTGGGGGTGGCGGAGGGCGATGTTGACCGCGTGGTAGGCGCCCAGGCTGCACCCGTGGGCGATCAGGAACGGATTCGGGTTCACGGCGGCCGTCAGCGGGAGGACCTCGCGGAGGATGTACTCCTCGTACCGGGCGTGATGCTCGACCCGCGCGGCGGGCCCCTTCCAGCCGCAGTAGAGGCCGTCGGCGTCGACGCCGTCGACGCAGAAGAGCTGGAGCCAGCCGGCGTCGACCTGCGGGCGGAGGGCGTCGACGAGGCCCCAGTCCTCGTGGTCGTAGAACCGGCCGAGCCGGGCGGGGAAGACGACGACTCTCGCCCCGGCGTGGCCGAAGACGAGCAGCTCCATGTCCCGGCCGAGGCGGGGACTCCACCACCGATGATAGTCCCGTTTCATGGGCCTTAATTTAGACGGCGGACATGAAGCATCGATTAAAAGAGGGTGTGGCGGTGCGCGAGGATCTCCCGGGCCCAGAGCCGATACCCTTCGGGGCTCAGGTGGAGGCCGTCGCCGGCGTAGAACTCGGGGCGGGGGCGGCCCCGGGGGCCGAGCATCGGGCCGAACACGTCGATATAATCGGAATTCGGGCGGGCGGCCAAGTCGCCTTTTATCATCGCGTTGGCCGATCGGATCGAGTCGGTCAGCGCCCACCGCGCGGGGCTGGGCTTGATCGCGAGGAAGGCGAAGGGGATCGCGCCGAGGCGGGCGTCGACCTGGCCGAGGAGGTCGACGAACGAGGCGTGGACCTGGCCCGGCGTCCGGCCGTCGCTCAGGTCGTTGTCGCCCGCGTAGACGACGACCGACCTCGGCCGATAGGGGACGACCACCCGCCCGAAGTAGTGGGCGCAGGCGGCCAGGGTCGAGCCGCCGAAGCCGAGGTTGACGATCCGGGGGTCGCCGAGGTCGGCGGCGATGTCGTCCCAGAGCCGGATCGAGGACGAGCCGTAGAACGCGACCGGGTCGGCCGGGCCGGGATCGGCCTCGCGCTCGCGTTCGAGCATCCGGACTTCGTCTTCATACCAATCCACGGCAAGTCTCCCCGACGGCCCCGGCGGGTCGCAATCGAGATACCCGGGCAAGCCCGGCGAATCCAGGATGTCGACGACCGACGCCCGATGCTCGCACACCGGGCGTGAAGGCGGATCGGCGGGGGTCCGGCCCGTCGAAGGCCGAGGGGTCAGGCATTCCCGGCGGCGTAGACGGCGAGGAGGGTGTCGTGGGCGAGCTTGGCCTTGGTGGAGATCGCGGCCGTCAGCGCCTCGTAGGTCGCGGCCGTGGTGCTGACCAGGGTGGGGACCGTGGTCGGGTCGATCGCCCCGGAAGAGACGCCGCGGATGTTGCTCGCCACGGCGGACTGCAATTGCCGGTCGATCGCGGGGAGCGACCGGTATGCCCGGGCTTCCTGGGCGACGACGAACTTGTCGTCGCGGATGACGTGGCGGATCGAGAGCCGATCGGCCACGATGTTCGCCTTGTCCTGCGCGATGGCGGTCGTCTCGTTGGCCGCGGTGTCGGTGAGGAGCTTCTGGCGGCCCGTCAGGATGGCGGACCTGAGCCTGAAGATCCGGTTCGAGGCGCTGCTCTCGATGCTGATGATGTCGGCCTTGATCGCGAAATACGCCGTCGAGATGCTCTGCCGCTCGGCGAGCCGGCCCTGCTCGAGCGCGAGGATCGCCGAGGAGACGGCCGCGGTCGCCATGAGCGCCTTCGTCTCCATCGACTCGACGCCGGGGGCGACGGAAGTGCGACGCGGCCGGGCGGTCGAACTGCGAGTGCGGCGGGCGAAGAGTGAGAAGTTCACGAGGTGTCATCCCGGGTTGGAAAGGACGGCAGCACGACACCGCCCGGGTCGAGCGACCACGATACCCTTACATTCGGCGTATTCTTCCTAATGCTCTGCCTCGGCAGATTAGCAAGCGCCCGACGCCCCGATAAGGGTGGATGGAGTCATCGCCCCGGCGTCCCACGCCGGGGGGTCCGCCGGGCCCGGCTTGGCCGTCCATCGCGGGCGGAGTCAGGACGCCTGGGCGTCGCGGGCGGCCCTGGCCGGGTCGTGCGGCCCCCGGTGCAGCGGGTGGGCCGGGGCCGTCGCGACTTCGGGCCCGGTCGCGGCCGGGGCTTCGAGCACCTCGACGATCCGGCCGGCGGCGCGGTCCGATGCCCCCGGCACGGCGACCTCGGCGCGCAACTCGGCCAGGGCGGCCGACGCCTTCTGGCGTTCGGCCGGGTCGACCAGCCAGCGGCCGGCCCAGGCGGCGAGCTCGCCGGAGACGTCGAACGGCGTCAGGTATTCGGGCATCACCTCGGCGTCGGCCAGGAGGTTGACCAGGCTGATGTACTTCGCCTTGATGAACCAGCGGGCGACCCAGAGGTCGAACCGCCGGACCTTGTACAGCACGACCGTCGGCAGCGCCTCGACCATCAGCTCCAGGCCGACCGAGCCCGAGACGGCCCAGGCGACGTCGGCCATCCGGATCAGCTCGGGGGTCCGCGCCGAGTGCAGCTCCACGTCGATCGCCAGGCCGGAGTCTTCGAGGATCCGGGCGGCGAGGTTGCGATGGCGGTCGTGGAGGCTGGCGACGGCGAACCGGACGTCGGGGCGGTCGGCCGTCAGCTTGGCCGCGGCCCGGAGCATGATCGGCAGGTTGCGCGTGACCTCCTGCGTCCGCGAGCCGGGGAGGATCGCCACGATCGGGCCGGGGCGCGAGGCGACCTCGGCGATGAAGCCGAAGTCGAGCACGCGCTCGGCCAGCTCGTCGAAGTAGGGGTGGCCGATGTAGACCGCGCCCGGGACGTCGCGGTCGTGATACCACTTCGGCTCGAACGGGAGGCTGCAAAGGACGTGGTCGACCGTCCTCCGGAGCTTGTTCACCCGCCAGCCCCCCCACGCCCAGATCTGCGGCGGGACGAAATAGAACACCGGTATCCCGCGCCTCTTGGCCGCCTTGGCCAGGTGCCAGTGGAAGCCCGGGTAGTCGATCAGGACGACCGCGTCGGGCCGGTTGGCGACGAACTCGGCGTCGGCCTGGTCGATCAGTTTGAAGAACTTGCGGAGGTTGAGCAGGACGCGGAGGAACCACATCACCGCCAGGTCGACCAGCGGGTAGAGCAGGGTCGCCCCCGCCTCGGCCATCCGAGGGCCGCCGAAGCCGACCACCTCGACGTCGGGCCGGAGCTTGCGCAACGACCGGATCAGGTTGGCCGCGTGCAGGTCGCCGCTCGGCTCGCCGGTGGAGAGGAAGATCCGCATCGGTGTGGCTCGCGTCCCTGCCTGAGGAGTCGGGTCCGTCCCGCGCGGCCGAACATAGCAGACCCGGGCCGAAGTGGGAAGCCGGGCCGCGCGGCTCAGCGACCCGTCGAGGCCGGCGGGCCGGTCAGGTCGGCGGGACCTCGTCCCCGGCGGGAGGCTCGCCGGGGTCGGTCGCCGGCCCGGGGTCGGGCTCGGGCTCGGGCTCCGACTCGGGGACGTCGGCGATGCCCAGCTCCTTGATCCGGCGGTAGAGGAGCGGCCGGTTGATCCCGAGCGACTTGGCGGCGCGCGACTTGTTCTGCCGGGCCCGGGCCAGGGCCCGCTCGATCAGGCGGCGCTCGACCTGGACGAGCATCTCCTTGAGCGACGCCGGCTCGGCCGTCGCGGAGGCGGGCGGCCTGTAGGCGCCGCCGCGATGGCCGCGGATCGCGGCGGGGATGTCGTCGAGGCCGATCGTCTCGCCGGCCGCCCGGGCGTGGGCCTCGTCGACGACCCGGGCCAGCTCGCGGAGGTTGCCCGGCCAGTCGTAGGCGGCGAGCGCGGCCAGGGCCGCCGGGCTGAATCCCTGGCGTTGATCGACGCCGCGGAGGTTGGCCCGCTCCAGGAAGTGCTGGGCGAAGAGGGGCAGCTCGTCGAGCCGCTCGCGGAGGGGGCGGAGCCGGATCACCAGGGTGGTCAGGGCATAGTAGAGGTCGGGCCGGAGCCGCTCGGCGCGGAGCGCGGCGTCGGGGTCGCCCGTGGTGGTGGCGACCAGGCGGACCCGGCCTTCGAGGCCCGAGGCCAGGCGGGCCTGGAGGTCGCGGGGCAGGTCGAAGACGTCGCCGATGAGGATGGTCGCCCCCTCGGGCGCGACCAGGCCGCGCGATCGGGCCTCGGGCGAGCCGCCGAACAGCTCGCGCTCGAGGACCTCCGGCGGCAGGGCCTTGCAGTCGTAGGCCAGGATCGCCGACCGGCGTCGCGGCCCCTGGTGGTGGATCGTCCGGGCCACGAGCAGCTTGCCCGTCCCGGTCGCGCCGACGATCAGGACCGGGACGGTCGTCGCCGCCGCCGCGGCCACCTGATCGAGCAGGCGACGATGCTCCGGCCCGCGGCCGATCAGCGCGTCGAAGCCGTGCCGGGCGTGCAGCCGCTCGCGGAGCCCGAGCAGTTCGACGCGGAGGCGCTGGGCCTCGGACTCGGGCCCGAGCGGGGCCTCCTCGGGCGGGCGGACCAGGCCGAGGAGCCCGGCCAGGCCCCCTCGGGCGACGTGGAACGGCCAGAACTCGACCCGCTGCCGCCGCCGCTCGCCGTCGGCGTGGATGATCAGAGTCGTCGCGGCGCAAGGCCGGCCGGCCATCGCCTCCGGCGGCGGGCAGAAGCTCCCGCCGAGGCCCGAGAGGTCCCCCGGGCGAGTCGGCCCGTGCGGGCGGCACTCCAGCCCCAGGACCTCGTCGGCGGAGTGGCCGGTCAGCTCTTCCCACGCCCGGTTCACCATCAGGAGCCGCCGCTCCGGGCTGAGCAGGAAGACCGGCTCGCGGGCCTGCTGCACGACGGCGTCCAACCGGACGCCCGGGACGCGTGGAGGCGACATGACCGGGTTCGCGTTGCCTGGGAGTGGAGACGAGAAGCTCGACGGGCCGGAGAGAGGGCTCCCGGCCGTCGTCGGTTCAGGATGGCCTGGCCCGCGTCGGAATTCAAGCGAGAACGGCCGGGAGACGGCGATTCGACCGCGCCGGATCAGGATTCGAGATCATTGAAGCAGCTCCACGACCAGACGACCTGGCCGAGGATGGGGCTGGGCTCGGACGGGTCGAGTTCCAGGGGGATCAGCGGATGCTCGCGGCTGGGCTGGTTCGCGCGGAAGATGAGGTGCCGCCCGCTCAGGTCGAGCCAGCGGATCATCGGCTCCCCATCGGGGATCGCCGCGACCATCTTGCCCTGGAGCCGCCGGGGGTCGGTGAACGACCGGTCGACGGCCACGACCGAGCCGGACGGCAGGATCGGGAACATCGCGTCGTCCTCGAGCCGGACCGCGACGGTCTCCTTGGGATGCGGCAGCCACTCGCGGTAGGCGAGGATCTGGCCCTCGACCCGATCGGGCTCGATGAAGCCGGGGTGGAGCCCGGCGAGGGCGATCAGGTCGACCGCGATGAAGTCCGCGGACGCCTCGCCTTGGAGGACGTCCCCCGGCGCGGAGTGGGGTCCGGCCGGCTGCTGCTCGAGCTTCTCCAGGCCCCGGCGGATGAGCTGGATCGGCGTCAACTCCGAGAGCAGGGCCGCCTCGGCCTCGCGGCGATAACGCTCCCCCTCGCCCGAGAGCAGCCAGACCGGGTTGGCGCCGGTCTGATCGATGAAGGATAAGAGCACTTCGGCCGGGACCGTCACGCCCGTCTCGTAATTATACCAGGTCCGCGCGGGGAGGTCGAGCCGGCGGGCCAGCTCCGGGCCGCCGTGCTCTCCGAAGAGCTCCTGGCGGACTTCGCGGAGTCGCTTCGAGATCGAAGCTTTGACATTCACCCGGACTTTTGAGGTCTTTTTTCGTGCCATGACGGACGATCCCGCGGGCGGGAGTTTCCTCGATTCCGTGGAAAGCGATCGAGCCATCGGGCGCGTGACGCAGGGCATGTCTTAAAAGACCCCGCCCGTTTTGTCAAGCGGCCGAGGCCGCGAGGTAGGCCCACGAAGGCGGGTCAGCCCGGAAGGTCGCCCCCGATGCTCGAAGTCCAATTATGCATGACACATTCTTCCCAAAACAGAGATGTTTAAGAAAAAATCAAACTCGTCGCGTCCTGGCCACGGCGGCCCGCCCGCCGTGTCGCGCCGGAGAAACATCGGCCGACCGGGGTGAGCGGCGGGACGAGGATCAGAACATGCCCAGCTCGTCGCGGGCCGCTTCGGTCATCCGATCGGGCGACCAGGGGGGGGACATGACGAGCTTGACGTTGGCCTTGGCGACCCCCTCGATCTTCTCCAGGGCGGAGACGGCGTTGCGGAGGATCTCCGGGCCGGCCGGGCAGGCGGGGGTCGTCAGGGTCATCTCGACGTCGACCTCTTCCTCGCGGGACTGGATCGTGTAGATCAGGCCGAGGTCGACGATGTTCACGTTCAGCTCGGGGTCGATCACCGTCTTCAGGGCGTCGACGATCGTCTCTTGATCGGGCATGGTCGGTTCCCCTGGCATATCGAGGTCGGGTCGCGGCGGGGTGGTTGGGCGGTCGTGCCGATCGGTCAGGCTTCGAGCGCGACGTAGAGGTCGTCGCCGCGGACCTCGACGGCGTGGGTCTCGACCGGCTCGATGGCGGGGAAGCAGAGCGGCCGGCCGGTCCGGACGTCGAACCGGGCGCCATGCCGGGGGCAGCGGATCTCGGCCCCTTCGAGTTCCCCCTCGGCGAGGGGGCCGCCGTCGTGGGTGCAGATGTCGTCGATCGCGTAGTAGCTCCCGTCGACGTTGAAGACGGCGATGGCGCGGCCGTCGAGGTCGAGCAGCTTCTTGCCGCCCGGCGGGACTTCGGCGCAGGCGGCCACTTTCACGTAATCCGGCATCGCGGGTCGGTTCTCGATGGCGAGGGGAGGGGAGGGGGCGTTCAGGGCTGGCCCGGGTTCGTCGTCGGGGCCGGCATCCGGGCCATGGTCGCCCGGGTCGCTTCCTTCTTGAGTCGGCCGAGGACCCCGCTGAGGCCGCGAACCCGGAGCATCCCCAGGATCTCGGCCAGCCCGATCCGCTCGATCAGGTCGGCCTTGATCGAGAGGACCTCCTCCACCGTCGCGCCGTCGAGCCCCTCGACCAGGATCGCGACGAAGCCGCGGACGGTCGGGGCCTCGATGGGCGCATCGGCGTGGATCGAGACGCGGTCGCCGTCGGTCTCGACGAAAAGGAAGACCGGCGACTGGCACTCCTCGACCCGGTGCTCGGCGTCCTTCAACTTCTCGAGCCGCTCCGGCAGCGGCGGCAGATTCCTGGCGAAGTCGATCAGGAGCTCGATCCGCTCCTGGCGGTCCGCGTCGCTGAGTTCGGAGACGATGGCATCGAGGGCGGCGGCCAAGAGCGGGTCCCTTCGTGGTGAGGCCGACGGGCGGGGTCGACCCCGGCTCGGCGGCGGTTGGCGTTTCCCCTCGGCCGGGCCGATAGCCCGACCGGGGGGACGTACCATCGTAATGGGGGGGAAGGGCCGCGTCGAGGATCGGGGCGAGAATCCTCGCCTTGCCGGGGCGGGCGATCGCGGCCGGCCGGGATTCAGGCCCCCTTGGCGATCGGGGCCCGGACGAGGTTGCCCCACTCGCACCAGGAGCCGTCGTAGTTGCGGACCTTGGGGTAGCCCAGCAGGTAAGTGAGCACGAACCAGGTCAGGCTGGAACGCTCGCCGATCCGGCAGTACGCGACGATGTCGTCCTCGGGCTTGAGGCCGACCTCGCCCCGGTAGATCGCGACCAGCTCGTCGGCCGTCTTGAAGGTGCCGTCGTCGTTCACCGCGCGTGCCCAGGGGACGCTCACGGCGCCGGGGATGTGGCCGCCGCGGAGCGAGCCTTCCTGGGGATATTCTTCCATGTGGGTCCGCTCGCCCGTGAATTCCTTCGGGCTCCGGACGTCGAGCAGCGGCTTGCCGGACTTCGAGTGGGCCAGGACCTCGTCGCGGAAGGTCCGGATGGCGGCCTCGTCGCGAGCACCCACCGTGTACCGGGCGGCCGGGTAGCTCGGGACTTCGGTCGTCGTGGCCCTCCTCTGATCGATCCAGAGCTTCCGACCGCCGTTGAGGATCCGGCAGTCCCGGTGGCCGAAGAGCTTGAAGGCCCAGAGGGCGTAGCAGGCCCACCAGTTCGACTTGTCGCCGTAGAAGACGACGGTGGTGTCGTTGGTGATCCCGGCCCGCGAGCAGATCGCCGCGAACTTGTCGGCGTCGATGTAGTCGCGGATCAGCTGGTCCTGGAGGTCGCCCTGCCAGTCGATCTTGACGGAGCCGGGGATATGGCCCATGTCGTAGAGGAGGACATCCTCGTCGCTCTCGACGACCCGGACCTTGGGGTCGTGGAGGTGGCCTTCGACCCAGTCGGCCGAGACGAGGACCTCGGGATGGACGTAAGCTGCTGCCATCGGGCGGACTCCGGTTGCGTGCAAAGTTCGGCGATCGATCGGAGGGGGGACGGGCCCGATGATCGCCGCGAGGATGACGGTGTGGGTGTTCTCTGAGGGGGATTCGAAGCCGGCCGCCGCTCGGGATCAGAGGTTGAGCTTCGAGGCGACCGCCTGGCGGAGCGTCTCGCGGACCGGCTCCAGCGTGATCCGGTCGTAGACGTTGGCGAAGAAGCCCTCGACGATCAGGCGGATCGCGGTGTCGCGGTGCACGCCCCGGGCCTGGGCGTAGAAGATCATCTCCTCGTCGACCCGGCCGGCGGTCGCGCCGTGGGTGCAGCGGACGTCGTTGGCCTCGATCTCCAGGCCGGGGATCGAGTCGGCCCGGGCGTGGTCGGAGAGGATGAGGTTGTCGTCCTTCTGGTAGGCGTCGGTCCGCTGGGCGTCCTTCTCGACCTTGATCATCCCCTTCCAGACGATCCGCGAGCGGTCCTTCAGCCCGGCCTTGTAGAGCAGGTCGCTCTGGGTATGAGGCGCGGCGTGATCCTGGCGGGTGAAGTAGGCGAGGTGCTGCTTGCCGGTGGTGAACATCACCCCATTGACCTGCGCATCGGCCCCCGGGCCGGTCAGCGCGACCTCCTGGTTGACCTTCGCGACCCGCGAGCCGAGGCCGCCGACGGTCCACTGGATCGACGCGTCGGCCCCGATCAGGGCCCGCTCGCGGCTGAAGTTCCAGGTGGCGGCGTCCCAGTTCTGGAGGTTGACGAACCGGAGCTTCGCCCCCCGGCCGACGAACAGCTCGACCGCGCCGACGTGGAGCGCCGCCGCGTCGCCCCGGGCGTGACTGGATGTCTCGCGGACGAGCGTGGCCTCGGCGCCCTCTTCGAGGATCACCAGCGTGTGGTCGAGGTCGACGCTCCCGCCGCCGGCCAGGCCGACGAGGCTGAACAGCGGGGCCTCGACCTTGGCTCCCTTGGGCACGTAGAGGAAGGCCCCGCCGGTCCAGAACGCCGCGTGCAGCGCCGAGAAGGCGTCGGCCGTGGGCGAGACGGCGTCGGTCAGCAGGAAGCGGTCGAGCAGCTCGGGGTGGTCCTTGGCGGCGGTCGCCATGTCGACGAGCACCGCCCCGCCGAGCTTGGTGGGGTCGGCCGACCGGGTCGGCGAGGCGTTCACGTGCTCCAGGCCGGTCCCGTAATGGGCGCTCAGGGCCTCCCAGGCCGGGGCCATCGCCGAGCGATCCTCGGCCGAGGCGGCGCCCGGGGCCGGCGGGGCGAAGCCGGCGAGCTTGAGCCCCCGGATGTCGGTCCGCCGCCATTCCTCATCGCGCGAGGAGGGCATGGGCATGCCGGAGAACGCCTCGAAAGCCGCCCGACGGCGGTCGCGGAGCCACTGCGGCTCGTCGCGGCCCTTGAGGAACGCCTCGAAGTTCGCCTCGGAGAACCCGCCGGTCGCGGGGGTCGATGTGGTCGCGGATGCGCTGCTCATCGGGGGTAGATTCTCGCTTGAAGTCCGAGCCGGTGGCGAACGGCATCTTCGACCTGCCCCGGTTGATTCGGGGTGAGATCACCGAGCTTGCGGGTCGACTTTGCCAATGATTTAGTGATCATATGTTGACATTCGAAGGCGCTTGGTTGGAGGAGTTCGGCTGCTCCGTTCCCGGCGAGCGATCGAACGAGTCCGGGATTTCCCGCACGGCTTCGATCATCGATCGACCGTCGATAACGCCCCAATCGAGCGATCACCTCGTCCGGCGGACCGGCCGCCGCTCCGATCGCTTGGCCTCGCGATAGAGGGAGAAGAGGAAGGCGAAGATGACCGCCAAGCTGGCCAGGAACAGCTAGACGCTCGTCATGTTCCGGTGCCCGGCAAGCCGCGACGAGTCGGGCGAGCCGGGGATGTACTGGATCGGGACGGTGCCGCTCGGTACGGGCCAATCGGCCGGCAGGAGGTCGCGTTCATTGAGCGATCCCCCGGATTCGCTCGCGAAGGAATACTCGACCGACAGCATGGGCTTTTGACTGCCCCGACGACCGGTCATCATGACCTGATTCGCTTGCAGGACCCGGCCTTCAACCGTCCGACCCCAGGCGACGTATCTCAGCTCGTTGAAAGCCCAAAATCCCGAGAAGAGAAAGAAGGCCAGGGCGGCCAGGAGCCGCTTGGCCCTCTTGATCTCTTGGTCATGGTCCATCGTGGGCTGCCTCGGTCAAGGTTGAAGAGGGTGGGGAGATCGGTTGTCGTCACTGGGGAAGTCGGAACCCCTCGCCGACCCTGACCCACGGCCTACTCCGCCGCTGGGTTACGCATCAGGAGAGCCGGAGGTCGTTGAACGCCCATGTATGCTCGAGCGAAGATCGGCTCGACTTCCGTGACCCCGATTGGTGGGAACCTCATGAAATCCGACGCCGTTGGCGATCTCGGGCGGCACACCTTGAAGCTCGCTTGAAGGCTCATCGGAAAAATCTCGGCAGCAGGATCTTGAACGCCTCTGTCAGCAAGCCCCCGATGATCGCACCGAGTAATCCGACCAGGGTCAGATTCAAGGACCACCGACGCTCTGTCCGCGTTTCCAGAGATTTCTGGATGCGGTCGACGTCGCGTCGAAGGTTATCGATACGCTCGTTGAGGGTCGCGATCCTTTCCCCATGCTCACGGATCAGGTCACCGCGGTCCTTGGAAGGGGTCGTCACGAGCCTTCCAGCTCATGAAAAGGCCCAAGGTGCCCATCCATCTGGACGTGTGATCGGACCATCAGCAGGTCACCCCACAGGCGATGGAGGCGATACTGCATGTGGTCTCGATCCGCCAATTCGTCCGGTGCGAACCGATATCCGACGCTGCCGGTCCAGTCGGACACCCGGAGTTCGAGGAGTTCCCGACTCCGGGTGTCTCGCGTCAAGGTCCATTCGGCCTTGGCCGTCGACGCCGATCTGCCCATCTCCTCGGCCAGGAGGTCGGTCGCCCGATCGATCGCCGTCTCGAGGTCTGCTCGACCTTTGATCGCAGGATCGACCTGTTTCTGCATTCGACCGGCCTCCCGGCCGCGACTTCCCAGGAGAGGATCGGGGTGGATGGGACCGAGGTCGGTCGTGCCTCAGCCCACCGAGCCTTCCATCTGGAGCTGGATCAGCTTGTTCATCTCGACGGCGTACTCCATCGGCAGCTCCTTGACGAGGGGCTCGATGAAGCCGGCGACGATCAGCGTGGCCGCCTCGCCCTCGGAGAGCCCTCGGCTCCGGAGGTAGAAGAGCTGCTCCTCGCCGATCTTGGAGACGCTGGCCTCGTGGCCGATCTTGACGTCGTCCTCGTCGATCTCGATGTAGGGATAGGTGTCGGACCGGCTGGCCGGGTCGAGGATCAGGGCGTCGCAGACGACGTTGGACTTGGAGCCCTTGGCCCCGGAGGCCACCTTGAGCAGGCCGCGGTAGCTGGCCCGGCCGCCGTTCTTGCTGATGCTCTTGGAGATGATCCGCGAGCTGGTGTAGGGCGCGGCGTGCACGACCTTGCCGCCGGCGTCCTGGTGCTGGCCCTTGCCGGCGAAGGCGATCGAGAGGATCTCGCCGCGGGCCCCCTTGCCGGTCATGTAGACGGCCGGGTACTTCATGGTCAGGCGGCTGCCGAGGTTGCCGTCGACCCACTCCATGAGGGCGTCTTCCTGGGCCACGGCGCGCTTGGTGACCAGGTTGTAGATATTGTTCGCCCAGTTCTGGATCGTCGTGTAGCGGCACCGGCCGCCCTTCTTCACGAGGACCTCGACCACGGCGGAGTGCAGGCTCTCGCTCGTGTAGATCGGCGCGGTGCAGCCCTCGACGTAGTGGACCTGGGCGCCCTCCTCGATGACGATGATCGTCCGCTCGAACTGGCCCATGTTCTCGGCGTTGATCCGGAAGTAGGCCTGGAGCGGGATGTCGACCTTCACGCCGGCCGGGACGTAGACGAACGACCCGCCCGACCAGACCGCCGTGTTGAGCGCGGCGAATTTGTTGTCGTGGGTGGGAATGATCTTGCCGAAGTACTCGCGGACGAGGTCGGGATACTCGCGGAGGGCGGTGTCCATGTCGACGAAGATCACGCCCTTCTGCTGCAAGTCCTCGCGGAGGCTGTGGTAGACGACCTCGGAGTCGTACTGGGCGCCGACGCCGGCGAGGAACTTGCGCTCGGCCTCGGGGATACCGAGCTTGTCGAAGGTGCTCTTGATCTCGGCGGGCACGTCGTCCCAGGTCTTGCCCTGGCGGTCGGCGGCCCTCATGAAGTAGCGGATGTCGTTGTAGTTCAGCGCGTCGAGATCGCCGCCCCAGCTCGGGTTCGGCTTCGACCAGAAGACCTCGAGCGCCTTCAGGCGGATGTCGCGCATCCACTGGGGCTCGTTCTTCATCTCCGAGATCTGCTCGACGGTCTCGCGGGTGAGCCCCTTGCCGCTCTTGAACGAGTAGTTGGCCTCCGAGTCGTGGAAGCCGTACTTGTACTCGTCCTTGATCCCCTCGACCTGCAGGTTGAGATCGGTCGCCATGATATCGGTCATCCTTTGGAGGAGCGTGTGCGAGTCCGGGGGCGGAGGCGGGCGTCGGGGCCCGTCGGGAAGTCACTTCGATTCGGATCAGTTCGCGGCGGCCGGGTCGAGGGCCTCTTCGTCGCGGGCGGCCTCGGGGTACTTCTCGCGGACCCAGTCGTAGCCCTCGGCCTCCAGGCGGGTGACCAGCTCGGGGCCGCCGTCCTCGACGATCTTGCCGCCGAAGAGGATGTGGACGAAGGCGGGCTTGATGTAGGTCAAGATCCGCTCATAGTGGGTGATGACCAGGATGCCGGTGCCGATCCGCTTGGCGACCCGGTTCACGCCCTCGGAGACGACGCGAACGGCGTCGATGTCGAGGCCGCTGTCGGTCTCGTCGAGGATCGCGAACGACGGCCGGAGCATGGCAAGCTGGAGCACCTCGGCCCGCTTCTTCTCGCCGCCGGAGAACCCCTCGTTGAGGTAGCGGCGGGCGAAGTCGGGGTCGACGCCCAGGTCGTCCATCTCCTGGCGCATCTCCTTGCGGAACTCGCGCATCGAGATCAGCTCTTCCCCCTCCTTGCGGCCGGGGTTGCGGACGTTGGTGACGGCGTGGCGGAGGAAGTTGGCCACCGTCACGCCCGGGATCGAGGTCGGGTACTGGAAGGCGAGGAAGAGGCCCGCCTTGGCCCGGTCGTCGGGCTCCATCGCGAGCAGATCCCGGCCGTCGAGGGTGGCCGTCCCGCCGAGGACCTCGTAGTTGGGGTGCCCGGCCAGGGCGTAGCTCATCGTGCTCTTGCCCGAGCCGTTGGGGCCCATCAGGGCATGGACCTCGCCCTCGCGGATCGTCAGGTTGACCCCCTTGAGGATCTCCTTGCCGTCGATCCCGACCCGCAGGTTCTCGATCTTCAGGACCTTGCTCATGGATGCCGACCCGTTGCCCGGGATCTCCAACTGGGATGCGTGAGGGGCGCCGGGCGTCGGGCCCGGCGCGGGTTTCGGACGGAAGCTCCGGGGTAACGGCCGCCTCAGACCACCGGGATCGGCCGGGGCTCGACCGTCGGCTTCGCTTCGAAGTCGCAAGATCGATGCCCGTCGAGGCGGCACTGGCTCAGGCGGAGGCCGTGGCCGAGGACCTTCTCGAACATCTTCCGCTCCATCGCGCAGACGGCGCGGTCGACCTCGGCCAGGGCGAAGTAGGGGCAGGAGTGCTGGCGGAGCACGGGGAGTCGGCCGCCGTCGTCCTGGGTGACCTCGGCCTCGATCCCCCGGTCGTGGAGGACCGTGCCGAGCTGGACCATCCGCCCCTGCCACTCGTCGCCCCGGATCTCGCCGCGATACTGGTCGGCCAGCCGCTCGGTGACCCGGCCGAAGAGGAGCCGGCGGAGCTTGCGGTCGCCGACGGCCTGCATCAGCTCGCCCCAGAGGGCGACGGCGAGGTCGGCGTAGTTCTGGCCGAGCCGCTTGTTGGCCTCCGCGCTCGCCCGGTAGGTATGCTTGGGACGCCCCCTCGTGCCGGGCTCGGTACGCCGCTCGACCATCCCGGAGCCGACGAGTCGGGTGAGCCGGTTGCGGATCGCGGTCGGCGTCACCCCGAGGGCCAGGACCATCTCGGCGACGGTGAGGGGCCCCTGGCGCCGGATCAGGTCGAGCAGGGGGCGGTCGGGCGAATCGTTCATGGCCGGCTCCGAGGCGGTCGAGGTCCGCGGCCGTCGCCAGAGATCTGGGCCGCTTTCTCTCCCGCGGAGTCTTATTGTAGGGCGATCCGGGACGACCGTCCACCTTTAACCGCAATTTTCGCAACCACAATTGCGAAAACTCCGGTCGGCCCATTTGGGTCTTCGGGAACATGGGTCGAGGAGGGGGCGCGGATTGACGCGGCGCCCTATTCTGCTAGTCTAGAGATCAAACGAGATGAGATTCGGTGCGGGGTCGCGTCGCGGGGGGCTCCGGCCCCGCCGCCCAGGTCGGTTGCGGTCGCGTGTCCCCGGTTTTGCTCCTCGGAAAGGGTCGTGCCGATGTCCACGGCGTCGGAACAGAACGTTGACAAGGCGCGGGCGTTCTTCGGCTACGGCAACGACGCCGCTCAGAAGGGCAACGACGTCTACGCCGCCCAGATGTACAAGGAGGCGTGCAAGCTCGCGCCCGAGAATCTGGCCTATCGCCAGTCGTTGCGGGGCGTCCAGCGGCGGAAGTTCAACAACGATCCGACCAAGATCGGCCGGATGGTGGGGCTGACCCTCCAGCCGCTCCGGATGCGGATCGGCGCGGCCAAGTCGCGGCAGAAGTGGACGGAGATGCTCGACCTCTGCGAAGAGGTCTTCTCCGCGAGCCCCTGGGACACCACCGCCGCCATCGACGCCGCCGAGGCGGCCGACAACCTCGGCCTCCGCAAGCTCGCCCAGTACATGATCGAGTCGGTCTTCGCCCAGGGGGAGAAGGACGCGAAGTTCCTCCGCGCCGCCGCCTATTTCGAGGAAGGCGCCGACGACTTCCAGAAGGCCATCTATTGCTGGGAGAAGCTCAAGCAGCTCCTCCCCCTCGACGACGAGGCCCGCAAGAAGGTGAACGACCTCACCGCGCGGGCGACGATCAAGAAGTCCGGCCTGGCCGAGTCGATCAACAAGCACGCCACCGGCAGCTCGGGCCCCGAGAAGGACGTCCCCGAGACGGCCGACGAGCTCAAGGCTCGGATGATCGCGCCCGAGAAGCGCTACCTCCTGGAGATCGAGGAGAACCCCGAACGGATCGGCCCCTACCTGGCGCTGGCCGAGACCTACAAGCACTCCGGCCGGCTCGACGAGGCCGAGCAGATCCTGGCCAAGGGGGTCAAGGCGGCCCCCGACGACAACTACCTCAAGGGGGCCTATGCCGAGATCCAGGTCAGCCGGCTCCACCGCGCGATCGAGGCCTTCACCCGCAAGGTGGCACGCGACCCGCACGACCCCGAGCCCAAGGCCAAGCTCGACCAGCTCAAGGTCGCGCTGCTCCAGTACGAGCTCAAGGAGATGAAGCGGAAGGTCGTCGTCCAGCCCGACAGCCTCGAACTCCGGATGACGCTCGGCAAGAAGCTGGCCGAGGCGGGCAAGCACGACGAGGCGATCGCCGAGTTCCAGCAGGCGCGCAACAACCCGACGCTCAAGGTCCAGGCCCTGCTCCAGACCGGCCTGTCGTTCTACGCCAACGGCGTCGGCAAGCTGGCCGAGCGGAGCTTCCAGGACGCGATCCGGGCCGCCGATACCACCGACATCGCCACCCTGAACGAGCTGAACTACCACCTCGGCAAGCTCGCCGAGGAGCAAGGCAGCAACTCGATCGCCGAGGAGTATTACAACGAGGTCGCCGCCAACGACTACACCTACCGCGACGTCGCCCAGCGGCTCCGCAAGCTCGGCGAGAAGCCGGCGGAAGAGGATTGAGCGGGCCCGATGGCCTCGCCCGGCCGTCGATGGAGCCGGAGGCGGGACCGGGCGGTCACTGGTCCAACCAGCGGTCCGCCTCGGCGAACACCTGGCGGATCTTGGCGTGATAGAGCAAGCGGGTGATCTCGTCGAATGAGCCCCACCGGAACCAATGCCCCGCGCCGTCCTCGACGTGTTCGAACGACCGGATCGGCGGGGCGTCGTCCTCGACCTCGACCAGGTAGTAGGTGACGGTCTTGAGGACCTTCCGCCCGCGACGGACGTAGGTGTAGGTCAGGCTCCGCTCGAAGCCCTCGCGGAACGACCAGCGGCCCAGGCCGGTCTCCTCGCCGAACTCGCGGGCCGCGGTGTCGCGGGTGGACTCACCGATCTCCATCCCCCCCTTGGGGAATTCCCACTTGGCGCGCGGGTTGCGCACCGTGGCGGAGTGGAGCACCAGGTAGAGGCGCCCGCGCCCCTCCGCATGGCGATAGGGGATCACGCCGGCGGAATTCTCGTGGATGGCGGTCATCGCGGCGGGCGATCCGCGGGCGCGGGGCCATCCTCGGGGCCGTCGCCGTCCCCATCCTCGATCACGGCCACGAGGCCGAGGACCATCCCAGGCGTCACGCAATCGTCTTCACGGCCGTGGATCGCGGCGAGCCGGCCCGTGATCGGGGCCGGCACGTCGAAGGTCGCGGGGCCGACCAGCACTTCGACCAGCCGGTCTCCCTCCCAGACCTCGTCGCCGCGGTCGACGAACCAGTGACTCACAACGATCGGAACGTCCGGACCGGTCCCCAGTTCGGGCAGGATCACTGCCTCCAAACGCATGGCGAACCCCGTCGATCAGACTCTCTGCGGGGCGGACGGGCGGCCCGAAAGGCGCCCGCCACCCTCATGAGATTCACTTTAACCGGCGTCCTCGACTTTCGCCAGGGGTGAATCGTCGTCGCGACGCCGCCCGGATTACCGAAAGCTGGCTTAGGCCCGCCGGTTCGATACGATATCCTGGGTGGTATGGCGGGCGTCCGGCCCGCGTGGTGATCGGCGGGCGGTTCGAGGGGGATTGTGGATGACGAAGCCAGACCGGCGGCGAATCTCCTTCCTGGTGGTCCTGGGCCTCGGACTCGGACTGGGCCTCGCCCGGGCCGACGACCGACCGGTCGACCTCCGGGTCGGCCGACCGCTGGCCAACTTCACCCTCAAGGGGGGCGACGGCACCCCCTTCTCGCTCTACGGCCTGGCCGGCAAGAAGGCGGCCGTGCTCGTGTTCCTCGGCACCGACTGCCCCAACGCCAACGTCTCCCTGCCGCGGCTGATCGCGATGTCGAAGGCTTATGAGGGCCGGGGGGTCGCGTTCCTGGCGATCAACTCCAACGCGGGCGAGTCGGCCGAGGCCGTCGCGGCGCACGCGAAGGAGCACGGCATCCCCTTCCCCGTCCTGAAGGACCCGAACAACGTCGTGGCCGACCTCGCCCTCGCCGACCGGACGCCCGAGGTCATCGCCCTCGACGGCCGGGCGGCGGTCCGCTACCGGGGGGCGATCGACGACCAGTACGCCCAGGGGAAGCGCAAGCCCGAGCCGACCCGGAATTACCTGTCCGACGCCCTCGACGCCATCATCGTCGGGCGTCCGGTCGAGGTGGCCTCTACCCCGGTCGTCGGCTGCCCGATCCAGCGGGTCGATCGCAAGCTCGCCGCCGCCGCGTCGCCCCGGGTCCGCCCCGCCGCCCCCGCCATCGTCGCCGCGCTCGGGGAGCGGGAGGCCGCCGACGCCTCGCCCCGAGTTGGGCCCGTCACCTACGCCGCCGACGTCGCCCCGATCGTCGCCGAGAAGTGCCAGTCCTGCCACCGGCCCGGGCAGGTCGGCCCGTTCTCGCTCCGGACCTACGACGACGCCCGGCGGCACTCGGCCGCGATCGCCGAGGTGGTCGCCGATCGCCGGATGCCCCCCTGGCACGCCGACCCCCGCTTCGGCCACTTCGGCAACGACCGGAGTTTGACCCCGAAGCAGCGGGCCACGCTCCTCGCCTGGGTCGAGCAGGGCGCCCCGCTCGGCGACCCCGCCGGGCTCCCGCCCGCCCGGTCCTTCGCCGACGGCTGGTCGATCGGCACGCCCGACCTCGTCATCGAGACGCCCAGGCCGTATGAGGTCCCGTCGCAGGGGGTCCTCGACTACGTCCACGTCGAGGTCACCGGCCGGTTCGACCGCGACACCTGGGTCCAGGCCGTCGAGATCCTCCCGAGCGAGCGGGCGGTGGTCCACCACGTGATCGTCTACCTCAAGGACCCGGCGGCCAAAGGGCGAGGGCACCTGGAACACCTCGCCGCCTACGTCCCCGGCGACACCCCCACCACCTACCCGGACGGGATCGCCAAGAAGATCCCGGCCAACGCCACGCTCGTCTTCCAGATCCACTACACCCCCGACGGCACGCCCCGGCTCGACCGGACCCGGCTCGGCCTGATCCTGGCGAAGAAGCCGGTCGAGCATCGCGCCCGCACCATGTTCGTCCAGGACACCAAGTTCCGGATTCCGCCCGGCGCCGACGACCACGAGGTCCGGTCGACCCACACCACCCGGGCGGACGTCCACCTCTTCTCGCTCTCGCCCCACATGCACCTGCGCGGCAAGGACTTCAAGTACACCGCGACCTACCCCGACGGCCGGAGCGAGGTCCTCCTCTCCGTGCCCGCCTACGACTTCGGCTGGCAGAGCGCCTACATCCTGACCGAACCCACGCCGCTCCCCAAGGGGACCAGGATTGACTGCGTGGCCCACTTCGACAACTCGGCCAACAACCCCGCCAACCCCGACCCCGCCGTCGAGGTCCGCTGGGGCGAGCAGTCGTTCCAGGAGATGATGATGGGTTATCTCGATTATGTGGAAGACGCCCCGGCCGAGCCGCGGCCCCGGGCCGATGGCCCCTTCCTCCCGCCTCCGGACGGCAAGTAAGATGATGGATGATCTCCCGGGTTGATGGCGGTCCCGATCGGCCGGCGAGCGGAGGGCTTTGGCGATGCGAGGCGTGATCGCGGTGATGGTCCTGGCGACGATCGGCCCGTGGGCGACGGCCGGCCCGCTCGACGAGGTCCCCGAGGCGTTCGCGCCGTTCGAGCACATGGTGGGCGGCTGGAAGGGGACCGCTTCGCCGGTCGTCAACCGGGTCAAGGGCTGGCAGGAGACCCACGGCTGGGCCTGGAAGTTCGAGAAGGGCGTGCCGATCGGGATGAGCCTGACCTTCGAGGGCGACAAGGTCCTCGCCAAGGCGCAGCTCGGCTACGACCGGGCCGCCAGGAAGTACCACCTCGACGGGACCGACCCCGAGGGCAAGCCGGTCGCGTTCGTCGGCGCCCTCTCCGCCGACGGCAAGGCCCTGACGCTCGACCGCGTCGGCACCACGCCCGACGGCAAGGAGCGGCTGATCGTCCGGCCCAACAGCAACAAGATCCGCTACACCCTCCAGCTCGACCGCCAGGCCGCCGGCTCCCCGCAGTACAAGAGCGTGATCTCCGTCGGCCTGACCAAGGAGGGCGAGTCGTTCGCCGCCGGCGGTGCCGAGTCGAACCTGCCCAAGTGCATCCTGACCGGCGGCGCCGCGTCGATGACGGTCAGCTACCTGGGCAAGACCTTCCCCGTCTGCTGCTCCGGCTGCCGCGACGAGTTCAACGAGAACCCCGAGAAGTACGCCAAGAAAGCCGAGGCCATGACCCGGGCCGAGCCCGCCGCATCCCCCGACAAGCCCGCCCCACCCGCGACGGCCCCGTCGGCCGCCAAAGACGAAGCCAAGCCCGACGCTTCCAAGTCCAAAGGCAAGGCCGCCCGCCGCCCCGAGGTCGCCAAGACCAAGGACGACCCCGAATCCAAGGCCGGCCGCGAGCTGAGCCTCGGCCAGAACTTCGAGAAGAACGGCAAGAACGACCTCGCGCTCAACCACTTCCGCAAGGTCGTCAAGGATTATCCCGCGACCGAAGCCGCCAAGGAAGCCGCCGCCCGGATCAAGGCCCTTGACCCGCGTTGAGGAACGGGCGGTCAACAACTTCCCGATTTGCCTGCGATATGCCAAAGCCTGTTATGGACTCGTCCGGTGTGTGCACCGGGGTTTCGGGAGCGTTGATCGCCCCAGCCCGGCCTTTTGAGACGGCTCAACGACACAAGCCGTTGAGAGATGGCGCTTATGGACGACCGGTTCGGCATCATCGCCTCGGCCTCCGAACTTCCGGAGCGTGCTGTCCGAGACTTGCGAGATGTGGGCTTCGTTATCATTCCTGGCCCGGTGGCCGCTGATAGGCTGGCGCAATTGGCCGAGTCCTACGATTCTGCCGTATCCTCCGCGACTCCCGATGACGTGTCGATCGGTGGTTCGACAACCAGAGTCCAGGACTTCGTCAATCGCGTCCCGGAGTTCGATGGACTGTACCTCCACCAACCCCTCCTTGAGGCGACTGCTTTTTCCGGGGGATGTCGCCACGTCCGAACCCGCGCGGGGCGACGTCCCGGGCCGCCCCCGACCGCATCGCCCGGCGAAGTTCCCGACGGTTTCCCTTTGCAACCGGCGGGTGGCGACGAAATCATTAAGACAAGGGCAACATCTCGATCCGTCTTCCCGGAGCCAGGCCCATGTCGACGTCAAGCGCGACGCGGCGAAGTCATCCCGAAGACCCTGATGCCGCCGTTCCCTTGGCGCCGACGGGCGACCGCCGGCGGTTGACGCTCGTCCGTATGGTGGCGGGGGCTCACCTCGTCGCCGGGGTGGTGATGGCCCTTTCCGTCGTGGGGAACCTGGCCCTTTGGTTGAACTACACAGGGGGGCCGATGGGGTATTACGGGTCGGAATCGGTCGGACTGGCGGGCTGCTTTCACAACATGACCCACCTCCGCGTTTGGGACACCTCGCACTTCCGGGCACAGTTCAACGGCTACTCGTTCGGGGTCAGCCGCCACGCCCAGACGAGCCTCGCGTTCTTCGGCCTGATGGCGGGCGTGCACCTCGGGCTCGCCGGGCTCTGCGCCGGGATCGGGTACGGCCTCTGGCGGCGCCTGCCCTGGGCCCGGACGGCCGACCGGGTCATGGTCGGTGTTTCCGCCGCGTCGGCGACGACCCACGGCGTCGCGTTACTCGCGAGCGGGTTCGGCTACGCGGCCCGGGGCCTTGAGATCCTGGCGATTACCGCCGTCGTCGCCGGGCCGATCCTGATCCTGCTCCGGTCTCCCAGGACTGCGGCTCTTTTCGATCCGTCGGCCTCGCCGGAGCCTTGCGTCGTGCAAGAACGCCGCTGGTGGACCCTGTCGGTGCAATGGCTCGTGGCCGCGCTGGTGGGCGTCCTCGCCTTCGGGCTCGTGCGGCTGCTGTTCCTCGGCCCGCTGGTCGAGGTCGTCTGGGCGGGTTTCCTGGTGACAGATTCCGACCGTAATTTCTGACCTTGCCCCCTTCGCCAGGTGAAGCTGGGGGATAAAACGAGCCCCGCGGCAGGTCAAGGATCTGATGCGCCGCCATCGATTGCTAATTGGTCCTCGACCAAGCCCGCCGTGCTCCAACGTTCGCAACCCAAATTGCATAAGGTTTCGGAAAGCACAGTTGTCGGGCATGGTGAGGCTGAACGCGTCGCGGTGCAGACCGACGAGCGTCTCACTGGGCCGCTCGTCGCCCTTCGCCAACCGGCGGAACCGCGGTGCCCAGCCGGACGACCGCTCCATTACCCAACGCCGCGGCAACAGCACGGACCCCCGCTTCGCCTCGGCCAACTTCACGACCTCCAACCTGTCGTACAGTCAAAGGCCCTCAAGGCCCCGGCCGAGCGAGGTCCGAATGCGCCGGCGGCCACGCGCTCATCCGGTGCCGGCCACTTCTCCGCCCTCGGCTTTCGGCTTGGGGGCGATCCGGATGTCGAGGCCGATAGCGGTGGTCCAGATCTCCCAGTCATCCCGATCCCAGCCGATGATGATCCCGGAGGCTTCGAGGCGGTCGAACATCTGCTCGACGTAGGCCGGGACGCGATCCTCGAACTCGGCGACGAGGTCGAACTTGCGGCCGATCAGGTTAAACAGGCCGCGGATGGTCGCGGGCCCCTTCTCCAGGATTCGCTTCTGGCCCTCGGGCGAGGCGGGGTCGGGCCCCTCCAGGGTGAGCGACATCGACCGGAGGAGCCGGCCGAACTGGCCGAACCAGGTCTCGCGGAAGCCGAAGTATTCGCGGTGGATGACGTGGATCTGGCCATTGCGGACGACGGCCGCCTGGTAGACCGACTCCAGGTAGTTCTCGCCGTAATCGGACTGGAAGGCGATGTTGACCGCCTTGGCCAGGTGCTGGAGCGCGGGGCGGAGCCCGACCTCGTCGGGGTCGACCTCCATCGCCATGTCGCGGAGCCCGCCCGCCTTCCGCGCGGTGACGGTCCCGCCGCCGGCGGCGTCGGCCGAGACGGCGACCCCCAGGCCGATGTCGCCCGACCCCGATTGGGTCGAGACGATCGGCGGGATGCCCGGCATCGCCGCGCCCCCGCCGGCAGGCCGTCGCGCCGGGCCCTGACCCGGCCCTTGGCCCTGAGCCGGGGGCGGGGTCGGCCTCGGTCCCGGCGCCGGGTTCGGACTCGACGACGGGGTCGGTCGCGGTCCCGACCCTTGCGGGGGCTGGTCCGGCCGCTTGGGGCCCTTGGGCGGCTGTGGGGGCATCGATCCACTCCGGGCGAGGACGGGACTCGGGCCAGGCGACCCGACCATCATATCGCGTCGAGGCCGAGGGTCGAGGGGCCGGAGCGGATCGACGAAGCCGGGGCGAGCCCCGATCGTCGGGACCCGGGCTGATGCCTTTGCCGGGATGGGCCGGTTCGCCCGTCACCGGCTTCTGGTAACTTCGGGTCGTGACTGCCGCCCCGGGATCGCGATCGCGCCATCCGGACGCCCCGTAACCACCCCGATCGAGGGAGGCCGACGTGGAAGTGGAACGCTACATCGACGCCCATTCGCACATCTGGACGCCCGACCTGGCGCATTATCCGCTCGCCCCCGGCTTCGCCGCCGAGAACATGAAGCCCGCCTCGTTCACCGCCGAGGAACTCCTGGCGACCTGCCGGCCCGCCGGGGTCGGGCGGGTCAACCTGATCCAGATGAGCTTCTATCGGTTCGATAATTCCTACATGCTCGACATGATCAAGCTCTACCCCGATCGCTTCGTCGGCACCGCCATCGTCGACCCCTTGGGCGAGGCGCCCGGCCGGGCGATGGCCGGGCTGCGGGCCCGGGGCGTCCGGGCCTTCCGGATCGCGCCCAACTTCAGCAAGCTCCCCCCGGCGCAGTGGCTCGAGCCGCCCGGCTATGCGGCGATGTTCGCCGCCGCGGCGGAGCATGGCCTGGCCCTGAGTTGCCTGATCGACCCCAGGGGCTTCGCCGAGGTCGACCGGATGGCCCGGCGGTTCCCGGAGACCCCGGTCATCATCGACCACCTCGGCCGGTGCGGCGCCGACGGGACGATCGCCGGAGGGGACGTCGACGCCCTCTGCGCCCTCGCCCGCCACCCCCGCGTCCTCGTCAAGGTCGGCGGCTTCTATGCCTTGGGGAAGAAGGCCCCGCCCTACCTCGACCTCGGCCCGATGATCGAGCGGGTCGTCCGCGCCTTCGGCCCGGAGCGCTGCATGTGGGAGAGCGACTGCCCGTTCCAGGTGGTCCGCGACACCTACCGGGACAGCCTGGACCTCGTCCGCGATCGGCTCGACTTCCTCACGCCCGACCAGAAAGAATGGCTCCTCTGGCGGACCGCCGAGAAGACGCTCTTCGCGGCGAAGTGAAGTGGCCCGGGCCCTCGCCCACTTCGGACGAGCGGGCCCCGGCGAGATGCAGCCGGCAAGATGGAGGCCCTCCGAGCGATGTCGCCATGACGCGATTGACGACGGATCGCGCCGGCCAGTAAGATGCGCGCCTGGGTCGTGCATAATTTACGGATTTCACGCCGGGATCGCCGGACCCGGCGGGCACGGAAAGACTGGCGAACCGAACGATGAAAGACGAGCCCCGCCCCGCCCACGAATTCGAACATGCCACGCCGACCGTCATCCATCATCCCGAAGAGGATATGACGATCTTGGCGCGCTGGCTGCAACGCGGGATGGACCAGGGCCCCGGGTTCTGGATCCTGCTCGGCGGGGCCTTGCTCGCCCTGGTCGCGGTCTCGGCGCTCCTGGGGGCCCTGTCGATGGGCAGCTCGGCCGTCGGCCGGGCCTGGATCGAGCTGGTGCCGGCCAAGACGGCCGAGGACCAGCTCAAGGTCGCCCAGGCCCACCCCAACACCCCGGTCGCCGACTGGGCCCGACTCCAGGCCGCCTTCGAGGAATACCGCAACGGCCTCGAAGCCCTGACCGACCCCAAGCAGCGCGACCTCCTGGCCAGGCCCCGGCTGGACAAGGCCCTCGACCTGTTCCGCCAGGTCGCCGCCGGCGCCGCCAAGGACTCGCCCCAGGCCCGCGGGGCCGCCTTCGGCGTGGCCCGGACCCTCGAAGCCCGCAACGACCTCGCCGACGCGATCAAGCAGTACCGGCTGGTGGCCGAGACCTGGGCCGGCTCGCCCGAGGGCAAGCAGTCTACCGCCCTGGCCCGGGCGCTCGAAGACCCCGAGAATGTGGCGTTCTACAAGGAACTGTACGCCTACAAGCCCCCCGCCGGGGCGACCGGGGCCGGCTCGGTCATCCCCGAGACCCCGCCGCCGTCGAAGATTCCCGGCATGAACCTCGATTTCGGCCGCCCGCCCGGGCTCGGCGGCAAGTCGTTCCTGCCGGACGCGAAGGACCTGATGGACCTCGCCCCGCCGCCCCCCACGGCCGTCCCCCCCGCCACGCCGCCGGCCGTCGAGCCGCCCAAGGCTCCGGACGCCCCCCGGCCCGCCACGCCCAAGGCCGAGCTGCCCGCCGACCCGTTCGCCGCGCCGAAGTGAGTGAATGAGCGGTCGAGTTCGAAGGCCCGGGGCCCGGGATGACGATCGGCGGCCGGGGGATCGAGGGCCGACCGTCGTCGCCCGATCCTCGCCACCCCGGGGCCCGGCCCCGAGTCTTGAGCCCCGAGCCGCCATGCCCCCCGAGCTGTCCAGCATCCCCTCCGAGTTCGTCGTCAAGGCCCGGATGGTGGGCAAGCGGATCGATGCCTACCTCTCCAGCCGGTATCCGGACTTCTCCCGGAGCGTGATCCGGAAGGTGATCGACGCCGGCGCGGTCCTGATCAACGGCCTGATGACCAAGGCGTCGTACAAGGTCCGCGAGGGGGACGTGATCCGCGTCTGGCTGCCCGAGCCGGCCGACGACGCGCCGGTGCCCGAGGACATCCCCCTGGAGATCGTCTTCGAGGACGCCTGGTTCACCGTCGTGAACAAGCCCCCCGGGCTCGTCACCCACCCGGCCAAGGGGAACTGGACCGGGACGCTGGTCAACGCCCTCCAATTCCACTTCGACACCCTCTCGACCGTCGGCGGCGCGAACCGGCCCGGGATCGTCCATCGGCTCGACCGCGACACCTCGGGCCTCCTGATCGTGGCCAAGGAGGACCGGGCGCACAAGGAGCTGGCCCGCCAGTTCGAGGCCCGGACGATCCGCAAGGAATACCTGGCCCTGGTCTACGGGACCCCCTCGCGCGACAGCGACTTCATCGAGCGGCCGATCGGGATGCATCCGACGAGCCGCGAGAAGATGGCCATCCGGGCCGTCGAGGACGGCGGCAAGGAGGCCGCGACGTTCTACGAGGTCCTCGAACGGTTCCGCGGCTTCGCCCTGGTCCGCTGCAAGCCGAGGACCGGCCGGACCCACCAGATCCGCGTCCACCTGGCCCACATCGGCCATCCGATCCTCGCCGACAAGGCCTATTCCGGCCGTGCCGCGCTCACCCTCGGCGACCTCCACGGCCCCGAGCACCCCGACGCCGGCCGCGTCCTGCTCGCCCGCCAGGCCCTCCACGCCCACGCCCTCGACTTGCAGCACCCCGTCACCGGCGAGCCCGCCCACTTCTCCGCTCCCCTAACCGACGACATCGCCGCCGTCCTCGCGGCCCTCCGGTCGCGCCGGGCCTGAGCCGCTTGCCCGCGATCCACGCCCACTGCCTTGACCTGACCGTCCGTCCAGGCTAAACTCCCGTCCATGCGAACCCCGGTTGCAGTGGGACACCTCGACGCCGACTGCTTCTACGCCTCGGCCGAGCGGGTCCGCGACTCCTTCCTGATCAAGAAGCCGGTCGGCGTGCTGGGCAACCAGGGGGCATGCGTGATCGCCAAGAGCTACGAGATGAAGGCGGCGGGCGTGAGGACGGGCGAGCCGATCTGGGAGGCGCGGGCGAAGTGCCCCGACGGCGTTTACGTGAAGCGGGACTTCCGCTGGTATGAGGTCCTCAGCCGGGGCATGCTCGACGTCGTCCGTGAGGTGTCGCCCCGGGTCGAGTACCACTCGATCGACGAGTTCTTCTTCCTGGCGGCGGCGTTGTTGCGTGGAGTAGTTGACGGACGTTCTCTCTGGTACAATCCGGGTATGAGCCAGACACCCAAGAAATTCGCCTACCGCGTCACCAATTGGAAGGACTACAACAAGGCGTTGGTCCGACGCGGCTCGCTGACCGTCTGGATTGACCGGCAGGCCCTCGATGCCTGGCATCACCAGGGGCCGGCACGCCGGGGTGCCCGATTCACCTACAGCGACCCGGCCATCCAGTGCCTGCTCACCCTCCGCGCCGTCTTCCACCTGCCGCTCCGCGCCACCCGGGGGATGGCCCGATCGATCTTCGATCTCATGGGCCTGGCACTGGAGGTGCCTCACTACAGTACCCCGTGCCGTCGTGCCGCCACCGCCCGGATCGACCTCCCCGGGCACGCTGAGGGGCCGGTCCACCTGGTCATCGACAGCACCGGGATGAAGGTCTTTGGCGAGGGGGAGTGGAAGGTCCGCCAGCACGGCTACTCCAAGCGGCGGACCTGGCGCAAGCTCCACCTGGCCATCGACCCGGAGAGTCATGAGATCCTGGGGGCGATGGTCACCGAGCCGTGCGTCACCGATGCCGAGGTGGTCCCCGACCTGCCGGGCCAGGTGGATCGCCCGGTGGTGACCGTGGGTGCCGACGGGGCCTACGATCAGGAGGAGGTCGATCGGGCGGTGGCCGGAGGCGGGGCGGTCCCGGTGATCCCGCCCCGCAAGCATGCCAAGGTCAAGATTCATGGCAACACCAAGGGGGAACCGCACCCGCGCGACACCAACCTCCGGGCGATCCGGCGGCCGGGCCGGGCGGGATGGAAACGCGAGAGCGGTTACCATCGGCGGTCGCTGGCGGAGACGGCGATGGGTCGGATCAAGGGGATCTTCGGCGGGGTACTTCGGAGCCGGGAATGGCTCCGACAGGGGAGCGAGTCAGGGACCTGCTGCCGGGCGTTGAACATCATGACTCACCTGGGGATGCCGGTGAGCGTCAAGATCGCGTAAGGAATCCCATCAAAAGGGGACAATGCAACCTCTGCGACTTCGTGCAACAACGCCAATTTCTTCGAGAAGGTTGAAGCCCATGAGGCTACTGATGCTCTGCTAAAAATGTACATACTCATGCACAAGAGAAATTGAAACCATCGGATGCTCGGAGGCCGTTTCAAGCCGACTCAGAGTCGCGTCTTTCATCAAATCTGGGTGGTGTCCGCTGAAGATTGAATGAGAGTCAGACAATGGGTAATCTGGCCGTCCTGGAATTGTCGCTCACACCGGCACCGGTCCAGGAA
>JAABUX010000750.1_pt1 | contig 53004 bp, 79 predicted proteins | sample 5561851 | NCBI WGS metagenome assembly JAABUX01 (sample SAMN10711883, study PRJNA513361) | rock metagenome | isolation source: Antarctica rocks | place: Antarctica: Victoria Land, Richard Nunatak red sandstone | collected 2016-01-03
ACGCCCGCTGCTGTGGGTTGCCTCACATCACAGCGCAGAGTGCTGACGCGGCTGCGGCTTGCCAGGCGGAGCGCTGCCGCAGTTCGTGAAGCAGAGCATCCTGGCTGCGCCCAGCTACGACGTGTTTCCAGGCGTCGACCTGACAAATATGTACGACTGGAGCTGCCCCAATGCCCAGTCATGCCTTTACCAGCGAGACTCTTCGATTGCGGTGAGTTGCTAACTAGCGGGCTTCTTGACAAGGGCATCTGCACTAGTGATAAGCATGCTCCACAGACCGCAGCAGCTAGGGTGGTCGACGCAGCACCGGCGCTCCATCCATGCCTGGCCAGCTGTACACCATCTGCACAGATGCTAAGCATGCATCTGCATGCTGCTACATCCTGAGTAATATAGGTTGATTGTGCTGACCCACATCCTACTCATGGGTGATGATGCCAACAGTAGGCATGTCAAGCCGTGCAATCTGGATGCACCGCTCGACCATGGCAGATCATGAAGAACTTGTGGGAGAAGGACAGAGAAATCTAATGAGCTCACGAGGATTGACATTGACGCAACAGTAAAGTGTGTGTAGTTGTTGACCCAGTTCCGGCATACCCCTGACAACGCCATGGCGCGGCAGGTCACCTGCTGGTATGAAGGCTGTGCAGCGGACCTGATGAGCTATTGCAGCGACAGCAACGATTGTGACGCGCTTGTCCTATTTTACAATGGTGTGGGCTCAAATCGTACCCGGCCATCAGCCTTCTTCAAGACATCCAGTGGCAGCTTGGATAGACACCTGAATCTGGCATCCTACCTCACGCTTTCGCCCCAAGCTGTTCTGTATGTTAAGAAGTCATCGTGGACTGGCAACGGCAGCCAAGGGTATGTTGAGGTGCGTGAATGTGCAACAATGTGCAGCACCACTCGCTCAGCACGTCTTGCCAGAGCACCCGTCACCTGCTGTGCACCAAGCAATGAGGTTGCCGTATGGATGTGCAGCACCGCGGTCTGTGGTGATCGGCTGCGGCGCTTGTGAGCGACCAAGGACGGTCAGCAGTGACACGTCCTGACATGTCCTGGTGATGACGATAGCGTGAGCCCCTCACGCTGCTCGCATGGTGCAGGGTGTGCTGCAGGGCAGCCCGCCAGGCCCCGCAGCCTGCCCGCCCTGCTCCACGGCGTTGGACATCTGCGAGTCCGTTCCTGGCCACTACGAGGTAGGCCCTGCACTGCTTGGCACATGCATGCAGGGCCGACCATATCCAAGCATAACCGATGACGCAAGGCAGCCAGTGCACCACCTGGCAGGGCGCACGTCATGCGACAAGCACGCTGGGCACACTGGATGGAGGTTGCTGACTGCACATGTAGTTCATTGACATGCCCGTTCTGTGGCTTCCATGCACATCCTCGCGAGATGCTGGGCACCAAGTAAGATAGCTACCCGGCAAGACGTTGTGACTCGACATCCGGATGTTGAGAAGTGCTGTATTTGCCAAGCTTGCATGAACCAGGCTTGTTCTTTGAAAGCTTGCTTCAGGCCGTGTGCCACAATATATATTGACAGTTGCGCAAGCGCTTACAGGTCAGAGACAGTGCTTTCCTGGGATTTGGCGAGGTCGCAAGCGAGCGGTCGGCATTGATGGGCATGCCCAGCTACAGCAGCCACATCGACTGCTGCATCCAGTGCAATGCAACTCGAACGGTATGCATCGTGCACTCAACGCCAGGATGCAAGCATCAGCCAGGGCCTGAATCGCACCCAGCGTGTGGTAAGTCGTTTTAGCGTGCAGTGCAAGTACTGGTCATACTGCGGGGGTTCTGCTGGATGCGACGGCGCCTGCCATCGCGCTGTGCTGCACTTAAATTACACCGCCTCTTCGCTATGCCGGCGCGACGACAATTGGCCGCAGTGCGTTGCCCCGTCGTAGCAATACATGCTCACAGTCGGGCAAGCAGCGCTGCTAGCCTGGTGCTGCGAAACAGCTGGCGTGTTCATGCAGGCACTCATGTCCCAGTTGGCTCATCCCCTTACTAGGTGGGCAGGTTGCTGCGGCCATATACTGAGCAGCTTGTACATGGCGACAGGGGCACCTGCATCCTACAGGACTACTCCCTTGGGGACCCCAGCCTGCTGACGCCGATCAACAGCTCATGGACATCCAACAAGCTCTTGCTATCCGCGCCAGGTATATACATGTGTGTTCCCTCAGGGCATTGTTAAAAGTTGTAGTCTTTCAGCAAGCCTGCACGGCTGCCATATGCAGGCTTACTGCTGTCAAAGGCATGGTGCAGAGCGGCATGAGTTGCGCGCCACGGGCATGTGCTGTGCCTCAGGTAGCAGGCGGATACTGCGTGACATGCCTGGCTCACTCCTACAATGTTCCCACGAGCTTCAGGCATACTTTGTCTGGTAGTCACTGTCCTGAGAGGCATTGGCAGCCGAAGGCACCAGCGCGTATCAGACTCTGACAGCACGCGGGATCATGTTGCACTCCATTCGGCGCTGTGTGCAGGTGGCGCAGACCAGCGAGGCCGAACCCTGGGCGGAGTGTTCGGCGGAGTTGCAGGGCTGCTGCTCTTGGCTCTGCTGCCGTGGTGCTTGCTGCGCCGGCGGCGGCGCATGCACGTCGTGCGCGGGGGCCTGGCCAAGGGCAGTGACAGCCACACAAGCGTGCGGGAAGCTGCGGACTCGCTGGACCTGAAGACGGCCCTGGCGCGCCCCATGACACTGCTGGTGCGCGCGCCGCGCCTGGAGCACACTCTCTGCTCATGTGCGGGCTCAGGGAGCACACATGCACGCCTTTGTGTGAGCGCTCCCCCAACCTGTCCTGGCTGTTCGAGCATGTGTGCACATGATAACACCAAGGAAACACGTGCTCACGATGGCATACCTCCCCGTGTGCTTTGCCCGCATACGCATGTGAGGCGGACCTGACGGCCGCGGCCCGCGCTGCCAGGAGTCGGATGTCGTCATAAAGTTGGATGCAGCAAAGAGGCCGCACATCCTGGGCCGCGGCGCCTTCGGGCAGGCGCGCGGTGTTTGCTCTGGCAGTGATACATCTTTGCGAATGCATCGTCACGCCCTGCTCATCATCATGATGCCAGTCCTTGAACAGGGATGTGGCACGAAGGGATGCCCCGAACTTGCCGTGTGATGTCTGGTTCTGTGCACATCTGAACCTTGTTGACTTTGGATCTGACAGGTTCAGAAAGGCAGTCATCAGCGCAGGTGCTGCTGGGGAAGTGGCGGGGGTCGCTGGTCGCGGTCAAGGTGCTGCGCGAGGAGATCGTGGAGCGCGCGAGCGCGGCAGAGCTGCACCAGTTCAAGCAGGAGGCGGCCATGCTTCAGGCGTCGCGGCACCCGTACATCCTCAACTTCTACGGGGCCAGGCTCAGCCGCCACCCCTACATGCTCGTCAGCGAGGCGCGTAGGGCCGCACCGTCGCATGCCGCATGCGCTCTCTGATGTCCTATAGCCAAGCTCTCGACGCGAGCACGGAGAGTGTAGAACATACTTGTTTGTGCAGAGGAAGGTGCGGCGATGTTGACATGTGTTGTACGTACCTGTTCTCAGCCTGCTTCACTGCCAACAAGGCCATGCGGTTGCCATGCGCCGACAGTACATGGCCGGCGGCGACCTGGACTCCGCGCTGGCGCGCGACCTTGCAGAGCACGGCCCTGACGACCGGCGCCTCGGCTGGTACGCGCATGGCCACAGCGTGATGCTGTGCGTCGCGCGCGCGCTGGACTACCTGCACACTCTGCAGCCTGCGGTGCGCGCTGCGCGCCGCATGCGCCCTGCATTCGTGCTGGCTGCTGCGGTACCTGCTGCATGGCGATGGTTCCGTGCTATCCAAGAAACAACTGGTCGGAAGCGCCTGGTGTGCAGCTGGTGCACCTGGACATCAAGAGCGCCAACGTGCTGCTGCAAGACGCCACGTTCGCGGTCGCCAAGCTGGCCGACCTGGGCGTCAGCAAGTACCTGGTCCAGGGCAGCCTGCTCAATCTGACCAGGATCGCGGGTGCGCAAATGTTGTGTCAGTCGCCCCCGGTGGAGTGCTTGCCTGGTTGCACATGCATTGTCAATGGGCACACCTGATGTGACACTGGGGGCCGGCGGCCGTGCCTGCGCAAGCAGCATATCAGACAAATGTGGTGAGCGGTGATCGCGTTCAGTGGCTTTTGCACTGCTTGCCAATCCGCTCCGGAATGAAGACCCATGCCAGTAAGAAAGCAGATCAGGTCCGTATAGCATTGAAGTCTCCGCTCAGCATGGTATGCTCGTGCAGAGACCCCTGATGACCCTACCGGTGGCCCCGTGCGAGCGTGCAGGGACGATGGCCTACATGGCGCCTGAGCTTCGGAATCCGAGCACCAGGGGGCCTGCTGGCGGCGGGGCCACCGCGCTCAATGCGAGGGCGCTCGACATACACAGGTGCTCCTTACACACAGAGCCCCGCTCATACTCTCTGGAGTACCCACTACACTCTGGTGTAGTGGTGGCCCCTTGCACAGGTGTTGTGGTAGGAGCTGCACGGACGCCTCTGGGGACGTGCATGACCTGCATTCAGAGCTTGGGCTCGCGCCACCGCTGACCACAATGCCCAAGACGGGATGTGCCTTCCGGAGCGCTGACCTGCCAATCCGCGCGCAGCTTCGGCGTGCTGCTGCACGAAGTCTGCAGCGGCAAGCGCCCAAACGGCGTCCAGCCCCTGTCCGCGCTCAGGCATGCCTGTGCTGCCGACCCCTGTTCATGGCACGGCTGAGACGGATGAGAGTCCTGATCAGTACAGGATTTGTCCCGGCAGGTTGTCCAGTGCATAGGCTCTGCTCAGGCAAGGAAGCTCGCATGCGTTGAACTGCCTTGGTAGAGAGCATGCAAGACCCTGAGAGCACGCCGCCATACGTCCGTCAAGCTGCACACGCAGCTCATTTGGTTGCGCTGCTGCCGAATCCCGACCTTGCCAAGCATCGGCTGCGCAGGGTCCCGGATGACTGCCCGCAGGCCGTGGTGGCCCTCGTCGAGGCGTGCACCGAAGCAGACCCCGGCGAGCGCCCCAGCGCGGCCGCCGTGCAGGCGGCGCTGGAGGCGGCGGCGCCGCAGCCAGAGCAGGCAGCGCCGCCCGCGGGCTCGGGCCCTGGCGCTCAGGCTGTGCAGCCGGACACGCCGCCACAGACGGAGCTGTAAGTTGGTTCTGTAAGCGCAGACCTTTTACGAGAAACAAGTCCTGGGCTGGTCATGGTGAGCATGGGCGGGCAGGTGGCGCGCCGACTTGGCCCGCGGGGCTGCGCGAGGCTGAGCGCGGCTGCCCTCGGGCAGGGTGCTGGACCAACCAGGTCAGTCACGCGAGCGTGTTCCTTCCTGTTCCCGAGCCGCAGGATTGCTGCTTACTTGCTGGTGTGCGGCGCCTTCCTGTCGGTCCTGGTTCTGTCCTTTCTGTGTTTTGGTTCTCACCAGCCTGCTTGGTTTTCAGAGTGTGGCCGGTGCACGCCGCGGTGATTAGTCCCATGCCGCAGCCTTCTCAGTGTCATGTTTATTTCTCCTTTTCTTGCTGCGTTGCAGCAGACTTAGTGACATAGGGCCTCTGCTTGCCGCCGGACAATGCGGCATCCACTGACATCATGGCAATTGGAGGAATATGGTGCTCGGCAGTATGCCTGGTGCTGTAGCAAGAGGTCAGGTGACTCGCAAGGCGCGAGGGAATGTGCGCCCTAACAGTACGCATGGATGAGACCGTTGCCATCAAAAGGCAAGCGTTGCACTAACTTCTGTACTGCCACTCCGTGTAGTCCATGAGGGGGCCACTGCCTCCACATGGCTGCTTGGTTCTGTTACAGCCATGTGTCTTCCTTGGAGTGCGCTCTGCACTAGCAAGAAGTGGCTCCAGATGTAGTCCGGGCCATGCATAGTAGATGCACTGCGCAACAGCATCTGGAAAAGCGCTGGACTCAGCATGCCACTGTGCGGTTTTTACAGGTAGGGGCGGTACAATGTCCTGGACCCCTCCCGCCGGCGTTCAGCCAACACCTATCTAATCAGCAGGTCAGCCTAACCCTAGGTAGATCGCCAGTGCACGACGGTGCGTCGTATTGCAGTGATGCTGCATCGCGGTCTCTACAATTTGAGCGTCAGTGTACCAAAAGCAAACCTTTGGAGCCAGGAGCCCTTCACGTTTACAGCCTAAAACAGGCACGGCACTCCCGTTGTACCATATGCAGGCAGTTTTAGGTGTCCGTACAAGTGATGCAGTGTCTCATGCAGTGCCAGGACAGGTGGAGCAACACGCCGCTGCCTGGGTGCCTTGCTTCTTCACTGGCCTTGAGGCTTGGCTCTGCGGGCGTGGCCACCAGCAAATCGTGCATTATACTTTATCCAGTGTCCTGTGGCCCTGTGTGGTGTGCCGCGCACGCTCCAAAGCTTGTGGCTGCTCAGCAAAAGAACCACCTGCTCGTCAGCTTGGGGAGGACGTGGGGAGACACTGCGGGTTAGCTGCGTTTTATTTGGGGCATGTGCGGTCTGAACCACATGGCAGGCCCGCGCACGGTAGCGCCGTACCGCCGCGCCCACGAGCAAACGCTTTGCCATGGAGCCCAGCGCCGACAAACACGCCAAGGCAGACGTGGTGCGGCGTCGGCGCGTGCTCACTATTCCCTTGCGTGCGAGCCTGGGCAGCCTCAGTGGCTGAGAGCGGCTGCCAGGGCCTCTGCACGTCATGCTTTCACCGGTGTGGTGTCCCAGGCTCCACACGCGGTTCCTCTCTGAGCGAGCTCGCGCGTGGTGCAGGGCGCAAAGCTGCGGGACGCTGTCAGGAGCGGGGCGCTTGCGGACGTGCACGCCATCCTCAAGGCCGCGGGGCCTACAAACGCGTTCTACCTCGTGCAAGAGGTTGAGCCGCCGAGGCCCAAGTGGGACCGCCTGTGGTCCGCGCGGGGCAGCAAGTCCAGCTCGGAGGAGGGCTACACCGCGGTGCACCTGGCCGCCAAGATGAACCATGTGCCCATCCTCGATGCGCTGCTCGAGGCCTGCCCCTGCGCGCTCAACAGCGAGGTCGAGCGCGGGTACAGCGACCACCAGGTCAAGAAGGGGCTGACGCCCATCATGGTGGCGGCGCGCACCGGCAACGCCGACGCGGTCAGGGAGCTGGTCAGCCGGCGCGCCGCGCTCAATGACAAGCTGGACAACGGCAACACCGCGCTGCTGCTTGCGGCGGCCAAGGGCCACAGCAGCGCGCTCGAGGCGCTGCTGCAGCAGGTCAACTCCGCGACGGTCGTGGACATGGCCGACATCAACGCCAGGGACCACAGCGGTGCGGTGGTGCCCCAGATGTGGCTCAGTGAGGTCACGCTGCTTGTGCTGCACGGTTGTTGTGCTGGGCATGGGGTGCTATGCTCTCCTGTGAAACCCCGCCCCACGCTGCAGCACTGCTCATGCGTGCCGCCAGTGTTGCAACGCAAAAAGAGGGAGCGATGTACAACCCATCTGAAGGAGCATGCATCATGCGGTGAGCGGTCTGAGCTTGCTGTCAGACCGTGCAGCAGAGCTCGCTGTCTTGGTGCATAAAATCGAATTTTACCCTGCAGCACGGCCCCCCCTGCTGCCGGCCCGCCTACCACCATGGCCGTCAGCGCCCTTGTTGAGACACCTTCAAGCCCAACGTGGAAGCGGCCAACAACGCCGGCCTCACGCCGCTCATGCTGGCCATCCAGCATGGCTACGGCGATGCGTGCGACATGCTGCTGCGGCGGCAGCAGAACCTCAACCTGGCCGACGGCGGCGGCTGCACGGCGCTGCACTACGCCGGTGCGCGCGGCGCACTGTCGCGCGCGCCCCCCTGTGGCTGTCGAGCGGGGTGGGCGCTCGCGCTGCGTTTGGTCCAGCGGGCCAGGCGCAGCCGCTCGCAGCAACAGCGGCGCCCTGTCCCTGTGCACTCTGCCGGCCCCACGCTCCCTACCCGGCAAGATGACCTCCAGCTCGGGCTGCTCGCAGCAGCTGTTTGCGCACAGCTGCGTGCACGCACCTTGCATGACACTGCTTGTCGTCACCTGACGACTGTCACGGCGCGGCCGCCGTGTGCATGAACCCTCTGGGGGGCGCGGCGCAGCCCTGAACGGCAACCTGAGCATGGTCAGGACGCTGTGCGATGCCGGCGCCAACCCGCTGGCCGAGTCGCAGGTGGGCCCGCCGCCGGCAGGCCTGCTTGTCCATAGTAGTTAGGGTTAGGTTCTATCCTTATACGATTAGGGCATATCTTTACCCTACATAACGGCAGGCAGCAATGCAGAAAGCATTGTGTGTGCATGCGGCGCTTTTATTCAAAGCGCCGCAGCCGCCTCTGTATATCAGCCGCAGTTGCACGCGTGCGCAGCAAGCACGATGTCGGCTGCCGCAGGCCTATAGCCTGCCTGATTGCTCCACCGGCTAAGCGTGCTCCGATCGCCTCCCGCACCGCGCGCATGCTGGTCACCCAAGGGTGCACCTCCGCTCCGCGCGCAGTCCAAGATGCTGCCGGTGGACATGGCAGACCTGCACAGGCACGGCTGCAAGGCCGTCCGCGACTTCCTTGTGCCGTACACCAATGCGACGCAGCTGGTCGAGACCGACGGCTTCCGCAGCATCCTCAACGGCATCAGTATCGTGGCCGTGCTGATCGTCACGGTGACCTTCATCGGCATGCAGACGCCGCCCGGCGGCGGGTCTGATGGCGAGGGCGGCCAGCTCAAGCTGTGCCGCAGGGGCACCGGCGCAGACGGGCGCTCGCTGTGCACCGGGCATGAGATCGCGCTCAACCAGGACGCGCTCAAGGCGTACGTGATCCTGGACGGGCTGTCCCTGTTCTGGGCGGCGACCGACCTGCTGCTCGTGCTCGCCTTCCTGCTGCCGGGCGTCAGCAAGCGCTACCGCACGGGCCAGCGCGTGGCCTGGGTCTGGTGCATGCTGGTCAGCTGCTCACTGCTGCTCGCCGCCTCGCTGGTCTGCGCGGTCGGCGCGTTTGTCGCAGCCGGCTTCACGGTCGTACCGGCCGAGGAGTACGGCCTCCTCGGGGTCATCCTGGCATTCGGCGGGGCCTTCCTGGTGGCAGCGCTCGTCCTGCTCTTCCGCTTTATCGACAGCGCCAGGAGCCCCGACACGTACAAGTTCATCTGGGAGGAGCTGCTGGGGTGGCGGGCGCGCGGGCCAGAGGCGCGCGCCCCGTCACCACATCCTGCAGTAGGCCTTGCCGCGGCTTTGTCTCTGCCTGGGCGGCCAGGTACGACGAGCTGTCTCTTGCCACGGGCTGCATGGTCCCTGTTGCATCATACAGCATGTGTAATGAGGGTGAATGCTGTGCTGCATGTGTGTGCTGACATCTCACAACCTGTGCGCGCGCAGGCACCCAACAGCACGCACGGGTCTCAGCATCTGGAATCTCCCAAGGCGCGAGGGGCCGGGGGCAACTCTGGGTCGCGTGTCTAAGCCTTAGGTGATGGTGTGGTGCCGCCCATGTGCGCTGATTACAACCTGCAAGGCAAGGCGTGAGGGGCTCGCTTGGGGCAGTGGTGTGCAGGCTGCAGGGTGCATGCGGTGACGGGTGTCGGGCCAGCACTGGAGACATGCACGCGCAACGTGCTAGTGGTATTCTCACGTGTATGCATGTTGGTTCTGGTCTGCTGCAATGTTTTGGGCAGCAGCTGCGCCGCACACATGGACACAGACCATGGCCCTCGTGTCATGCGCACGTGTGGAGGGGGGGCAAGTGTCTGGGCTGTGGTAGTTATGGACAGATACGCACAAGGACACCATGCCTAGTCTCTGCACGTCTTCACCGTGATGTTTGGGACGGCTTACGAGAAGGGTAGAGAGCTGCTATTTTTATGCAGCTTGACCACTTAGGGGGAGCTCACCCGCGCGGCCCAGTCGGCTAGCGCGCTGGCTGAGATGGCTTCCAGGGAGAGAAGGAAAGTCTGCTTGCCTGGGGCATCACTACAGAAGCTGTGGCATGTCAGTGATCGCACCCTTTGCATTGCGTGCAAGACATGCACGTCGCTGCTTGCCTCATAGTGTGCACATGTGGGTCTTCTGAGCGCTATGCAAAGCAAGGAGGGTGGTGTGGCTGCATTTCCCAGGATGGCTCTACTGCAGGCCAGTTGCGCCCCACGTCTGCCGCGGTACTTCCTTGTCAGCTGTTCGTCAGGCTGGTTCAGGCTGGTCCAGGCTGGTCAAGCCTGTGCTTCGGCTGCTGTACGTGTGTGTGAGAAAGGGATCCGGTCCACCCAGGGGTAGGCTAGGCATATGTTACTGTTTATATGGGCCGCGGCCATGCACTGCCTGCAGCCATACTTTTTGTATTATGTGTGACTGCTTTGCCAGGTGGGCTGCAACCGGGCGATGAGGAGCATCTCAACAGTAACTGTTCACCTTCAGTGTCACTGACGTTCCTGTTTCGGAGTGCTTGGCACCTTCAAGTCCACTGTTTCTCACACTTTGTGAGCATGTATATACGGTGATCACCAGTGTGGGTGAGGGCTGCTCACCCTGGACTGCTCTGCAGCAATGAACATGCATGAAGCAGCCAGGTTGGCAAGTATCACAGGTACTTTGCTGCACTGCAGCAGCACCATATGTTCAATAGAAAGCGTAGACAGCAAGCCTGGACTCTGTTTGCTGCGCAATGGATGTGAGAGCAAATCCTCATGACTAGCAATGATGCAGGCACTTCATTACAATGGCAGTGTGCAGGTTCTCACAGGCTTACCGCTATGGGCTAACGTGTGCGCCAGTGCCGCATGTGGCTTGGTGGACGCTGTGTAGAGCTCACTAGCAAGACACAGTGACCAGCACAACGGTGAGGTGGCTTTCGGGGCAAGATACTGTATGGCTTGCTGGCACCAACACAGCCACCATATTTATGCCGCTTCAAGTGCGCGACCAACACACTGGACGGTCCTGCTGAATGAGTTACAACCGTGTGTCAGCCTGCACTGACGCAGGCAGCTACATGGATCGAGCTATGGATGCTTGCATACCCTAGGGTCGACTCTCGTGACGTCGAGACCTCGCGCTGCTCCGGAGCACTGTACTGCGCACTGTGCTCATGGACAGCACCGTCGTAAAAATATGCCGACCTAACGAGCGCTAGCGAGGCATTTGTACTGGCTGCGTCTGTCTGAGCGCGCACAGCCTTATAGAGAAAGACGTTGGAGGTTGCTTTAGGCTTGCGCCTGTGACAGCTTGCGCTAGCAGTGCCACCGTGGCACACATCTCATGAGCCGCTGCGCACTTGCTTGGACACTCTTGCTGGCTGTGGCAGGCGCATTGGCTCAGGCGCGCAGGAGCTCAACACAGCAGCTTGACCTCATACTGCCGCTGCTTTCCTATCGGCCACTGCTGTGCACTTGGCTTCCGATAGTCATCTAGCCCGCACAAGCAGACGTACGACTGACCTGTCAGAACGGAACGCAGGCAAAGATACTGCAGCTTCCCAACAAAAACCTGAGCCTGATTGGTGCGGGCCTCCTCTGTATGGCATGTCATGCTTCTGGAGGGAGTGTGTTCAGGACGGGCCAGGTCGGCGCCAGCACGCCCCGCACACGGGGTTTAGTTGGCGGGCATAGCACAGTCCCCACAGACATGTCTGCTTGCTTGCCACCCGCGCGCGGCACGCGGTTGAGTGCCACTGAGGGGACCACTTACCTGCATCCCACTGCTCCACACTTGTATCAGTGTTGTGCACGCGGCGGGTGGCACAAGTCCAGCGAGAGGACCACATGCTTGCCGTTGGGCTCCTGTGCCCCCAGCTACAACCTTGACACGCCTGCTGTGGATGCTCATGCAATACTTGCAGCATGAATGAATACCCACAAATGTAGCAGAAAAAAATTCCTGTCAGAGGCAGTGCCGATATTGCTCAGCTCTTGGCTGCACCGTGCCCGAGCCCTACACCTGAGGAATGCTCGTCCTGTTCGCCGCTGCGTCCGCGTGTGCTGCACACTTGCAAAAATTCGGCCTGAGGCTGCCCGGCGGATGTCATGCAGACTCTGTATGCCCGGCCAGCGCTGTTGGCCAGCAACGGCTGTGCTGCTGACAGGCTCTGAGCCCCTGGAATGCCGGCGCGCAATCGGGGGCGGCCTGTCCTGCGTGGCCAAGAACCACACCATATACTATGACAAGTCGCACCAGCTGCTGGACACGTTCCACAATGTCGACGACGTATCTGGCTGTTGCGCGGAGTGCCGCAAGTTCAACGAGCGCAACAGCCCTGGGGCTGGCGCTGCGGGCACGGGCGGCGCAGCTGCCGTGTGCCAGCTCTGGACCTTCTGCGGCCCTGGTGGCAACTGCACGCTGCCGGGCGACGTCTCGGACCCGCCGCCATGGACCGTCATGACCGCGGGCGACTGCGTGCTGCTCAGCTCGCCGTACTATTTCACCGGCCAAAGGTTGCCCCCCGATTATGGCTCGAACCGCTGGAGGAGCCTGGCAGCCCTGGCATACTGCAGCGGTGCGCAGCCCGGCTTGCTGCAGCCTGATGAGCTGCCTGCAGGGGCAAGGCGCACGTGCTTGGAGCTTTGCAGAGAGCATGGGATAGTGTGACAGCATGCGTGCCAGCCTGCTACGCATCTGGCTGCCAGGACCTGGCTCGCGCTCGGGGGCAATTTGAGCGCCACTTTGCGTTGTGCTCGCAAGCTCGCCAGCATGCAGGGCATCACCATATTAAGCCACCCTGCAGTGCGACATGTTTGTGAGCGGCCCTTTAGCGCCTCCGCTTCCAGTGGCCGCCGATGTCAGCAGTGCGGCTTGCGCAGGTGGGATGCTGCCGGATGATGTGAGCAACAGCATCCTGGCTGCGCCCGGCTATGACATCTTTCCAGGCGTTGAGTTTTCACAACACTATAACTATAACTGCCCTAACGACACTTGTCTGTATAAGCGACAGTCGACTCAGGTGAGCTCCCGAACACCTTCTCTAGCAGCGTAGGGGGGCAACCGGGGCGGTATCTGTGCCTTGCCAGCTGCATGCGTGTTGCGTGCGCATACCTGAGACATGGATAAATTAAGGCCTTCACAGCTGCATGCCATGTGATCTTTCAAGCAGCCTGTGCAGGTGATGCTGAATGCCATTTTTCCTTGATCCATTTGCCAATAATTGAGCTGCCGGCAAGTGGGCCTGGACACCATGCCTTTCCAGTGGGAGTGCTGGCAAAGGTGCAGAAACAATGCACCAACCTCAGAGTCCAGTGCATTTTTGCATGTGCGGCAGGCGTCTGCCACGTAGGTAAACTTTGCCCCGGCAGTGTGCTAGCTCGCCTGGTCTCCTCTAGCAGCCTGACAAAGTGCATGGGGCGGCAGGGCAGCTGCGTTCTCGAAGGCTGTGCTGCGGACCTGGTGACCTACTGCAGCAACATCAGCACATGCGACGCGCTGGCCCTGTTTCACGACGGCTATGCATCTTATAGCCACCAGCCAGCAGCCCTCTACAAGACCCGCGGCAACGACGCCTACCTGGACCTGGCTGCCTACCTCTCGATGCACGCTCAGGCCGTTCTGTACGTTAAGAAGGACTCATGGACTAACAAGAGCAGTGTTGAGTACACTGAGGTACGTAGGCGTGCAGCGTGAAGCATACCTTGCACCAGCGGCTGTCACCTGAGCACCCATCGCCTGTCAGTTGCCACACTTTGTTAAGCTTGCTGTCAACAACGCAGCTCTGCTAAGCTTTTCAGGGTGTTCTGCCGTTTATTGCTCTAGAGGCCAGGGTCGACCAGCAAACTCATTCGCTGGCATTGGCAGTGGCGTGCGGCTGATGTGCAGCTTGCATGCTGCAGGGCCTGCTGGAGGGCAGGCAGCCAGCCACCGCAGCCTGCCCTGCTTGCTCGTCACCATTAGACGCCTGTGGCAACGAATCTGGACAGTATGAGGTGCAGCCCCTGCATCTCCCGCTATGGCCTTGCCGGGTTCTGGTAAGTGACGTGTAGTCAGTGATAGAATGCTGACGAGCGCACCACCTTGCTCAGGGCGCGCTTGCTGGGCACGCTAGGGTGTCCAGGCTGCTACCGCAAGAGCAGCCCATGGCTTGTCTGCAAGCATTTGCCAAGCAATGCACACATGGCACTGGGTGACCACGACCCCCTGACCACATGCTTCAAGCAAGACTGCTCATGCATGCTGCAGCCCATTGTGCAGTGCTGCCTGCGATCGTAACAGCTGCTGGGCCCCACTGAAAGCGAAGCGATACGATGCGAGGGGGTTGCAGGTCGCCAGCGAAGCTTTCGTGGGGTTTGGCAACCGCACGACGAGCGTGGGGCTGGCACTGACGAGCATGCCCAGCTTCCACGACCCCTTCGATTGCTGCATCCAGTGCAACGCGACAAGCAATGTGCGAGCTGGCTCTACACACGGTACCTGCCTGCATCTCATCACATTGCAGCATGTCCTGCATTGCACTCAGCAGGGGTCCTTCCGCGCACTGTGGCCACACGCGCGCAGTGCACGCACTGGTCATGGTGCGCGCTTACGGCCGGCTGTGGCAGTGATTGCATCAAGACAACGCAGCGCTTGCGCTACAACTCCAGCGCGCTGTGCGCTCTCGCAGCCTGGCCTCAGTGCGTCGCCCCGTCGTAGGCAGACATGTATATGTCTCGTGCGCAGCCAGTCCCAACTGTGCTTTTCTCACGCGACTTTACATTGTCGCCGCTGGGATTTTGGTGGCGCCTTTTGGATCGGCTCTCAATACACACCGTTCTGTGGGCTGCTCAGCAAAGCTTAGTGCCTGTGCCGCTGCATGTTACGATAGCTGGTGCAACCTGAAGGCCTGTCCGGATGCAGGTATCCTACTATGTTATGTGAGGGCTGCAAGACTCCTGGCTACGTACATGCAGAACTCCATGACCCAGTTGTTGTCATGAGCCTATCAGCATAGCATGTGTGTCTACATGGCAGCAGTGCATCAACCTGGTACGGATACTGTGCTCATGTGCTGAGCAGCCTGGACCCTGCGACAGGGGAACCTGCATCCTGCAGAACTCCTCCGTTGACCATAAGCTGCAGATGCCGCCCGACAACGCTTGGACTTCCAGCAAGCCCTCAGCGCCCGCACCCGCACCCGCGCCCGCACCCGCGCCCGCACCCGCGCCCGCACCCGCGCCCGCACCCGCGCCAGGTATGGTGTGTGACAGGCATGGCAGCCGAACGCACCAGCGCGTGTCCACTTCCGCGGCATGCAGGATCAACTGACGGCTCTTTGCGCCTGCAGGTAGCACAGACCAGCGAGGCCAAATCCTGGGCGGAGGCCGGACCCTGGGTGTTGGCCCGATAGTGGGCATAGTGATCGGCGGGCTTGCAGGGCTCGCCCTGCTTCTGCTGGTGTGGTGCCTGCGCCCGCGGCGGGGCATGCACAAGGCACCCGAGAGCTTGGCCAAGGGCGCTAAGAGCCGCACGCGCGAGCGGGAAGCTGCGGACGGGCAGGTCTCACAGACGCCCCAGGCCCGACCCAGAACATTGCAGGTGCGCGTGCCGCGCCTGGAGCGGGTCTGCCGTGCGCAGTGCCGGCCTCTGTCACACGCGCGTGCTCAGCCTGTGCAGTCCATCTGTGGCCAACCTCTGCCTGTGTGCCAGGTCGGGGAGCACACATGCATGCCTTTGTGCCAGCGGGGGGTGAGCTGTCCTCGCGGGTCGAGCATGTAGGCGCAGGGCTGCTTGGGTCGCCACACAGGCTGGCGTCCTGAGTGACCAGTTTACTGAGCAGACCGCGTATGCCAGGCGCACCGCAGCGGGTGCGCTGTGGTGCAGGGTCTGCCCCGCTTCGTGGCGGGAAGCTGCGCCGCAGCCCGGCCGACTTTATCGGTGCGCCCGAGCGCCTTGCTATCAGCAGTCAAATGCGCTGTCGCCATTGTTATCAGTGTGACCCCGGGCAGCATGCGATGCCACGGCCATGTGGGGACAAGGCAAGCGGCTGCACGGACCCGGGACTACAGAGAGGGCGTCGCCATGGTCCAGCCCGCTGCAACGCGGTGTCTTGCCCAAACAGTCCATGACTGATACCTGTCCTGGTCCCAGCTGAAAGTGAGGCCCATTGGCAGATGCCTCCCCCCGCGCCCTCCTCGTGCCGGGCAACTTGGCTCGAGGAGCGGCAGCAAGCGGCCAACGGTAGCGGCAGGCTAGCCAGGCGGCCGGGCCGCCCGGCTCCTGCAGCCCTGCACGCCCACGAAGCCCTCGAAGCAAGGCTGGCCTGTGACCATTTGTTCTGCTTGTATGTATGTCCTCCTGCGCTGTTCCTGAAGCCCGCGGTTCGCACCGCCAGGTGTCTGGTGTCGACTTCGAATTGGATGCAGACGGACGGCCGCACAAACTGGGCGCCGGCGCGTATGGCAAGGCGCGCCATGCATGCTGATGCTGAAAAGCAAGGCCTGTGAGTCTCCTTCACTCTGTAGGCTGTTGTATGAAGTCAGTTCAGCTGGTCTGCAGCGTTGACGTCACCATAAACATGGTGAATGACTTACGGTCCTGGAAACTTCACCTATTTTACCTTCAATGGTTCAAGGTTCGAGTTTGAACCAGCCAGGCGCTTCTACGTTTGCTTTGGTGTCAGGTGTTGTAGAGCTCGCTGTGTGTCTGATGAGTGCAGGTGCTGCTGGGAACGTGGCAAGGAGTGTACGTGGCCGTCAAGATGCTGCGCGATGATATCGTGGAGAACGCTAGCGCGGCAGACCTGGGGCAGTTTAAGGAGGAGGCAGCCATGCTGAAGGACCTGCGGCACCCCAACATTCTCATCTTCTACTTGGCCAGGCTCGACATGCTCCCCTACATGCTCGTCAGCGAGGTGCGCAAGGACCCAAGCGCGGTGGCAGCGGCTGTGCAGCATGCGCAGTCTGGTGTCCAGATGCAAGCCTGCTTCACGCCGTCGGCGCGCGCAGAGCAGCGGCGCAGAGCAGTTGCACGCTCTGCAGACCTTGCCGGCTTGCGCGCACCTGCTCTTGGCCCGCTTCCACATGCCGCTGTCATTCAAATGTCCACACGCTTCTCATGCGCGGACAGTACATGGCCGGCGGCGACCTAGAGAAAGCGCTGGCGGACGACATTAACAGCGCAGAGCAGGGCGCCGCCAGCCGGCGCCTGGGCTGGTACATGCATGGCCACAGCGTGATGCTGTGCGTTGCCGCTGCGCTGGTCTTCCTGCACACCCGGACTCCTGCGGTGCGTGCTGCAGGCTGTATGAGCCCCGCAAGCTTTGCTTGCGGCATGGCGATGGCTCAGGCCCGTTCAAAAACAACTGGTCGTCCCTGGTGCGCAGCTGGTGCACTTAGACATCAAGAGCGCCAACGTGCTGCTGCAAGACGCCACGTTTGCGGTCGCCAAGCTGGCGGACCTGGGCATCAGCAAGTCCCTGGACCAGGGCGACCAGTACAGGAAGAGCTGGCGCATGGGTGCGCAGTCGTTGTGTCAGTTGTACTCGCTGCGTTGCTTGCTGGGGTGCTCATACGTTGTCAACATGCGCAGATCTGATGTGTCACTGAGGCCTGGGGCCGTCCCTGTGAGGGATGCATGTGCAACAGATTCAGTGACTGCGGGTCGAGTTGCACTTATAGACTGCATCCCAATGAGAAAGCTCGTCATGTCCATAAAGCATTGCAGTCACCGCTCTGCTGAGCACTCACGCGGAGATCAATGATGTCCGCCTGATGGCCCTGTGCGAGCGTGCAGGGACGACTGCGTACATGGCCCCTGAGATCTGGCCCTACCTGAGCAGCGGGGGGTTTACTGGCGACGGGGCTGCGCACGAAGCGAGTGCGCTTGACATATACAGGTGCTCCTTACTCATAGGGCCCGCTTAAAGTCCAGAGTCTTGTGATCAATGCTGATGATGGCCCTTGAGGTGCTGTAGGAGGAGCTGCATGGTCGCGTTTGGAGAGGTGCATGACTTGCAGTTCAGAGCTTGGGCTCAAGCCACTGCTGACCACAACATGCAAGACGGGACGTGCGCCCCGGAGCGCTGACGTGCCAGTCCGCGCGCAGCTTCGGCGTGCTGCTGCACGAGGTCTGCAGCGGCAAGCGCCCAGACGGCCGCCCAACCCTGTCCGCGCTCAGGCACGCCTGTGCTGCCGATTCCTGTTCACGGCAAGGCCGAGATGGATGAGAGTCCTGAGCGGTACAGGACCGGTCCCAGCAGGCTCTCCAGTGCATAGGCTCTGCTCAATCAAGGAGGTTTGCATGGGTTCTCTGCCTTGGCACAGAGAGCATGCAAAACACTGGGAGCACGCCGACACAAATCCGTCAAGCTGGACACGCACCTCATCAACTTTCCGCTGCCTAAAATGAATAGATGTAGACCACGCCATGCATCTGCTGCGCAGGGTTCCAGAGGACTGCCCGCAGGACGTGGCGGCCCTCGTCGAAGCATGCACGAGCAGAGACCCCTGCTTGCGCCCCAAAGCGGCCGCCGTGGGGGTAACGCTGGAGGCGGCGGCGCCGCGGTCAGAGCAGGCACCGCCGCTCGCGGGCGTGGGCCCTGGCGCTCAGGCCGCGCAGCCAGACACGCCGCCACAGACGGGGCTGTAAGTCCGTGCTGTGACAGCAGACCTTCTTGAGGAGCGTGATGTGGGCTGGTCATGATAAGCATGGGTGCAGGTGGCTTGCCAGCTTGGTTCGTGGGGCTGTGCGAGGCTGAGCGCGGCTGCGCTTGGGCCAACGAGGTCAGTCTAGCGAAAACATTCCTTTCTGTTCCCGAGCTGCAGGGGTTGCTGCTTTCTTGCTGGTGTGCGGCGCCTTCCTGCCGGTCCTGGTCGTCCGTTTTACAAGGAAAAAATGTTCTCACCGACTCCTTGTTCACTTTCAGGGTGTGGCTGGTGCTGTCAGGCCTTTGACATATGTCGGTTGCCGTCAGCCTTAACAGAGTTTTTTAACTCCTTTTTTTCAACTTACTACTTTTGCTTTCGTTACTCTGCTGCGTTGCGGACTGGATGGTCTGGGGGCCCTGCTTGCTGCCGTACAACATCGCCTCCAATGATCTATCAAGTACAAAGGAACAAGGAGCACGGCACGACGCATGATGCCGCAGAAAGAGGTCAGGTCAGTGGCAGGCGCCAGGGGGTGTACGTCGTAGCACCATGCATGGAATGAAGTGTTGCAGTCTACAGGCGTGCATACCACAGACCCATGCACTGCCACTCTGCACGTTCCATGAGGGAGTCACTGCCCCACATGGCCGCTTGGCTCTGTGTACAGCCATACGTGTTGCTTGTGGTGCGCTCTGCACCGGCAAGACGTGCGTTCCAGACCTTGTTCTGGCCATGCACAGCAGGTGCATCGCGCGGCAGCAACTGGAAGTCGCTGGTTTCAGCTTACCTCCATAACTTTCCTTGCACTTGCCTGCAGGCTGCTGTCTTCGTTACTGCTATTATGAGGCAGTTCACTGCCCTGATGTGTAGACCGGGAGGCACGTCACTATGGACATGCATGCAAGGACCCCGCCCGCCGGCATTTGTATACGCCCAACAGCCTGTCATGTCCCAGGAGCGACCCGTCCCGCTTGCGGCCCGCTGAAGTCCAGCATGGCTCCCCAGGCGTGAACATGTGCGCATACTCACACAAACGCAGGCGACCAAAAGGACACTTGAAAACAAGGTGCTGGTCGTCGCCCAGGGCGCCCAAGGCGCCGGAGTCACACGTCACGCAGAGGCGCTGCGCCCTGGGGACGTCACTGTTGCGCAGGGCCACTACCTGGAGCTGGTGGCAGCCCAGTCAAAAGATGCTGACCTTGAGAACCCGTGGGAGTCCTAAGTGTAGTGTGGGGTCGTGGCGCAAGCCAGCATGCACACATGTCAGGAAACCTAAATCCATGCAGATAGATGTTAAGTACACCTTGGCTACTGCAGCCGCGCAGGTGCATCTGAGCGAGACAGATTTTTTACTTTGAGTGAGCAAGGAGCCCTTCACAGTCTCTCCTAAAGGCACGGTCCTCCCATTGTACTATATGCAGGCAATCTTGGAATGTCCGTGCGATTTAGCACGGAGGACAGGACACTTTGTGCAAAATGACTGCTGCCTGGGTGCCTTGCTTCTTCACTGGCCTAGGGTCCTGGTTTTACCGCGCGGTCACCTGCCACCTGTGCATGATGCTTTATCTTTATCTGGTATCCTGCGGCTCAGTCTGGTGTGCCGCGCACGGTTTAATGCCTGTCTGCTTGAGTCTGTGGTAAGCGTGCGGTCGCACCATACGGCAGGCCCGCGCACGGCAACACCGCTCCGCCGCGTCCACGAGCGGCAAACGCTTGCCATGGAGCCCGGCGCACCACACGCCAACGCAGGCATGGTGCGCCACTGGCGCGTGCTTGCTATTCTGCTGGGCAGCCTGAGTGGCTGGGAGCGGCTGCCAGGCCCTGTGGGTGTGTTGCCTTATGGTGCGTTGTCCCAGGCTCCACGCGCAGCTCCTCTCTGAGCCAGCTCACACGGTGGTGCAGGGCGCAAAGCTGCGGGACGCGGTCCGGAGCGGCGCTCTTGCGGAGGTGCACAACATCCTCAAGGCCGCGGGGCCCACAAACGCGTTCTGCCTCGTGCAAGAGACGGAGCCGCCAATGCCCAAGTGGGACCGCCAGTGCTCCGCGCGGGGCAGCGCGCCCAGCTCGGAGGAGGGCTACACTGCGGTGCACCTGGCTGCCAAGATGAACCAAGTGCCTATCCTCGACGCGCTGCTCAAGGCCTGCCCCTGCGCGGTCAACAGCGAGGTCGAGCGCGGGTACAGCGACCACCAGGTGAAGAAGGGGCTGACGCCCATCATGGTCGCGGCACGCAACGGCCACGCTGACGCGGTCAAGAAGCTGGTCGGCCGGGACGCTGCGCTCAACGACAAGCTCGAAAACGGCAAAACCGCGATGCTGCTCGCGGCGGCCAAGGGCCACAGCGGCGCGCTCGAGGCGCTGCTGCAGGCTGCCGCGTCCGTGACGGTCGTGGACCCAATCGATATCAACGCCAGGGATCACAACGGTGCGGTGGTGCCCAAGGTGTGGCTGATCGAGGTCGCACTGCTGGAGTGCCATGTGGGTGTTGTGCGTGTGATCCTGTGCTCTCTCAGTGCATGCGAAACGCCGTCCCATGCTGCAGCACTGCCCATGCGTGCCGCCAGTGTTGCAGTGCGAACTGAGGGAGCGATGTACAATTCACTTGCAGGAATACGCAGCACTCACAGAGCCGGCTGAGCTTGCTGTCAGACCATGCACCAACGCTCGCTGCCTTGCTTCTCCAAGTGACTCTCACCCTGCAGCGCGACCCCATCCTGCTGACCCGCCAACCACATTGCCGTCAGCGCTCCTGTTGCCGCTTCAGGGCATCTCCATGCGCCCGAGCACGTCTAGCAGGTGCATGCTCGCCGCGCGCCGCCCGCCGCCCAGGCACTTACCGCATGCGGCGCGCAGGCGACACCGCGCTCCACCACGCGGTGCGCCTGGAGACCCAGGCCATCCGGCAGGCCGTCCTGGGCGTGCTGCTGTCGCCACTGCGCTTCAAGAAGCCCAACGTCACGGCGGCCAACAAAGACGGCCTCACGCCGCTCATGCTGGCCATCCAGGCCGGCCACGGCGACGCATGCGACGTCCTGCTGCGGCGGCGGCAGAACCTGAACCTAGCCGACAGCGAGGGCTGCACGGCGCTGCACTGCGCCGGTGCGCGCGGCAGTCTCGCATCCTAACTTCTGTGGTTGTCGCGCGGGGTGGGTGCTTGCGCTGCGCTTGGTCAAGCAGGCCAGGCGCAGCTGCTTGCAGCAACACAGCCGCCCTTTCCCTGTGCACTCCGCCGGCCCCCAACCCCCGCCCCAGGCGCCCTCCATCTCGTGCTGCATGCAGCAGCTGCTTGCGTACACGTGCCTGCCCGCACCTTTGCATGTTGGTGCAAATGCTTGTTATCACCTGACGACTGTCACTGTGCAGCCGCCGCATGCTTCAAGCCTGTGGGGGCCGCGGTGCAGCCCTGCAAAGCAACCTGAACGTGGTCAAGACGCTGTGCGATGCTGGCGCCAACCCGCTGGCTGAGTCGCAGGTGGGCCGCCGCCGACAGGCCTGCCTGTCCACGGCAGGCAGCAGTGCAGGCAGCGGTCCGCGCGCATGCAGCCTTCCTGCTTCTAAGCGCCGCATCGTCTCTGCATGTCGGCGCAGCGGCACGCGTGCGCAGAGAGCATGATGTCGTCTGCCGGGGTGTGCGGCCTGCGTGGTTGCTCCACCAGGCCAGCCTGCTCTGTTCGCATCTCACGACGCGCGCATGCTGGCCACCCAAGGGTGCGTCTCCGCTGCGCGCAGTCCAGGATGCTGCCGGTGGACATGGCGGGCCTGTACGGGCACCGCGGCAAGGCGGTCCGCGACTTCCTGGTGCCGTACACCAACGCGACGCAGCTGGTTGAGACCGACGGCTTCCGCGGCATCCTCAACGGCATCAGCATTGTGGCCGTGCTGATCGTCACCGTGACCTTCATCGGCATGCAGACGCCGCCCGGCGGCGGGTCTGACGGCGAGGGCGGCCAGCTCAAGCTGTGCCGCATGGGCACCAACATAACTGGGCACTCACTGTGCGACGGGCAAAAGCTCGCGATCAACCAGCGCGCGCTCAAGGCGTATGTGGTCCTGGACGGGCTGTCGCTGTTCTGGGCGGCGGCCGACCTGCTGCTCGTGCTCGCCTTCCTGCTGCCGGGCGTCAGCAAGCGCTACCGCACGGGCCAGCGCGTGGCCTGGGTCTGGTGCATGCTGGTCAGCTGCTCGCTGCTGCTCGCCGCCTCGCTGGTCTGCGCGGTCGGCGCCTTTGTCGCGGCTGGTTTTACGGTAGTCCCGGCCGAGGAGTACGGCCTTCTCGGGGTCATCCTGGCGTTTGGCGGAGCCGTCCTGCTGGCCGCGCTCGGCGTGCTGTTCTACTTCATCGACAGCGCCAGAAGCCCCGACACGGCCAACTTCGTCTGCAAGGAGCTGCTGGGGTGGCTGGTATGCAGGTCAAAGGCGCGCGCCCCGCCACCGCATCCTTCAGCAGGCCTCTCGCGGCTGTCAACCTGCCTGGGCGGCCAGGCCTGAAGGCGGCCTGTTGGCGAAGCTGTCCCTGCTGATTAACCGCGCATGCTGTGCACGCAAACTGGCGAGCGCTGTCCTGCGCCTGTTTGCTGACAACTCATGACCTTTCCCTGCGCAGGCGCCCGGCAGCAAGCACGGGTCTCAGCACCAGTCTCCCATGGCACCAGGGGCCAGGGGCGATTCCGGCTCGATTGTCTAAGCGTTCTGTGGCGGTGTGCCGCTCTTTTGCGCTGCAGTGCAGCCTGCATGGCGAGGCGTGAGGGGCTCGTTTTGGGCAAGTGTTCAGGCTGCATGTTGAAGCGGTGACAGGTGCTAGGGCCATCACTGGAGGCATGCACACGCGACGCGCTTGTGGCGGGGGTTTTTTTAACGCATTTCGGTACTGGTGTGCTGCAGCACATTGGGCAGCAGCCGCGCCGCACACATAGGCACGGATCATGGCGCTCTTGTCATGCGCACATTTTGGGGAACTGAGTGTCTGGGCTGTGGTGATTGTGTCCGTCTGGATGTCTGATGCACAAGGTCAACATGCCCGGTCTCTCCATGTTCATAACAGTGATGTCTGGACGGCTTTGTGAGGGGTTGAGAGCTGCAATAACTTCTGCTTGACCGGGTAGGGCGAGCTCACACGCGTGGCCAGCTTGGCCAGCGCGCTGGTTGAGATGGCTGCCAGGGAAAGAGGGAACGTGTTTTCTTGCCCAGGCCACGGCTGTCTGAAGTTGTGACTTCTCAGTGAAGCAATCTTGGTGTTGCGTGTAAGAAACGCACGTCGCTGCCTGTCTTGTAGTTTGCGCGTGTGGGGTTTTTAAGCGCTGCATAGAGCAGGGTGCATGTGTGGGTCTTTTCAGCCCTGCATGAGCAGGGAGGGTGATGTGGCTGCTAGTATCTGACCTGACCTCCTCTTCCCCGCTGGTCAGGCTGGTTCAGGCTGGTTGAGCTTGTGCGCATGCAACTTAGGAACAGGATAGGTAGGCAATGCATTCTTGCGCCGCGGCGCTGGCTTGCCTTGCAGCCATGCTTCCATTTTTGTACTGTTTGTCATCAGTTTGCCAGATACGCTGGTGATAGGGCGGCGAGGTGAAGCCCCCAACAACATTTTCTCATCTCAGCGATTGACTTTCCTGTTTCGGACTGCTTGACTCCTTTGCATCCTCCGCCTTGTGAGCCTTGTGAGCGTTTACTTATGATGACTTGAGTGGATGAGGGGTGCTCAGCTTGGAGTGCTCTGCTGCACTGAGGGTGGACGAAGCACCTAGGTGGCAGGTATTACAGGTAATTTGCTAAACAATGTGCAGCAGCACAACGTGTTCAACTGTAGCATACGCACAGCACGCCTGGACTCTGTTTGCTATGCAATGGTTATGAGCAACACATATTGAATAGCAATGATGCAGGCACTCTGTTGCATAGACAACCACACATGCACACAGTCATGGGTGAAAATGTAGCACAAATACCAGAATAGGTGGCATCAAAGGCTCGTTCACAGTTCTTCAAGCGCGCCTCATGTGCAGGGGAACAGACACGCCAGGTTTTTGTCAGGGATATGACCAAGAGATGCACGGATTCAAGGAGACACCAACCAGCGCGGCCGCACGGACGCCAGGAGGCTGCCGCCGCCACGCATCATGCAGGAGGAGCGAGCGCGCTCATGCCAGCTCATCGCTGCTGCTGCGCAAAGGACATCAGCTGCTGCGCCTCCCAGGTCGCCAGGCGGCCCGCAGCCTTTGCGGCGTGCGCGGCGCCGCGCCCCGCTCGCTGGCCAGCGTCCCCGCCCTGCTGCCGCCCTGCGAGCAGGGCGTCCTGCGCGGGGCCAGCACCGCTGGCGCTCCCTGCGCTGCGGCTGTCGCCCTGGGCGCCGGCGGGGCCTGCGCAGGCCGCGGGCGCCTGGCCACACTCTGCACCTGATCCCTGGGGCACGCGGCCGCCCGCGCCGCCGTGCGCGGCCTCGGGCGCCTGGAAGGACGCCCAGGACGCCAGCGAGGGCAGGCCGCTGCTGGCAGACGTGCTAGGGCCACGACCAGGGTCTCGAGCGCCGCCCGCCGCGGGCGCGCCGCCGGCGCGGCCCGCCTCTGCAGCAAACGCGGAGGGCGGCGGGTGCGCGCACGCGGGCGCGCCGGCTCGGCCGCCGCCAGGCTCGCCGGCTGCCGGGGCCGGCGGGAACGCGTCCCAGCCGCCCTCGGCGTCCCAGCCGTCCAGCAACGGCGCGGATGACGTGCGCCCGCGCGCCCCCAGGGCAGCCGCGCCGGCGCTTACCTCTAACTCGCTGCCCGCGCCCAGCGAGCAGCTCGCAGCCGGCGGCATCGCGCCGTGCCGCGCGCCGGCCCCGCCGGCGGGCGCATCCTCATCGTGGAATGCATCCACCAGGCTGCCGAAGCTCGCCAGCAGCGCCGCGTCCGGCGCCCGCGCCGCGCCGGCCGCCGGCGCCGGGGCGGGCAACGCCGCCGCCGATGAGTCGGCGCTGCCCGGCGCGAGCGCGTGCGTGCCGGGCGCGCCGGCGCGCTCTGCGAGGGGACCAGGCCCGGGGCTGGCGCTCTGGCTGGGGCACGGCGCCACGCTCGCCGGCAGCACGTCGTCGTCCAGCAGGCTGCCCACCGAGCGCATACTGGTCGCCGCCGAGATGGGCTCCGGCAACGGGTGGGCCGCCAGGCTAGGGCAGCGCCGCACCGGGGTCTGGGCGGCCCCAGCGTCGGGGCCGGGGAATGGCCGCGGCAGCGCCGGCGCGCCGCACGGGAAGCTGGCGCGGCGCGGCGTGACCGCCGGCGACGGCGCCGAGTCCCAGGCGCGGCCGGGCGACCCGGCGGACGCCCATGCGGCCCCGCCCGCATGCCGCGCCGCGCCCCGGGCGCGCCCCGCGCCCGCGGGCCCGGCCGACGCGGGCGGCTCTGGCGACGGTGCGTCCAGCTCGAGCGCCCCGGACACGCCGTCCCGCAGGCGCCGCGCCCAGGAAAAGGCGCGCAGGCGCACCGGCGGCGGCCGCGGCGCCTCGGGCGGCGGCTCGGGCGGCGCGTCGGGCGGCGCGTCTGCGGCGCCCGCCGACGCGCCTGGCCGGGCGCCGTCCTGCGCGCGCCGCGCCCGGGCGTAAGGCGCGGCTGCTGCTGTGCGTCGAAGTGCGTGCGGTGGAGACGCGGCGGCACGAGCAGCCATATACGGTTCTGTTCAATTTATATTGTTGCCCGCACCCAGGTGCTGCGCCAGGCAATGGTAAGGAGCTCGGCCCCTGCTCAGCACTGTGGTGGCTGCCCAGTGCCGCCTGGCCACTCAAACAGAAGAATCGAAGCTTGGACACTTGATCAGGGGGTTGTTGCGGGCTTGCCCTAACCTGCAGCATGGACGTGCGCGTGACGGCCTCGTACACGGACTCCACGGCGCTCACGCGGCCCAGCACGGCCGCCTGCGCGGGCGTCCACTCCGCCGCCAGCGCCTCGCTCAGCAGCGTCTGCGCGGCGCGGCCGCGGGCTGCGCTCACGGAGCTGCTGGTGAGGGGAGGGCCCGCCTATGCATGCATGCGCGATGCACTGCGACTCCGCTCGGCAGTGCCCCGTTTGGCAGCATCCGCGAAGCAGCCACAAGCTGTGCTCGCCACGCTGGTCGTGCTGCGGCGCCGCATGCGCACGCTGCCCTGCAGGCTCACTGCGCAGGGCCTGTCCCCAGACAGGTCGCAGACGTGCGCCCGCCGACCCGCCCGCCTGCGAGCACACTTGCCGAGAGCGCCCGGCAGACCGCGCACCATCCGAGCTTGGCATGGCTCCTCAGCCACGCAAGGCACTGTGCTGCTGCTGCATCTGTGCCTGCCCTGTAACCTGACCGAGCCTGTGATGGGGCCGGCCCCCAAGCGCAGCAGGGTAGGGTTTGGCCACTGGCGTCTGCAGGCACTCATGGGGTCAGGGGGCACGCCCGGGCCACGGCAGGGCAGGGCAAGGACAGGGCCGCGCCTGCAGGCGCTCGTGGGGCCAGGCGGGCACGCCGAAGCGCAGCAGGTCCACCATGGCCTCCATGTCGGGCATGCCCAGCAGCGCGTCGCTGCACACGCGCACGATGCCCAGCGCGACCTGCGCGCGGCGCCGCGCCCAGCCAGGGTCGCTACCCTACACCCTGACCCTATGCCCTATTGGCCTCCACGTTGCGCACGCCCAGCAGCGCCGCCGCACGTCAAGATGGTGCCCGGCGCCGCTCGCGCACGGCGCCGCCGCGCCACTCATGATGGGCACTGGCAGAGCGGTTGCCCGGCTGCGCCAACACGCTCTGCAGGCTCACCACAAGCACAGCTGTCTGCGCACAGGCCTGGGCGCGCGCGACGAGCAGGCGGCGGGCCCGCTTGCGGCTGCTGGCCATGGGCCCTGTTCGCTCGGGCGTTGTCGCGCAGACATGGGCGCTCCGCATGGCAGAAGCTCGCACAGCTGCATGTCACCAATGTGTGCGCTCTGCCTGACGCAACAGGCGCGCTGCTCTGTCAGCTGCTGCCGAGAGGCGCGAGAGCGCGCATGCGCCCGCACCTTCATGATGGGCATGAGGTAGCAGTCGCTGAGGATGACATCCATGACGCGCGCGGAGAAGAACAGCGGGAAGTCCGCCGAGAAGGCCGTCAGCAGCCAGGACGACGCGTACAGCACCTGGCGCCGCCGTTGTGGACGTCAGGATGGGGTTAGTGTCCCTACACTAAACCCTATCCTGACGGGAAAGTCCGCTGCGATGGCCGTCAGCAGTCAGGACGACGCGTACAGCACCTGGCGCCGCGTCAGCCGGCCGGGCGCAACCTGTGGACTGCGCGAGCGCTCGTGCCACCAGGGCGCCGGTGCTGAAGGCTCACACACTGGTGTTGACATCTTAAAACATATGCAGCATGCACCAGCAGCGTGCCATGCCGGCCTGCATCTGCTGCAGAGCCATTGAGTGATGTCGGTCGCATAGACGTGCGCAGTACAGTATACGCACCGGCAGCGTGCTGTAGGCCTCCATGTGCTGCGCCAGCCGCGTCGGCATCAGCTGGCCCAGCTGCCAGAGCCGCGCCTGCGCACCGCGCATCCCCCTCGCTCACGCCGCGCCCGCGAGACGTGCGGCGCTGGCAGGATGCCCATGGCATGTGAGCGCGCGCCCGCCTGCGCGCGCCCCCGCGCCGGCGCGCAGCAGCAGGTGGTCTTCCGCTGTCAAATTGGCACGCTCCCCTTTATATCTATTTGGCACGCTCCCCTTTACCCGCAACATGGCCCAACGCTAGCGAGCGCAACAGCCCCAGCGCGCCCGCCTGCACGCCGAGCGCGCCCTGGCATCAGGGCAGACAGCGCCTGCGGTGCAACCCGGGCCACCGCGCGCAGCGAGCACGGGCCACGCCCGCGCACGGCGCCACACTCAGTTCTTGTGGTTAACCACACATCGCCTGCGGCGGGTGGCCCGGGGCCGGCGCCTGCAGCATGGCCAGGTCGGCCGCGTACAGCGCGCGCAGGCCGCGGCCGCGCATGAGCACCACCAGCGCGCCGTACGCGGCGTCCTCCGCCGGCAGCCACACCAGCAGCAGCGCGGCCAGGAAGTTCATGCCCTGCGCCGCGCGCGCCCCCGGTCAGGCAGGCCCGCGAAACCCCGGACATCCGCATTATTTTCGTTTGTTTGTGGTATCTCAAATCCCGAGTCAGTAGGTGGGAGCAGTCATGAGCGCAGTCCAGTGGCGCCCTCCCGCTTGACTGCGCCAGCGGCAGCGGCCGGGCCGCCGCGCCAGCCGGGCAACCGCGCAGAGCCTGCCAAGCACCGCAGCCCGGACGCCGAGCCGTGCCGGCAGCAGCAGCGCGGCCACGAACACGCAGGCCCTGGGCGCTGCCGGCGCCTGACCCCACAGCCTTGCTGCCCTTGTGAGCACTGTGGCGCCGCTGCCCAGCAACGTCAACAGCAGCGCGCCCAGCGCGCGCCTCCCGCGCTGCGGGGAGCGTGCCGGCCCTCACGGCAGCCTTGCCCCTCACCGCTTATAGCGCCCTCCCCGCCTGGCCAAGGCGCGGCGGGCCTGCACCTCAGGCAGCGCGCCCGTGCTAAGCGCAGGCGCACCCCGCCTCCTGCGCGTACCAGACAGCCAGATACGGCGGTGCCGGGCGACGGCATGGGCGGGCCGCGCGGACCTGGCAGTAGTTCACCTCTGGATCAAACGCCGCGTACGCCTTGAGCACGCGCTCCAGGCTCGCTAGGCCCTCCGGCGTGGTGAACCTGCGCGCGCGGGGCACTGCTGTTGCTTACCTATTTCTAACCCAGGCCCTCTGGCGTGGTGAACCTGCGCGCGCGGGGGTGCTGCGGTACCGCCTACGCCCTCCGGCATGGTGACGCTCCGTGCGCCGGCACCGCTGGCAGCCGTCACAACCCAGGCGCTTCTTTCGAAGTGGCCGGGCTGGCCGTGCGCAGGGCTGCTGACAATGCCGTGGCCTGCAGCACGAGGCCGAGACAGACAGGATGCGCCGACCCCGCAGAGCCAGCACGCGCTCCGGCACCCCGTCACGGGTCGTGCGCCTCCGCGCGCAGCAGCCGCGGCCGCGCGTGCCCTGCTCGGGGCCTCGAGCTGCACGCCACCGGCCAGCGCGGGCGAGGCCAGGCGCGGCGCGCGCGCACCGCGTCACGCGCGGGAACGTGCGCCCGACGTCCTTCTCGATCGCGTCGTCCACGACCGGCGGCCGCGCCTGCGAGCCAGGGGCGGCAGTGGTGAACGCCCCCCACAACGCCTTGGCGGGCACGCCGCCCCACCGAGGTGGCCAGTGGCCCACCAGCGCGGTTTGTTTGTGCTGAAAACTAGCATGGGAGACTGTGGTGAGCCGTCAAGGTTCCAGCTTGTTTGCAGGTGCAATAGGAACACGCTCCTTCAACAAGATGCGTGTGATGCCCCTCCACTGGGCCAGTGGCATGGACTGCAGTAGCGCCCGGACCGCCGGCGTGCTGCGTCACCAAGCAGCGGCGCGCCTGCGCCAGCATCCGCGCGTACTCGCGCGCGGCGGCGTGCCCAAAGCCGCGGTTCCTCGTCAGCACGCTGAGCCAGAGCTCCGTGCGCATCGCGCCCGGCACGGTGTGCACGCTGCGGCCGACCTGCAGGTCTACCGTGCGCGTGGCCTCGTCCTCGTCGGCGGACACGCGCAGCGCGTTGCGGAACATCTGCAGCACGCCCGGCGCCGCCATCGCAGTGCCCCTCGCCACTTGTTTCGAGGAGCAGACTGCAAGAGTCTGCCTACCCCTGTACACCACTCATGTGCACGCCATGGGGGGTCCCCACAATGTGGGAAACCACCATCCTCTAGAACGGGGGGAGCGCTCAAGGTGCGCGCAAGAGCCGAGGAAACCGGGTGCTTTACTATGCTGCGCACGTGCGCCCTATAGGTCACGGGCTCATGCAAACTTCAGCCGGACGGGCAGCTATGGCGCGTTCTTTAACGCGCCGGCCGCCAGTGCAGGTTCCGGGAGCCAGCGCAAGTGCAGGTCCCGCGAGCACCGAGCCAGGCGTCCGCCGGCGGTATCGCCTTCTTCAAGATGGCCTTAGTTACGCCTCAGGCCGGCAAAGTCGACGCCGTGCCGGTCCCGCCCGCGCGGAACGCGTCCATCCGGGCATGGACCCAGGACACGGACCTGGACGACAAGCTGAAGGCCCAGGCCGCAAAGGTGACCAGCGACTCACCGGCCTCCACCGCTGCTGCCGCCTCGGATCGGGTGGCCATGTCATCCGTTGGTCTGCCAGCACCGCCCCCTGACTGCGCCTGGGCCGGTGACTGCGAGCAGCCTGCCACATTGCCGCTGACGGCAGTGCGCGGCGCGGCCCGCAGAAGTCTGGTTGGGTAGCCACATTTGGGCTTGCGTTCGCCGCAGTGGGAGTCATCTTTGGTGCGCCCTGCTGCAGCGCACACACGCTTGCCCGGGGAGCCGCGGGTGCGGCGCTGCGGTGGCCTGCTGCGCCCTGTGCGTGCAGCTTTTCGCAGGCAAGAAGCGGCCCTGAAGCAGCAGCGCGCAGCTGACGGGCGTGCCTCGTGCAGGAGATATCGGTACCTCGCCACTCTGTGTGCCCCTCGGCTTTTTCGAGCAGTCCCTGCCTTGACGTGTAGTGTTCCTCTTTGTCATGGCGACATGAGTTTCTGCCATGCCGCCTGTCATAGCATGACAACGCCTGAGGCGCAACAAGCGCCAGCTGATGGAGCGTTTGTGTTCCTGTGCGGCTTCCCGCAGACGTCTTCAGTTCCACGTTTTCTAACAGCCCGTCGAACGCGGATGTGCTGGGCGCTACCTGCCTCATCTTCTGTGCGCACCCTCCGCCGCTTGGTCAGTGGATTCCACCGCTGCCGCTGAAGTACGCACCACGCTGTGCAACAGCCAAGCGCAGTTGACGCTCGTGCGCTTGTCGTCCCGCGCAGGGAGCCTCACGCTCATAGTCATGGTCAAGTGAGCGGCCCGCTCGGCCCCTCGGCCCGAGCTGTTTGGCACTGCTTGTGTGGCATGGTCGCTGGTGCATATACACTCCTCTGCCCGGCCGTCGTGCACTCGGAGGCTGAGCGCGAGGCAGGCTGTGGGCTGATGCGGCGGGGTGGCTGCCAGGTACTGCTGCTTCATCATCCGCTTGGACGACAACGGCGAGGGTGCGGCCCGCGTTGCGCGTGCACCAGGCTTGCGTCGCAGGGTCAGCTAGCGCACGGCAGCAGCGTCGAACAGCGACCGGCAATGTCCTGCTCGCCACACCTACTCCAGGCTGTTGTCCAGCGCTGACGCTCGTAGGGTTCGTCTGCCTGCCCCGCAGCATTGCACCAAAGGCCGGTATGTCTGCGCCAAGGTTTTCATTCAACCCTAACCCTACATCTACTCGCACACACTGCGCCGCACTCGGCCGCGCTGGCCCATGAGGAGCCGGGCGGCGCGCAGGCGGCACATTTGCGCTGTACTCGCTGCTGTGCCGCCACGTCGGCATCACGCCCGGCAGCCGCACCAGCGCAGTGCCGGACCCCGCGGACGTGCTGCTGTCGCACTACAGCAGCGCGTCCGAGCTGGGCGGGCCTGCAGGGCCCGCGCCGCGGCGCCGCACGCTCGGCGCGGCCCTGCGCGACGGCATCCGCGGCAGCCGCTGGGCGCAGTCGGTGCGCGCGCGCCGCGGGGCGCGCTAACGCCCAAGGCGGGCTCAGGCCCCACGGCGGAGGCTGCTGCTTTGCCCACTCCGGAAAATGGGCATGTTTGCGGAATACACCCCGCCGCCACGCGTCAGCGTGCGCCTCCATGACGGCGCCCGCAGCAGCCGGCGGCGCACGGGCGCTCACAGGCTGTCACAGAATGTGCGATAGCGCTGAGCGTGCTCGGTACCTGCGCGGCCATGCTGCATGATAGCGTCACAGCGCTCGAAGGCAGCCGAACCTTCCGCCGACTGCTCTGCATGAAAAACTGATATGGTGTTTGTGCTTCTGACACCCATGGAAGCCACGCGGCAAGGCCTGCACTGCCGCGCGCGCAGCTGCTGCTGTCGCTGGTGCTGCTCATGACCTCGCTGGTGCTGGGCGACGGCGTGCTCACGCCCGCGCAGTCCGGTCAGGCAGCCCGCCCGTGTTCAGAAGCCTCGCATGTGCCCACAGCGGTCATCCTCCAGGGGTGGGCCATGCTGATGAATAGACGCTTTTCCCTGGTCGGGCTCCCCATGACTGCTTGTCATGGCATGGTCGAAACTTGAGTGCATGACGGTGGTTGGTGCCTGCCTCACAGCTCAGTGGGTTGCGGTGCGTTTGCCCTGGGCTGCGTCGCGGGAGCGACTGAAACACCCAAGCGCCTGCCTGACCGCGCGCGTCGCTGCGCAGTGCTGGGCGCTATCTACGGCCTGCAAGTGCGGACGACCGTCTCCGGAGGTGCGCAGCCATCGACGCCCGCGTGCGCCCCGACGTGTGCCCCAGTGCCCCTGTTCCGAAGCCGCATGTCTGGGCGCGCGGCGTCCGCTGCCGACCGGGTGCCCCCGCCCGCATGCTGCGCATCGCAGCGGGCGGGCCGTCGGCGGGCGGGCGCTGACGCGGCGCCCGCGGCCGCGCGCGCGCCAGACGCCGTGGTGGGCATCTCCATTGCGATCATCGTCCTCCTGTACTGGGTGCAGAGCTGCGGCACCGGGCGAGTCGGGCCGTCGTTCTCGCCCATCGTCATCCTCTGGTGCGCGCCTGGCTCACCCTAACCCTGGCCCTCTGCCCCAGCGCAGCCTCAGCGCGTGGGTGCCCCCGCTGGTCATTGACCTCTGGTGCATGTGTGGCCTTCCCCCGCCCGCGCGCGAGAATGCGCGGGGAGCTTCAGCACGTGAGTCCCCCCGCAGGCTGCAGCGCGTGGTCATCCCCGCACACTCCGTGCCCCGCTGCGCACTCGGCTATTGAAGCTGCAGTGCTGCAAAGTGTCGCGGGCTGCACGCTGCACGCCCTGTCTGCCCTGCTTTCTGTGCTCTGCATGTATGCCACGCGCTGAATGCAAGGAATGCGATCTGTGCCGCACGGTCTTAATGTTGGGTGCAGCAGGCCGGGCCAATAGAGGACATGCATCGCACGCAGCCTCGGCGTTGCTGACCAGGACCGGGCGCGCCGGGCGGCGCAGGTTCATCTTCAACATCGTGGTCGCCATCTACAACATGGCCACGTATTACCCTGCGATCTGGAAGTGCATCAACCCCTACTGGTGCGCCAGCCAATGACGCAGAGCGCCCGCCTCCAGCCTTTGCTTGAGCGGCGTGAAGTGCCGTATCAGCAGTGCGGCACGGTGTTTGCCCTTGGGCCGGGGTCTGGCGCGGCGCGGCTGGCGCGCATCGCGGCAGGGGAGGGCTGACAGCCTGGCCCCCCGCGCCGCAGGGGCTACCAGTACTTTGTCAACAACGGCGTGAGCGGCTGGATGAGGTGCGGCCCTCCGGTAATGCGGGCTCAGGTGTCCCTGTGCAGGCCCCAGCCGAAGCGTGTTTGCGCGTGCGGCCCCACGCCCAGACGCAGGAACGGCCAGTCGGACCCAAGCGGCTCCGACCACTGCTCCAGAGCCTTTGGGAGGTGGTTTCAAGTGGTGCAGGGCGACCCTGTTGCTGGCAGTAGGGGACATGCTCTGCCGGCACGGCCCCCGGGCGGTCGGCGCCGCTGGGCTGCAAAGGCAGCGCGAGCGCCACGCGCCCGCACCACTTCACGCAGGCGGGCGGGCCGGCTCACTCGCCGGCCCGCGCGCGCCTGCCCTAACCCTACCCTGACCCCTGGCTCAGCCGCCCGCCGCGCGCGCAGCCTGACTGGCATCTTCCTGGCGGTGACCGGCACCGAGGCGTCCTACGCCGACCTCGGCCACTTCTCGCGACCGGCCATCCAGGCGCGCGGCCTGGGCGCACGCTAGTGTTGGATGCATGCGCTGCTCCGTTGCGGGAGCAGGTGCGTGATATTAGCATAATGTTTGCATCATCAGCGCAGCCTGCATGCCAAGCCCTGTAGGACGCCGGCTACACGCTCGCGTGCACCGCAGAGCGCTGCTGCGCGGCGCTGTGTGCTTGCGCCTTACCCAAGCGGCGGATGGGGGATGCGGCGCCTGTCCCGGCGCCCGCGCGAGCGCTCGCCCGCCCGCTGCGCCGCCCGCCGAGGCCGGCTCATGTACCCTTGCCAAGGAGTTGGCGCGCGCCGCGCGCGCAGATCGCCTTCTGCTGCATCGCCTACCCGAGCCTGGTCATCACCTACTTTGGCCAGGCGGCCTTCCTGATGGCCAACCCCGACCAGGTCGGGAGCACGTTTTTTGCATCCATCCCCTTCGGCGACGGCTTCTACTGGACCTTCTTCGTCATTGCCACCGCCGCCGCGTGCGTCGCCAGCCAGGCGCGCGGCTGGCGTTCCACGATCGAGGGCGCAAGCGGGTTGGTGTGTGAGGTCCAGACCTTGTCGCATGCATGCGGCGCAGCGGTCGGCAGGCTCCACACCCGCGAGCAACGCCCCTGCACGTGCGTCACGAACCCAGCCCTGCCCTGTTCACCTGGAACTCAGCGGGCTGCAGCTGCCTGCGTCCTGCTGCTGTGGCCCGCATAATTCAGCATGCACGTGCGCCGCAACTGCGGGCCTCGCGCGTCCCAGCGAGCCCGCGCGCGCATGCCCCCGCGCACGGCCGTGGCCGCCCGGCGCGAGGGGACGCGCGCCGCCGCCGGCAGGCCATGATCACGGGGACATTCTCCATCGTGCGCCAGTCCATCTCGCTCGGCTGCTTCCCGCGCGTCACCGTCAAGCACACGTCCGCGGGCGTCGAGGGTGCGCGTGCCGGGCGGCGCCCTGACCCGGGCGGCGGCCGGCGCCGTGAAGCGCGTTTGCCCTGGCTCTTTGGCTCACCGCAGGCTGTGTCACGCGGAGGTTGGCAGCGGCTGCCTCGCCCTGCACCTTTGGCCGCCAGGCCGCGAGCGGCCGCAAGCAGCCGGGGCTCGGCGCCGCTGCCGGCGCCTGGCTTGACGCAGCGCGCGCCGCACGCGCGCGGGCCAGATTGCCGGCGCCTGGCCTGACGTGGCGCGCGCCGCGCGCGCGCAGGCCAGATCTACCTGCCGGAGGTCAACTACTGCATGATGGTCCTGACGGTCATCGTCGTGGGCATCTTCAAGACGACCACCATCCTCGGCAACGCCTACGGCGCGCCCCGGGCGCCCCGCAGGGTTAGGGTTTGCATGGCAGGGCTCGCCGCCTGCGAGCACACAGTGAGCGCGGGCCCCCTTGCCGTGCGCGGTACCGTGTGCCTGACTTGTCAGGCGTGCCTTGCGAGTGAGCCCGCGCGCGCTCGTGGCCTCCGCGCGACGCGCGGCGCGGCGCTGCCGCCCCGCAGCCCCACAAGCATGCCCGCGCCGCTGGCAGCGCGGCGCGCGCGCCGCGCCCGCCCCACGCGGGCGCCCGCCGGGCGCAGGCGTGGCCGTGAGCGGCATGATGATCGGCACCACGCTGCTGGCCGCGCTGGCCATGCTCGTGGTCTGGGACTCGTCCCCGCTCGTCGTTGCGCCCTTCCTGCTCGTCTTCCGTGCGCGGCCCTAACCCTAAGACCCCTGCCAGGTCACGCGCGGCAGCCGCCCCTGTGATGCGCCCCCCCGCTCAGGCGCATGCAGCCCCGCAGACAGGACCGGCCGCGCACACAGTCGTGCGCAGTGCGGCGCTGGGCGGGCGAGCGGCAGGCGGCGCCGCTGATCTCAGCGCGGCAGCGGCGGCATGCCTTGCCTGCCGTCCAGCTCTTACGTGATGCAGGCGGCGCATCCGCATGGGCTGGGTCACCGCATGCAGAGCTCTTACGTGATGCAGGCGGCGCATGCGCATGGGCAGGGTCACCGCATGCAGAGCCTGGCCAGGGTAGGTAGGGTAGGCAAGCGCCGCCGCGGCCGCGCAGTGTTCGCGGACGGCGTGTACTTCTCGGCCAACCTCAACAAGGTGCCCATGGGCGGCTGGTTCGCCGTGGCGGTCGCGTGTGCGGTGTTCGCCACGTCCGAGCTGTGGCAGTTTGGCACCAAGCGCAAGCAGGCCGCGCTCAACGCGTCCAAGGCGCGCGGCCGCCCTCGCAGCGCGCGCATCAGGTACATTCTTGCGGCGCCGCGGCCGAACACGAACTTGCTGCGCGCCCTGGCTCTGGCGGCCGGGGCATGTGTGTTGTTGATCCCGCTTGATCCCGCTTGCACGAGCCACCTGGCGTGCCCAACGCCCTCGGAACCAGGCCGTCTGTTCGCGCACGGCCGGGGAAGCGCTCGACCTAGGGTAGGGTGTCAGGTCGCCGCGCCGCCCGGCTGCAGCCTCACCGGGTGCGCCGCGCAGGTGCCCATGGACGCCATTCTGCGCGAGCTGCCGGCGGCCGGCGGCGGCGGCGGCGGCGGCGGCGGCGGCGGCGGCGGCGGCGGCGACGGCGGCGGCGGGGACCGCGTCGCGGCGTCCGAGGCGCAGGGCCAGGGCCAGGCGCTGGGCACCGCGCAGACGTCGCCGGTCTGCGATGCGCTGGTGCGGCGCCCTGGTCACGCATGGCGTGCTGTGCAGCGCGGGGAGGTGGGTTAGGGTGGGCATGGGCACTCTGTATTGTCACGAGATTGCGGGCGAGGCTGCTGCATGGAGGCTGCTGCGCGGAGCGGGAGCGGCGGGGTCAGTCAGGTTCAGTGCGCTATGAATACTTCAGGCCCAACGTCATACACTGCTGCCGCAAGCACTTGCCAGCACACAAGAGACAGGCTCTCGTCAGTGAGGGTGACAGCACGACCTTGCCAGCTGCCACGGCGTTGCGCAAGGTAGGACACGCGCGCCGGGCCAAAGCAGGTGTGGGCATCCTGCTGCACGGGCCTCTATTTTTTCCCCCTTTTATTTACCCCCGTTGCATTTGCATGTCATAGGTGATGTCCAGTGGCCATAATCAAAGCAGCCATGTGGCGATGCAATGCCCTGCGATGCGCAGGAGCTATCACCCGCGTGTAGGGACCCCTACCATGGGGCGCCCCGCGTTGCGCAGGACACGCTAGCCTGCGACGCGCGGGTGCAAGCTCCCTTAGTGTGCAGGGTTTTTTGGGTTCTTCTCAGCTAAACAGGTCATGCCTGTCAGGCGTCAGCACAGGCGCCGCAAGCCCAACCTCTGTTCACCAGATCAGCTTACAAGCTGATTATTACCGATTGCGCGTGCCTGCCGTTCCTGTTTTGCTATGTGGATGCGCAGCGAGCGGCCCCACGTGTTTGCACGCTGCCCCCCACCCGAGCCTGGGGTGCTCTGTTGAGACACGGCAGGGTGACAGGGGGCTTGCAGCCGGAGGCGCTGAGATGCGCCTGGTTGGCCGGCCCCGCAGACGCAGCAGCCCATCACGCGCATCCCGGGCCTGGCGATCATGTTCAACGAGTCGGTGTTCGCGGCGCCGCCGCTGCTCAAGACGCTCGTCGCGCGCTGGGGCTGCCTGCACGAGACCGTGGTCATGGTGCACGTGCGGCGGGTGCGCGCGCGCTTGTCGCGGCCGACCTGGTCGTAAGCTCGCGTCGGCGGCGCGCCAGCCGGTCATGCATGCAACGGAAGCAGTGTGCGGGGTGCCCCGCATGCGCCTGCGAGCTTCTGGGCTCTTCGCATGCACTCAAAATTCGAGCTCATCCACGAACCTGCAGGCCTGCATTCCTGCCTGTGATGTTGGCCGGCCCGCAAGCGCTCCCAGCTCTGCGGCGGCGCCGTGCGCGCCGCCGCCGGCGCACGCGCCGCCCCGGCTGCGCCCCCCGGCACCCTGACCCTAGCGACCGCCGCCGCGTGCGCGCCGCTGCAGGTGGCCGTGCCGACCGTGCTGCCGCAGGAGCGCATGCTCTTCAGCCGCGCGGGCCTGCCGGGCATCTACCGCGCGGTGCTGCGCTTTGGCTACCTCGACCGTGTCGACCTGGGGCCCGATTTTGTTGCGGCCGTGGTGCATGAGGCACGCGACCCCGCCGCCCGCGCCCGTGCGCCCGCGCCGCTCCAGCCGCCGCCTGGGCCGCGCGCGGCTGCAGCCGCGGTCCTCACACCAGGTCTGGACCGGAGCTGTGCTGACATACCAGCGAGCGGTCGCCTGTTGCCCCCTCGCTCCTGGGCGTGCTGCCTGGCATGGAGGCTTGCAAGCGCCCGGGCATAAAGCACCCTCAGCCTGCATGCAACATGCGTGCTGCCCCTCGGCTGGCCCCCTGATGCGCGGCGCGCGGCCGCGCAGGTGCTGCAGGTGAACCCGTCGCTGCGCCCGGGGCGCCTGGCGGCGAGCGACCGCGTGTCATACATCCTGAGCCGCCCCATGCTGCGGCCGCGCCCGGCGCGCACCTGGCGCGGCTGGCCGCGCGTGGGCCTCGTGCTCGCGTTCCGCTTCCTGCAGCGCGCCACGCGCCTGGCCTGGGAGGACTGGAACATCCCGCCCGAGGCCATGTTCGAGGTGGGCATCGTCAGCGAGTTGTAACCCGGCGCCCCGCCGCGGCCGGGCTGCGGGCGCCCCGGCCGCGCGTCAGGCCGCTGCCCAAGACTTTGTTTTTCTTTTCCCTATTTTTATAGGCCTGCAGCGGGCTGCATTTGGCTCATGCAGGCCCTAGTGTGTTGCCGGAGGCGGCGGGCCCGCGGCGGGCGCCGTGACTGAGAAGCGGCGGCTCATGTAGCCAGAGTGTGGCCCCGCTGCCCCAGGGCCTGAACGCATGCCTTGCACAGCGCGCCTGGGCTGGGCCTGAGGCCCGGGGCGCTCCCCTCCCAGTTGTGCCGTGCGCCGTCTGCTGTGAGCGGCGCCAGCCCTGCTGCCGCTGTCAGGAAAGCCTGGTGGCCCTGTGGCCATGGCCACCTCTGGCCGGGCACGCCGCGCACGCAGCTGTGAAGGCCCTGGAGCCAGCACCGGAGGCGCCGGATGTGTGCTGTCCGTGGAGAAAAGGACGTTTTCGGTTGCTGCGTGCCAGCGAGCTCCGCCAGGCGCGCGCAGGCCCAGCGATGCATGGCACAGCTGCATGGGGCCGCCTGCAGGGCTCTGAGCCCGCTTCCTGCCCTGCGCCCTGTTGCCTGGTCGCGGCTTCGGGGGAGGGGTCAGTGAGGCCTGTCGGGGCGCCTGCGGCGTGCAGTAAAGCTTTGGTAGCCCCTTGCTTCGGGGGCAGCAGACCTGCTCGGCCTGAGGCTGGGCGCTCGGGGCCGGGCTGGTCGAGCACGCCTCTATCACAACCTGTCTGTGGCGCATTAGTGGGGCAGTGCTTGGAGCACAGGGCTCGTGCAGCCGCAGGGGACTTGCTTGTGCCGCTCGCGGTGGACTCCCAGTGTATGGGAGTTGCGCTGAGGCAGTCTGGGCGTGAGCGCCAGGAACCATGCGGTCACGTGCTCTGCCTGCGACGGGGGCTAGGTGTGCCTTTGGGGCGCCTCAGACAAGCATGGTGCCGTGTGCAGGGCGCTGTGACGTTGCTGTCCAGGCAATGTGACCTCGGCGCTGCTGTAGCGCAGTGCAGTTGCACACGGTCCTGCCCGACGGGCTTGCAGCGGCTGCTGTACAAGTCCGACGCGCGTCTCTGTGCTGGTGGCTTTCTCGCTTGTTGGGCCTGTGTCTGATGGCTTGTGCGCTTGTCATGCCTGTAGGTGTACGCGAACAGTTGGGTCACTTGTGGCAGTGCAGTAGCATAGCTCCAAGCGTACACTTTCAACTTGCATCACGCAGCGTGTATTCTAAGATCTCTGTACAGCCTCTTAGTCCACCAGACATCGCTTACCTCGGTGGAAGATTTGAATTAGGCTGAGACAGCTGCACTCCATGCATGCCCACACATCTCGCCTTGGCACGCGGCGGCAGCTTGTACAATCAGCGTGTCAGGAGTAGGTATCCTGCGACTTGTGGAGGGCGGTAGAGAGACGCAGAAAGGCACACGCACGTGCTAATGGCTTTTCCTGCAGAGCTAAAATACAGAGCAGCACCAACCAGACTCTGGCAAGCACATTTTACATGCTCTGACAGCGACAATGTGCTCGCATCCTGCTGAGCAAGGGCACGCGACTCGATGTACGGAGATCTTCGACAAGGAGCATCAGCCCGACGGGCTGGCCGCACCTTTCTGCGCTCACCGGATCGGTGCCAGCCGCGCCTCAATTACCACTTTCGGTTAGAGTCAGTTTGTAATGGAACCCTACACCCTCCTGCAACGGCACGCTCGAATATATGCTAGCAGACAACAGGGCGACTCCTGAGAGAAGCGGGAACTGTAATCCCGCAGTAGCGCAAGTACCCACGGCCATGGCCTGAAGCTTGTGTCGACCAAGTGCAAGTCATAACCACGACCGGAGCTTAGCACTGCCGAGAGTGCTGGGCAAAGAAACTGTGCTGGGCAAAGAGCCTGCACCGGTGCGTCGCACTGCTATTGGTCGGTAAAACGGCTGGCTCTCTGCCACACATGTGCTCAATGCTGTGCTATTGGCTGCCTGACACGCATTGCCACTTGGCTCGCAGGACTGGCTGCATGCTTGCGGCTTGGACCACATGACGGCGCACTGCGGCATTGCGCCGCACCTGTTCTGCGTGCGCGCGGGCTCGCTCAGGCAGCGCCCTTGACTCGAGGACGAAGCACGCACCGCAGCAGCACAGGACCTTTGCAGGTGCCGACCCAAGCCTGCCTTGAAGCGCGCAGCGCGGCTCTAGGTTATGTGCGGATGTCCACCTGGGCGGGAAGCTTTGGTGCAGACACCGGGCAGCGTAGCCGCGCCTTGATACTGCGGTAGCTATGGTGCTGTATAGAGCATGCAGAGAGCAGTGCAGCATTTCCTTGACTGGCCTCCGATGCAGACATCCTACTAGCTTGCTGTCAGTTGTCTTACACTTACCCTCGCTCGTATTCTCGGCGCGCAGGCTGCCCACGTCCCCAGCGTCGTTGGGCCGAACGTATGCGGCTAGTGCGTGGCGGCGCCGCCAGTCGGCGGGCGAGCGGGGCGGCCGCCAGCACCCGCGCCAAACCCAACAAATGTTTCTGCCCTCGAACCAGTGAACGCGGTGTCACTGTCAACTGAAACGGCGTGTAGCCGGTGGAAATGTGACCTGGTGCGGGTACCGAGCAGTGAGAAGCGGGAAGGGGGTCGGGGTGAGGTGTATCATTTTATCAACCTTGCCAGGTCGCTATACTGGGCACACGGCTGGCGGCTGCGGTGTGGGTCCCCGCTCGATGGGGCTGGCCGCGCTGGGGGCGCGCCGGCGCGGCGCATGAGCGGCTTTCTTTTTGGTCTGGCTCTGTTTGGGCCTAGTCTGTAGACGGGCCTATGCGGCTCCAGTCCGCGGGGCTCTGCAGTGTGCATGTTCTCAGCTTTGCAGCCCCGCCTGCTTCTCTGGCGCGCGGCACGACTGAACCTTGGACGCTTGTCGAGCTGCCTGTTTTGGCACTCGCTGCCAGCCTTCAACTGACCCGGGCGGCTGCTGCACCTGCCTGCAGGCTGCACGCCGTGCGAGCACGCCGCACCACCTGTCGCAGCGCCCGCTTGGGGCGCATCAAATGCATGCACTCCAGCTTCCTGTATTTTGCGGTTGCGCTCTGTTTCTGACTTGGCATGGCTCTGCCTGGCGGGGGGCGGCGCGGGGCGTGACAGCCTCCTGCCTGAGCCGAGGGTTTCTCTGTGTGCCGGCGCATGGGTGTGGCAGGAGCGAATGCAGGGCAAGTACAAGTGCCTGAGGGGGAGGCATGGGCGCAGTTTTGCAGGCAGCCACTCAGTCTGCTTGGAGAGAGGCGGCGGGCGGCAGTGTGCGGGAGCCGGCACCATGCTCCTTAGCCTGCAGTGGCCTTCGAGCGGGCAAGGCCATGCAGGGGGCGTGGCAGCAAGGGCCCAGCGCTGCACTTGTGCGCATGGCTTGGCCGTCGGTCCCACTGTCGGATAGAGCGCACTCATCGCCATAAGGAGGGTGCAGTGTGTGTGTCGGGCGAGTGAGGTGCGAGGTGGCGGCAAGTGCTGCTCGTGATAGCGTGTGCGCTGCGGACGGTATCAGAGCGCTTGATGGGACTGCAATGTTTTGGAACCTGGGTTTGCACCTGGGATTGCACGAGGGTGTGCTTAATGGGTGGGCTGGGGCGCTTCTAGAAAGGCGGCATGGCTAGCAGAGCTGCCTGCCCGGTGCTCGCGGGTGTCTGATGAGGCGCCCTGCAGCAGTGATGGCAGGCAGCTGTAGGATGCCAAGGTTGCGGTCGGGTAGCTTCCGAGTATCTATATATATGAATGAGCGTGTGTCTCGAGGCCTGCGCGGCAGGCGCACGGGCGTCGAGACACACGCTCGCGCGCAAGTCCATTCGTGGGCTGCCTTTTTCATTGCCGCTACCGCTGGGGGGTTGCGCGCGCGTGCAGGCCCGGAACCATCAGGGCAGGGTGCGGAGGTGAGGCGCCGGCTCTCCCTCTGATTCAGCGCGGTTCTGCGACGTACCCTTGGCGCGCCCTCGGGCGGTCCCTTTGGGGCCGGTCCTGATCAGGGTGGCGGGGAGGAGAGGGTAGGGTGTGGGCTCGGCACGCGTAGCCCACCAAAGGGCACACCGGCAAGCTTGTAATCTGGGCGCCCACCGCCCTTGCGCGGGGCGGTGCGGTGCGGGGCTGCGTCCCCGGGCGGCCCCCGGGCATTGATGGGGCAGATGCTGCCTTACGGCGGGATGCCGGGGGCCGCCTGGCACGCAAGCGGGCTGCGCCGCATGCAGCGCTGTGGCGCTGGGTGCGGTGTGGAGGGTTGGGTAGGGGGTGAGGGGCTTCGCCCCGCAGACACGGGGTCATGAGCCTGGACAACTGCACCCTCATGTGGTAGGTGTAGAGGCGCATGCAATATGTGCCAGGCGAGCTTGCGCATGTAACATGCGCCACGCGACCTTGCACACATCAGCACTGAGGAGCTTCCTGTGAGGCAGAAATTGAAACCTCCCAAGGACAGAGCACAGAAACCCGCTGAGCAGCTTCCCTGTAAAACAGAGCATAAAAACCTGGACACGCCTCAATTCACTGTATCCAACAGAATTGAGCAGAATTCCAAGGCAGAAAGTGGGAGCGTGCAGCGCGCACTTGCCAAAACAGAGCAGCAGATGCGCAGGGAAAGTGCATATGCACAAGAGACGGCATAGAAGCCCACAAGAACACCAGGACGGGCACATGCTAAGTTCAGCTCTTGGCGAATCATGCTCCAGCCCATGACCTAGCCAACAGAGCCCGCCCGGTCCATTCATCCTCCGAAGGCCCAATACGAGGCCTTGCGGCAACATGCTCAGACGCCGCCGCGCCCGCCTGAGCCGCAGCGAACGCGGCCGCGCCTGCGGTCAGGCGGCACGGTCTGCCGCCAGGGCGCCCGCTCGCTGCCCGCGCTGCAGCGCGCCCTCGATCCACCGGTGCAGCATTGCCTGCAGCCAATCGCCGGGCGTCAGCTTGCCGCGGGCACGCGCACATGCGGGAGGATGGGGCATGCAGCAGAAAGTAACCCGCCAGGCGCGCCAGGCCTGTGCCCGGCAGTAGCGGGGGCAGCGGACGCGCGGGCACAGCCGGGCCGCACCGCACAGGAACTCTGAGGGCTTCAAGGGGGCCGGGGCCTGCCTGGCTGCGTCAGGGTGCGACCTATACTTTAGTCCCAGCAACGAGGACTCCAAATGGGGGCTGGCAGCACGGGGGTACTACAGGATGTCGCCCCAGTGCACTTGCAGCGAGGACACTTGGCTGGGCGGCACCTGCGCGACCCTATAAACTAACCCAATGAGATTGGGACACTCGACCAGGCAGCACCTGCGCGACCCTACAACCTTATACAACGACATGGGATGCTCGGCCGGGCGGCACCTGCGCGACGAGCGGCCGGTCGTGCGGCACCATGTGGCCGGCGTTGCGAATGACCTGCGCCATCCGGCAGGCGACAGCGCGTCAGCCGCAGGACTGAACTGACCACCGCGCCAACATTGGCTGCCACATGCTGCGCGTGCACCTGCAGCGTCTGCTCACCTCACATAATAATGTGTGCAGGCCCACATACATAGGGGTAGGGTGGGCTGTATCCCTGAACTACCCTGTCGCCGTGCGCTGGCGCACCACATGGCTCAGCGTGGCATGCTCGCGCCAGTAGCCCACCACCTCGCCCTCGTCCTTGTGCCGCGCCGCGCCCCGCCCCGCCGGCGTGCCAAGGCTGGGCTCAGAGCCATCAGGTCCGGCCTCCGCATCGCTCGCCGCGGCGGACGGCGGCCGGCCGCCGGCGTCGCTGGCCGCGGCGCCGCCGCGGAGCCCCGCGGGTCCGGCGCCGGCGCCCGGCGCGTCTGCCGCCAGCGACGCGTCGACGCGCCACAGCTGCCGCTCGGCCTGCTCGAAGCCCTCGGCCCCGGGCCTGCACGTGCGCCACCGACCCTTCCGAACGCGCCTGGCTCTGACAGACAGCCGGGCCGTGCCAATAGGAGACACGCCCCTCGGGCTGGGTGCCAACAAGCGTGAGCATGCGCGCCACGCTGTGTGTTAGACAGTGCGCCACACTGCGGCCATGGCTGGTTGCTTGCAAGCGCGGCCATGCGCGCCGCCCGCGGGCGGCGGAGCGCGCGCACCAGGCCAGGCTGTAGATCCACGGCTCGTTGGTGGCAGGGCCGTCCTGCGCGTCCGTCGCTCCCTGATAGAGCAGCAGCGGCATCGCCGCCAGGATGTCCGGAATCAAGTACTGCGCGGCGGGCGCGCCGGGCGGGTGGTCAGCGCTGGCAAGCAGGGAGCTGAGAGGCAAATGGGCACGCTCTGGCCTGGGAGGAGCTGGAGTTCTCCCGCTAATGATGGCACATGCAGATGCGGCATGCGGCCGGGCGGGATTGTGGATGCATCCAGGGCTGCGGCAGAGGCGCAAGCTGCCAAGACAGGCGCCTCTCCTCCGCAGTGCACCACATCAGCGGGGCGCGCCACCTGCAGCAAACGCTTATGAGACCCCCGCCAATCACATCAGCTCAGTCAACAGCGCCTTAAGGCCTGCTCACCTCCAACACACCCTGCTGAATCCCTAAGACAAACCTCCTCGTTGTCATGCAGGCCAGCTTGGCGGAGCCAGAGGCGGGCGCGCCGACCTTGGTGCTCTTCATCACGTCGGGCCCCAGCACGGCGCCCACGCGCGCCGAGCAGGCCTCAAACGTGAAGTTGTCCGGCACGCCCAGCGCCGCCTGCGGCAGCCCGCGCCTGGTTCGGCTCCTGCCGCCATGTCAGCAGCGCAGCAAGAGCCCACAGGCTGCCAACGAGAGTTTCGAGAGTCCCGGCCAGCTCCCCGCTCCATGCTGCCCTCCTGATCTGAAACCCACGAGACAGCGCTCCACAGCACCTGCATAGATATTACTGTGGCTTGCAATCGGATGCTTCCCTGGCAGCTACAGCTGAGCCTGTCCGTCGCCGGCCGTGTGGCCGGACGTCGAATGCGCACCGCCCTCAGTGCCCACGCACTGCGCCTGCACCAGCGGCGCGGCGCAAGGCGCGGGCGCGCGCCTTGACCGCCGGCAGGTTGAGGTAGCGGTCGACGGCGGCGTCCGCGTCGTAGTCGCGGCTGCGCCGCGTGTCCAGCAGCGTGCCGACGCCGCTGGAGGCCGTCAGGTAGCCCAGCAGCGCCTCACGCGCCTGGTGCGCCTGGTCCCATAGGCCTGCGGCGCGCCCCCGGCGCGCGCGTCAGCGCGGCAGCTTCAGCCAGCTGCGCTTGCGCTGCTCCCGCGCACCCCTCCTGGCGGCCCGCAGCAGGGCTCAGTGCTCGGCGGGGCGCGCCGCTGACGTGGCGGAACCCGCAGCGGCGCTCGACATGCGAGGTGCGCCTGCTGGCAGCGCCGCCGGAAAGCCGGGCGGGGGGACGCCGATACGGCGACAGATGTGAGCCCTAGGTGCCTGCGACCATGACACCCTCTGCAGTCATCGTCGAGCAGCACACTCAGCTAGCGACTTGCTGTGCGCGCACAGTCCTTGATGCCCTGCTGCAGACGTGCATTAACGCGCAGCACGTCCAGCAGCAGCGCACCCTGCCAACCAGGGTATGCGCACACTGTCTGCCACAAGCCAGCTGCATGCACTGAATCAGCACATTCAGGCTCTCAGTGGAGGTGGCAGCCGGTGTCCATCACAGCAGGGGGGCGGGCATGCCATCCTAACCCTAACCCTATGGGCAGGCTGGCAGCCGCGGCCGCGCACCCAGGGTCATGAGCTCGGCCACCTCCAGCTGCTGCTGCAGCGCGCAGATGCGCTGGCGCGTGTCGATCAGGCCCATGTAGTGCAGCACATCCGCGTGCCGCAGCACCTGTGCGCCGCGCATGCACTCGATCAGGCCGGCATGTTGCAGGCGCTGTGCGCGCCACGTAACTCTGAACAAACCGGCCGCACGCCCCGGGCGGCAACTGCTCGGTGCGCTGCTGGCCTGAAGCACGCCGGAGCGCTGCAGCCGCCGCTCGCGCCGCGCTTGCGCGGCACACGCGCCGACAGAGCGGCCCGCCGACCAGTCACCCCTCGCCTGCCCACGCCGGCGAGCGGGCTTTCGCACCAGACCCAGCCTTGCCCCAGGCAAAGGGATAGGGTCTAGGACAGGGTAGGGTAGGCGCGCCGACGCGCCTGGGACGCCGGGTCGGTGAGCCCGTTGCCGATCGCCAGGCCGGCCAGGCGGAACGCGGGCGGCCGCAGGCGCGCCGCGTGCGCGTCGGGCACCGGCCGCGCGTGCGTGAGCCGGCCGCACGCGGCGCCCGCCTGGGCAGCAGTTTGCGCGGCGCTGCACTCTGCCTGCAGGATGAAATGGCCTGCCGCGCGCAGGGTGGGGCGGTCTCCCGCTCGGTGTGGGCACAGCAAGGCGCGGGCCCGCCCGCCTGCACCTCGGCAACCACGCCCTGCCTGCACCATGAATCCGAGCTGCGGCCTGCATGCAGGCGCTGAGCAGGGGTGACACGAGGAGGCCACGCGCGGTGCGCGCATGGCTGCACGGGTGCGCGCGGGCATGCATGCGCCTGCGGGTGCACAGCGCTCGCACGGCTCCCCGGGATCAGCATGCTGCTGCGAGCCCCGCAGCGCAGGCGGCGGGCGGCGGCGGGCGCGCACCTATGGAGGGTACGTATTTCCCGGCGTAGCTCTCCTGCACAGTTCCAGCGGCCCGACTTCAGGTACACGGGGCGGCTGTGAACAGGCTTGAGCCTGGTGGGGGTGGCAGGGCGGTGGGTGGCAGGGCGGCATGGCAGGCCGGCGGTCAGCGCCGGGCACGGCGGTCAGCGCCGGGCGCGGGGCGCACCCCGGTGATGAAGAGCGGGCGCTGCTGCAGGTGGGCATGGCGCTCGAAGAAGGCCTGCATGGCGACGTACAGCTGCGCCGCGAGCTCCATCTCGTCGGACGGGATGTCCGCCTCGCCTGCGTGGCGCGAGCGCGCTGCCTGCTCAGCCTGCTTCGCTGAGCCTCGACGCGGTGCTTTACAGCTTGAGCTTCATGTGCTCGGCAGACCAGGCCTCCTTGGTTCCGCGGGGCTGGGGAGTGTCGAGTGCTGAGCGGCGCGTTGCGCATGGGTCTGCAGCAGGGGCCGCGCACCCAGGGTGCTGAAGCCCGTGCCGACGGGCTGGTCGATGTACAGCAGCCCATAGCGCTGGTTCCAGGAGCCCTCGTTGGGCCGCAGGCTCAGCTCTGGCGTCACCTGCGTCGTTCACAGGCGCCACTTCTGACAGGCGCCCCACCTGGCTGTTGCAGACCCGGCGCGCCACTGCAGCAAGCAGTGGTTCGTCTCATTACTGGCTGGGCCAGTCACAGCCAGGTTACAATAGCGTCTGTGCGAGGCCGCACCCGCTGCGGGCCGTTTATGTACAGCGAACCATACAGAGAGGCGCAGCCCGGTCCGCCCTGCGCGCTTGCCCTCAACCTGAAGCAGAGCGATGCTGCAAGCTGCAGCACTGCAGCGACAGCAGCACACCGTTAAAGCGTGCACGAGCTGCAAGCCGTACTACTGAGTCAACCTGGTGCCGGAAATAGGAGACCGCACCTCCAGCCACAGGATGATGGGCACGTGAGCACCAGCGCCCTCCTGAGCTTCGTGGTAAGTGTAGAACATGCGGCTCCCCTTGGCTGCGTCCACAGGCAGGAAGCCGGCGTGCGTCACGTTGGGTAGCACGGGCTCCGCTGAGGCTGCCGCGGCCGCAGGTGTGCCGACATGATCGAGCGTGCGGGCCGCAACAGCACAGTGGCCGGCTATGACAGCAAGACTCAGCAGAGCCAGCGGCCAGCTGCGCATTGCCGCCTGTCTGGGCACTTTTGAACAGTCCATATTACAGTGTCTGCAGGGGCCTAGGAAACAACATGCGGCGATCAGTGTGCCCGGAGCATAGCACGCTGTGGCAGCTGCGCAACTGCGTCTGCTCCTTGTGACGGAGGAAGCTTGTGACGCTTCCAAGCTGGAAAGGGGGCTCAGCTATGGCTTTGCTTCATGTTACCCGAGCTTGGCCGCGTCAGTATATCTAGGGCCATCCACAGTTACACAGACATGTACGACCTTGCAGCTACAGGAGGGCAGTGAGCGCGTGCTGTCAAGCATTGTGGCCCTATACACACGGCTAGAAGGGCCACCAGCGGCCCATGCGCTTCAGAATGGCCTGCGACTGGCTGATATTGGCGTCAACGGCTCGCGTCCCTGCTTGTGCGCGCTGGATTGTCCCACGCTGCGCCTGCAACTCTTGCAGGATGTCCGCCCCAGTTGCCTGTGTGCACAGGGGCTTGCTGAGTGCTGTGAGAAGGCGTCAGGGGTTGCTCGCTCTCAGCCTCGGCAGGTGCCAGTGTGGACAACTAAACGCAGCACACCTCTGCCTCTGCCAGCTGCCTGCGGCTCTCCGCCAGCCGCTCGCTGGTCTGCGCGGCGCGTGCAGTCGAATGCAGCAACCGTGTGCGCTGCTGCTGTTGCTGTGCCGCAGGCTCTGCAGCAGGGCAGGCTGCGTCGCCCTCCAGAGCTGCTGAGGGTGGCTGGCTCGTGGACGCTGGCTGCGCTGGACGCGACACAATGCGGGAAGCGCTGCCGGGCTGCGTCATGGTCTGCGTGCACTGCTAAGTCAGCCAGCTAGCAGTCTCTGACACATACTGCGTGGATGACAGGCAAGCTAGAGTGACCTGTTCGTGTGCAGCTGTGCACGCATCCAGCATTACCCTTGTCAAAGCTAAAAGTAGTTTGTTTGTTGGTCGAGACAGCACACGAGAGACAGCAGTACGTGTGTGTGCGCTCTATTGTGGGTGCTGTGGCCTTCGCCCAGCTGAGCGCCCAGCGGAAGGGGGACTCAGACCCTCGCACGTGCAGCCCCACAACCTTGAATAGCCTGTGCCAACAGGAGCTGCTCCTTATACAAGCCCGAGCTCAGGCAGACACGGCCAGGCACTGCGATGGCGACCGCGATGCCTGCAAGGCGCTGGGACGACTGGAACGAGGCCGCCAATGATGCCTTCCGGCGGGGGCGCTTTGCGGAGGCCGTGGAGCTGTACACAGGCGCAGCCGAGCTCGCTGGGTCGCCGGACCTGGACATCCAGTCCTCCGACCGCGCCAAGCTCTTTGCGAATCGCTCTTTTGCGTTCACCAAAGTTGGTGCGCGGGCGCGGGGGTGGCACCAGCGACTGCACGGCAGCTTGACGTATGGCAGGGAGTGCTGACAGCGTGGCTTTATGCGGCGCCAGGCGACTTTCTCCGTGCATGCAAAGACGCGGAGGCTGCCGTGACAGTCGATCCCACCTTCACAAAGGGTGCGCCGGTGGCAGTGCTGGCAGTAGCGCCATGCCCTTCTGTGACTGCTCAGGCTGTCAGGCATACATGTCAGTTGAGCCCTGGCGTATCCCACCTGGCTGCTGCGCAAGACGGTGTCCACCAGTGCAGGGCCTATTCTCCCTTGCTACACATGCAACCAGCTTTCTAGCAGCGCTGAACCGCTTGGCAGATGGCGTGAGACAGCCTTGCTTCTGGCCCCCTCTCTGAGGCTGGGCAGACAGAAGGAGTCACAGGGACTCCGTGGGCGTGTTCTGTTCACATGCCCTGGCAGGGGCGGCGTGGCATATCTGAACGCCGACGCGCGCGCGCGCAGGCTGGTTTCGGCTGGGCACGTCGCTGATCAACTTGCGCCTGCCGGATGAGGCGGCGGTAGCGTTCCAGACCGCGGCAGTTCTCGAGCCTCAGTGCGCCGCCCCCTTGCAGACACGCCCAAAGCGCCGCCTGCTGTCACAAGCTCGTTTGTTACGCTTGGACGCTCTTGACTGGACATCAGGCGGGGTGTGCGCAAAGAGCGGGACGCCGCGTCGCTGCCAGGCTCCCTGCAGGATTGCCTGTGTGAGTGCTGAGGTGCGGGGGTGAGCGCCAGGAATGCGGATGTGCAGCGGGACCTGGACGCCGCGAAGCTGCTGCAGGAAGAGAACGGCAGTGCGGCCCTCGCACAGCGTCTCTTTCTGCTGCAGAGGCTGCCCATGTAGCACCGTGGGGCCCCGCCCGCAGCAAGCTGTGAGGTACAGGATGTCTTTCACACACGGGTTATACCAATTTATCCGTAGTCCTGCTGTAGCCGTTACCGTCCAGACAGCCTCCGGTGCTTACCAGGCAGCTGGTCCCTTGCACAGGCTTCCATCGTGGGGTGCGCATCGCCGCGGCATGAGCGGTCATGGGGTGGCGCAGCGGCGCTCAGCGCCGCGGGCGCGCGCGCAGGCGCGGCGGCGTCGCCGCAGCTCTGGCAGGTGCGCCAGGACGTCGCGCGCGTGCTGGAGCGCGCCCAGAGCGAGCTCGCGCGCGCGGGCGCCGCCGCGCCGCACGCCGGCAGCCGCGGCGCGGCGGACGGCCCGGGCGCCGCCGGCGCCGCCGGCTGGGGCGGCGCGGAGCCCGCGAACGGGCACGCCGCGCACTTTGGCGCCGTGCCCGTGCCCGGCGGCGCTGCGACGGGGGCGCGGCGGCCGGCGCCAGCCGGCGCGGAGAACCTGCGCGGCGCGGGCAATGCGGCGGGCCCGAAATCTGTCCTAGAATCAGAGGCGAGCGTGTCCAGCTCTGGAGGCGGCAGCCCGCCCAAGAGCACCTCGCGCCGCGTCGCCATGCGCCGGAAGAAGGCTGCGGCGACGGCCGCGGCGGTGGGCGGCGCCGGCGGCGCTGGCAGGAGCCACGCCGCCAGTGGCCCCGCGAATGACGGCGCGTCATGGCCGCCGCACAGCTGGCGGGCGGGCGAGCGCCCGGCGCGGGCAGGCTCAGGGTCGGGGCTGGGGTCGGGGCCTTTCATGCCCGGCGGCCCTGCGGAGACAGCGCCGCCGGCGGTCCCCGAGCCCCCAGGCTTGGGCCCCCGCGCGGGGAGCCGCGCGGGGGCTCCTGGGGAGCCTGCCGCCGCGGCGCAGCCGGCGGCCGGCGCGCAGCCTGCCGCTCGGGGCGACGCGCGCGCGGCGGCCGATGCGCACATGGCGGACGCTCCGGGCGCGGGCGCGGGCGCGCACGGCGAGTTGAGCGCGGAGGGCGAGGCGCCGGCGGCGCGCGGCGAGGCGGAGCGCGCGCGTGGCACCGCGCTCTACAAGGCCGGCGACTGGCAGGCGCGCCGGGGCCGGCGACGCCCTGCCCGCCGCTGACGCCCAGGCAGCACCCCAGCGATGTCTAGACGCCACGCTGGAGCAGGGGCCGTGTCATGTGGCCTGTTGATGCGCGTTTGTTTGCGGCGCGCCTGCAAGCATGTGCGTGCCGTTGTATGCACTCGCGTGCTTTGGAATGGCGTGCAAGGCCATGCTGTGGGACAATGTGCAAGGCCACTGTACAGCGCCTGGAAAAGCTTATCCATGACTGCGCAATGCACGCATGCGGCGCATCCGCGTCACACGCAGCGCGGGTGTTTCACAAGGGGTGAGCCGCGCGTGCCCGAGCGCGCCCGGCCGGCGCGGCAGGGCGCTGTGGCCGCGTACAAAGCGGCGGCGGAGCTGGCGCCGGACGTGGCGGCGCACCCTGCGAACGTCGCGGCCGCGGCGCTCATGCAGGCGCGCGCGCGCGGGCCTGCGGGCCTGGAAGGCTGCGAGGCGGCGGCGGCCGGCCCGGCCGCCTGCCGCGCCTCTGGCCTGCAAGCGGGCGGCGGCGCAGCCGCGCCCTGCGCTGGCTCGGGCAGCGCAGGGCCCGTGAAGACATCGGCGTAACACCGCACAGCATCGGCGTGCTGAGAAGCCTGCATCAATTGCCGCCGGCGCCGGACGGTCTGCCTCTGCCGCCCCTGCCGCTGGGCGCTGAGCCAAAATTGGCACCCCGCGCAGGGCCAGTTTAAGCTGGCGGCCGAGCACGCGGCCCACGCGGCCGCGCTGGACCCGCTGTTCGTGCGCGCGCACGCGCGCGCGGGCAAGGCCTGCCTCTGCCTGGGCCGCTGGGAGCAGGCGCGCCGGACGGCCCCCCTGTGGCATGAAACCCTCATGAAACCCTGCAGGGCTGGCCCGTTGCGGCCCTGCCCCCTGCTGCACATGCCCAGCTGGCCGGTCGCATGCCACAGGTGCAGGCTCGGCTTAGACTGTCGGGCACTCTGTGCGAGGTCGCGATCACTGCGGGGGCTCTGCCCTGACGCAGTTCGGGCACATCACCGAGCTGGCATGACTGATTGGCGCGGGGTGGGCCAGGCGGCGGGCCACTACGCGCGCGCGCTGGCGCTGGACCCCGGCAATGCCGCGCTGCGC